>Ga0308160_10004768_pt1 | contig 14346 bp, 9 predicted proteins | sample PhyFR1_FD_201036 | JGI IMG/M metagenome (GOLD analysis project Ga0308160, IMG submission 201036) | Phyllosphere microbial communities from UC Gill Tract Community Farm, Albany, California, United States - DLSLF.R1 | ecosystem: Host-associated > Plants > Phyllosphere > Unclassified | place: USA...
GGCTGGCAGGTCCCGCTGTGGGTGCTCGCGATCATGCTCGTGCTGTCGATCCCCGCCGGCGTGATCGTCGGACGCCCGCGCACGGTCGAGGCGGACTGGGAGCGCCGGCACGGCCGACGCTGGTAGGCGTCAGGGCCCGTGCGGTGCGAGCGTCTCGGCGATGCGCACGGCGCCGTCGAGCGTGCGCATCGTGAGCCGGAGCGATCCGCGATCGGCCTGGATGTCGATCCAGGTCGCAGCCTCCGCGGAGGCGGCGTCGAGGTCGGGGCCGCCGGCGACGACCTGCGCATACGGGAATTCCCGGTCGGCAGGGATCAGAGCAGGCTCGTGGGTGTGGCCCGAGACGATGAGCTGCGCGCCCCAGGCGACCAGTGCGTCATGCCAGGCGTCTCGGCTCATCCGGCTGAACCAGTCGTAGCCCTCCCGGTCGTAGTCGGCCGGCGTCTCGTCGATCCATCGCAACGGGATGTGGCAGAACACGAGGCGGTAAGGGGCGTCGCGGATCTCGGGCCGCGCCGTCGCTTCCCTCAGCCAGCGCGCCTGCTCTGCGCGGAGGGGCTCGAAGGCGACCCGGCCGTGGAACGTCGGGTGCGCGTCCGGCTTGTCCTCGCCGGTGTGCAGGAAGACGCAGGCCACGGGGCCGATCCGCGCCGCGGAGAAGGGGCGCGCGTCGCGGGTGGCGACGTACTCCTGCAGTCTGAAGGCCCAATCGCCGCGCACGTCGTGGTTGCCGATCAGCACCTCGAGCGGCCGGTCGGCGCTGATGTCGCGCTGAGCGGGGGAGAGCACGGTGTCCGCGAATCGATCGGGCGTGGTCCAGTCGTTGCAGAGGTCGCCGTTCCACACCAGCAGGTCGGCGGACGGCGTCTGGTCGTCCAAGGCGCGGATCGTGTCGTCGTGCTGGTGGGTGTCGTTCCAGACGGCGATCCTCGCGCTCGCGGCGGATCCGTCCAGCAGACGCACGGTCCTCCACGCGCTCACATGCCGCACGTCAGGATCCGCGACGGACGCGGTCACCGCGCGCACCTGCACCTCGGCGCCGGGAGGAAGCCCGTCCGCGCGCACGCGCAGCACGTGTGCGCTCTGCGGCGTCATGCCGAACGCATCCATCCGGGCTTCGCCGCGGGCGTCGCCGGAACGCCACTCCAGCCATCCGCGGCTGAGCCCTGCCACCGACCACACCGCCTCGAAGCCGTCGGAACGAAGCGCCATGATCGCCAGCGGGCTCGTCACCGGAGCCTCCCCGCGGGGTGCCGGAAGCATGTCGGTCATCGGGTCTCCTCATCGGGGTCGGAGGCGCCGCCGAGGTCCAGCTCGAACCGATAGCGCAGGTCGTCGTCGAACCACATCCGGAAGTTCGTCCCCCACACGTTATTGTGCAGGTTCACCGCGAAGCCGTCGGCGGGATCGGGCAGCGCGTCCTCGAAGCGCAGCAGGGCGGGGGATCCGACGGCGACGAGGGGCGCGTCGATCGTGCGCAGACGGAAGGGCAGGGATCCGTTCCGCTGCACCGACGACGCCGCATGCAGTGTGCGATTGCCGCGGCTCACCACGTGCCGCGGGTCCACCGCCACGCCGAGCTTCTGCAGCGTCCACCGGCTGTCGCCCGCGGTCCCGCTCGGGATCGGTCGGAAGCCGAACCAGCTCGCTTCGGGAAGCCTCGACGCCACGCGCCCGCACACGTCGAGCGCGATCCGGATCGGGCCCGGACCCTGCGGGAACAGATACTCGACCATGATCCGCGCCGGAGCGCCCGTCTCGGCGACGAGCTCCTCCGGGAGAGTCAACTCGACGATTGCCATGTCGGCGCCGTCGTCACCCGTGCGGGTCCGCAGGTCCTGAACCTCGGCGGCGGTGACGCGGGCGGGCAGGGTCTCGGCGATCGCCAGTCCGGGGCTCGCCTGGTCGGGGATCGCCCAGACGCCCGTGTGCGCGAGATCGCGGCAGTACTGGCTCAGCCAGCGCTGCTCGTCGCGTTCGTCGAAGGTCTGGTGGCGGAACGCGCCCAGGGCGTGCTCCGCGTCCGCCCACTCGCCGCCGCGGTCGTCACGGAGTCCGACGACCGCCCCGTCGGCTCCGAATCGCACGGCGAACCGGCCCAGCCGCACCTCTTCGCCCACAGCGACGGGGCGTCCGGCGTCGTCCTGCCCTGACGTCTCCGCCGGGCGCAGCCCGGCCAGGGCGGCACGCGCCTCCGAAGCGCGCTCCGGCGCCAGGGCGGAGACCGCGGCATCGAGGTGCGCGCGCTGTTCGGCCCAGGACGCCTCGAATCCCGAGTACGTGAGGCCCTGCGGCGACGGATGCTCCGCCCAGGCCCAGTCGTACACCCGCGTCTGCGCCGGGTTCGCCGCGGGGTCCACGACGTCCCGGGCGCGGGCGTCGCGGAAGTCGGCCTTGGCGTAGTTGACGTAGTCCGGAAGGTAGGTCTTCAGGTCCTCGCCCCAGGTGTGCTCGGCGATGCGCAGCAGGGCGACGCCGAACTCGTGGTGCTCCGCGGACGAGGGATCCAGCAGGCGCTCCTGCAGCCACGTCGTCCGCAGCCGCTGCAGCACCCCCAGCCCTGCGGTGAGCAGGGGATCGGCGCCCGCGCCGTGGATCCACGTGTCGCCGATCTCCGCGGTCACGACGGGAAGCTCGCCGCGGTGCGGGAGGAGGGCATGAGCGAAGTCGTCGAGGCTCGAGGCCACGACCCGCGCTCCCGGGTGCGCGGCGGCGAGGGCGGCGAACAGCTCCTCGACCTCGGCCGCGGTGGGAGGGCCGTTGTTGTCGCCGGTGTGCGCGAGGTGCAGCGCGTCGGCGCCGCCGGGCACGACCGCGAGGTCGAGCCCCTCCGATCCGTACGAGCGCGCGTAGTTCACCACGACCTCCGCGCCGCCGGGAGCGCGCCACACGAAGAACTCGGGCACATCGGGCACGGCCGAGGCGCCGTTCACTCCGAGGTGGAGGTACTCGATCCCGGCCGCCGCCAGCACCGGCACGAGTCCGATGGTGTGCCCGGGTACGTCGGTCATCTTGGCGGCGATCGTACGGCGGCCGTACCGCGCGTCGAGGTCGCGTGCGATCGAGGCGCCGAAGGCCGCGAGGGAGGGATCCATGAGTTCGGTGTGCGTCGTGAGGGGCAGCCCGTGCCAGCGGATCCGCCCTGCGCGCACGGCGGCGTCGAGCCGCTCGCGCTGGGCGGGTGAGCCGTTCCGCAGCACGTGGTCGATGAGCCAGGATCCCGTCGTCCAGACGAATCGTGCGGGGCCTCCGCGGCGGTCGAGCTCCTCGGCGAGATCCATCGCGCGGGGGAGGTAGCGCTCGGCGTAGCCGGCGATCACGTCGCAGGCGAGGGCTGTGAAGCCGATGTCGAGGTGTGTCTTGAAGACGACGTGGATCGTGTCGATCACAAGGGATCCTTCCGGGTCGGACGAGATGCGGGTGTCGCGGGGCGAGGATCCGTGTCGAGCGATCCGTCGCCGCGGGAGCCGGTTCCGGGCTGCACCGTCAGGCGGGCCCGGAACCGGCGCAGTGTCATTGCAGGGGCTTGCAGAGCAGTGCGCTCGGCACCCCGCCCTGGACGCGCTGGTAGGTGTAGGCGATTCCGGCGAGGTACTCGCCGTCGGCGCACTGCCCCTTGAAGTGTCCGGGAGCCCAATCGCTCGCCGTGGATCCGCCGCCCGCGGGCCGATTGTCGGCCTGGTCGAACCAGACGGTCCGCCCTGCGCTCACCGGCAGCTGGCTCGTGCTGGGAGCGCACAGCAGCTTCGAGGTGGCCCAGCGGTTGGTCGTGCCGATCGTCAGGCTGAACCCGACGGCCAGCTGTCCTGTCGCGCACTGCAGCTTGCTGTAGCCGCCGGCCCAGTCCTGCTGCACGTTCGCCTCATTCGCGACGACGTTCCGCACGGTCGTGGTGGCCGGCTGCCGGGCGTCGGTGCAGAGCCCGCGGTTGATGCTGCGCGACACGCCCTGCAGTCGTTCCGTGTCGGGGCAGACGCCCTTCCACTGGCCCGGATCCCAGTCCGGGCGATCCTGCATGAGTGCCGAGGCGTTCGTGTCGGGCAGGTAGCTGTTGCTGCCGAGCATGTTCCATCGCGTCTCGACGGGCACCTGTCCTGTCTTGCCGGCGCTCGTCACGAGCTTCTGCCAGCCGGTGTACCGCCAGTCGTCCGCGATGCTGATGCGGCTGCCATCCGGCCGATAGCCCAGCAGGGCGAATGCGTCGGCGAAGGCGCCGGACGCATCGGCCTGGGTGACCAGCGGCCAGGCGGCGAAGTCGGTGTCGTTCGCGGCCAGGAGCTCGGTGAAGCCGTTCCACCAAGCGATCTCCTTCTGGTCGGTCTGCCCGGCGCCGCGGGTGCCGAACTCGCTCATCCACACCGGGGCCGTGTAGTGCTGTCCTGGCGTCGTGACGAACAGAGCCTCCTGACGCACCGCGTCCGCGAGCTGAGCCGCCGTCATATCGCGATAGCGCAGATCGTGCGTCTCACCCAGGCCCGTGGCCCCGGTGTGCTGCGGGCCGGTGAAGCCGTACACATGCGCCGAGTACACGAGCTTGTCGGGACGCAGGATCGTGTTCGAGATGTTCGCGACCGGCTTGAGCATCGGCCGGTCGTGGTACACGCCGTCCAGCGGCACGCCCTGCCAGTTGATGCCCTCCATGATCACCAGGACGTCGGGGTTGACGCGCTGGATCGCGATCGCCGCTTGCTGATACGCCTTGTAGAGGTCGTTGCCGTCGCCCCCGCCCCAGTTCGCGTCATCCAGCAGATCGCGGCGCACCTCGTTGCGCAGATCCATGCCGACGACCCGAGGGTTGTCCCGGTACCGCTCGGTGAGCGCGGCCCAGTCCGCGACCCACTTCTCGGTCGTCTGACTGCTGTACCACTTCGTGTTGCCGTCGTCGTGGCTGCAGCACCAGCGCGACGTCGTGGTGTGGTTGTTCAGGATCACCGCGAATCCGTCGGCGGTGAGAGCGGCGACCACGGCATCGAAGATCTGCAGCGGCGTCTTCCCGCGCAACTGGGGGTTCGCGGTGACCGCCGCATCCGGCACGGGGGCGGTCATCCCGAGCATCTCGTTCGAGAAGGGCAGGCGGATGCTGTTGATTCCCAGCGAATGGAAGTCGTTCAGGAGGGTCGGCAATGCGGCCCGGTCCAGCCCCATCGGGATGTCGTAGCTGTCCCCGCTGTTGTGGTTCGCGGGATCGTCCTTGGACCCGCTCCCGTTCCAGTGCCCCTGCGCCCCATCCCAGTTCGCCGACATCAGCTTGAAGCGGTTGCCGTCGGCATCGACGATGTACCGCCCGCGTGTGCTCAGCGGAGCCGTCCACGACCCGGCGAGCTCGGCGCCGGTGAGCTGAGGGATGTGCGCAGGCCGCGTCTGCGCCGTCGCAGGGATCGGAGCTGCCAGGCCCGCGGCCAGCGCCCCGGCGCCGAGCGCCGTGATCAACCGTGTCCATCGTCGTCGTTGCATGGATCCAACTCCTTCGTCATCGTCCATCGGAATGTGCGTCCGGTCCGTCTCCGCCCGTTGTCGGAGCGGATCCCCACCGGATTGACAACGTAAACACCACCGTTGCGGAATCGTGAGTTGTTTACGTAACCATAGTGTGCCTATAGTGCCTTGGTAACGCAAACAATCACGAGGAAGTGAGACACGGATGTCGATCGCGATGACGCGGCTCCGACGCTCCCGCCGGTCCTGGGCGGGATGGTGGTTCGTCGGTCCCTTCATGCTGGTGTTCGCGCTGGTGCTCATCGCACCGCTGCTCTACGCGATCTATCTCAGCCTGTTCCGCGACTCCCTCATCGGCGGCACGCACTTCGTCGGGCTGGAGAACTACGCGACGGCGATCGTCGACCCGAAGTTCTGGGACGCGACGGGCCGCGTCGTCCTGTTCCTGTGCGTGCAGGTGCCGATCATGCTGGCTCTCGCGCTCCTCGCGGCCCTCGCCCTGGACAGCGCCCGGCTCCGGTTCGTCCCGCTCTACCGGCTGAGCATCTTCCTTCCCTACGCGGTGCCCGGCGTGGTGGCGGTCATGATCTGGGGGTACATGTACGGCGACCAGTTCGGCCTCGTCGCCGACCTGAACCGCTGGCTCGGCGACATCGTGCCCTCACCCCTGTCCGAGAGCTTCATCCTGCCCGCGATCGGCAACATCGTGACCTGGGAGTTCGTCGGCTACAACATGCTGATCTTCTTCTCCGCGCTCCAGGCGGTTCCGCAGGAGCAGTACGAGGCTGCGGAGATCGACGGCGCCGGGGCGCTGCGCACGGTCTTCAGCATCAAGCTGCCGGCGATCCGCGGGGCGATCGTCGTGGCGACGATCTTCTCCATCATCGGCAGCTTCCAGCTCTTCAACGAGCCCGCGGTGCTGCAGAAGATCGCCCCGAACTCGATCTCCAGCTACTTCACGCCGAACATGTACGCCTTCAACCTGTCGTTCGCCGGATCCCAGTTCAACTATGCGGCCGCGATCGCGATCATCTCCGGCGTGATCACGATGATCATCGCGTTCTTCGCGCAGTCCATGGGCTCGAAGGAGCAGAAGTGATGAGTGTCGTCGTGAACAGTGCGGAGCAGCTGAACACCGAAGCGGTCGTCACCGGACGGCGCCCGAGCCGTCTCGCGAGCGGGCGCGTCCAGGGCCGGCCGTCGCGCCGTGGCGTCCGCCGCTCGGCACGGCGCACGCGCACCTCGATCACGCTGATGATCGTCATGACCCTGATGCTCCTCTACAGCCTGGGGCCGCTGTTCTGGCTGGTGGTGAACTCCACCAAGTCGCGGCAGGATCTCTATGACACGTCCGGCCTGTGGTTCGCGCCGACGTTCTCGCTGTTCACGAACATCGCCGACGTCTTCGCCTACGACGACGGCGTCTTCCTGCGCTGGTTCCTGAACACCGTGCTGTACGTGGTGGTCGGCGCCGGTGGGGCGACTCTCCTGGCCACGCTCGCCGGCTACGGTCTCGCGAAGTACCGGTTCCCCGGTCGCAGGGCGGTGTTCGCGATCATCCTCGGCGCGCTCGCCATCCCCGGGTCCGTGCTCGCCGTGCCGCAGTTCCTGCTGTTCAGCAAGCTGGGTCTCACCAACACGCCCGCTGCGGTGATCATCCCGTCGCTGGTGAGCGCCTTCGGCCTGTATCTGGTCTGGGTCTACGCGGCCGAGGCGATCCCCGACGAACTCATCGAGGCCGCCCGTCTGGACGGCGCGGGGGAGCTGCGGATCTTCTTCGCGATCTCACTGCGCCAGCTCGCCCCGGCCTTCATCACGGTGCTGATGTTCGCAGTGGTCGCGACATGGAACAACTACTTCCTGCCCCTGATCATGCTCTCCAGCCCCGAGTGGTACCCGCTCACGGTCGGTCTCAGTCAGTGGGCATCGGCATCGGCATCGATCGGCACGCAACCGATCCCGCAACTGGTCATCACCGGTTCGCTGCTGACGGTGCTGCCCATCTCCGCCGCGTTCCTCTACCTGCAGCGCTACTGGCAGTCCGGCCTCGCCGCCGGAAGCGTCAAGTGACGACGCCGCCCACCTCCCCCTCCGCATCGCACTCCCTCCCGCACGCAAGATCTCTGCACCACCTCCTCGAAAGGACCCCGCAGTGAAGAAGAACATCTGGATGCGCGCCGCCGTCGTCGTCGGCGCTGCCTCGCTCATGATGGGCGCCCTCGCGGGCTGCCAGGGCGGCAGCGACGCCGCCTCGGGCGGTTCGAAGGCCGACATCGACGCCGCGCTCAAGAAGGGCGGTGAGCTCACCTGGTGGACCTGGAGCGATTCGACCCAGGAGCAGGCCGACGCCTTCACCAAGGCGCACCCGAACGTGAAGATCAAGGTCGTCAAGCTGGACAACCCCGATGCGGCCGTGACCAAGCTGCAGAACGCCGTCAAAGCAGGATCCGGTGCTCCGGACATCGTGCCGGTCGAGTACCAGACCATGCCGCAGCTGACGATGGCCGGCGCGCTCGCCGACATGACCTCGTTCGGGTTCGACAGCTACAAGGACCAGTTCACGGCCTCGACCTGGAGCTCGGTCAGCGTGAACGGCAAGCTCGTCGGGATCCCGATGGACTCCGGACCCATGGTCTTCATCTACAACAAGGATCTGTACGCCGCCGCGGGCATCACCGAGGCGCCGAAGACCTGGGACGAGTTCGTCAAGGACAGCGCGGCCATTCACGCCAAGGACCCCAGCACCTACATCGCCACCGGTGGCGACGCCGGCTTCTTCACCAGCATGATCTGGGCGTCCGGCGGGCACCCCTTCGCGGTGGACGGCGAGAAGGTCACGATCAACCTGCAGGACGAGGGCAGCAAGAAGTTCGCCGACACCTGGGGCGGCATGCTGCAGCGCGGCGAGCTCTCGCCGCTGGCCACGTGGTCGGACGAGTGGAGCAAGGCGCTGAACCAGGACAAGCTCGCGACGCTGATGATGGGCTCCTGGATGATCTCGGGCATGGACGACCACGGTGCAGGGAAGTGGCAGGTCGCGCCGATGCCGACCTGGGACGGCACTCCCGGATCCGCCGAGAACGGCGGGAGCGGCCTGAGCGTGACCGATCAGAGCAAGAACAAGGCGCTGGCCGCGGCGGTGCTGCAGTTCATGGCCGACGGCGCGGGTCGGGATCTCATCAACAAGAACGGCTTCCCGTCGACGGTCAAGGAGTTCGACAACCCCGCGTGGACGGACATGACGTTCAAGGCCTACGGCGACCAGAAGCCGAACCCGATCGGTGCCGACTCGGCGAAGTCGGTCATCACCGGATGGCAGTACCTCCCCTACCAGGGCTACGCCAACAACGTGTTCGGCGACTCGGTCGGCAAGGCCATCGGCGCCAAGGGAGACCTCAACACCGCGCTGCAGGAGTGGCAGAAGACGCTCGTCGACTATGGCAACGCGCAGGGGTTCCAGGTCAACAAGTAGCACGATCCCCGTTTCGGGTGCGGGGTCCGTCGACGCGGATCCCGCACCCCTTCCCCGGCTCGGCCCGACGCCGATCCCCGACACCCCGGAGCCCTCATGCCTGCCTTCGCCATCGGCGAGACCGACTTCCTGCTCGATGGAGCACCGTTCCAGGTGATCTCCGGGGCGATGCACTACTTCCGCATCCACCCGGATCAGTGGGAGGACCGGCTGCGCACCGCCCGGCAGATGGGGCTCAACACGATCGAGACCTATGTGCCGTGGAACGCGCATGAGCAGCGCCGGGGCGAGTTCACCGCGACCGGCGGCCTGGATCTGGGCCGCTTCCTGGATCTCGTGCAGGCCCACGGCATGTTCGCGATCGTGCGCCCCGGCCCCTACATCTGCGCCGAGTGGCATAACGGCGGCTTGCCGGAATGGCTCATCGAGGACGGCACGATCGCCGTGCGATCACGGGATCCGCGATACCTCGCCGAGGTCGAGCGGTATCTGCAGCAGGTGTACGAGATCGTGCGGCCACGGCAGATCACGCACGGCGGCGGCGTGATCCTGGTACAGATCGAGAACGAGTACGGCGCCTACGGGTCCGATAAGACCTACTTGCGCGCGCTCACGGACATGACCAGGGCGGCGGGGATCGAAGTGCCGCTGACCACGGTCGATCAGCCCACGGACGCGATGCTCGACGACGGCACTCTGCCAGAGCTGCACAGCACGGCGTCGTTCGGATCGCGCGCGGTCGAGCGCCTGGCGGCCCTGCGCCGGCATCAGCCTCGGGGGCCGCTCATGTGCGCCGAGTTCTGGTGCGGCTGGTTCGACAGCTGGGGCGAGCCGCACCACACCACGTCCGCGGCGGACAGCGCCGCCGAACTGCAGGCGATCCTCTCCGCCGGCGCCAGCGTGAACATCTACATGGTGCACGGCGGCACCAACTTCGGCTACACCGCCGGCGCCAATGACAAGGGAGTGTTCCGGCCGATCGCGACGTCGTACGACTACGACGCGCCGATCGCCGAGGACGGAACGCCCACAGAGAAGTACTGGGCGTTCCGCGATGTGATCGCGGCGCACGCCACGGTGCCGGATGACCGCCCCGTCCCGCGCGCCCCTGCGCGCGTCCTCGAGGCGCCGCTCGACCGTGTCGTCGAGCTCGCGCACGCGGAGCTGGAGCATTGGAGCGCATACGATGCGGCTCCGGCGGCCACGGCGTTCGGGTCTCCGCGCGGATACTCCCGATATGCCGTCGATGTCCCGCACGGCGGCGTGCTCACCGTGGGGGAGGTGCGCGACCGTGCGCACGTGGCGCTCGATGGCCGTCCGGTCGGGATACTGGATCGCGAGGCGCACGACCGCGTGCTCGCGCTTCCCTCCGGCGGAGAGCTGTCGATCCTCGTCGAGCACCTGGGCGGCGTGAACTACGGCCACCGGATCGGCGAGGCCAAGGGCCTGATCGGACCCGTGCGCCTGGACGGCGACGAACTGCACGGGTGGCGTGCGGCGCCTCTCGAGCTGACGGCGGACGAGGTCCGCGGTGCGCTCGATACGCGGGGGATCGCGCTGTCGACGGGTGCCGCGGTCGGTGGGCCGGTCCTGCTCGGCGGACGCTTCGATGCCGATCCCACGGGCGACCTTCACCTCGACGTGCGCGGCTGGGGGTCCGGTGCGGTCTGGATCAACGGCTTCGCGCTCGGCCGCTACTCCGCCAGGGGGCCGCAGGAGACCCTGTACGTCCCCGCGCCCGTGCTGCGCGATGACGGCAACGAGATCCTGGTGCTGGAGCTGCGCGGGTCGGAGCGGCCCACGGCCCGGTTCGTGGCGGAGCCCCGGCTCGGCCCGACCGAGTTCTGACGTGCGATCACGCCGGGGCAGGGGCGGGCCCGGTGCTCTCCCGCACGACCAGCCGGGTCGGGATCAGCGGATTCTCGGGCAGCGGCTCCGCGTCGATCATCGCGATGAGCAGTTCCGTCGCACGCTGCCCGACGACGTCGAACTGCTGGTGGATCGTGGTGAGCGGGGGCCAGTAGCTGCCGCTGTCGTCGCTGTCGTCGAACCCGATGACGCTGAGATCTTCCGGGATGCGCAGGCCCGCCTCGTGCGCGGCGCGCATCACGCCCAGCGCCATCTGATCGTTGGCGGCGAAGACGGCGGTGGGCCGCGGTCGCTCGGCGAGGATCTCGCGGCCGGCGGCGTAGCCGGATGCCGCGGTCCAGTCGCCGCGGTGCCGTTCGGTCGGGTCGAGGGCGTGCTCCTGGCAGACGCGCGCGTACGCGTCTTCACGGCGGCGGGCGGAGAACGATCTGAGCGGCCCCGCGACGTGCGCGATGCGCCGGTGGCCGAGATCGAGCAGGTGCTGCATGGCCGTGCGGGCGCCCTGTTCCTGGTCGGTGTCGACGAGCGTGTGATCCGCGGTGGCGGTCGAGTCGACGATCACGAGGGGGAGTCCCGCCGTGAGGGCGTAGTCGTCCGGCGAACCGAACTCGGCCGACATGATGAGGATGATGCCGTCGACGGCCTGCTCCTCCAGGCGGCCGAAAGCGCCGGCCACCGAGATGCGCGTGGGATCCGCCACCGGGATCAGGGTCGTCGTGTATCCCGCGGCCGCGCCGGCCTCGGCCACAGCCTCGAGCGTGCGCTCGTTGCCGAGCGTCGTGATGTTGAAGGTGACGACACCGAGGCTGCGGAACCGGCCCGACTTGAGGTTGCGCGCGGCGCTGTTCGGCCGGTAGCCCAGCTCCTTCATGGCGGCGAGGACCTTCTCGCGCATCTCCGGGCGCACATGGACGTATCCGTTGGCCACGCGCGACACCGTCTGCGGAGACACACCCGCGCGCTGCGCGACGTCCTTGATCGACGCGCGCGGCGTGCCCTCCTTGATCCGTTGCACGTTGGCTCCTTGCATGGCAACGTAAACAATACTCGACCCGCTCTGGAAGGGGAATCATGTCGTCACTGACTCCGGACGGCGGTGCGGCGAGCATCGGGACCGTGGATCTCGGGATCGTCCTGGAAGCCGGCGGCGTCGCCCTGGTCCTGGACATCCGGGAGGGCGGGCTTCCCGTCGTCGTGCACTGGGGCGCGTCGTGCGGGCCGCTCGACCCCGCTGCGTTCGAATCGCTCGCCATCGCCGGTGTCTTCCCCGACGCGGGCAGCGAGGTGGATGCGGTCGTGCCCGTGTCGATGCTTCCGGAGCTCTCCCGGGGCTGGAGCGGCACGCCAGGAATCAGCGGATCCCGCGACGGGGCGCATTGGTCTCCGCGCTTCCGCGTGACCGGCGTGGCGATCGATGGCGCGCCGGCCGTCGACGCGGCCGGGCCCGTTCCCGCTTCGGGCGGGCACTGCATCCTGTCGTCCGGTCCCGCCTCGGTGCGCGTCGTCGCGCAGGACGACGAGGCGGAGCTGACTCTCGCGCTCGACATCGAGCTCACCGGATCGGGCGCGATCCGCACCCGGGCTGCCGTGCGGAACCTCGGCGACGACGTGTATCGGCTCGAGTCGCTGATGCCGATGCTGCCCGTACCCCTGGACGCGGATGAGGCTCTCGACTTCGCTGGTCGCTGGGCCGTCGAGCGGGTGCCGCAGCGCCGTCGGCTCGGTGTCGGCGCGCATCGCAGGGAGAACCGCCGCGGTCGCACCGGGCTCGGCGCCGCGATGACGCTGATCGTCGGCCGCCACGGCTTCGACTTCTCGTCGGGGGAGGCCTGGGGGATCCACGTGGGCTGGTCCGGCAACCACGTGCACCAGGTGGAGAGGGTCGCCGAGGGGCGGCAGGTGCTCGCCGGGGGTGAGCTGCTGCTGCCGGGCGAGGGGCGTCTCGCACCGGGCGAGGAATACGCGACCCCGTGGCTGTACGGGTTCTACGGACATGGCCTCGATGCGCTGGCCGTGCAGTCGCACCGGATGATGCGGGCACGGCCGCAGCACCCCCGCTCGGTGCGCCCGGTCACGCTCAACGTCTGGGAGGCCGTCTACTTCCAGCAGAACGAGAAGGACCTCATCGAGCTCGCGGATGCGGCCGCCGCCGTCGGCGTCGAGCGCTTCGTCCTCGACGACGGCTGGTTCGGAGCCCGGCGCGACGATCGCAGCGGGCTCGGAGACTGGACGGTGTCGCGCGACGTGTGGCCGCAGGGTCTGCACCCGCTCGTCGATCACGTGCGCGGTCTCGGCATGCAGTTCGGACTGTGGGTCGAGCCGGAGATGGTGAACCCCGACTCGGACCTCGCCCGCGCGCACCCCGACTGGATCATGTCGGCACGCTCGGAGTGGCCGTTGACCGGTCGCCATCAGCAGGTGCTGGACCTGGCGAACCCCGACTGCTACGCCCACATCCGCGACGCCCTGCTCGCGCTCCTCGACGAGTACGACATCGGCTATCTCAAGTGGGATCACAACCGCGATCTCGTCGAGGCGGGCACGGGGCCGCGCCGAACGCCGGGCGTGCACGGCCAGACCGCGGCCTTCTACGGTCTCGTCGACGACCTCAAGCAGCGCCATCCAGGACTCGAGATCGAGTCCTGCTCCTCCGGCGGCGGGCGTGTCGACCTGGGCGTGCTGGAGCGCACCGACCGGGTATGGGGATCCGATGACAACGATCCGCTCGAGCGGCAGCGGATCAACGCCTGGACGGCGCAGCTGATCCCACCGGAGCTCATCGGTGCGCACATCGCCTCCGCGCCGTCGCATGTCACAGGTCGCACCCACACGCTGTCGTTCCGCGCCTCGGTGGCGCTGTTCGGGCACCTCGGAGTGGAGGCGGACATCCGCGGCTGGACCGAGGACGAGCGTGCGCAGCTCGCCGACTGGATCGCGCTGCACAAGCGCGAACGCGCGTTGCTGCACGGCGGGACCATGGTGCGCGTCGACGTGCCGGATCCTGCCTTCGCGGTGCAGGGTGTCGTCGCCGGCGACGGGAGTCGAGCACTCTATCTGTTCACGGCACTCACCGCAGGCACGACGGCGAGCGCCGGCCGGATCCGCCTTCCCGGCCTGGACCAGGATCGCCGCTACCGGGTCGAGATCGAGCCGCTCAGCCTGCGCGGGCTGCACGCGAACCCGGCGCCGTGGCAGAAGGACGGCGTCGTGCTGACCGGACGGATCCTCGGAGGCATCGGTCTGGTGATGCCGTCCGTGCACCCGGAGACGGCGCTGATCCTGCGCGCGACCGCGACGGACTGACCGCCCCGCGGCGTCACCGCGTCGACAGGCGGCACCTTCGGCCGATTCAGCCGACGACGACCTCGTCGCCCACCCGGATCGTCCCGCCGACGCCCGCGTCGTCGCCCACGGCGCCGCTCACTCCGGGGAGGATCAGCAGACGGCCGAGCGTCGGCTCATCCTGCCCGAGGGATCCGGTGAGCGTCTTCAGCACGCTCGCGTCGCGCTCGCCGGTGTCAGGGTTCGCATGCGTCGCGAGGCAGCGCACGATCGGACCTGCCGTGGTG
>Ga0308160_10004769_pt1 | contig 14343 bp, 6 predicted proteins | sample PhyFR1_FD_201036 | JGI IMG/M metagenome (GOLD analysis project Ga0308160, IMG submission 201036) | Phyllosphere microbial communities from UC Gill Tract Community Farm, Albany, California, United States - DLSLF.R1 | ecosystem: Host-associated > Plants > Phyllosphere > Unclassified | place: USA...
TGAAGGGCTATATCCAGGACACGATGAACGCGCGCCTGATGAAGATGCCGGTCACCGGCAACGCGCGCCGCGAATCCTTCGCCCACCTGCCGATGCCGCGCATGACCAACACCTACATGCTGGCGGGCGACAAGGACCCGGCCGAGATCCTGGCCTCGGTCAAGAACGGCCTGTACGCGGTGAACTTCGGCGGCGGCCAGGTCGACATCACCAACGGCAAGTTCGTGTTCTCGGCCAGCGAAGCCTACATGATCGAGGACGGCAAGATCACCTACCCCGTCAAGGGCGCCACCCTGATCGGCAACGGTCCGGACACCATGAACCGCATCTCCATGATCGGCAACGACATGCGCCTGGATTCGGGCGTGGGCGTGTGCGGCAAGGAAGGCCAGAGCGTGCCGGTGGGCGTGGGCCAGCCGACCCTGCGCATCGATGGGGTGACGGTGGGCGGTACCGCCTGAGCGGCCTGCAGCGCACATGAAATAAAAATGCCCGCAGCGCTGCGGGCATTTTTTTCGTCCTCATACCTTATAGTGCCATCAGAAGGTATAGCGTGCCCCCACCGTGAAGTAGCGCCCGCGCGCACCCTCGTAGTCCAGCGGGTTGTACGCCTGCGCGCCATAGGTCAGCGGATCGAGCGGCGCGACCTTGTCGAACAGGTTCTGGATCGAGCCGAACACTTCCCACTTCGGCAGCGGCTTCCAGCGGGCCACGAGGTCGAAGGTCGTGAACGAAGCCAGCTCGCAATCGCCCGGGGCATCGCGGCCGTCGGCATAGTGGCTGGCGCAGCCGTCGGGGTCGTTCTTGAACAGCGTGTTGTCGATCTTGCCGCGGAAGTTCACGTTCAGCGACACGCGCACGTCGTTGCGATCCCAGCCGAGGCGCAGGTTGGCCTTGTTGTCCGGCGTGCCCGTGCAGTTGGTGATGTCGCAGTTGCCGTGGGTGCCGGCGAAGTCGCGTGAGGTGCCGTCGCGCTCGGTACGGGTCCATTCGAAGAAATGGGTGTACTTCACGTCCGCGCTCAGGTTGCCCCAGGCGTCCGGCAGGCGGTAGTTGTAGCGGCCGTCGATGTCGATGCCGCGCACCTTGGTCTGGGCCGAGTTGACGTAGCGCGACAGCACCGCGGTGAGGGCGCCGGGGTCGCCCGGGATGCCGCTGGTGCTGCCGGGGTCGCGCACCACGCTGCCGGCGGCGATGGCGGTATCCGTCTGGTCCTGGTTGATCTCGTTCTTGCGCTTGATCGTCCAGTAGTCGACCGACACGCTGGCGCGCGGGATCGGATCCCAGATCACGCCGATGTTGTAGCTGCGCGAGCGTTCCGGGGACAGCGCCGGGTTCGGCGAGGTGATCACGGCGATCGAGGCCGGGTCGCAGGTACCCGGTACGCCCAGCGCGCAACGCAGCGGGTCGGCCGCGGTCGAGTAGGCGGCCAGGCCGCCGACGCCGTTCTCGGCCGGGCTGGGGGCGCGGAAACCGCGTGCGAAGGTGCCGCGCACGGCGAATTCGCGCACCGGCGTCCATTTCAGGCCGGCCTTCGGCGTGTAGGAATTGCCGACGTCGGTGAAATGGTCCCAGCGCAGCGCCGCCGAGGCTTCCAGGTTGAACGGAAGCGGTGCCAGCGCCTCGCCGTACAGCGCCACCACGTTGCGTCCGCCCGAATAGGCCGAATAGCCCAGGCCGATGATGTTGCCGCGCTCGGTGCCGGCAGTGGGACGCAGTTCGGTCATTTCGTGCCGCACCTCGCCGCCCACCGCCAGGCCGAGCGGGCCGGCCAGATAGGGAATGCCCTCGAACTCGCGCGTGGCTTTCACGTCCCACTGGCCGACCTTGCTGTTGGCGCGGTTGCCGATCGGCTGGCTCAGCGCCGCATACACGGCGGGCGAGTTCAGGCCGGCGTTCTCGCCGATGCGCCAGAAGGTGCCGGGCGGCAGCGCCGCATAGTAGGGATTCGCCAGCGCCGCCGCCACGTTGGCCGGGCTCGGGTCGAGCAGGGCGAAGGTGGTGTCGCGCTGCAGGTAGCCGGTCTGGTTGTTGTTGACGTGGTTGTGCGAGAACAGCAGGGCCGTGTCCCAATCCCAGCCGAAGTGGGTGCCCTTGGCGCCGCCGACCCAGCGCAGGAAGTTGGAGCCGATGCTGGACACGCGCGGGCCGACGTCCGCGGCCAGGTAGCGCAGGCGGGCGGCGCTGCCGAAGTAGGGGTTGTCCGGATGGGTCGGGCCGAACTGGACGAGGGCATTGTTGACCGGCCCGCCGGGATAGCCGACCGAACCGTTGATGCCGGAAGGCGTGGTCGAGGAATCGGTCTGGCTGGTGTAGTAGTTGAACTCGCTGTAGACCTGGATGTCCGGCGTTGCCTGCCAGGTGCCGCGCAGGAAGAAGCTGATGTTTTCCTGCTTCGGTTCGATCTGGTTGTACTGCAGCGTGGAGTCGATCAGGCAGCCGCCGCCGGGGTCGCCCTGCGGCTGGGTGGTGAAGTTCGAGCAGGCGGCGCCCGGGAAGGTGCGGGTGAAGCCGGGACCGGCCAGGTTGCCGCGGTTGTAGTAATTGGCCGGGTCGGCCGGGTTGCGCACGTTGCCGTTGATGGCGCTGCCGGCGGCCCCGCTGCCCGGCACGATGGAACCGGTGCCGCCCAGGCCCTCGTTGGCCGAGAAACCCCAGGGCCGCAGGTCGATGCGGCCGATGTAGTCGCGGTCGGAACGGCTGCTGTACGCGATCTCGTCGAACTTCTTGTATTCGATGCTGAACAGGACGTTGTAGCGGTCGGTGTCGAGGCTGCCGACGCCCTTGGTGAAGGCGATGTTGGTGCGCTTGCCGTCCCAGTCCTCGCTGAAGCCGCGCGAAAAGCGGAAGGTGTTGCCCTGGTAATCCTTGCGCAGGATGACGTTGACCACCCCGGCGATCGCGTCCGAGCCGTAGATGGCCGAGGCGCCGTCCTTCAGCACTTCGATGCGGTCGACGGCGTCGGTCGGGATGACGTTCAGGTCGGAAAATTGCTTCTGTCCGTCGTCGGCCAGGCCGTAGGGTGCCATGCGGCGGCCGTTCAGCAGCACCAGGGTCGAGGCCGCGCCCAGGCCGCGCAGCGAGATGCCGGAGGCGCCGGCGGCGAAGCCGTTGCCGAAGGTGGTCGGCACCGAGCCCTGGTTGTCGACCGCCAGCGTCTGCAGCAGTTCGGCCACGGTGTTCTTGCCCGAGCGCTCGATGTCGGCGCGGTTGACGGTGATGACGGAGGAGGCGGTCTCGGCCTCGGAACGGCGGATGTTCGAGCCGGTGATTTCCACGCGTGCCACGGGCTTGGGCGCCGCCTCCTGGGCTTGTACCGGCGCCGGCAGCGCCAGCACCAGCATGCCGACGGCGCCACCGCCCGCAAACAGGCGCCGTATCGACCGGCAGATCGGTGTTTGGGTCAGCGGTGTTTCAGTCATGTCTGGACTCCATGTGCAATAAAAGAAGAACCCGCAACCGCTGCCAGCGCGGGCCAACGGTGCGCAAGCCGGGCGGGGCTTGTTGCGACTTTTGCATTGGAGCCAAACCTTGGAGTGACATCGCTCAAGTGTGTCCGGCGCAGCCGGATCGGGTGTCGGCTTCATGCAACCGATCGTCTTGTATAGGCGAGTGCACACGACGTACGATGCGCGGACAAACAACTTGCCAAGGCTGACACATTGTTGTTATAGTCGTTCGGACATTCCGGACCAGACCATGCGCCACACTGCCTTCTTTACCTTTTATTTTTGGTTTAGCCATTCCAGCCCAACGGCGGTGGAGTAGCGGCAGGTTCACGCAGCAGCAGAACGCAGTCCGACACAAGATTCCAGAAAAACCGCCAGCGATGGCGGTTTTTTTTTGGCCCCGGCACCCCACATTTTCAGAACGGAGAACAGCAATGCCCCGCACCGACGACTTACGCATCCGCGAAATGAAGGAACTGACCCCGCCCGCGCACCTGATCCGTGAGTTCCCGGTGACCCCGGTGGCGGAGCAGACGGCATCCCAGGCGCGGGTGGCGCTGCACCGCATCCTGCACGGCCAGGACGACCGCCTGATGGTGGTGATCGGCCCGTGCTCGATCCACGATCCGCGCGCCGCGCTCGAGTACGCGCGGCGCCTGGCGGAACAGCGCGAACGCTTCAAGGGCGAGCTCGAGATCGTGATGCGGGTCTACTTCGAAAAGCCGCGCACCACGGTCGGCTGGAAGGGCCTGATCAACGACCCGTACATGGACAACAGCTTCCGCATCAACGACGGCCTGCGCATGGCGCGCGAGCTGCTGCGCGACATCAACGAGCTGGGCCTGCCGGCCGGCACCGAGTTCCTCGACGTGATCAGCCCGCAGTACATCGCCGACCTGATCAGCTGGGGCGCCATTGGTGCAAGGACCACCGAATCCCAGGTGCACCGCGAACTGGCGTCGGGCCTGTCGTGCCCGGTTGGTTTCAAGAACGGTACTGACGGCAACATCAAGATCGCCGCCGACGCCATCAAGGCGGCCTCGCAGCCGCACCACTTCCTGTCGGTGACCAAGGGCGGCCACTCGGCCATCGTGTCGACCTCCGGCAACGAGGATTGCCACATCATCCTGCGCGGCGGCAAGGCCCCGAACTACGATGCCGCCAGCGTCGACGAGGCATGCCGCGCCCTGGGCGCGAACGGCCTGGCCAGCCGCCTGATGATCGACGCCTCGCACGCCAACAGCAGCAAGAACCCGCAGAACCAGGTGCCGGTGTGCGCCGACATCGCGGGCCAGGTGGCCGGCGGCGAAGACCGCATCGTCGGCGTGATGGTCGAGTCGCACCTGGTGGCGGGGCGCCAGGACCTGGTGCCGGGCAAGGAACTGACCTACGGGCAATCGGTCACCGACGGCTGCATCGACTGGGACACCAGCGTGGGCGTGCTGGAAGGCCTGGCCGCGGCCGTGCGCCAGCGCCGCCTGCGCGAGGACGCGTAAAAAAGCCGCCGGCACTGCTGCCGGCGGCTTCGCGTCATACCGCAATCATCAGAAGCGGTAGGTCAGGTTGGCGTACACGAAGCGGCCGTAGGAGTCGTACACCTGCGGGAAGGTGTTGCCGTTGCCGTAGCTGCCGGTCACCGAGCTCGACGAGGCCAGCGGCGGGTCCTTGTCGAGCAGGTTGTTGACGCCGACGCTCAGCGACACCTTGCGGCTGAAGCGGTAGATGCCGCTCAGGTCGAGGTAGCTGCGCGAGGCCAGGTGGTCGTCGCGCTGGGTGTCGAGCTCGCCGGCCAGCTGCGGGTTGCTGTCCAACATGTCGTTCTTCACGCGGTCGAAGTAGCGCCAGGTGGCCGAGACGTCGAAGTTCCACGGGCTCGACCAGGTCAGGCGCGCCTTGTGGCGCCATTCCGGGGTCGGGGTGCCGCAGGTGGCGCCGAACAGGCCGGCGCAATCGTAGCTGCCGGTGCCCGGCAGGTTTTCCACCGTGTAGCTGCGCAGGTAGGTGCCGTTCAGCGAGAAGTTCAGGCCGCCGTAGTTCTGCGGCAGCTTCATGCGGTAGCTGGCGCCGACGTCCAGGCCCGAGGTGCCCTGCGAGCCGATGTTGGTGGTGCCGGCTTCGACGTAGCCGCCCGGGGTCAGCCACAGCGAACCGAGCTGGTCACGGTGGATCAGGCCGCAGTACAGCGGATTGCCGGTGGTCAGGCACTGGGAAAAGACGCTCTGGGCGTTGACCGACTGGATCGCGTCCTCGATCTTCAGCTTGAACGCATCCAGGGTGATCGACAGGTTCGGGGTCGGTTCGATCACCAGGCCCAGGGTGTAGGTGTCGGCGGTTTCCGGCTTGACGTTGGGGTTGCCGCCGGTGCGGCCGTTGTACTGGTTGGTCGAGTTTTCCGTGAGCCTGCCGTACTGCGCAGCCGACACGCCGGTGTTGGCGCACTGGGCCGCGGTGGCCTTCGGGGTCTCGCCTTCGCACGGGTCGTCGCTCGGGCCGGCCAGCACCACCGCCTGTCCGGTGTACAGCTCGTAGATGTTGGGGGCGCGCACGGCGCGCTGGGCCGAGCCGCGCACGCGCAGCTGGTTGATCGGCTGCCAGTCGACGCCCAGGCCCCAGGTGTTGGTCTTGGCGTCGGTGCTGTACTGCGAACGGCGGTAGGAGCCGTTGATGTCCAGGCGCTTGGCGAGCGCCATGTTTTCCAGCAGCGGGAGGCGGAATTCGCCGAACGCTTCCTTGACGTTGTACGAACCCGCGACGGCCGGCGAGGCGCCGCCGGCGCCGGACAGGTCGCCGGTCTGGTTCTCGTAGTCCGGCTCGTACGACAGTTTCTCGACGCGCTGCTCGTAGCCGAACGACACGCCCAGGCCGCTTTCGGCGGTCGGCAGCTTGAGGCCGTAGCGGGTCAGGTCGGTGCCGATGTTCAGGCCGAACACGCTCTGCTGGGTAAAGCCGCCGGTCGAGCCGGTCGCTTCCAGGTAGTCGAGCGCCTGCTGGGTGATGCCGCCCTGGCGGTACAGGTTGTAGGGCACGCAGTTCGGATCGCTGCCGTTCAGGAAGGAACGGCACACGGGGTTGCCGTTGGCGTCCGCCACCACGTCCAGCGCGCGGCCGATCAGGCGGCTCGAGAAATAACCGGTCGACTTGTCGTTGTGGTTGACGCGCGCGAACTGGCCGAACACGTCGTAGCTCCACTCGCCGATCGTGCCTTTCACGCCCAGCACTTCGCGGAAGGACATGTCGGTGATGCTGTTGTTGCGCGGGCCGCCTTCGGTGTTGCGCTTGCCGACCGAGACGGTGACGCTCTGGCCGGGCCGGGTCAGGCCCAGGGCGCTGCGCCAGGCCGCGTTCAGCAGCGGGTTCTCGTAGGCGATGGTGGCCTGCTCGCCGTAGAAGATGCCGCCCGGCGCGATCTGGGCGTCGGTGCTGTAGTTGTGGAAGTTGAATTCGCTGTACAGGCGCGCGTTCGGGGTCAGGTCGAAGTGCAGGGTCGAGTTGACGTTGTATTCGTCCGACGGACGCTGGTAGAAGTTCAGCGGACCGAAGTTGTAGGCATCGCTGGCGGTCACGTAGCGGCGCGGATTGCCGCTGGCGTCCGGCGTGAACGCGCCGATGCGGGCGATCGAGGTGCCCGAGCCGGAGCAGGCGAAGCCCGGGTCCGAGGCGCCCAGCGAGCAGGACGAGAAGTCGCGCTGCGATTGCAGCATGGCGTCGGCGTGGCGGTGCGACACGAAGAAGGTGGCGTTGCCCTTGTTGTCGGCGAAGTTGGCGCCGGCCAGCAGGCTGAAGTCGTACTTCTTGCCGTCGAATTTCGCGTTGCCCGGCAGCGGAAAGCCCTTGGCGTTGACCGCGGCCTGGGCTTCGTCGCTGTGCTGCTTGTGGTTGGCGCCGGAGATGTTGGCTTCCAGTTCGACGCCCTGGAAATCGTCCTTCAGGATGAAGTTGACGACACCGGCGACCGCGCCCGAGCCGTACACGGCGCCGGCGCCGCCGGTCAGCACGTCGACGCGGCGGATCAGCTGCGACGGGATCTGGTTCAGGTCGGCCGCGGTGTCGAGCACGCTGCCCGAGGGCAGGCGCTTGCCGTTGACCAGCACCAGCGTGCGCTGGGCACCCATGCCGCGCAGGTCGACGGTGGCGGTGCCGCTGGCGCCGTTCGAGATGGCGGCGCCCTGGGAGGCGAATACCTGGGGCAGGTTGTTCATCAGGTCTTCGACGTTGCGCACGCCGTCGACCTTGATGTCCTTGGCGCTCAGGGTCGTGATCGGGCTGGAGCCTTCGGTGTTCAGGGTGGGAATGCGCGAGCCGGTCACTTCCACCCGTTGCAGGCTGCCACCCTCCGGGGCGGCGCCGCTGTCCTGGGCCGATGCCATGCCGGCACCCAGCGCCATGCCCCCTGCAAACATCAAGCGCACCGATCGAGATATCACTTTTTCCACCGTCATTTGTCGAACCCCTTGTGTCGTCATTGGTTGTCATCCTTCTACTTGCTGCGAAGGCATAATCTTTACAGCTGTTCAATAACAACATTGCGAAAAGGCAAAGTCAACGCGGTCTTGATGCTGTATGTATAAATACAACGGGACCGTGGTTTATTTTGCCTACGAGCGAAAAATACCGTGGTTTTATCGTAGATTAGAGGTATTTAGTTAATTTTAGTGCATTCATTTGGTGCGATGTTCCACCCTGAATGGTGCACGCATGCACTGTTCTGAGGCTAGGGTTTTTCCGTTCCGGAAATAAAAAAGGCGGTGATCGCTCACCGCCTTCCGGCTTACACCAGGTGTTGCTCAGGCATCAGAAGGTGTAGCGCGCACCCACCTTGAAGTAGCGGCCGATGGCGCCGCTCGCATCCATCGGGTTGAAGCTCATGCCGCCGTAGGTCAGCGGATCGAGCGGGGCGACCTTGTCGAACAGGTTCTGGATCGAACCGTACAGCTGCAGCTGCGGCGAGACCTGGTAGCGGGCCGACAGGTCGATCGTGGTGAACGACGCCAGGCGGCAGTCGCCCGGTGCGTCCGTGCCGTTGGCGAACTGCGAGGCGCACTTGTCGCCGGCGAAGTAGGTGTTCTGCATGTCGGCGCGGTAGTTGGCGGTCGCGGTCACGTTCAGGCCGTTGCGGTCCCACGAGGCGGTGGCGCTGATCTTGTCCTTCGGCGTGCCGGCGCAGTTCGAGGTGTCGCAGTTGCCGTGGGTGCCGGCGTACTGGAAGCGCGTGCCGTTCTGCTCGGCGCGCACCCAGGAGGCGACGTGGGTCCAGGTCAGGCCCACCACGCCGCGGCCCAGGTCGCCCATCGGGATGCGCTGCTTGATGTCCAGGTCGATGCCCTTGACTTCGGTGTAGCTCGAGTTCTGGTACGGCGCCTTCGACAGCAGCAGGGTGCCGGTGTTCGGCTGCACGACACCGCCCACGACCAGGTTGTTGTCGTTGCGGATCGCGGTCGGCAGCGCGGCGGCTTCGACGTAGGACAGCGGGTTGATCTCGTTGCTGCGCTTGATCTTCCAGCCGTCCAGCGACATGCTGGTGTTGGCCAGCGGATCCCAGACCAGGCCCAGGGTGGTACCCTTCGAGGTTTCCGGCTGCAGGGCCGGGTTGCCGACCTTGACCGCGCCGATCGAGATCGCGCAGTCGGCCTGGGTAGCGCCGCCGGCGGCCGGGACGCCGCCCGGGCAGCGCACCGGGTCACGCACCGAGGAACTGCCGGTGCTCTGGCTCGTGACGCTCGATTCCGCCGGACCCGGCGCACGGAAGCCTTCCGAGTAGGTGCCGCGCAGCGCGAAGGTGCGCAGCGGGGTCCACTTGGCGCCGACCTTCGGCGTGGTCGACGAGAAGTTCTTGTACTTGTCGTAGCGCAGTGCGGCGCTCAGCTCGACGGTCTTGAGGACCGGCGCGGCCAGTTCGACGAACACCGCCGAGATGTTCTGCGAGCCCATGGCGGCCACGTAGGAAGCGTTGATCGAGCCGTCCGCGGTGCCCGACAGCGACGGGTTGTCCAGCTTCTCGCGGCGGTGTTCGGCGCCGACCGCCACGCCCAGCGCGCCGCCCGGCAGCTGCATCAGCTCGCGCGAGGCCTTGAAGTCGACGATGTCGAGCTTGGTGCTGGAATCCGAGGTTGCGTTGGTCACCATCGCCGCGTACAGCGAGGCCGGGTTGCGGCCCGCCTGGGTGCCGATGTAGTAAGGGAACAGCGAGCTGGCCGGGTTGCCCAGCGCCTGCTGCAGCACCCGCATGTTGATCATGTTGCTGTAGTCCAGGTGCAGCGAGGACTGCGAATGCAGGTAGGCGGTGTCGAAGTCCCAGCCGAAGCGCTGGCCCTTGATGCCGATGACGAAGCGGTTGAAGCTGTTGTCGACCGAGCGGGTGCTGGGGCCGACGTCGAACATCGAGTAGCGCAGGCGCACGTCGGTGCCGTACGGGTTCTGCGGGTGGCGCGCCGACATCAGGATGGTGTTGCCGTAGTTGATCACGCCGGTCGGGTTGGCGGCGTTCGGCGGGAAGGCGACGGTGGAGCTGGTGGCCGGCGGGGTCAGCGTGAACGAGGTGTCGCGCTTGGAGTAGCCGGCTTCGGCGTACAGCTGCAGGTCGCCGTCCAGGTTCTTGGTGAAGCGGGTGTACAGGTTGACGCCGCCGATTTCCGGCATCATCGAGCGGAACTGGTCCGCGTACCACAGGCAGCCGCCGGCCGGGTCCTGGGCCGTGGTGACGGAGAATTGCGAGCAGCCCGGCAGCGACACGTAGTTGCCGGTGGCCGGGTTGCGCAGCGCGCCGGTCGGGGTCGCGCTGGACGCGCCCGGGGTGATGTAGCCGGCCGCAAACTGGGTGTTGGCGGCATAGCCCCACGGACGGATGTCGCCGTGGCCGATCCAGTCACGGTCGGCGCGGTCGCGGGCCTTGACTTCCTTGTTGTTGAAGGACTCGAGGTTGATCATCCAGTTGTAGCCATCCTCGTCCAGGCGGCCGGTGCCCCAGGTCAGCGTACCCTTGGCCATCTTGGCGTCGCGGTCGCCCGAGATGCCGGTTTCGGCCTTCAGGGCCAGGCCGGTGAAATCCTTGCGCAGGATGATGTTGACCACGCCGGCGATCGCGTCGGCGCCGTACAGCGAGGAAGCGCCGTCCTTCAGGATCTCGATGCGTTCGACCGCTTCCATCGGTACCGTGGAGAGGTCGGTGAAGCTCTTCTGGCCGTCGTCGGCACGTGCGAACGGCGCCATGCGGCGGCCGTTCAGCAGCACCAGGGTCGAGGTCGCGCCCAGGCCGCGCAGCGAGATCGCGGTCGAACCGGCGGCGAAGCCGTTGCCGAAGCCGGTCGGCAGCGAGCCGGCGCCGTCGGCGGTCAGGGTCTGCAGGTATTCGGCGACCGTGCCCTTGCCCGACTTGGCCAGGTCTTCGCGGCTGATGGTCTGGATCGGCGATGCGGTTTCGGTGCTGGCGCGCTTGATGCTGGAACCGGTGATCTCGACGCGCTGGACGGCGCCCTGGGTCTCCTGGGCCATCGCCGGCGCGCCCAGTGCCGCATAGGCGAGGGCGAGCGAGACGGCTTGGGCGACTGCTTTCTTCTGATGCATTGCTACTCCTAAAGGAACTACGGGAACTTCAGGGGGCAAAGGCTACACATCGGCTATTCCTTCAATCCGGCATTTGAAGTATGCGTATGCCGGGAAGAGGTGTGTGCAAATGGAGTCTCTCTCGTTTTTATGAAAAGAATGAAATCTTTTCTGTTCTATATCAAAACATCCATAATTGATATCTGTCAATACGGATATTCCATAACATTGTGTGAATACAACATTCAGGCATAGGACATGCAGGGAATCTGGTCTATAGTCTCCGGATGTTTGCTTATATCCTGCGCCGCCTGTGGCAGATGCTGCCGACCATGGCGGGCGTCGTCGTGCTGGTGTTCCTGCTGTTCAACTGGGTCGGCGGCGACCCGTCCTACCTGTTGGCGGGCAAGATGGCGGATGCGCGCGCGATCGCCAACATCCGCGCCCAGCTCGGGCTGGACCAGCCCTGGACCGTCCAGCTGTGGATCTTCGTCAAGCAGATCCTCAGCTTCGATTTCGGCAACGCCTGGAGCACGGGCGAGCCGGTCTCGCACATCATCACCAGCCGGCTCGGTCCCTCGCTCACCGTGCTGGTGCCGCTGACGGTGCTGGAAACGGTCTGCGGCATCGCGCTGGCGCTGGCCATCGCCTTTATCCGCGGTTCGCTCACCGACCGCCTGGTGATGGTGGCCTGCACGGTCGGGATGTCGATCTCGATCCTGGTCTACATCATCGTGTTCCAGTACGGCCTGGCCTACAAGCTCGGGCTGTTTCCGGTACAGGGCTGGGGCGAGAGTTTTAGCGAGAACCTGCTGCGCTATGCGGCCCTGCCGATCCTGATCGGCCTGGCCGTGTCGATCGCGCCGACGCTGCGCCTGTTCCGCAGCTTCGTGCTGGACGAGGCGAACCAGGACTATGTGCGCACCGCGCGCGCCAAGGGTTTATCGGAGCGCCGCATCGTCTGGGTGCACGTGCTGCGCAACGCCGCGATCCCGATCATCACCCACGTCATGGCCAACCTGCCGGCGCTGCTGATCGGCGCCTTCCTGCTCGAACGCTTCTTCGGCATCCCCGGCATCGGGCGCGAAGTGATCCTGGCCGTCGAGCGCAGCGACTTCCCCGTCATCAAGGCGGTCACGGTCTACGTCGCCGCCGCCACCATGGTGTTCAACCTGCTGGCCGACCTGATGTACCAGGCGGTCGACCCGCGGGTGCAGCTGAAATGAGCGCGACGATCCCTCTGCATACCGATGTGCATTCCGCCTCGCCCGGCCTGTGGGCGCTGGCCTGGCGCCGCCTGCGCGCGGACCGCGTGGCGATGGTGTCGCTGGCGGTGGTGCTGCTGTTCCTGCTGTCGGTGCTGCTGTCCGCCACCGGCCTGGTGGCCGCCGACTGGGAAGACGAGGTGGCCGTCAACTACGCCCCGCCGACCTTTATCGGTCCTGATCCTGCCCTGGCCGCGCTGGCCCGGCCGCCGCGCCCGGTGCCGCCGAATGCCTTCGATCCGCTGGCGGACGAGCTCGCGCAGTTGAAGGCGGCGCTGGCGCGGCGCGGCGTGGCCACGCAAGCGGCCAAGGCCGCCACGCTGCCTTTCGGCGCCGACAAATGGGGCCACGACATCGTCAAGAAGACCATCAAGGGCGGCCAGACCTCGATCGTGGTCGGCCTGGTGGCGGCGCTGGTCGCGGTGGCGCTGGGGACGCTGTTCGGCGCGCTGGCCGGCTTCCACGGCGGCTTTGTGGACGACCTGTTCAACTGGTTCTACAACGTGTTCACCTCGATCCCCTCGATCCTGATGATCCTGACCGTGGCCGCGGTGCTGCAGACCAAGGGCGTGCTGAACATCGTGCTGATCCTGGGGCTGACCGGCTGGACCGGGCCGTTCCGCCTGATCCGCGCTGAATACATCAAGCACAAGGCGCGCGAATACGTCATGGCGGCCGACGCCATCGGCGCCTCAAGCTGGCGCAAGATGTTCGTGCACATCTTCCCGAACGTCTCGCACGTGGCGCTGGTGCAGATGTCGATCCTGGTGGTGGGCTTCATCAAGGCCGAAGTCATCCTGTCCTTCCTGGGCTTCGGGGTGCCGGTGGGCGTGGTGTCCTGGGGCAGCATGCTGAACGAGGCCCAGAGTGAACTCATCCTGGGCAAGTGGTGGCAGCTGGCGGCGGCGGCCAGCGCGATGGCGCTGCTGGTGACGGCGTTTTCCCTGTTTGCCGATGCCTTGCGCGATGCGCTGGATCCGAAGCTGAAATGAACGTCGATAACCTCCTTGAAGTCCGCAACCTGCGCATTGCCTTCCGCATCGACAAGAGATCCACCTTCGACGCCGTGAAAGGCATCTCGTTCAGCGTGCCGCGTGATGCCACGGTGGCGCTGGTCGGCGAATCCGGCAGCGGCAAGTCGGTCAGTTCGCTGGCCGTCATGGGCCTGCTGCCGCCGGACACCACCATCATCCACGAGGGTTCGCAGGTCCGCTTCGACGGGCGCGAGCTGCTCGGCCTGCCCATCGCCGAGCGGCGCCACCTGTGCGGCAAGGACATCGCGATGATCTTCCAGGAACCGATGTCCTCGCTGAACCCGGTGTTCACGGTGGGCTACCAGGTCGGCGAGGTGCTGCGCCTGCACATGGGGATGGACAAGCGCCAGGCGCGCGCGCGCACGCTCGAGTTGCTCGAGGAAGTCGGCATCCCCGACCCGGTGCACAAGATCGACGCCTATCCGAGCCAGATGTCGGGCGGCCAGCAGCAGCGCGTGATGATCGCGATGGCGATCGCCTGCGAACCCAAGCTCCTGATCGCCGACGAGCCGACCACGGCGCTCGACGTGACGATCCAGAAGCAGATATTGGCCCTGATCGCGCGCCTGCAGAAGAAGCATCGGATGGCGGTGCTGTTCATCACCCACGACCTGGGCCTGGTGGGCGAGATCGCCGACCATGTGATCGTGATGCGCCATGGCGAGGTGAGGGAAGAGGGGCCGGCCGCGGAGGTGCTGGGCCGGCCGCGCGACAGCTACACGCGCGCGCTGCTGCATTGCCGGCCCAAGCTCGACGAGCGCCCCCTGCGCCTACCGGTGATCGAGGGTTATTTGAGCGGGCGCGTGCAGCCGGGGACCGCGCTGCCGCAGCGCGTGCGCGGCTACCGCGACGATGACGTGCCGCTGCTCGACGTGCGCAACCTGGCCAAGAGTTTCCATGTGCGCGAAGGCCTGTTCGGCAAGCGCGAATTCAAGGCGGTCAAGGACGTGTCGTTCACGCTGCCGCGCGGGAAGACGCTGGGCGTGGTCGGCGAATCCGGCTCGGGCAAGACCACGGTCGGCCTGACCCTGCTGCGCCTGCACCGCGCCAGCGGCG
>Ga0308160_10004772_pt1 | contig 14335 bp, 3 predicted proteins | sample PhyFR1_FD_201036 | JGI IMG/M metagenome (GOLD analysis project Ga0308160, IMG submission 201036) | Phyllosphere microbial communities from UC Gill Tract Community Farm, Albany, California, United States - DLSLF.R1 | ecosystem: Host-associated > Plants > Phyllosphere > Unclassified | place: USA...
CATCATCACGCAGGGTACGACGGCAGCGAAGAAAGCGTCCGCCCAAAAGCGAGTGTGACATCCAGGCATCGGACATTTTAACTTTGCTAAAAGCGGACATTTCTACTTTGCTGTTACACACCCTACGTTTTCACTGTCGCGGGTTTTGGCAGCCTGCACCGCAGTTCGTGCAGTCTGTCGCCTTGGCGGTTGAGGCGGGCCGGGCTTCTTTCTACATTGTCTGGATAGACGACAATAAGGGGGGAAACGGCATGGGGATGCGAAACCGTTTGTTATGCGGCCTGCTCGCGGCCTTGCCGCTGGCGGCGCAGGCGCAGATCGACCTGACCACACTGGACGCGGGCATGACCGGGCCGCGCGCTCAGGTGCTGGTGCTGGGCACGATGCACCTGAGCGGCATGCCGGCCGGCTTCAGGCCGGCGGCGCTCGATGGCCTGCTCGACAAGCTGGCCGCGTTCCGGCCAGCGATCATCACCATCGAAACCGAGTCCGGCGAAGAATGCGACATGGCGGCGCGCCATCCGGCCAGATACGGCGCCGACTATTGCCCGTCGACCGCGGCGGCGCAGGCAGCGACGGGGCTGGATGTACCGGCTGCGCTGGCTGAGGTGGACAAGTCCCTCAAGGCCTGGCCGGCGCAGCCGACGCCCGCGCAAAGGCGGCGCCTGGCCGCCACCTTCCTGGCCGCGAACGATCTGGCCTCGGGCTATGTACAGTGGCTGCAACTGCCGCCCAATGAACGCCGCGCCGGCGACGGCCTGGATGCGAAGCTGGTCGACGCCCTCGGCAAGCTCGCCAGCCGCAACAACGAAAACTACCAGATCGCCGCACGCCTGGCGGCCCGGCTCGGCCTGCAGCGCGTGCACCCGGTCGACAACCACACCGGCGACCGCATCGACGTCCCCGACATCCAGGCCTATGTGCGCTCGATCGAGGCGGCATGGGCCGCCGGCGGCGCGGCCTTGAAGGCGCGCCAGCAGCAGGAAGCGAAGCTGAAGGAAGCCCCCGACCTGCTGCCCCTCTACCGCTTCATGAATACCGCGCAAGGCCTGCGCCTGCTGGCCGAGGCGAACGTCAGCGCCTCGCTCCAGGCCAGGTCGCCCGACGGCTATCCGCAGATGTTCGTGGCTGGCTGGGAGATCCGCAACCTGCGCATGGTGGCGAATGTGCGCGAAACCTTCCGCGAGCGTCCCGGTGCGCGGGTGCTGGCTATCGTCGGCAGTTCGCACAAGCCCTGGTTCGATGCCTGGCTCGGGCAGCTGCAGGGCGTCGACATCGTGGACGTGGCGGCGGTGCTGAAATAACCGGCCGCCTCAGGCGCCGCCGCGCGAGCGCCCGGCGTACGCCGCCAGGCGTTCCTGCAGCAGCGCCAGATCGACCGGTTTCACCAGCAAATCGTCGAAGCCGGCCCTGGCCGCAGCCTGGCGGTCGCTGTCCTGCCCATAGCCGGTAACGGCAAGGAAGACGCTGCGCTCCAGCCCGGCGCCGGCGCGCAGGCGCGTCGCCAGCGCATAGCCGTCCATGTCCGGCATGCCGATATCGAGCAGGCAGACGTCGGGCGCCCAGCCGGGAAGTTGGTCCAGAGCCTGGACCGCGCTGTGGAAAGCCCGCACCTCGTGGCCCAGGCGTTCCATGCACATGGCCAGGGTGGCCGCCGCGTCGTCGTTGTCGTCGACCACCGCCACGCGCAGTGTCTCGCCCGGCGTCCGCTCGCGGACAGGCGCGCAAGTAACGATGCCCTCGGCGCCCGCGTCGTCGCTGCGCGGCAGGCGCAGCACGAAGCGGCTGCCCTGCCCCGGCCCCGCGCTGTCGGCAACGATGCTGCCGCCGTGCAGCGCAAGCAGGCTGCGTACCAGCGCCAGCCCGATCCCCAGGCCGCCCTGGCTGCGGTCCAGTCCCCGTTGACCCTGCGAGAACAGGGAAAACGCATCGTCGAGCAAATCGGGCGTCATGCCGATGCCATTGTCCCGCACCGTCAGCACCAGTTCCTCCGCCTCGGCGGCAAGCGCGACCTCGATGCGCCCGCCGTCCGGCGTGTACTTGGCGGCGTTGCCGATCACGTTCGTCAGCACCTGCACCAGGCGCTTGCGGTCGCCCCGGACCAGGGTCTGCGCGGGGCTCAGCGCCACCGACAGGGAATGCCGGTGCTTTTCCACCAGCGGACGGGTTTGTTCGATGGCGCCGGCGACGACATCGCGCATGTCGAGGGGCGCCAGCTCCAGGCTGATCTTGCCGCGCGTGACGCGCGACACGTCCAGCAAATCCTCGATCAGGCCATCCATGTGGCGCGCCTGGCGGCCGATGATGGCGGCGGCCTGGCGCGTGCGTTCGGCATCCAGGCCGAGCGACAGGATCTGCGCGGCCGAGGCAATCGGCGCCAGCGGGTTGCGCAGTTCGTGGGCCAGCATGGCGAGGAATTCGTCTTTCTTCTGGTCGGCCTGCAGCAGCGCCGCCTCGGCGCGCGCCTGTTGGGCCAGCAGTTCACCTTGCTGGCGCAGCAGGCGCCGCAACTCGATCTGGCTGACGATCTGGCGCGCCAGCGTCTTCAGGGCAAAGGCCTGGTGCGCGCTCAGTCCCTCGGGGCGCGGCGTGTGGCCGAGCGCGCACAGGGTACCGAGCGGCATGCCTTCGCGCGTCATCAAGAGTTCACCGGCATAGAAACGGATGCCGCCGTCGGCCGTGACCAGCGGGTTGCAGGCGAAGCGCGCATCCTGGCGCGTGTCCGGCACCACCATCGCCTCCTGTCCGAGCAAGGCAAACTTGCAGATCGAATCGTCGAGCGGCATTTCGCGCACCCCCAGGCCGATCTCGGCCTTGAACCATTGGCGCGTATCGGAGATCAGATTCACGGCGGCAATCGGCACGTCGAGCAGGTTCGCCACCAGGCGCACCACGTCGTCGAATTCCTGTTCTTGGGGAGTGTCGAGGATGCCATAGGCATCGAGCAAGGCAAGACGGTCGGTCTCGCTCCATGGCATGTCGGCGGGGTTCATGCAAATAGGCTAAACGATAGAAAAATAGCATCCTAGCAGTCTTGGTACATATCCGTTCGACTGCTGTATTTACCGGATGCATGATGTGGATTGTTGTCAAATCCAGTACATCCGGTAGCTCAGCTGTAGAAGAAATGAGACAAACTCTCACAAAATTGTAGGATTTTTCTTACATTAAAATAAAGTTTCCCTAAAGAATGTGGATGTTCTTGATAGCATTCAAGCTACCGTGACGTCGATTTCTTCTTCAACCCGGCTGCAATCGACTGCACCAACGAATTTTTATTCCCGCTCATCGACTTTTTTGCGAACGAATGTTCGCAATGGCCTCGCGCGCCCGGAAAAAGCATAGCGGTCACTTTGTTCACGCTTCGTTCATTAGGTGTCATTTCCATGCAATCAGTTTCCCTTTCCACCAAGGCGCGGCGTACCGCCATCGCCGAAGTCGTCTTCGTGATGTTGAGCGGTGTGAGCATGCTCGATGCAGCAGCCCAGACTGTCCCGAGCCCGGGCGCGGTCCTGGATTCCACCCGTCCGGCCGCGTCCCCGATCCCGGCGCCGAAGAAGGAAAGCAGCCTGGTCCTGCCGTCGGCAAGCGACGCCGCCGCGCTCGACCCGAACGCCGCGCGCACGCAGGTGAACGCCTTCCGCATCGTCGGCAACAAGGAAATCGATGCCGTCACCCTGCATGGCCTGATCGACGGCGAAGCCGGCAAGCCATTGAATTTGTTCGAACTGAGCAAGATCGCCCGCGTGATCACCGAGTTCTACCGTAGCCATGGCTTCCCGGTCGCGCGCGCGGTGATCCCGGCACAGAAGGTCGAAAACGGCAGCGTGACCATCGAAATCATCGAAGGCCGCATCGACCGCACCACCTTCACTGGCAACAAACTGTACAGCACCGAATTCCTGCAACGCTGGGCCGCCCCGCTGCTGGGCCGGACCGTGCAGACCGGCCCGCTGGAAGAGCGCGTGCTGACCCTGAACGATTTGCCGGGCCTGCAGACCCAGGCGGTCCTGATTCCGGGCCTGGAATACGGCACCACCACCACCGAATTCCTGACCACCGAAACGAGCTATGACGGCGAAGTCAGCCTGAACAACTACGGCCGTCCGGAAATCGGCCGTACCCGCATCGACGCGAATGCCAACCTGAACAACCCCTTCGGCATCGGCGACCAACTCGGCGTGCGCACCAGCGTGTCGGAACACGCCCTGCTGAAACTCGGCGGCCTGAACTACAGCCTGCCGCTGAACACCGACGGCACCCGCCTGGCCCTGAGCTACACCCATATCCGCTACGGCATCGGCGGCGAACTGAAATCACTCGACATCCAGGGCAAGAGCCAGCTGGCCAGCGCCACCGTCATCCACCCCTTCCTGCGCAGCGCCGCGCAAAACCTGTACGGCACCTTTGCCGTGCGCAGCTTCGCCGGCAAGCAGGACGCGCTGGGCGTGGAACTGTCGAAGAGCCGCGTCAGCGTGTTCGAAGCCGGCGCCGCCTGGAACCACATCGACGAACGCTTCAACGTTGCCACGGCCGGCGTGCGCGTGTCGAGCAACTTCAACCCCTACAAGGAAGAGCACACCAACGTCGGCCAGCGCTTCAAGATCGATGCCGATGCGTCCTACCAGTACAACCTGAGCAGCGTGTGGAGCGTGAAAGCCGCCGGCGCCGCCCAATGGACCCCGGACACCCTGGCCGATGCCGAGAAATTCAGCCTGGGCGGCCCGACCTCGGTGCGCGGCTATCCGTCGGCCGACATCCGCGCCGACCGCGGCATCTTCGGCAGCCTGGAACTGCGCTACCGCACCACCGCTTCCGGCGCGCCAGGCTACTTCAGCGCCTTTGTCGACGGCGGCCACGTGTCGCGCGTGACCCCGATCGACAGCCTGCCGAATTCGTATTCGATCGGCAGCGCCGGCGTTGGCGCCACCTTCTTCCCGACCCGCGCCACCCAGCTCGAACTGATGGCCGGCGTGCCGACCAGCAGCCTCGACCCTAGCGACTTGCGCAAGGCTGGCCGCTTCTGGCTCAACCTGACCACGCGTTTCTGATCGCGCCGCCCTCTCTTTGCACCGAACGTTCAAGCACATACACACCATGAGCAAACCACACGCCACGCCGTCGCAAGCCCAATCGCACGCACACCTGCAACTGAAACCCCTGGTCCAGTCGCTCCTGAACTGGACCCGCCGCCCGAGCGCCCTGGCCATCGCCCTCGGCGCCATGCCGGCGCTGGCCGCGGCCGCGATGCCGACCGGCGGTAAAGTCGTCGCCGGCGCCGCCACCATCAGCAATCCGGACGGCAGCCACACCGTCATCAACCAGAGCACCGACAAGGCCGTGCTGAACTGGCAGTCGTTCTCGATCGGCGAAGGCGGCTATGTCCAGTTCGTCCAGCGCGACGCCAATTCGGTCGCGCTGAACCGCGTGGTCGGCTCCGATCCGTCGGCTATCCTGGGTAATCTGAGCGCCAACGGCCAGATCTTCCTGGTCAACCAGAACGGCATCTTCTTCGGCCACAGCGCCAAGGTCGACGTGGCCGGCATCGTCGCCACCACCCTCGACATCAAGGACGAAGACTTCATGCGCGGCGACTACCGCTTCGCACGCGGCGCCAACGCGCCGGAGCGCGCCACCGTCATCAACGAAGGCGCTCTGAATGCGAACGGCGGCTACGTCGTCCTGGCCGGCGACTACGTTGCCAACAAGGGCGTCGTGCAGGCGCAACTGGGCACCGTGCTGCTGGCGTCGGGCGATGCGCTGACCCTGCAGATGGCCGGCAGCAGCCTGATCAACTACCAGGTCGACAAGGCCACCGTGGCCCACCTGGCCGGCGTGGACAACAGCGGCCAGATCCTGGCCAACGGCGGCCGGGTGATCATGACCGCCCACGTCGCGCAAGACCTGGCAGCCACCGTCGTCAACAACTCGGGTCTGATCCAGGCCCAGAGCGCCGTCGAAAAGAACGGCGCCATCTACTTTGAAGGCAATGGCGGCAACGTCGCCAACAGCGGCACGCTGGACGCATCGGCACAAGCCGGCGCAAACGGTGGCCACGTCGAGATCCGTTCCACGAACGACATCGCCCACGAAGCAGGCAGCAAGATCGACGTCAGCGGCGCCAGCGAAGGTAACTCGGATGCCGGCTCGGTGAACACTTGGGCCGACGGTACCAACCGCTACAAGGAAGGCGCACAGATCGTGGCGCGCGGCGGTGCCCAGGGCGGTAACGGCGGCGAGGTCGAACTGTCGGGCAACCACGTGGTCAACCGCAGCATCGTCGACCTGAGCGCGGCCAAGGGCGAGCTCGGCACCCTGACCCTGGACCCGCTGGCGATCACGATCGCCGACGGCGCCGGCGCCAACAGCGAAGACGGCGCGACCATCTACGAACAGAACCTGGAAGCCCAGCTGAAGGTCGGCAACGTCAGCCTGCTGGCCACCGGCCAGGACGCCAGCATCACCGTTGCCGCCCTCACCGACGGCACGCTCGACGGCACGAATAACGGCAACGGCGGCTCGCTGACCCTGCGCGCCGAAGGCGGCGGCAACCCGACCGTCAGCTTCGCCGACAAGACCAATACCATCAAGGTCGACAAGGCCATCGACATCTCGACCGGCGACATCGAAGCGGCCGCCAGCGGCACGATCGACGTCGGCCACCTGGACGCCGGCACCCGCATCGACCTGGCCTCGGGCAGCATCCGCGCCGCCAGCCTGACGGTCGCCAAGACCATCGCCACTGCCGGCGACAACGCCTACGCGATCACCGCGCGCGCCACCAATGGCAACGTCACGGTCGACGGCGACATCAACCTGGATGTCACCAACACCGTCGCCGGCGCTGTGTCGAGCACGGTCAGCCTGCGCGCCGACAACGGCGACGTGAACGTCGGCGGCGAGGTCAACGCCAACGCCACCGGCCTCGGCTACTACAACTACAACTGGACCACGGCAGGCAACGCCGCCCCGACCTACTTCGGCGCCCAGCCGTGGAGCCTGGTCAGCCAGGCCGATCACCCGATCCTGGCGACCCTGAACATCCAGGCCACGGGCAACGTCCGTGCCAGCGCCGTGAACGTGCTCGCCACCGACAAGAACATCGCCTTCGACACCACCCCGGGCGGCTACTGGCAGACCGCCAGCGCGACCCAGCACAACTTCTGGCGTCCGACCGGCGCCCTGGCGCTGGGCACCGTGAACGCCGGCGCAAGCGTCGCCATCAGCGGCAAGACCAGCGTGAAAGCCGACGGCTACGCCACCACCAGCTATTCGGAAACCGAATCCTGGCGCCAGATGGTCAACAACTTCAACTACACCAGCCAGAACCAGACCGTGCGCACCAATTACGGCTGCCTGGCCACCACCAACGGTGTCTGCACCGGCGGCTACGGCTACCGCGGTTCCTACGTCTACACCGACAACCGCATGAAGGGCAGCGCCACCGGCAACTACATCTGGGAATTCGGCGAATACACGTCGAGCCTGCCGGCCACGGCGAACGACTCGCCTTCGCGCACCGGCGCCACCGACCGCTCGGGCGGCTCGGCCGCCACCGGCATGGGCTATACCGGCGTGGCCGGCATGAGCGCCGTCCTGAACGTCAACGCCAGCGGCTCGGTCAGCATGAACGGCCTCGACGTCCGTTCGACCAACCGTTCGGGCACCGGCGGCGGCAGCTTCACCGACACCTTCTGGGGCCAGCAGGACACCGCGAACGGCCTGAACGGCACCGCTTCCAGCTACACCTCCGGCGCGCGCGAAGTCGACTATTACGACACCTTCCAGACCGGCTACAGCGCCGCCACCTCGACCGCCACCGCCAACATCACTGCCGGCGACAACGCCTCGGTCACCATCGGCGCGCACAGCGACGTGGTTGCCGAGCACACCAAGATCGAGGCCGCCACCAATTCGCTGGCCGGCGCCACCATGAGCATTAGCGCGGGCAGCAACGCCGGCCTGACCGGAACGGGCCTGATCAGCATCGACGGCGGCGTGAATGTGCGCGGTGCCAGCGGCAGCGATGTCAGCCTCACCGTCCGTAACTACGACGGCGGCATCGACCTGACCGGCGCCGGCAGCAGCGTCACCAACACCTATGTCGGCGCCGATGCGCGCGCCCAGATCCAGGCCGACAATGGCGCCATCGGCGCCGAGGGCATCGCCGTCACCGGCGGCCACGCGGCTTACCTCGACGTGACCGCCAGCGCAGACCTCACCGCGAATGGCGCGCTGAGCACCGACGTCAGCTCGAGCGGCAGCAACGGCCAGGCGGCGATCCGCCTGAGCGCCGGCGGCGCGGTCTCGGTGCAGGACATCGCGGCCACCTCTTCCTACGGCCAGCAAAGCGGCAACGGCTACAACACCACCATCGACGGCGGCACCGCCTCGGTATCGGTGCAAAGCAATGGCGGCGACATCGATCTGCACGGCGACGTGAAAGCCACCGGCTACAAGACTGCCACCGTGGGCGTGGCGGCGAACGGCGCCGGTGCGCAACTGCACACCGATAGCGGCACCACGGTCGGCGCCACCACCACCGCCGGCTTCTACCAGTCGAGCGACTGGTACACCTACAGCCAGCCGGTCTACTCGGCCAGCACCACGCTGAGCGCCGATGCCGGCATCGACATCGGTGGCGACGTGGGCGCGGCCCTGGCCGGGCGTAACGGCGACGCCTACGTCGGCATCACCACCACCGGCGGCAAGGACGCGGCCATCACCCAGGCCGCGAACACCGGCATCCGCGCCGACGGCGCCCGCGCCACGGTCACCATCGCAGCCGGTTCGCCGTCGCCGTACGCCGCCAACGGCGCCGCGCTCGACCTGGCAGGCCAGGTCTCGGCCAACGCCACCACCGATGCCGCCATGGTCAGCGTCAGCGGCGCCGGCGGCACCCTGCACAATCTCGGCGCCAACTCGAGCGGCAACGCCGCCTCGGTCACCGTGAACGCGGTCGACGCCGACGGCGTCCTGACCCTCGACGGCAACGCCAGCATTGTCGCGAACAGCAACCAGTCCGGCGGCGCCGCCTTCTCGGTGTATGGTTCGGGCGCGGTCGATACCGGGGCCGCCACCGTCTCGGTGCGCAACGACAGCTCCGGCGCCAGCGCCGGCGCCCGTGCCACGCTGAACGCCAACCACGGCGCCATGCTGCTCGGCCAGACGGGCGTCAGCGCGTACAACAATGCAGCCGTCAACGCCACGTCCAGCGGCGACCTGAGCGCCAGCGGCGCCGTCACGTCCGTTACCAACGGCGCTTACGGCTACGCCGGCGTCAGCCTCGTCGCCACCGACGGCAGCCTGCGCGTCGCCAACAGCGCCGCCGCCACCGCCTTCGGCAGCGAAGCCACTGCCAACCTGACCCTGAACGGCGCCAACGCCCTGACCCTCGACGGCGACCTGAGCGCCACTGCACTCGGCGGCAACGCCTCGGTGAATGCCGGCACCGGCAGCAATGCCGCCACCACCCTCGCAGCCGGCAACACCATCCAGGCCCGCGGCAACAGCGCCACTCTGTCCCTGAACACCGGCGCCTTCGACCTGGACGGCGGCCTGCAGGCCAACGCCGGCAACGGCATGGCCAACATCACCGTCAATGGCAGCGCCGGCAGCGTGGCCGGCGTCAGCGCCAGCTCGACCGGCGCCAGCGCCAGCGCCAATATCGGCGCCAACAGCGGCGACCTCGATTTGACCGGCAACGTCAGCGTCTCCGGCTACACCGGCGCGACCCTGACTGCCGGCGCCAACCGGGACCTGAACGTCCACGGCCAGCTGAACGCCAGCCAGGCCGGCCTGGCCGGCAGCGCGCAAGTGAACCTGACCGCGTCGAACGGCGCCATGCTGGTCGGCACCGGCACCGGCATCAGCGCCGGCACGGGCGGCCTGGCGGGCAACGCCGGCGTGCACCTGGGCGCCGCCACCGGTATCACCATCAACGCCAACCTGAACGCCACCGCGCTGTCGGGCAACGCCGGCATCGATGTCAGCACCGGCGGCACGAACGGCGCCGACGGCGCCATCGTCCAGGCAGCCGATACCGCCATCACCGCCAACGGCAGCCACGGCAGCGTCGGCATCAACGCCGCCGGCGCCCTGGCCCTGGCCGGCAACGTCGACGCCCTGGCCGGCAGCGGCGCAGCCGACGTCACCCTGCGCGGCAGCACGGGCAGCATCCACCATGCCGGCGCCAACGCCAGCGCCAGCGCCGCCACGGTCACCATCGACACCTGGGCGGCCGACGGCAGCCTGGTCCTGGACGGCACGGTTGCCGCCTCGGCCAACACGAACGGCGGCAACGGCGCCCTGCTGAACATCACCAGCGCCGGCGCACTCGACGCCAGCGCGGCCACCCTGTCGGCCAACAACGCCGCTGGCAGCGCCACCGCCCAGCTGAGCAGCGCCGGCGGCAACCTCGACCTGGCCGACGTCAGCATCAGCGGCGCCCACGCCTTCCTGACCGGCACGGCCAGTGCGGCACTGACCGCGGGCGGCAGCCTGTCGGCCAGCGCCAACGCCATCGGCGGCCAGGCGCAAGTGAGCCTGACTGCCGGCGACGCGGCAAGCATCGCCGCCGGCGCCCGCATCGACGCCGTCGCCGCGAATACCGAAGGCGCGGCCCGCATCAACATCTCCGGCAACACCGGCGTCAGCGTCGATGGCGCCCTGAGCGCCAGCGCCAACGCCAGCGGCGGCGACGCCACCGTCGACCTCGGCGCCAATAGCGGCGGCATCGCTCTCGGCGCCGCGCTGAATGCGCAAGCAGCCGATATCGCCGGCATCAGCCTGCACGCCGACGGCGGCGACATCGGCCTGAACGCGAACCTGAACGCCCAGGGCGGCTACAACGCCAACGTCAACGTGCAGGCGCAGGACGGCGGCCTGACCCAGGCCGCCGGCACCCGCATCGGCGCCGGCGCACGCAACGGCGTGCAGGTCACGCTGAACAGCGGCGCGGCCATGCAGATCGGCGGCGACATCGCCGCCGCGGCCACCGCAGACGGCAGCGTCGGCGGCCTGCATACCGGCAGCTCCCGCATCGACATCGCCACCACCGGCGGCGTCGCGGCGACCATCGTGCAGAGCGCGGACAGCACCATTACCGCGGCCGGCCTGTCGTCCAGCCTCGGCATCACCGCCGGCAGCTTCAATCCGGCCGGCGACATCGCCAACAGCGCCGCCTTCCAGCTCGACGGCAGCCTGAATTCGCTCGACGCCATGGGCGGAGCACGTCTGTTCATCGCCGGCGCCTCGGGCAGCGTGCACGACTTCACCGTGAACGCCACGAATGCACCGGCGGATGCCAACATCTCGGCCGTGCGCGGCGACCTGACCCTGAACGGCACGGCCAGCGTCACCGGCCAGTCCGGCAGCGCCACCCTGCGTGCCGAAGCCAACGGCAGCCTCGACACCGGCGCCGCCACGGTCACCGTGACGAATACCGGCAACGGCGACAACGACTACGCCGAAGCCAGCTTCACCGCCTACAACGGCAGCGCCACGCTGGGCGCGACCGGCGTCCAGGCCGACGGCGGCGCAGCCTCGCTGTATGCGTCGAGCGGCGGCGCCCTGCGCCTGCCGGCGAATCTGAGCGCGGTCTCGTTCTCGAATTCGGCCGCCATCGACCTGTCCACCACGGGCGGCGCCGACGCGACCATCACCCAGGACGCCGGCACCACCATCCTGGCCCAGGGCACGAATGCGTATGTCGGCGTCAGCGCCGGCAGCATGAAGTCGGGCGAGCGCGCCGCGTTCGCACTGGGCGGCGACGTCCAGGCCCGTGCCACCGACGGCATGGCCTCGCTTTCCATCGACGGCGCCGGCGGCAGCGTGCACGACTTCACCGCCAGCGCATTCCACGGCAACGCATCGGCGACGATCGCCGGCACCGAAAGCGGCGCCGGCGTCGTCCTGGACGGCAACGGCAAGGTCGGTGCGAACTCCGACGACTACCAGGGCGCCTGGCTGACCGTGCGCAGCGAAGGCGCGCTCGATACCGGCAGCGCCACGCTGGTGGCCGATAACGCCGGCATCAACGGCGGCGCCCGCGCAGAGCTGCATGCCAACGGCGGCGACGCCCTGTTCGGCGCCACCAGCGTCACTGGCGCCCTGATGGCGGCATTGGACAGCTCGGCCAGCGGCGATCTGCATGTCACGGACGTGCTGTCCGCAAGCGCCACCGGCATCACCGGCACGGCTTCGGTCGGCGCGAGCGCGAACGGCCAGGCCATTGTCGATACGGCAGGTGGCGTCAAGGCGCAAGCCATGGCGCAGAACGGCAGCGCGGCAGTTGACCTGACCGGCGGCCAGGGCGTGAACGTCCAGGGCGGCGTGCAGGCGATTGCCGCCAGCCAGGCCACCGTGAACGTCACGGCAGCGGGCGGCGACCTCGCCCTCGACGGCACCCTGCGCGCTCTGTCGGCCAGCAACGCGGTCGTCAACGCCACGGCACTCGCCGGCCAGCTGACCCAGTCGGCGGGCGGCACGGTAGTGAGCAGCGCCATCTCCGGCACCGCCCAGGCCAACCTGGCCAGCAGCGGCGCCATGCTGGTGAACGGCGACGTGGCGGCCTTCGCCACGTCCGACGGCAGCGCCGATGGCCTGCACACCGGCAGCGCGCTGGTGAACCTGACCACCACCGGCGGCGCCAGCGCCAGCCTCACCCAGGGCGCGGACAGCACGATCGAAGCGGTCGGCCGTTCGGCACGCGTGACCATCAAGGCTGGCGACAGCAACATGGGCCACGACATCTCGGCCACCGCGGCCTTCGACCTGGGCGGCACCCTGCGCGCAGTCGACGCCGTCGGCGGTTCCAGCCTGGTGATCGGCGGCGCGTCGGGCCGCGTGCACGACTTCACCGTGACCGCAGCCGATGCATCGGCCAGCGCCGTGATCACCGCGTTCAACGGCGACCTGGTCCTGGACGGCACGGCCAACGTGGTGGCAAACCACGCCGGCAGCACCGGCGCCAGCCTGCGCGCCGACGCTTCGGGTTCGATCGACACCAGCGCCGCGCAGATCGCTGTCACCAACCTGAGTGGCGACGACGGCGCCGGCGCCAGCGCCGAGCTGTATGCACAAGGCAGCTCGGTCCTCGGCAACATCGCCGTGGCAGCCGGTGCGCAAGCCCAGCTGAGCGCCACGGCCGGCGCCGACCTCGATGTGGTCGGCCGCCTGAGCGTGGCCGGCACGGCAGCGCACGGCCAGGCCCGTGCCGACATGATGGCGATGCATGACCTCACGATCGCCTCGACCGGCGTGGTGGATGTTGCCAGCAGCGGCAGCGCCGGCATCGGCATGCTCGCGGCCGGCGGCGACATCGCGCTGGACGGCGCGCTGACGGCCCACGGCCGGGACGGCGCCAGCATCGATGTCAACGCATCCGGCAACCTGGCCCAGGCCGCAAGCGGCACCGCGCACAGCGGCGCCACCGACGGCGTGGCGCAGATCAACTTCAGCAGCAATGGCACGATGGCCATCGCCGGCCAGTTGTCGGCCGCGGCCACCGTGGACGGCAGTGTGGACGGCGCGCACAGCGGCGCCGCACTGATCGATCTGGCCACCATCGGCGGAGCGAACGCATCGCTGACCCAGGGCGCAGGCAGCACGATTCAGGCAGTCGGCCTTGCCGCCCGCCTGGACGTGGCCGCCGGCGACCGCAGCCCTGGCGAGAACACCGCCAATGGCGCAGTCTTCACCCTGAATGGCAGCCTGCGCGCCATCGACGACTTCGGCGGCTCGACACTGAACATCGCCGGCGCCTCGGGCAGCGTGCACGACTTCACGGTCAGCGCCGCCGACGCCAACGCCAGTGCCCGCATCAACGCCTACAACGGCAACCTGGTGCTGAACGGCACCGGCAGCGTGACCAGCGCCGCCGTCCACGCGGAAGGCGCCAGCCTGCTGGCCCGCGCATCGGGTTCGCTCGACGCCTCGGCAGCAGTGCTGAACGTCAGCCATACCGGCAACAGCAGCGACGCAGGCGCCGCGGCAAACCTGGTGGCAAACGGCGGCAACGCCGTGCTGGGTAAAGTGAACGTCGCGGGCGCCAATGCGGCACTCGATGTGCGCGCGACCGGCAACGTGACCGTGACGCAGGCCGTCTCGAGCAGCGCCACCGGCGAAGCCGGCATCAAGCTGGCGGGCGACACCGGTGTCAGCGTGCAGAACACCCTGAACGCCAGCGGCGACGCAGCCTACATCGACATGACCTCGGCCACCGGCGGCATCGCCCTCGGCAGCAACGTGACGGCGATGGGCGGCGAACGTGCCAGCATCGACGTGAACGCTGTCGAAGGTGCGCTGACCCAGGCCGCAAACACTGTCGTGAAGA
>Ga0308160_10004773_pt1 | contig 14333 bp, 26 predicted proteins | sample PhyFR1_FD_201036 | JGI IMG/M metagenome (GOLD analysis project Ga0308160, IMG submission 201036) | Phyllosphere microbial communities from UC Gill Tract Community Farm, Albany, California, United States - DLSLF.R1 | ecosystem: Host-associated > Plants > Phyllosphere > Unclassified | place: USA...
CTTATATTCGGTGTTATCGAGCACGACTCGATATTCCGTTCACACCTTGTCTCACTCGTCGTCACAATCGAGTCGTTCGACTCGTAAACCAATCTCCTAAATATTTCAGCTTTCTCTTCCTCATACCACAAACCCCACATTCTCTTTATCTCGTTCGTTAGTATCATTATTGTGAACAACGAAACGAGAATCAATCGCATTTACCCCAACGCCAACATCAGCATCGCATCATCCCTTCCTCCAGCAACGGCAGCGTTGTATCTCCTTCAACATGATTGACGCGACGAGCCCTCAAGACGCGCCCAAGGATCTACTAAACCGCATCGAATCCCTTGTCGAGCAACAGCAAATCCGAAAAGCTGTCCATCCCCGTCTCCCACTCGCCATATACAACTACACGGCAGCAGTGCAATGGCGTGACGAATGGGATGATACGCTGATGAAGTGTCGTGGACTGGTTCTCGATACCGACACTGGTGAAATCGTCGCTTGTCCCATGCGCAAATTCTTCAATTATGGCGATATGAAACATGATCAATCGACCATGAAGATGGAGGACTGTGATGTAATGGAAAAGCTTGATGGATCATTGGGGATATTGTTCAAGTACCATGATGAATGGGTATTTGCATCTAGAGGGAGTTTTTTCAGCTCACATGCTCAATGGGGAATGGAGATGGTGAAGCAGAAGGGGTTGGAGGGGAAATGTAATGGAGAATGGACATACCTGTTTGAAATGATCTATCCCACAAACAGGATCGTCGTCGACTATGGAGACCGTTCCGAACTGGTCCTGATCGCCATCGTCCATACCCAGTCCTCGCACGACTTTCCACTGGCCGACGTTCTCGCCGAAGGAGAAAAGATTGGAATCACATTACCTCGTATACACTCGGGATCCGACACCTATGAAGCCCTAAAGTCAAAGAACGTCAAGAATGAGGAAGGGTACATTGTCCGGTCTCGAATCAGTGGTGAGAGGGTCAAGGTCAAATTCGACGAATACGTCGAGATTCACGCGATTCGTACCCGATTCTCGCTCAGACATATCCGCCAATGGTTCCAAGACGTCGATCCGCTTGATTACGACCCAAAACTTCCTTTGGCGAGATTGGAACATATCCCCGACGAAAAATTCAAAGTAGCAGGAACCGAGTGGGATAGATTGGCGACTATGCGTAAAGAAGCGATGATTCGTCTGGAAGACGCGATCCGAGCTTGTCTAGAGATGGAGTTTCGGAACGTTCCTAATTCACCGATCAAAGGGTGGATTTGCAAGTATCTCCGACTTGTCCGTGGGACTGGAGATCAAGATCAAAAGGCGGAAGCGAGTCTGGTCCCGCACCAATATGCCATGGTGTGCATCAAGGATTTGCCAGAGGTTCCCGAGGTCATTGCCATCAAGGGCGAAGAGGTGGAGGAGGCCGAAGGGGCCGAGGGGGCTGCGACGGCGTATGGATGACGGAAGTGTACGAGTATCGCTGTGACTATGCCTCCTTCTTTCAAGAGCTTATTCTGCTCCTCCCTGGCATTTCCTATCATTTCCCCTGTTGTAGTATATGTATAGAGTGCCCGTGTACATGAAATACAAGGAGTAATAGAGACTGTTTACCATGGCAGATAGATGCTACATCAGGGTCAGGCACGGACCATTTAGTCGATGACCGTGTTTGGCAACATCCGTCACCCCCTACTCTCTACTCTCTACATCGTGCACCACACACCTTATACCATTACATACATATATACAAAAGAGCACACGCTGGTCGTAGCTCCTTCATCTCATTTCATCTCGGATATCCCCCAAAGTTGATTGAATCAAACCCACACCTACAGTCGCCAACACTATGGCTACCTACGCGCTCCCCACTTCCACTTCACACCCACTCGAAATCCCTCAGCTCATCATCACCCCTTCTACACCTACCGACGACATTCCCCTTCTTGCCGGTAGACCTCGTCTCAACGCCCCGAGAAACCAACCCCTGCTCCAAGTCACCCACCCTACCCCAATCACCCTAACCCAAGGCTCATCCACCGCCGTACGAAATCGACCTCCCAAAAACTTGCATTGTGCAGCTCCATATGTCCAGTCCTACCCTCTCGAACGATCTCAAACCACTTCTACACGATCATCATCATCACCATCACGTATTCCTCGAGTCCGAGATCGACCAAGAGGACAAAATCGAGATGAAGGTCCTTTCCCACTTCATGGCCGAGGGACCGTCGCGTCACTTATCCTCATCACTGCCGCTTTCTTACTCGTCATGGCATCAGTCATTTTCAGTCCCGATACAATCGTCAGGGTCATTAGGGAACAACAACAATGGGCTGGGGAGGCTAGAAAGAGTTTCATGACGCTTTGTCATATGAACGTTGATCATGGTCTTGGCCATGGTCACGGTCATACTCAAGGAGACGCGCAGTGGGGCATGACAATCAATTCTTTCGACACCAAGAATGGGGCCCAGGGAGGATCAGAGGAAATTCATAGAACCGCTGGACCGGTCATGAGTCATGATGCTTGGAAGGTGTATCTAAGGAAAAGGCAGCAGATGATGGGACAGGGACAAGGAACAGGAAGGACTGGACCCTCTTCTCACCTCGAAGCTTGGGACTTTCATTAGGGAGACTACCGCCTTTCTCATTTGTAGCTATCTCCCCATCACCCATACGGACTCGTTGTAGATATACCTCATGTACATAGTTGCCATCTGCGATCTGTCTGACGCATATATCATGCTGGTCATACGGTACATGCATAGACATACGCTATCATGCTTGAGCAGTGACAAGACTCTGGACTCGAGCTGGAGGACCCGGTCTAGCTGTATCCCTATTCCGTACCTCGCAGACTGGACACCTCCCAACGCGTACTCGAACAGCGGCGGCATACGACAACTTTGCACTCAATTCCCTCTCTCTCGATTTGGTATTGCGCCGATTATCATTCGACAACAAGTGCGAGACGGATGCCGATTCGGGTCGGGAAGGGAGATCGATATCGGCATGTGGAAGTGCGCAAGCCGCGTGAACGAGGTGTCGGCACAGGTACAGCAAGACAAGAGGTCGATCGGCATCTTCGGTAAACGCTTTTTGGCGGCATACTGCACAGTCACTTGTTGCTGCTTGTCAGCTGGATTCATTCTTTTCGATCCAATGAGCTTACCTGATACAGGGGTACTTCCACTCTGATTCATTTGCAACTGCGTGGCAAGAGCGCTACAGTCACTATTGAGGATATCCTGACATCCTTCCAACAACGAGCTTTGCAAATTCGACGCCTGCAAGACTTTGATCAAGGCGGGTTTCAGCCCAGGTATTTCCAGTCCGTTCCGAATACGCGATATGAGTCGAATGGGGTTGATCTCCGCACCGACATGTTCGAGCAGAGCCCGAATGAAATCAGGTCGGGTTTCGGAATACGTCAAGAGATCCTCCCAGAGATCCTCATCCGCTTGTTCTTTGGCGAAATCGATAGCCTACCATCAGTCCCACCACAAGAGACAATACATACCATTTGAACGTCTCCGAGCCGCTCGATGATGAGCATCAAAGCTTGTTTGTTGTTTCCCATTCTTCCTAGAAGGAAGACCATTTCAGTCACATAGTCTCGTTCCCGACATATCTTGAGTGCTTTTTCCAGATCGTAGAAATTGCTAGCTCGCAAGAACGGCATCAGGCGATCATGGTCGTATTGCGCGTAAAGCTCAACGATGCGATCGCTGTATGGGAGACAGAATTGCGGGTCTTTGTCGAATAGCGAGTCGAGGTACATGTATAGGTAATGAGGCTTTTCCTCGAGTTGCTTGACCACTCTATCGATCTACCTTGTCAGCGCACCGACTTCTCCTAGAAAGCGCAAAACGTACAGGTATAGAGTGGGTATGATCTACCAGAAGCTGAATTGCAGCTCCGTGTTTACCCTTTGCACTGCCTATATCCTCATCCTCGTCCATCTTGCCCTTTCTTTCCTGATCGAATTCAACCAACAACAAAGCCTGATCTTGAACGGCGGTAAAGAGATTATGTTCACGTATAAGGTCGAATACGTGAGGACGGCGTAGCCGGAGGAAATATGGTAATGCTTTACCAGGTTGTCGATTGACGAGGTACAGTTCTCCGATACATTCTAGTAGTAATGGGTCATCTTTGGATGCGCGGGACTCGCTCTGGATAGAGCTCATCAATGAGTCTAGGTCATAAATCTCTCGAGGCCAGGTGGTGATGGTCTTGAGTAATGCTGGGCGGTCGTTGACGAGTTGATGCTCGAATACCATTTCGTATACTTGGCGACCGAGTTGAGGGTTGCTCGTTGGAATATGGGGAATGATTGCCTGAAACCAGTCAGGTCAGGGTCGTATGTACGGTTAAAGGACTTACGGGCAGTTGATGTTGCTGGACAAAGGTGTAGATCCATTTCTCCCAACCATCGATATCCTGGCCCATGACTTTGGGTATCAGAGCAGCCGCTTGGTCATAATCGTCTGAACATCAGTCCAAATTCAGACGTGACCACTTTTCCACTCACTCTGATCGATCAAATGCTGAATATACTTCAGCCCGATAGCCTTGACATCCAGCGCGGACCCATGCTGTTTCTGCAAAGCCTCCGCTGCCGTCAATGCCTCTTCGTACCTCTGCCTATCGACGAGCCATTCGATATGATCCGCCTCATCCCTCGGTCTGACCACAATGACATCACTCGGACTGACTACAAAGAACACCTCTTCCCCGGGTCGTTGTGATTTGATTAACGAATAATCATTACAGCCATACATGTGATAATTCGACAGGCTGAGTGCGTCGGCCGAGACTTCTTCGCCTTTATCGATTAATCGCAATTCGGGTCTGTTGGCGGCTTTACGTCGTTGTTCTGCTCGATCTTCTGTGGCTTCATTATCGTACGTGTCGGGGGAGATGTAGGCGAGGACAAGGAATGAATTTTGGTATTGAGCGATACCGGAAATCATGCAGTCTACCTGATAGATCGCCGTCATTTCGACTGTGAGGGGTGGGAGACCGGAAGAGCTTTGCTGTCGATTACGAGCTCGAACTCGGACCACCTTGATATGGTCTGCCCAACCAATGATGAGAGTCTGATCGTCCTTCCATTTCAGGGAGCATTTGAACAGTTCTGCTCGGGGGGCGTTTGCTCCCCGATCAATATATCCTATCCGTTGTTGGGTGGTTGTATCATATATCTTGACGCCCTAACCATTAGCTCGGGCGAAGGGACGAAATACTCTCAACTTACGAGATCATTGGCCCAAGCGATCAGATCCCCTCTCCATTCAATAGCCCAAATTGGCCCTTCACCAGAATGTATAACCTGCTCCTTATACCCCAACCATCCTTTTTCTTGCAGAATCAAATTGCCAGCCATTCCTCCACAGACGAAACTCCTGCTTGCTTTCTTGTTGAATCCAGGTTCGAGCGCAACGGCATGCATAGGACGTTTGTAGTCGAATGCGTACTTCTCCGAACTGGTCAAGGACCGAATCACTACTCGACCTGGATGTTAGCCTTGCGCAAACACTGGACAAAATTAGCTTACCTTCAACACTTGCTGTAGCTACGAAATCGTTCTCTTCATCCAGTCTCAGACAGGTTATACTAGCCCCATGTGGTCGAGATGAGTTGACTTTGGATCCTTCGTATGTCAAGATATGAACCATTCCATTATGTGTTCCGAGCGCCTGACGATCAGCTAATGAACCGAACGTTATGCAGGGGGCAGCTTACAATCACTCGAGACGATACCTCAATGGTAGAAGCGGTATCTTTCGCCAGTATCTCTGGCAGTTTCCCTTTCAGTCGACTATACTTCAATGCTCTGCACAGTTTAGCTAAAGTCCTGATGTACTGACAGGTGCACTAACGGTTCCTCCTCCTCTTCATCATCATCCTCTTCATCGGCATCACTACTTTCCCCACCATTCGAAGTCATCGTCCGTGTCGACTTTGTTTTGACTGAAGGAGGAATGACGGTTTGTTCAAGCTCGACTTCCGACCCATCCTGCTCGACATCGCTAGCTCTCTCTTTGCCCTTTCGAGAACTTGCTTTTGAGCTGGTGGAATGCTGTGATGTACGAGACACTGGGCGTGAGGGTCCAGCCTCTGAAGTCGAGGCTGAGGAGCTCTCTGGGTTGTCGCTGATGCTCTCGTTGGGTATACTCATATTGCTATGACCAATCCGAAGAGCACAGGTACATGCTCATTCACTAGATACTATTGTGACGTCGGTGCGTCGCGCCGTATAGATAGGCGCGCTTTTCCTCTGTCTTGACCTGCGAGCCTATCGGCGCGTTTGCACTTGTGCATTTGTCTCTCCTCCATCGGGAATTGCTACCCCTCAAACACTACTCCCTTATGCATTCCGATGTGCTGAGGACTGGATGCGGCATGGGCTTGTGTGTAGTCAGGCCACATACATAGCCCGAACACATTTCATAACCGGTGCCGATGTCAAAGAGCTCGGGATCTCATGTTTACAAATGGCAAGACGAGTCTAAACTGCAGGGTCTGGAGACGTGTTGACCACGAGGACACACTATACTCCTACCCACCATATTATACTCTTACATCAAGTCAACTGACTACATTGCCAACTTACCGATTGACGTCCTCCAAACCATCTCTGTCGCCTACATTACATCCACGAGAGAACGAGAGACATGGCTTCCAATCACGCATATTCCCGTTTGCCTAGACCTAGCAGTAGTGAATCCTCAAGTACTCCTTTTCTGGCTGGAACGAATAGCGACACTACACCTATCGAGTCGGTCAATGGCGTCGATAACGAATCCGACTCGTGCATTCCATTCGCCGGAGAGCAGGGAGAATCTGAAGGAGGTTCGATATATGATTTTAGCAGTGCGACAAGCTATATCTGTCGAGGGTATGATCCGAACGCGCCTCATTTCGACGGACTGGCAGAAGCACGCAACGAAGACTACCTGATCGATCTGGACACCGACTCTATGGAAAGGTGATGTCTTCGGGGCAAGCACGAATAATCGCTTATATCTAGACTTCCGGACATTCGAGCGTTTCTGTTCTACATTGGATACGACACTGTTCACGAGCTCCGGGCTAGTGAACCCATGGGTCCACTAGAGCGAGAGCAAGAATACGTCACGGCGGGGCGGTTGGCTATGAAAGCTGAAAGAGATGCAGGTCGTGGGTGAGTGGGATTTAGCAAAGAGGCGATAAGCTGATATACTAGATTGTTTTTGGCACCTAAAGATTGGGCCAGTGTGAGGACAGAAGGAGATCCGTGGCCCTGGTTCGAGACGGTGTTGGACATCGCGGATGGACAACCGGGTGACGGTCAGGCGGAAGGCCACACAGGCGTATGGCATGTGGCCTATTCGAGGTACGACTGGGACATGCCCCATGCATCCTATGCTGCAGTGAGTGGCATGACACCTGGATTATCACGACAAATGCTGAATCCAGACCAACGTCAGAGCACCGCTCTTACCGAAAAAAGACATGCTCATTGGACCCGGACACCCCGACTGGACGAGGTTGATCATCGGACAGTATGAGGATCACCCCTTGGGTTTATTGAACATGTCGGCAATGGAGCGTATGAGCCACATGTTGGGTCCAAGACTCGAAAAGTGGTACACCCCCGAGACCACCGAATATTTCGATCATCACGTGGATGATCACTACAGCGACGTCCCGGGTTGTTCTTACTGCCAGGCAGAATCTGGCGTGCACTAATAGTAAGGTATACTTAGAGAGTGGCCTTGTAGTATTTATCATGCACTCATAGAGGAGACTCCGGTAATTGCGGATCCGGTCTCAACCGGCCGGAACCAGATCATCAATGGGACACATCTCTATCCTATCTCCAGTCCTGTACTGCACACCATACACAATGTTACGACTATCAAGAAACATACCCCTCAGCATCAGACATGCGTCCACTGCAGCTGCAAGCTCATCCTCTTCTTCGGCAGCAAAGTTCGCGCCGTTGGCGATGAAAGCCGCCGAGGAAGTCAGCTCAAAATGGAAGGGTACCACCGCAAACGGTGGGAAGACCAAGAACTACATTGGTGGAGAGTTTACCGAATCATCAGCGGACAAGTGGTTGGAAGTGAGAGATCCTGTATGTCAGATCTGAATCGTGCTTTATGTCCGTTGACTGACTTGGGCAGTCTACCCAGACTTTGGTGAACTTGGTTCCCGAGACGACAGAGTCCGAGTTTAATGCTGCTATCGATGCGGCCTCTCAGGCATTCAAGACTTGGTCCCAGACTTCCATCTTGAGACGTCAGCAAGTCATGTTTCAGTAAGTGCCCCACTATGTATCAAAGACTCAGCTGATATGGTAGACTGCAACACTTGATCCGAGAGCACATGCCAGATATCGCCAAATCGATCGTGCTAGAACAGGGCAAGACATTCGCAGATGCCCAAGGGGATGTTCATCGAGGTCTACAAGTCGTCGAATCGGCTACCGCCATCACTTCCAACATGCTGGGAGATAAGTTGGAGGTCACGAAGGATATGGATACTTATTCGAGGAGATTACCTCTCGGAGTCTGTGCCGCTATCACGCCATTTAATTTCCCTGCCATGTAAGTCATTTTTGTGCCAGAAAGCGGATGCTGATAAGTCAGGATCGTCTTGTGGTCCGCTGCATTGGCTACTGTTACTGGTAAGTCCACCTACACCGATTCAGGTCTGGACTGATTGACAGGTAACACCCTGGTGGTCAAGCCATCCGAGAGGGACCCAGGAGCCACCATGATCATCGCCGAGCTCTGTGAAAGGGCAGGTATGCCCCCAGGTGTAGTTAACGTGTAGGTTTCCTAGGCAACACACACATGAAGCTGAACTAACTGAACAGCGTCCACGGGTCAGCAAATACTGTCAACCGGATCTGTGACCATCCAGCAATCAAGGCAATCTCGTTCGTCGGAGGTGATAATGCCGGAACACATATCTACGAGAGGTAAGTCTTCTGAATGAAGGAGCTGATGGAAAGAGCGACTCCTCTTGGGAAACGGGTACAAGCGAATCTTGGAGCCAAGAACCATGCTGTCATCATGCCCGATGGTAAGCTCTTTGGTTCCATTGGTGGGTAGCAACTCACTTGTTATAGCCAACAAGAATCTGACCCTCAACGCTGTCGCTGGAGCAGCCTTTGGAGCTGCCGGTCAGCGATGTATGGCCCTCTCTGTCGGTACGTCGATACACTGGAGCCCGCACATCCGCTAATGGGGCAGCAATCTTCGTCGGCCCAGCTAGGCAGTGGATCCCAGAGCTTGTTGAGCGAGCCAAGAACCTCAAAATCTCGGGTGGATTCGAGGAAGGAACCGATCTGCAGGTCATATCTTCTACCTGAATATCAGGAACTGACCAGATAGGGGACCCGTCATCTCCCCTCAGGCAAAGGAGAGGATTGAGGCCGCTATCGCATCTGTTGAAACTCAAGGTGGAAAGATCTTGCTAGATGGACGGGGATGTACAGTCGCCGAATACCCCGAGGGAAACTTCGTCGGACCTACTATCGTGGAAGTCACGACTGATATGGATGCTTACAAGTGGGTCTACTTCATCGTCAATTTTGCAAAACATGCTGATGTCAGAAATGAGATTTTCGGACCTGTCTTGAGTATCGTTTCTGCCGAGACTATGGATGAAGCTATCGAGATTATCAATGCCAACAAATAGTAAGTAGCCAAGGTATGGAACGTGCTGACAGAGCAGTGGAAATGGAGCTGCCCTATTCGTACGTTTGGAATGACTGGTGTGGGTGGTGGGCTGACAGACCAGACCAACAACGGAGCTGCGGCTAGGAAATTCGAACTTCAAGCTGAACCAGGACAAATCGGAATCAACGTCGCTGTACCCGTACGACCCCTTTCCTACTAAAATTTCCCGAGCTGAAGAATAGGTCCCACTACCAATGTTCAACTGGTCTGGAAACAAGGGAAGTTTCAAGGGACAAATCCCATTCTACGGAAAGACTGGTATTGAGTTCTACACCGAGCGCAAGGTGCGTCTAGAACAACTGTTCGAGGTGGGAACTGATGTGTAGACGACGACTTCTTTGTGGCCTGAAGGTGATGCTCTTGGAAACAAAGCTACCGTCCATATGCCTCAGCTGCAGTAATCTATCGGAGCATGATGTGAGTGAAGCGGCCTCGAGCCTGGATTGAAGGTACTTTCTTACGATACTTTTGTATGCATCACACGAAGATATGGTGTCAAGGTGATCAACTTCACCGTTGACTATTTCGCGGCTTCAGCAGCTGTGAGCCAGCTGCCTTACAATGCTGATGAGATCGGCTCATGTACTTCCGTATATTCGATATGAAGCTCAACCTGAATACGATACACTGCATGCACTTGAACGAGCAATACACACCATACAAGTACAACCTTCCGACATGACCCATCCACTTGCGATACTACTTTGTCGTATGACGATTCCGCTTGGCCAACTGAATATCCAGGTCAATCTCTTCCCTCATTGTCATTTCCAATTCCTTTCTCCTCATTTCATTCTCTTCCGCCAGCAACATCACCTTCGCCTTGGCCATCATGAACCTAGCTTGATGTTTACTCCTACTCATGACCGGTACCACTGTATCTGATCCATCAGGATGTCCAGTCTCCCCCACTACCCTAACATGTGAAACGGGAGGGATCATTTCATCCAGCGAATCATATTCCTCTTCTTCAACTCCATATGGTGGTCCTTGCCTCTCTCTTGCTCTGACATCCCTCACTAGGTTCAAAGCAGGTTCATCGTCGTCGGACCCTTGCCAGAAAGTCTGTCGCTCGAATAGTCGGGGCAGGACACTTGCTAGATCTTCATCTGTGGTCAAGTCGGCCATGCCTGGATTGTAGAATGATGAAGTTTTTGAGAGGGGTAATGCGAGATTACGAAGGCGTGTGTCGGATTGAGACGATGATTGAGTGACGGCTTTATCTTTTTGTGTTTTCGCCCTAGACCGTCTTGGTTTGGCTTTTGTAGCTGGTTTCGTCGGTGGTGGCGCGGCAGAAGTCGATGCTGGATGAGGTGCCAACGGGGCGGTGGTCGTGGGTGGTGATAGCGGTAGTACTTCCGCAATGACCTCGTCGACATCCTTCTCTCGATCACTCCGTTTCGTCATTAGATAAGGCGATGTCGGAGGTGATGATCCAGGCGGTATACCCGTATTTGCGGTATCTTTGACTTTCTTACGAGGTGGTAAATCGGGTGTGATGTTATGTAATGATCGTAGATGTTTAGTCAATGCGTCGGATCGTGTGAACGTTTTTCGACAATCTTTTCCTGTAAGCTTGGACCTTTGTGTGCGTGTGTGTGGACAAGGGGACTAACCAGGTTCTGTACACGTATATGGTCTTTCACCGGTATGAGCTCGACAATGGGTGATGAGGGAGTGTCGTGTTGCTTGCTTTTGTCCCTTTCTTGGACAATGCTCCCAAAGACACACGTAGGATTCACGTCCTTGTCCGATATGTTCTGTGCATCAGCACATCATCCACACAGGCGAGGGGGTACGTACCAATCTGAAGGTGTTCAACCAAATCATCCTGATTTGCCTGTGGACGCCAACAGTCCTCCCATCTACATCCCCACTCTCCATTATCTTTAGGTCCAGCACTTGGCTGTCCGTTTTCCTGTGCTTGTTCCTGTTCCTCGGTCTCCGAGAGCAACTCATCAATATCCTCATCGACCCCTTTTTCACCCTCCAATTCGGGTTCAGGTTCCGGTTCCAGACCTAATGCTTCTTCCACATCTCGATCCACGTCGTTTGCAGCTGCGAACCGTGGACCAAGGCGAACTTTGGGAACGGCAGGGGACGAGGGCATTGTGATATGGCAAGTGGTAATGCTGTCACCCGAATATCGAGAGCGGCTGATTGCAGGTCACGGCCCTTGCCACGTGGAGGCGGAGCTGACTTCTTTTGGCTGTTCAGACGCGTCTGCTGTAAAGTCAATCTCAATGGCAAGAAGATAGGTTACGATGGAGGACCCATACTCAGCTAGTGCCTTTACACCGCTAGCGACTCTCCATCTACCCGGCCCACATGTCCTTCATCCACAAGCATGCAATCCGACAATGGACCTCGTCATGCTCCTTGGTCAAGGTGGTCCAGGTCGAGGAAAGCGAGTCAGTCCGGAGACACATACAAGGCTGGTACTATGGCGTATGTCTGGGAGTAGAGTCTGGGAGAATGATGCAGGGGGTCAAGTGAGAGGTCTGACATGGTCCCATGATGGTGAGTATACCTTGCGGAGTGTTGTTGACGCTGAAACTGATCAACAGGTCTATACTTGACTATTCTGGTCATGAAACCAGATGCAGGATCCAACCCGACAATGGCTCTTGAACATTTTTCGGTACATACCGGAGAGCTTGTGAAGTCAATCAAGTTGGAGATCAATGATGCTGAACCAAGTTCGGATACTGGAGAGGGATGGTGGGATCTGAGATGGACGGAAAGTACGGACGACTGGCCAAAACCACAAAGAGGATCCGCAGGGATAATCATCGATTCTCTACCCCTTCCTACGCCCGTCGAACCTCCTTTACCTGCCAAGTAAGTCCTCACCATATGGTGAATATGCTGACGAACAGTGCCCTACCGTTCATGATCCCTGGTGCGATCAAGGTAAAGAAAGCATCCACAATCTCGGCTCATCCCAAACTCGATTCATTCCCATCGCTCCTACCAACAATAGTTCCAAGTCAACCTCATGTTCTCAACGTATCTTCGCCGGACAGATCGACCTCGAAGCGGTTATTGACGGGGACACTGCCTCTTGGTACAGGGGCAGTGTTTGACGAGCTACTACTAAAGCTTGCTCGGTCATGCGATCGCCTGAGTGGATTTCTCGATATAGTACTGAGAGGACTGGAGGTTGTTGATCATGCTTTCAAAGAGGGGGACAAGCAGACGATGATCTGGAGAGAAGAGCTCGAGGAATGTGGGGAACAACGGGGTCGTCAGTTGACTCTTCCAATGTCATGGATCGAACTCATTGGCAGTGACAAAAGTCGAGATGCATTCTTGTCTGTTTCAGTTATTGGTCACGGGGCGAGGGTCACCGGCAGTCACCGAATGGCTTGGAAACAGGCTTACTGGAAGGGTACGCCTGGTCAAGGTGATGCGACAATGCACTAACATACAAATAGACAATCATGAAATGGGAAGCATCTCTTGAAAATAGCTTCAAGACGATCCAACAGGTTTTCGCCGAAAGTGTCGGCCCATCCATAGAAAGGGTGATACTCCTACTGGAAGAGATGAAGGGGTGGAGTCAAGTGTAAGCGAACCATGAGGAACTCGCGCTGATTCCAAGATCTACCTATTCGCATTTAGGTCTGGATACTCAATCGGTCGAACGCACGCTGGCAGTCGCTGTGGGATTCGCCAAATTGATCGAGAGGATGAGGCAACAAGCTCAAGAAGAGTTCTATGCAGCTACAGAATGGATGAAATGGTTGAAATATGGTACAGCCCCAACCTATCATGGTGATTGAATGCTAATGATCAGAGGTCGGACGAGCAGCGGCTCAAGATATCAGTACAGATGCCTTTCTACCTTCTTTGTGTGATACCAAACTAGTTTGGTATTACATGAAGCACGGATTCGTAAAATCACCACTTCTCGTTCACATGCCTCAACAATTCCGAGCGAAACCGACCGATGATCTCCTACCGGACGATTTTGATGCCAATCCAAGACCTGCCAAGAGGAGTATGAGCGAAGTATTGGCAGAGACTATTCGATCATTGACTGGTCGATCGAAACCTCAAGAAACCGAGCCCGAGCCCAGTAGACAGCAAGAACAAGAACAAGAGGTATCAATCGATTCATCGGTCGACATGAGTTTCCTTGATGCGAGTGGCGCTCGAGCTTCATCCCCCGAGATCCCTTCTTCACCCGATACCGTTTCTCAGAAATCGACAATCAAGGAAGAAGTGGAGATACCCAGAGTGAAAGAGTTGGAGCCATGGGTATGGGCAAACACCCTCGTTACCCAGTTGAAGGACTTGGTCAAATCTCGAGCTATCGGACAAGACGCACCAGCAGGCTGGCCGACGCTAGAGCATGCCCTGGTCGACACGCGAGTCGTCAATGGCCAGAACCTGACTGCATTCATGTATCCAACACACGAAATGGGCAAGTCTATCTCTCAGTTGTAAAGAGCAATTGCTGATAATCAGTCCATATATTGGCAAACAAAGATCGATGTGCTAGGTTGGAACTTCCTGGTATGAAGGTACTAGCAATGTCCTTCTTTGATGATGTGGAACTGGCTCTGCTTGCCGAGCTCAAAGGGGGAATAC
>Ga0308160_10004775_pt1 | contig 14327 bp, 15 predicted proteins | sample PhyFR1_FD_201036 | JGI IMG/M metagenome (GOLD analysis project Ga0308160, IMG submission 201036) | Phyllosphere microbial communities from UC Gill Tract Community Farm, Albany, California, United States - DLSLF.R1 | ecosystem: Host-associated > Plants > Phyllosphere > Unclassified | place: USA...
GCCATCGAGCCGTCCACCGGCGACATCCTGGCCTATGTGTCGATGCCGACCTTCGACCCCAACCTGTTCGTCGAAGGCATCGACCAGCAGAGCTGGGACGAGCTCAACAATTCGCCCGACAAGCCGCTGGTGAACCGGCCGCTGTCGGGCAGCTATCCGCCCGGCTCGACCTACAAGCCCTTCATGGCGCTGGCCGCGCTGGAACTGGGCAAGCGCACGCCGATGTCGGCCATCAGCGACCCCGGCTATTTCATGTTCGGCAACCATCGGTTCCGCGACGACAAGGAAGGCGGCCATGGCACGGTGGACATGTACAAGTCCATCGTTCATTCCTGCGACACCTACTACTACCAGCTGTCGGCCGACATGGGCGTGGACATGATGCACGACTTCATGAAGCCGTTCGGCTTCGGCCAGCTGACCGGCATCGACCTCGAGCATGAGAAGAAGGGCATCCTGCCGTCCACCGCCTGGAAGCGCGCCGCTTACCGCCGGCCGCAGCAGCAGAAATGGTATGCCGGCGAAACCATCTCGCTGGGCATCGGCCAGGGCTACAACTCCTTCACGCCGCTGCAGCTGGCCCATGCCACTGCCATCCTGGCCAATAACGGCGTGGTGATGAAGCCGCACCTGGTCAAGACCATGGAGGACGGCGGCACCCGGGTGCGCACCCCGACCGTGCCCAAGGAAAGCTACCGCATCCCGCTGAAGCAGCAGAACATCGACATCGTCAAGCAGGCCATGGTCGGCGTGATCCGCGAGGGAACGGCGGCCAAGGTGTTCTCCAACCTCGGCTATGCGGCCGGCGGCAAGACCGGCACCGCGCAGGTGATCGCGATCAAGAAGAACGAGAAGTACAACGCCAACAAGATCGACGAGCGGCATCGCGACCACTCGCTGTTTACCGCGTTCGCGCCGGCCGACAATCCGCGCATCGCGATCGCCATCATCGTCGAGAACGGCGGCTTCGGCGCCACCGCCGCCGCGCCCATCGTGCGCGAGGCGCTCGACTTTTACCTGCTGGGCAAGCGCAGCGGCCGGCCGCAGGATGAAGCGCCAGTGGAGAGAATCGACCTGTCCGACACCCGGCCGCTGGCCGAGGTGCGCGCCGACCAGGACTCCGAGGGAGGCCCGCGCGACGGCGCCGAAACCCAGGGCAACCGGGACTGAGCAACCATGCAACTCACTGAAAAACGTTCGGTCTGGCAGATCGTCAAACCCCACCTGACCGTCTTCGACGGCACCCTGGCGCTGATCATCTTCCTGATCATGTCCACCGGCATGGTCACGCTGTACTCGGCCGGCATCGACTTCCCGGGCCGGGTCGAAGACCAGCTGCGCAACATCATCGTCTCCTTCGTGGTCATGTTCATCGCGGCCAATGTGCCGCCGCAGACCCTGATGCGCTTCGCGGTGCCGATCTATACCGTGGGCGTGGCGCTCTTGGTGGCGGTGGCCATGTTCGGCATGATCAAGAAGGGCGCGCGGCGCTGGATCAATGTCGGCATCGTGATCCAGCCGTCCGAGATCATGAAGATCGCCATGCCGCTGATGCTGGCCTGGTATTTCCAGAAGCGCGAAGGCATGCTGCGCTGGAACCACTTCATGGTGGCGGCGCTGCTGCTGCTGATTCCGGTGGTGCTGATCATGAAGCAGCCCGACCTCGGCACCTCGCTGCTGGTGGCGGCTGCCGGCTTCTACGTGATCTTCCTGGCCGGCCTGTCGTGGAAGGTGCTGCTGGGCCTGGCCATTGCCGGCGGCGCCAGCCTGCCGATCGCCTGGACCATGCTGCACGACTACCAGCGCGCCCGCGTGATGATGCTGATCGACCCCACCGCCGACCCGCTCGGCAAGGGCTTCCACATCATCCAGTCCACCATCGCCATCGGCTCCGGCGGCATCGCCGGCAAGGGCTGGCTCAACGGCACCCAGGCCCACCTGGAGTTCATTCCCGAGCGCACAACCGACTTTATTTTTGCGGTATTCTCCGAGGAATTCGGGCTGATCGGCAACGGCGTGCTGCTGTTCCTGTATCTGATGCTGATCGCCCGGGGACTGATCATCGCCGCCAATGCGCCCACGTTCTTCGCGCGTCTTTTGGCCGGCGCGATCACGCTGATCTTCTTCACCTATGCCTTCGTCAACATGGGCATGGTCAGCGGCATACTCCCGGTGGTCGGCGTGCCCCTGCCTTTCATGAGCTATGGCGGCACCGCCCTGGTGACGCTGGGCCTCGGGGCCGGCATCCTGATGAGCATCCAGCGCCACCGGAAACTGGTACAAACCTGATCCACCGATCAGACCAGGCGCGCCCGCGGGTGGCGCGCCGAGAACAAAAAAGGAAAAGCAATGCACTTGCCATCCCGCCCATGGCCCGGCACGGCCCTCGTGTGCGCCGCGGTCGCGTTCATCGCCGCCGGCTGCGGCAGCGTGCCGCAGCAGCAGAGCGCCGATGCCGGCGCCGTTACCGCCTCCGCCAAGCCGGCGCGGCGCGGCCTGCCTTCGCTGCCGCCCGCCGGTTCCGGCCGCGGCGGCTATTACCAGGACGACGGTCCCGGCGAGAACATCCCCGACAATCTCTGGGATGTGCCCGACGCCGAGCCGCGCATCGAGCCCTATGCCAACCGCGGCAACAAGCCCTACGTGGTGTTCGGCAAGGAATACGTGCCGCAGATGAATGAAGAGCCCATCAAGCAGCGCGGCCGCGGCAGCTGGTACGGCCGGAAATTCCACGGCCAGCGCACCTCTTCCGGCGAGCCGTACGACATGTACAAGATGACGGCCGCCCATCCGACCTTCCCGATTCCGTCCTATGCCCGCGTCACCAATCTGTCCAACGGCAACACGGTGATCGTGCGCGTCAACGACCGCGGCCCGTTCCACTCGGACCGCATCATCGACCTGTCCTATACCGCGGCGCTGAAGCTGGGCTATATCGGCCATGGCAGCGCGCAGCTGGAAGTCGAGCGCATCCTGCCCGACGAGATCCGGCGCATGGAACTGGCGCGCAGCAACGGCGCCGCGCCGCCGGTGGCGTCGGCCGCGCCATCAACCGCGCCATCAACGCCGGGCGTGAGCACCGAGGCGGTGCCGATGCCGGTGGCCATGATCAGCGCGCCGGCCGAACTGCTGGCGCCGCCAGCGGCCGTGCCGGCTGCCGCAGCCCCGGCCGCGACCAACGTAGCCAATGTGCCCGCCATGTCCGCCGTGTCCACCACGTCCGCCGCGGCCGGCGGCTTCTACCTGCAGCTCGGCGCCTTCTCCCAGGCCGCCAATGCGCAGGCCGCGCAGGCGCTGCATGCCCAGCGCTGGAACGGCAGCCTGCGCCAGGTCGACATCGTGCAGAACAACGCGCTGTTCCGGCTCTATGGCGGCCCGTTCGCCAGCCGCGCCGACGCCGAGGCCGTGGCGCGCCAGATGCAGGCCAGCGGCGGCGCCATGCCCATCATCGTTCAGCGCTGATCGTCGCTTTCGTCCTGCGCCTTCAGCGCAAGCGCGCGCTCGTACAGCGCATTCTTCTTCTGCCCGGTGATGCGGGCCGCCAGCCCGGCGGCCTGCCTGACCGTGCATTCCTCCAGCAGGATCGACAGCACCCGGTCCGACTCCGCCGTGCCGGCATCCTCCTGCTGCGGTGCGCCCTCCACCAGCAGCACGAATTCGCCGCGCTGGCGGTTGCCGTCGGCCGCCAGCCAGGCCGCGGCTTCCGATAGCGGGCAGCGATGGATCTCCTCGAACAGCTTGGTCAGTTCGCGCGCGAACACCACCTGGCGCTGCGGCTCGAATGCCGCCGCCAGCGCGGCCACGGTGTCGACGATGCGGTGCGGCGCTTCGTAGAACACCAGCGTCGCGGCCAGCCCGCGCAACTGCGCCAGCTCGGTCTCGCGCTGGCGCGCCTTGGCCGGCAGGAAGCCATGGAAATGGAAGCGGTCGTTCACCATGCCAGCGGCCGACAGTGCCGCGATGCCGGCCGACGCGCCCGGCACCGGCACCACCCGCAGCCCCGCCGAGCGCACCGCGTCGACGATGCGCGCGCCCGGGTCCGACACCGCCGGCGTGCCGGCGTCCGACACCAGCGCAATGCGCTCGCCGGCCTGCAGCCGGGCGACCAGTTTTTCCGCGACTTCGCGCTCATTGTGCTGGTGGGCCGCGATCAGGGGGCGCTGCAGGCCGTAGCGCGACAGCAGTTGCGCGGTGTTGCGGGTATCTTCGCAGGCGATGGCATCGCACTGGGCCAGCACCTGCAGTGCGCGCAAGGTGATGTCGGCTACATTCCCGATGGGTGTGGCGAGCACATATAATGCGGAGGCCGGATAATTCTGGGCAACAATTTCCTGCAGCAGCGGCAGGGCGCCGGAAAAGCTGAACGCGGGTTGTGTCATTGGGAGTCGAAATGTCGTTCCGAAAAGTGAAGACCGGATTGGTGGCGGCGGCGCTGGCCGGATTGTGCGCGCTGGCGCAGGCAAATACAACCGTGGCCATGCCGGCCCTGCCGTTGCTGGCCCAGAACGACATCAGCCTGATGCCGGGCGGGCCGGCCGACACCGGCCCGGTCGAGACCGAGGCGGTGCCGATGCCCGATGTCAGCCTGCAGCCGCAGGAGCAGGCGGCCCTGGCTGGCCCGGTGCGCATCGGCCTGCTGCTGCCGCTGCGCTCGGACAGCCTGGGCGCCGCCGCCGCCATGGTGCGCGACGGCTTCATCGCCGCCTATGAAAAGCGGCGCGAACCCAACATCATCCTGACCGTGGTGGAAACCGGCGATGCCGCCCAGGACGTGCTGGATGCCTACAACGGCGTGCTGGCCGACCAGGACATCATGGTCGGCCCGCTGTCGCGCAGCGGCGCCGCCGCCATCGCCTCGCGCGGCGCGGTCGGCAAGCCCACCATCGCGCTGACCCCGGCCGACGCGGTTGGCGCGCAGGCCGGCGCCCAGCCGCAGCTGCTGCTGATGGGCTTGTCGCTGGAGGACGAGGCACGCCAGGCCGCCGATCTCGCCGCCGTCGACCTGCCGGGCGAAGAGGCGCTGATCGTCTCCACCGCCACCGCATGGCAGCGCCGCGCCGCGCGCGCCTTCCAGGCCGCCTGGCAGCGCCGCGGCCTGCCGGCCGACCTGGTGGAACTGAGCGCCGCCGGCGGCAACCTGAGCGCCAGCGCGCTGGGCCAGCTGCAGGAACGACTGCGCAACGGCCGCCCCGGCCTGGTGTTCGTGGCGCTGGATTCGGCCCAGGCGCGGCAACTGCGCGAATCCATCGGGGCTGAACTGCCGATGTATGGCACGTCCCAGCTCAATCCTTACTCCCGCCAGGGCTGGTCCGCGGCCGAGCGCCGGCCCGACATGGACGGCGTGCGCTTCATCGACCTGCCTTACCTGCTGCGCCCGGATGCCGGCGCCGTGTTCGCCCCGCCGCCGGCGGCGCAGAAGAGCGCCGACATGGAGCGCCTCTATGCGCTGGGCATCGATGCCTACCAGGTGGCGCGCGAAGTCGCCGCCCGCCGCGGCGTGTTCGAGCTCGATGGCGCCACCGGCAAGTTGAAAGCCAGCATCGGCGGCGGCCGCGCCCGCTTCGAGCGCAGCGCATCGCCGGCGGTCTACCAGGACGGCGCTGCCGCGCCGCTGACTGGCCCGCAATGACGCTCGGGCCGCGGCGCACGCAGCGGCAGCTGGCCGGCGACGCCGGCGAGGAAGCGGCGCTGGCGCACCTGCAAGGGCATGGCCTGGTGCTGGTCGAGCGCAACTTCCACTGCCGTGGCGGCGAACTGGACCTGATCATGCGCGACGGCGCCACGCTGGTGTTCGTGGAAGTGCGGCGGCGCGCCGGCCGCGCCTTCGGCGGCGCCGCCGCCAGCATCGGCAGCGCCAAGCAGGCGCGGCTCTGGAACGCCGCCCAGACCTACCTGCAGCGCTACCGCATGCCGCCGCCATGCCGCTTCGACGTGGTCGCCATCGAAGGCGCCGCGCTGGACTGGCTCAAGAATGCGATCCAGGCCTGAACCGGCGGCCCGTTTCAACTTACCCTTATAATCGCGCATCATGACAAACCAACGTATCCTCCAGCACTTCCAGGAAAGTGCGCAGCTCATGCTGCAGGCTGCCGAGCAGCTCTCCGGGCCCATCGCGCAAGCGGTGGAAATCATGTTCACCGCGCTATCGAACGGCAACAAGATCCTCGCGTGCGGCAACGGCGGTTCGGCCGCCGACTGCCAGCATTTCGCCGCCGAGCTGGTCGGGCGCTTCGAGCGCGAAAGGCTGCCGCTGCCGGCGCTGGCGCTGACCACCGACACCTCGATCCTGACCGCGGTGGCCAACGACTACAGCTACAACGAGGTCTATGCCAAGCAGGTGCAGGCCTTCGGCCAGTCCGGCGACGTGCTGCTGGCGCTGTCCACCTCGGGCAACTCGGCCAATGTGGTGGCGGCCATCGAGGCGGCGGTCGAGCGCGACATGCGCGTCATCGCGCTCACCGGCAAGGGCGGCGGCGTGATCGGCGAGCTGATGTCGGAAGGCGACGTGCATATCTGCGTGCCGCATGAGCGCACCGCGCGCATCCAGGAAGTACACGGACTGACCATACACATACTGTGCGACGGCATCGACGTCGCCCTATTCGGAGGGGATGCAAATGACTGAAGGCGCGGCCGCGAACCAACAATCCAACGCCGCCGCCTGGCGCCGTCCGCTGGCGCGGCTTGCGCTCTGCGGCATGATCGCCATCAGCCTGCAGGGCTGCATCGAAATGGCGGTCGGCACCGCGGTGGTAGGCACCATCGCCGCCACCGACCGCCGCACCTTCGGCGCCCAGACCGAGGACAAGGCCATCGCGCTGAAGGGCGAGAGCCGGGTCGCCAACATGGTCGGCAACGCCGGTCATGTGAACATCAACAGCTTCAACCGCAAGGTGCTGCTGACCGGCGAAGTGCCGGACGAGGCCACCCGGACTTCCGTGGAGCGGGAAATCGCCGACATCTCGGGCGTGCAGTCCATCGTCAACGACCTTGTGATCGCGCCCCCGGCCAGCTACACCTCCCGTTCCAACGACACCCTCATCACCGGCAAGGTCAAGGCCTCGCTGGTGGACGCGAAAGACATCTCGGCCAACAGCTTCAAGGTAGTGACCGAGCGCGCCGTGGTCTACCTGATGGGCCGCGTGACCCAGCGGGAAGGCACCCGCGCAGCCGAAGTGGCGCGCGGCGTGGCCGGCGTGCAGAAGGTGGTGAAGGTGTTCGAGTACATCACCGAGGACGACGTGCGGCAGATGTCGAACACGCCCGCCCGGCAATAGCCTGCGATAACGAGCGATGAAGCGGCGCCTGTTCCTGCTCCTGTGCCTTGGCGGCCCGCTGGCCGTCACCGGCGCCGCGCGCGCGGCCGAGCCGGTGAAGGTGGTCTATCACATGGCCGACGGCATCGACCAGGCATCGCGCGGGCTGGCCAGCATCCGCAACCACCTGCGCGCCGCGCCCGATACCAGGATCGTGGTGGTGGCGCTGGGCGATGGCATCCGCTTTCTGTTGAAGGGCGCGACCGAGCGCAACGGCCGGCCGTTCGACGCGGCGGTGGCCGCGCTGGCGCGGCAGGGCGTGGAATTCCGGGTCTGCAACAACACGCTGACGGCGCACAACATCGACAAGGCCGAACTGGTGCCGGAGATCAGCCTGGTGCAGGCCGGCGTGGTCGAGATCGCCAGGCTGCAGGCGCAGGAAGGCTACGCCTACATCCGCCCCTGAGGCCGCCGGCGCCGGCAGAGGGGCGCTGTGTTGACTATAATGTCCGCATTCCCGCCTTTCCTTTCTTCACCGCTCTCATTCCGTCCTCATCATGGCTACTGCAAACCGCAACTGGATCAAACTGCTGGCCGGCATCGCTGTCGTCATCATTGCCGCCGTCGCCTATTTTTCCGTGTCGTCGCGGCAGCCGGCGCCGCAGGTCACCTATACCGACCTGAACGGCCAGAAGATCACGCCCGAGAGCCTGAAGGGCAAGGTGGTGATGGTCAATTTCTGGGCGACCTCCTGCGTGACCTGCATCAAGGAAATGCCGCAGATGGTGCAGACCTATAACAAGTACAAGGACCAGGGCCTGGAATACATCGCGGTGGCGATGAGCTACGATCCGCCCAACTACGTGCTCAACTATGCGCAGACCCGCCAGCTGCCGTTCAAGGTGGCGCTCGACACCCAAGGCGAACTGGCGAAGTCGTTCGGCGACGTCAAGCTGACGCCCACCACCTATGTGATCGACAAGGAAGGCAACATCATCAAGCGCTATGTCGGCGAGCCGGAATTCTCCCAGCTGCACAAGCTGCTGGAGAAGGCGCTCGCCGCCTGAGGTCCGGGCCTCAGGCGCTTCTTTTCAAAACCCCGGCCTGACCGGGGTTTTTGCTGCTTGCCCAAACCCAAGATTGTTCGGCATTAAGACCAGTGCCTAGTTGTATGAAGTAGTATTTGACTGCAATTTAAAGGGGCAAATCGCGCGGCCGGGTCAGTCCTGCTGCGCGATGCCCGTCGCCTCCCGGCAGCCGTCATAGCGCCGTTCACATCAAAAGTTGGAAACAGATCATGGCCGTATCCTTGGTAAAAATGGGCATTCCCGGACTGGATGAAATCCTGCTGGGCGGCCTGCCGCGCAACAACAATGTGCTGATCGAAGGCCAGCCCGGCTCGGGCAAGACCACGCTGGGCCTGGGCTTCATCCATGCGGGCGCCGCGCTGTATGACGAGCCGGGCGTCATCGTCTCCTTCGAACTGGAGCCGGAAAAGCTGCTGCGCGACGCCATCGGCTTCGAATGGGACCTGCAGCGCCTGATCGACGCCGGCAAGGTCCGGATCATCCAGACCAGCCCGGCCGCGCTGCTCAGCGAGTTCCGCAGCAATGACGGCGCCTTCTCGGCGGAACTGGCCGCCATCGGCGCGCGCCGGCTGCTGATCGACGGCCTGACGCCGCTGCGGCTGTATGCGGAAAACAATGACATGCCGTTCCGGGAAGACCTGCACCTGCTGGTCGAGGGGCTGACCAGGCTGGGCGTGACCACCATGGTGACCGCCGAGCGCGACGAAGGCGGCAAGGACGGTTTCGCGCATGAGCGCTTCGTGTTCGACACCATCATCTCGCTGAGCCGCAACGAGCAGCGCAGGCGCCTGCAGCGCAGCCTGTCGGTGGCCAAGTCGCGCGGCCAGGACTTCATCGGCGGCAGCCACACGATGCGCATCGAACCGGGCGTGGGCATCCATGTCTATCGGCGCGCGCAGTCGCGGCCGCTGGTGGCGGAAGAGCAGCCCACTTCCAGCAAGCGCCTGTCCACCGGCGCCGAGGCGGTGGACCGCATCATGGGAGGCGGCGTCTATGAAGGCTCGATCACCATGGTCTGCGGCATTTCGGGCACCGGCAAGACCGTGCTCGGGGTGCAGTTCCTGACCGCCGCTATCGCCGCCGGCAAGCGCGCGCTGCTGGTGACGCTGGACGAGCACCCGCGCCAGCTGATGCGCAACGCCGCCTCGCTCGGCTTCGACCTGGAGCCGCTGCTGGCCGACGGCTCGCTGTTCATGCTGTACGAGTCGCCGCTGGAGCTGGAGCTGGATGTGCATTTCGACAAGGTGGCCAGGCTGGTGCAGGAACACCAGATCGACTGCGTCGTGCTGGACTCGGTGGCGGTCTATGAACTGAGCAGCGCCCATGAGGCGGCTGACTTCCTGTATGCGCTGGCCAGCTTCTTCAAGGACCGCCTGGCCACCGTGTTCTTCAACTATGAGAGCCCGGAACTGCTGGGCCTGTCGCAGATCAGCGAGGAGCTGAAGGGCTCGCACCTGGTGGACAACATCATCCTGCTGAACTATGTGGAAATCTCGACCCGGCTGCGGCGCGCCATTGCGATACCCAAGGTGCGCGGCGCCGACAACCAGCAGCTGACCAAGGAGTACGTGATCGGCCACGGCGGCATCACGGTGATCGAGGACGATGAGGCAGTGGCCGATGGCGGCGCGGTGCCGCAACTGCCGTTCTCGTCCTATTACGGTCTGCTGGCGCGCTCGCCGTCCAGGCGCAGCCCGGTGATCGACGAAGCGCTGTCGCAGGGCAGGGACCTGCCGGAGTCGAGCGCGCCGGCGGTGCGCGAAATGGACAAGGGTCAATGACCGAGCAGGAAAACGTCGACGCCGGTTGGGGCGCCTGGGAACAGGCGCTGGCCCAGTTCTCCGCCGCCAGCGGCCTGGTGGTGTCAGCCTATGACGCCACCGGCCAGCGCCGCCTCGGCCCTTTCCTGCAATCCCGCCTGTCGACCCTGCTGGCCGGCTCCACGCTGTGGGACGCGGATGGCGACGGCACCCGCTTCGAGCAGGCGCTGGCGATGCAGGCCGCGACCGAGGGCCAGGCAAGCGGGCTGTTCTGCGAGGAGCTGTGCGTGCAGGCCGTGCCCCTGAGCCTGTTTGGCAAGGTCTATGGCGCGGTGGTCTATGGCTGGGCCTTCAACCGCTTCACTTCCGGCATGGCCTGCGAGCGCATCGCCCGCCAGCTGGGCATTTCCGGCGCGCGGCTGTGGACCCAGGCGCGGCTGGAGTCGCCGGTGCCGCGGAGCCGGATGACGGTCTACACCGAACTGCTGCGCACTCTGATCGACTCCACCACCCGGCAGAAGGAGGCGATTGCCCGCCTGAATGAACTGAACCGGATGCGCGACGTGTTCCTGGCTACCGTGTCCCATGAGATGCGCACGCCGCTGTCGGCGATCTCGATGCGGCTGGACATGCTGCTGCGCAGCCAGTTGAATGATCCCGAGCGCTTGCGCCGCGAACTGAGCACGATGACGCGGCACGTGGGGCAGGAAACCCGCATGGTGGAAGACCTGATCGACGCCGCCCAGACCCGCAACGGGCAACTGGCGATCCGACCCGAGCATGTCTCCCTGATCCGCATCCTGAAGGATGCATTGTCCACCGTGGAGCCGGGCGCGCAGGCCAAGCAGGTGATGCTCTGCGCGGATATGCCGGCGCAGGAAGAGCTGATGGTGTGGGGCGATGCGCAGCGCCTGCAGCAGCTGTTCTGGAACCTGCTGTCGAACGCGGTGAAGTTCACGCCCGCCGGCGGAACGGTGCGGCTGCGGGTGCTGCCCGGCGCAGAGCGGCATTTGATCGAAGTCACCGACACCGGGCAGGGCATTGCCGAACAGTTCCTGCCCGATGTGTTCGGCGCCTTCAACAAGCAGCAGTCGCAGAACGCCGGCGGCCTGGGCCTGGGCCTGTTCATCGCGCGCCATATCGTCGAGCTGCACGGCGGCGTGATCGACGTCACCAGCGGCGGCGCTGGCCAGGGCGCCACCTTCACGGTCAGTCTGCCTGCGCTGGCCGGCGCGGGCGCCTGATCAGGCCAGGCCGGCGCCGTGCGCCTGCAGGTCGGCATGGTAGGAGCTGCGCACCATCGCGCCCACGGCGGCATGCACGAAACCCATCTTGTAGGCTTCTTCCTCGTACATCTTGAACGTGTCCGGATGCACGTAGCGGCGCACCGGCAGGTGGTCGCCCGACGGCATCAGGTACTGGCCGATGGTGAGCATGTCGACGTCATGGGCGCGCATGTCGCGCATGACCTGCAGCACTTCCTCGTCGGTCTCGCCCAGGCCCACCATGATGCCGGACTTGGTCGGCGTATGCGGATGCATCTCCTTGAAGCGCTTCAACAGGCTCAGCGAATACTGGTAGTCCGAACCCGGACGGGCTTCCTTGTACAGCCGCGGCGCGGTTTCCAGGTTGTGGTTCATCACGTCCGGCGGCGCGGCCTTCAGGATTTCCAGCGCGCGGTCCATGCGGCCGCGGAAGTCCGGCGTCAGGATCTCGATGCGGGTAGCCGGCGACAGTGCGCGCACGCGCTCGATGCAGGCCACGAAATGGGCGGCGCCGCCGTCGCGCAAATCGTCGCGGTCGACCGAGGTGATGACCACATAGTTCAGCTTCAGCGCGGCGATGGTCTTGGCCAGGTTTTCCGGCTCGTTCGCATCCAGCGGATCAGGCCGGCCGTGGCCGACGTCGCAGAACGGGCAGCGGCGGGTGCACTTGTCGCCCATGATCATGAAGGTCGCGGTGCCCTTGCCGAAGCATTCGCCGATGTTGGGGCAGGACGCTTCCTCGCACACCGTCACCAGGTTGTTGGCGCGCAGGATGTCCTTGATCTCGTAGAAGCGGGTGGTGGGCGAACCGGCCTTGACGCGGATCCAGTCGGGTTTCGGGATGCGCTCGGCGGGCACGATCTTGATCGGGATGCGCGCGGTTTTGCCGGCGCCTTTCTGCTTCTCGCTCGGGTTGTAGGCGGAGGAAGCAATCTCGGTCGGGTTGGAGGCCATGGTATGCAGTGCGCCTGGCGGCGCCACTATCCTTTCAGTCGGTCAATGAGTTGGCGGGCCAGCGCCTGCTGCACGCCGTCCAGCGCTGCGGTCACGCCCAGGGTTTGCATGTCCACTGTCGCCAGGCCGGCGTAACCGCAGGGGTTGATCCAGCCGAAGGGCGCGAGGTCCATGGAAACATTGAGGGAAACGCCGTGGTAGGTGCAGCCGTTGCCGCGGATCTTCAGGCCCAGCGCGGCGATCTTGGCGCCGCGCCAGTCGCCGTCGGCGATGTAGATGCCGGGCGCGCCGGCCCGGCGCTCGCCGGCCAGATTATACGCCGCCAGCGTTTCGACCACAGACTGCTCGATATTCCAGACGAATTCGCGGGCGAACAGGCGGGCGTCGCGCTGGCGCCGCTTCAGGTCCATCAGCAGGTAGATCACCACCTGGCCCGGGCCGTGGTAGGTGACTTCGCCGCCGCGGTCGGTCTGTATCACCGGGATGCCGTGCGGGTCCAGCACATGGGAGGGATCGGCCGCCAGGCCCAGCGTGTAGACCGGCGGATGCTCGACGATCCACAGCTGGTCGGGCGTGGCCGCGGTGCGCGCGTCGGTATAGGCGCGCATCGCGTCGAAACTGGCCTGGTAAGGCTCGCGGCCGCGGTGAACGAGAACGGGCGAGCCTTCCATGGCGCTGTTACAGCACGACCTTGACCATCGGATGCGAGCTCAGCGCGCGGTACAGGTTGTCAAGCTGTTCACGGCTGGTGGCGCGCACGGTGGCGGTCAGGGACAGGTAGTTGCCCTTGGACGACGGCCGCATCTCCATGCGCCCGGCGTGGAATTCCGGGTCATGCTGCGTGACCACTTCGACGATCACCTCGGCAAACGTTTCCTGCATCGCACCCATGATCTTGATCGGGAAATCGCTCGGGTACTCGATCAGGCTTTCCGATGTTTGCAGATCGCTCAGATTCGTCAGGTTGCCGGTATTGTTCAGCTTGTCCATCATGCGCTCCTGGTTGATTCAGGCTGCGGCTTTCGCTGCCTGGTAGGCTTCATACAACTTAGCGTATATGGGGCCTGGCGCGCCGTTTCCAACCGGCTGGCCGTCGATGCGGGTGACCGGCAGCACTTCCTTGGTGGCCGAGGAAAGCATCACCTCGTCGGCGGCGAACACTTCCTCGCGGCTGATGCGGCGCACCTGCATCGGGATGCCCAAACCCTCGCACAGTTCCTGGATCAGGCCGTAGCGTATGCCTTCCAGGATCAGGTTGTCCTTCGGCGGCCCGGACAGCACGCCATCCTTGACGATCCACACATTCGACGACGAGCCCTCGGTCAGCATGCCGTCGCGGAACTGGATCGCTTCCGTCACCTGGTTTTCCGCAGCATGCTGCGCCGCCAGCACGTTGCCCAGCAGCGAGACCGACTTGATCTCGCAGTGCAGCCAGCGCTTGTCGTCCATCGTCACGCACGACACGCCCTTGCCGCGCACTTCGGCCGAGGGCAGCACCAGCGGATTGGTCATGATGAAGACGGTGGGTATGACTTCGGCCGGGAAGGCATGCGCCCGGCGCGCCACGCCGCGGGTCACCTGCAGGTAGACCATCTGGTCGTCGTCCGGGCTGGCATCCACCACCTGCTGGATCAGCGCCATCCAGCCGTCAAGGTCATGCGGATTCGGTATGCCGATCTTGTCGAGGCTGCGAAACAGCCGCGCCATGTGCTGCCCGGAGCGGAACATGCGGCGGCCATAGATGGGAATGACTTCATAGACGCCATCGCCAAAGATGAAGCCGCGGTCCAGCACGGGAATCTTGGCTTCGGACAGGGGCGTCATTTCGCCGTTGAGATAGACCAGGGGATCGTTCATGTTTTTTTCCAGGGGATGTGGGAATACGGATTCTTGCATGCGCGGGCAGAGCGGGTGATGCGGATTCGGCATGACCCGCCGCAGATCCGATGGAGCAATTTGCAAAGGAGCGAATTATATCGGAGCAGCAAGAACGAACCTGGGGCG
>Ga0308160_10004776_pt1 | contig 14327 bp, 19 predicted proteins | sample PhyFR1_FD_201036 | JGI IMG/M metagenome (GOLD analysis project Ga0308160, IMG submission 201036) | Phyllosphere microbial communities from UC Gill Tract Community Farm, Albany, California, United States - DLSLF.R1 | ecosystem: Host-associated > Plants > Phyllosphere > Unclassified | place: USA...
CACTCCCTCCTTCAGTCACTGCTGCCTCAGTACAAGCTTCACTTCCTCTCCATTACCCTCAACACCAGCCTCCTTTGTTCTACAACAGCACGAGTCACTCTTCGATGCCTCTCTCTCCTCCATCTCTCTTCAACCTAGTCCCTGGAGGTTCCCCCGGCTTCACCTATCATCATTCTTTCCCTAATCCAGCCCCTTCTCAGCAACTTCACCAGAGTTTCCAAAGCTATCAACCTCTACCTCATCCTTACAACGTCGGAGATGGATCCTCGATGGGTGGATTCGGATTGGGCGTCGGAACGGGTGAAGATGGAATGAATGGAGGCTATCGAATGGGAATGATTGGGAGGAACCCTAGTCCTTCCTACCAGATCGACGTCGATAACGACGAGATGTACGTTTCCCTCTTCCCTTCTTCTCTCACAAAGTGCTGTCGCTGAAGAGGCTCATCTTGATTCGGTTGACAGTATCGAAACTGCGATTGTGATCAAATCGATTCCTTTCTCTTGTCCAAAAGATCAGCTACTTGGTCTCATGGTTCGTCGCAACGCTTCTCGACTCCTATCTCGTTGATTGCACTGACCCTTTGTCGAGTTCCGTTGCTCAAACAGGCTTCGTTGCAACTCCCTTCTCCTCTCGCTTTCAACTACCATTATGACCTCTCCCTCAATCCCGGTCACCAACAGCAAGAACCTCGTCAAGATCAGTTCCGAGGTCTCGCTTTCGCGAATTTCAGAAACGGAGAAGAAGCGAGCGTTGTCGTCTGCGCTTTGAACGGTTTCGAGTTCATGGTAAGCTTTTCGTTCGCTCTCCCTCTTCTTCAAAGCCGCGACCCTGATATACTTCGCTCGTAGGGTCGTAAACTTCGAGCCGAGTTCAAGAAGGTCCTCAAACCCGGAGAGAAAGAAGCGATCGAACGCAACAAAGCTCTCAAGCGAATTCGCTCAGTTCAGCTATTAGGTGGTTCAAACAACGGACCTCCTCATCAATCTCAAGGATATCAACGAGGACCAGGATGGGGAGAAGGGACAGGCCATGGAATTGGAGACCGAAATGGAGGAGCGGGAAACGGCTGGAATCGGAGAGAAGCTTCTGCTCCAGGAGGCTATTATCGAGGAGCTTACGGAGCCGACGAAGGAATGACTGAGGACTATGGTCGACTCTTACACGCTCAAGGTCAACCTCTCGCACCGAAAACTTCGTTCGGTCATCGAGAATACGTGCTTCCTTCTGGAGTTGGAATGGCTTATGAGAACTCGGGCGAGAGTGCGGGAGGAAGCGGAAGTGTCGGGATGAGTGGAAGTGCGAGTGGTAGTGGCAGTGTCAGAAGCATCGGATTGGGTAACGGAGGACCTTCGGGAAGCGGGAGTGACAGTGAAGAAGGAGTGGGAAGCTCGATCAGCGCAAGAGAGGAACGCAAGAAAGGTTCGTTCCTCGTTCTCGAGATCTGATACTACTCGCTTGACACTGGCACTTACTCTTATCGATGAGCTGTTTCAGATCTCGATCTCAACGACCCGCAAACTTTGCAAGTCTACTCGCAACTGTTACTTTTCTCGTCTCTGCCTTCCCCGCCTAATCCTTCGACGACTGAGATGGAAGGTCTCGACTCGTCTGGCCGACGAAAGGTCAAGATGGTCGCCGGGATGCTAGGGCTAGGTTACGGAAGTGAGGAAGTTGGAGGAGGAGGCAAGCGAGTGCTTCTTTGGAAAGCTGGTCAGCACCCTGGACCACAACAAGTGAGAATTCTCCTAGCTACTGTCGCTATCATTGATCGCGAATGCTGATAACTTGGACTCACGTTCAGCCTCTTCGATCAACCACTTCTGCCGCTCCTCTTCGACGACATGCTTCGACCTCTTCTTTCCATTCGACTCCCACCGCTTCCTCTTCTTTCGCACCTCCACCAGTACCCGCTCTACCCGCGTTCTCCGCCTACCTCGCAACTCCAGGTTCCGGCGGATTGCGAGGAAAGAAATCAATGCCAGAGTTTCGACCTTCCTCCGCTTCATCATTCTACGCCGCAGATGCTCCACCGATGCCGGATAACTCGTTCACTCGTTCCCAGTCCCAGTCGAACGGATTCGGAAGCCGCAAATCAACGAACAATCTTCGCTCTCAACCTCAATCTCAATACCAGCCCCACACGATCTCTTCCTTCCCCTCTGCAGTCAAGCGCAGTCGCGAGGTCCCTACAGTCAAAGGTCTCTTCCAACAACAAGGGATTCTACCTGACTCGGAAGAATCCTCTCCCATTGAGGAGCAAACGAGAAAGGAGTACTACTCGACGGGCTCAGGATTGAACGGATCAGTCGCTGAAGCAGTTCGTCAACCGAGAGGTCCAGGTCTCGGCGAGGTCGCGGTCGGGCGCGGTGCAGGAGAGGGAGCTCTAGAATGGAGGAACAGGAGAAACTAGAATCGTCTACCACTTCAACAACTCATTTTCGACTCGCACCCGCTGCTCACATCCGATTCTCTCGACTACCTCAGGCCCTCGCTCCTCTTCTACACTTCTGCTCACGGACCGCACGCTCTCAAATAGTAATCTTCGCAATTCCACAAGTACCGCTCTTTCTCCGATTCTCGACTATGTACCACCATCTCTACACGACACACCTATTTCTTCGACTCGAGTAGACTACCACCTCAGACGCACACTCCATACCTCCTTTCCCCAATCAAAAATCCTCGCGATTTTAGCTCAACAGAATTCCCTCTTCGCATTAGTTACCCCTTCGTCTCATTCTTATCGGTTCGAGTATACCCCTTCGCACCTTACATTACCGGATCCGAGTCCTTTCAATCGCTCTCCCTCAGACCGGCAATTCTCTTTCGTATCAATCTTTCGTTTCTCTCTTTCGTAGCGTCGATGTCTACCTTGCAACTCTTAACTTAGCTCGTGCTCAATACAGTAGACTGCTCTCGTTGTGAGGTTGAACACGAGGGGAGTCTAATTCGGACCAGATTCTGTTCTAATCCCTACTTCGTTCTCCCTTGCGATCCCGGTATCCATCCCGTTCATCTCGCCTCCTGAGGTCGTCCCGATAACTATCCTTCTCATCTCTCCGTCTTTTATCCTCCCGATCACTGTCCCTGTTCCGTTCTCCCTCGTCTCGCCTGCTGCCCCCTCTTCGGTCCTCATCGTAGCGAGAGCTCTTGCGTTCATCGTCTCGGCGAGATCGTCTACTGCTATCATCGTCATAGCGAGAGCTTTTGCGTTCGTCCCTGTCCCGATCTCGCCTAGGAGAACGATCTCTTCGCGGAGAGCGGTCTCGGTCACGTCTGGAGCAGGAAGAAGGAGGAGGTGATCGTAAAGGTCGTCGAGAGGAAGATGCTGAGCCATCGGTAATTGGAAGAGGGGTCTACAAGTAGCAAATCTCGTCAACTGTGAAACTTCTTCGAAAGCGACAGAAAAGGTGAACTCACGCTTCGACCCGAAGTGGAACCTTCCCTCGCCTGTTTGACCAGTGGTACAAACTTCATATCTTCCCTCCTACTCTTTCCACCAGATCCATTCTTGCCCTTTGCTTCTTTCTTTCCATCATCTCCCATTGCTTCGGCCATAGGTTTCGCACCGATTCCGAGTAGTGAAGGCCTCGACGAAGGTACATGAGCTTCGATAGCCCCTCGACCACTTCGTGAGGCAGCTTGACCAGGCTGCCAACCCATTCCTCGAAGCATTGCGAGTCCGAAAGCTCCGACTGGAACTCGAGCGTAATCATCGAGAGAGGCCTGTCGAAATGAGAAACCATTAGTCCAAAGCTCCGGGTTGGAGGTGAGAGACATGAAACGTACCTCATCAGGACGAGAATCGACGTCTCGTTTGAACGCATCTGCTTCTTCGATAGGTCCATTTCTAGCATCTTCAGCTGAATAAATCGCATCAACCTTGGGTTCTTCCGCCTCTCCGGCGCTAGCTCCTTCTCCTAGTAATTCCCGTAGTGCCCGACGTTCCTCGGTCTCCTCAGTCTTGACCGGTATCGGCGGAGGAGGCATTTCGATCTTAGGTTGCGATTCGATTGACGATTCATCCACTTCCATCTTGACCTTTCTCTCCATCTTTTCGAGACCTCCAACAACCTCTTCAGTATTGATAGCATCCACCTCTGCCTCACTAATCGGAGTAGCATTCCCTTCTCGCATTCTCATTCCTCCTCCTTTCTCCGGAAGATACATGTCGCGTTTCTTGCCTGGTTTCCTCCCGGCTCGCAGCTCTTCTGCAGCTTTCCTCCAATCCTTATTTGGTAGAGCGGGAATGACGAGAGGTGCAGCTGGAGGTGGTTTCGAATGTTTACTGGATGGGACACAAACAATCGTCAGTACAGCTTGCGAATTCACGGGTAGAAGTGTAGCTCTAGCTCGTAGTCATTGAGAGTGACTCGACGCTGACCTAGAGTGGCTTAGTGACTCACCTTGTTGCTCCATCTTTGCCAAACTCTACCACTTCCTCCTCTCCTACTCTCCTCCGTTTGTTGTCCCTCCCACTAGCTCTCCTGAATGCATCATCATCGTCATCGCTGTCCTCCTCTGAAGCCTCGTTGTGGTGAGGGTGGTGACGAGAGGTGGAGCGGGATTGAGGTCGAGAGGGAGGAGCACTGGAAGCACCAGAGTTCGGGCGAGCAGGTGCAGTGATCTTGAATGAGATACCGCTCATCTCTACCCCGTACTTGTCGATGAGAAAGCGGAGGTTGAGTGAAGAGAGGCAAATCTCAAAGTTTCGTCGATTCGAGGCAAGTCATCTCAATCGCAAGGAAATGTAATCGCTGGATTCTGCAGCGGGAAGTCGATCAAATGTTTCGAAACACATCGCGTAGCGTTTGCTCAACCAAACAAAACACTCGGTGGGAAGGGTGGTCGTAAAAGTCAATTTCGCCAATTTATCGGGTACTTCAACACCTCGGAGAACTCCATTCTTTACGGCAAGCGAATTACAGCGACAAAGTAAGACTGGTCAACTGGGTAAGAAGACGAAAGCGTAGAGAGACCATCGATTTAGAACCCTTGATAAATTCTCATTTTGCGACGAGAGAGTCGAGCATTTCCTGCGATTCGCCCGAGGGATTGCTGACTAGAAGGAGACGTAGGCTTGGCTATGGGCTCGCGATCGTGCCACTGACAACCGTGCTGCGAGAAAGCGGTGTCACACCCGCACGGGAGGATTGGAGAAGCAAAAGTGGATTGATGCTGAAGGTAAGGTGTGACACTTCGTTGATAGTGCAGCCCCGGAGAGGTCACCGAAGTAGAGTCCACTTCCGAAGGATTCAAGGTGACTGTATAGGGACCCCTGTGGTGCGGAAGAGGAGTTGAGGAGGAGGCGCCATTCTGCGAATCGTCTTTCGGAGGAGACTGCTCCATTCAACGAAAGATTCAGCTCGCCGGTCGCCACGTTTGACGACAGTAAACCTCACTTACGAGCTCCTTCTTCTCTTCATCCCATACTCGATCGTCGCCAGTGTAGCCTTTCTGATGCTGAGGATTCTTCGGGCACAGGGTCTCGTGTTTGCCTTTGATCCAACCGCTTTGCTCCGCCGACGAATCAGGTCGTCAAATTCAGTGAATGCAAGTCACAGAGCAACGTGACGCTCACGGTTCAGCATAAGCGGCTGCATGACAAAACGGGCAGCAATGCTTGGTCGTTCCTTCGAAATCGTGAACATCCTGAATGTGATCCTCCATACCCTGTAACCATTTCAGCCGCATTGTTAGGCCCGCAACCCTTATTTGTCAAACGAAAGTCCTGCACACACCTGTTTCTGCGTTCTCGCTCGAGCAAAACAGTGAGGGCAAAGATACCAAGTGATCATCGACTTTGGACCTTTACGTCGAATGGATTGAGGTGCTGCTGCGATGATCATTGTGCGAGAGTGTACAGGGAGAGAGGAAAAGGGGTTTTGTCGAATAAAGAAGTGGACTTCGCCCTTTGTCCCTTTCGGCAAGCGAAAGCACCACGCGACTACGATTCCCAGTCGCCTGCTTCGGCCGGCAACAGGACTGATAGGAGACGGCGGAGTCCCCCCTCTTCCGGTTAGAGACAGTTTAGTCGGCTCCTTCGACCTGGATTGCCTCTGCGCTAATGATCAGCTGCTGAAGGTGTACATATGAGAGAAGCCGCTCGTATATAAACGATATCGAGCGGGAGAGAAGAGGTCGAGAACTAGCTGAATTCGATGACAACAGATCTATCGCTACATCTATATAGAGGCTACTCGACGTAGAAGTCAGCTACTCGCTACAATCGAGAGAGATCTAATAGAAGCTCACTCTATAACTCGTTCACTTCTGTCCTTCTACACCCACCGCTTGATCCTGATTCAATCCGAGTTTCTCAACCCATTCAGGTTTCGCATCTCCTTTCCTCCTCGTCACCTTCAAGCTTCTCCTGTTCAACACCTCTTGCACATCCTTCAAGCTCACTCCCATACTGACCGCTCTCGTCATCGTGAAATAAAGTAAATCCGCAACTTCTCCTGCCAAATCTTCCTTCGTTTCCGCATCACAAACTTCTCCCGCTTCTTCCATGATCTTTGCACGTAACAGTTTCGGTTCTGAGAATAATCGTTTCGTGTAAGATCCCGCAGGTGCTTCCTCCATACGCTTCTTGAGTGTCGATTCCAATTCCGCCAATCCATTCACTCCTCCAAAGCATGATGTCTGTTGAGGTACGTGACAGAATCCTTCCTTTTCTCCATTCGGTCCTGATTCGACTACTCCAAACTCGAGAGCATCGTTGTCACAATCGTATCGAATTCGTTCGACTTTTTGCATCGCTCCCGATGTCAACCCTTTCTCCCATAATCCATTCCGTGATCGAGAGTAGTAGATGGCGTTTCCTGATAGGATTGAACGACCGACAGATTCCGAAGAAGAGTAGACGAGTCCCAGAGGAGTAGTGACGGAAGTGAGGGAAACGGGAACGGTAATGAAGAGTCCATCTCGTCGATCGGTCTTTAAAGCGGTTGTGTATAGTGTGGCGATACTGAGTTTGCCGTCATCGGGGTGAGGGGAGTGCAGATTGCCGAGAGTGGTCGAAAGAAGGGAAGTAGGGAGGACAGAAGTGCTCGCGACTGATTTTGCGATGAGTTTGAGGCATGCAGGTTGAGCAAGGATCTGTTCTGTACTTCGAGAAGCGGAGAGAACGAAGAAGTCGAGAGGTCGAAGGGATTTCGAGGAGGATTTGAGTGCAGTTCGATAAGGTTCGAGGTGGGATTCGGTGAAATCGGAAGTTTCGAGGAGTACTGCCGAGATGTTTGCTAACAACTCTGTGCTTGCGAGAACGGAAACGTCTGAAGTGTCGTCGAGGTGAAGGATGAAGCGATCTGAAGGAATTTGGGCGAGGAAAGAAGGGTTCTTTGAGACTAGTCGAGTTGCACCTTTGTCGAGGTATTCGATAGCCTTTTCTATACTGAGTTTGGTGTCGTCTAGGATGTAGTATTCGGCTGTTGGAGGGAGGTTCTGTTCTTGAGCGAGGGAAGAGGGAACGAGGATCGGGACGATTCGTGCGAGGGCAGAAGTGAGTTCTAGAGTGGATTGAGAGTCTACCAGGGGTAGGAAGGGGATCTGGGAGAAGAGCATGGTGGAGCTAGATGTAATTCGAGATCAAGTGAGGATCGATTGTCTGGCGAAGCGGTTGGGCAAGACGAGCTACTTACGAGGCTGTGCTATGAATCGACTGCTCTGCAACCCGATTTGATGAGTGTCTGGAGTTGAGTGGGGTTCAACGGCAGGATCGACTCTCAGATTCTTTCGCAACTTTCGTTTAACTTTCAAGAATAATTCTGTACCGCCGAGACGTGCGCTACGCTCACTGTAGTATGCAGCCGTCACAGGGAGTCTGGTAGAATCGTCCGCGAACAGAGAACAAGACGAAGAATACAAAAATGTGCAAAATTGACAAAGACAAATAATGAACAGTACGTAGCAAGAAAAAGAAGAAGATGTATGAGAGCCATGCAGTGAATTGGCACGAGTGAGAGTGTCCGTAAAACGAGAGAATAAAGCGAGGATTAGAGAAGAACGAAGATTCGTAGAAAACGTCCGTTTGTGATTTGGAGTTGTCGGAGAAGCGACGAGGGTAGAGAGAGGATAGAGGTGAAGGAATAGAGAGTCGTTTGAGAGGACTAGCAATTGTCGACGAGGGAGTTGCGAGGTTTCGTGTACTTCGAATCTCGGAAAACGGTAAGGTTGTTACTGTGGGAGTCGAGCAGAGTCAGCGCATCGTTTCGGCCCGGGCCGTATGAGTAGCTTACTTTGTATATAGATCCATGTGTGTGTCTATGTAATCCTTGGTAGGGTACTTCTTCGGATCACAACCGACGTTGTAGGAATCGGGAGTTTGATACACTCGAACGTAGCTGTTTAGTAGAGGTCGAGATCAGTACAAGAGAAAGGCGAGTGAAGCGGAACGAGGGGGAATCGACGAGAACGAGCACGCCGTTGAGGAGAAGGTTGCGAAAGCTCGACTCACTCGATCCTGAACGTGCCGGGTGTCACGAGCTTGCCCCATTGAGGCTCTTGGAACTTGGTAGAGATCGCCAAGTTCTGCGAGACCGCAAGGTAGTCAGCCTCGAGTGAAAGATACAATTCGAAATCGAGCTTACGAGAATAATCGCCATCGGTTCGTTCGAAATGTCTCGTTGACCTACGTCTACCGACGGGTCGGGACCAATAGCGCTCGATAAGATCTTCCAGGTGGGTTGTCGATCAATGGACCATACGATGTCGCCATCGGAGCCGGGATGATATTCGTAACCATAATTTGTGTATTGAGCTCCTTCGTAAGATACGCTGTCGGTGAGCGTGTTGAGACTAGTCAGGGAGAGAAGCAGAGACGTCAGTAAGATTGAGCTTCTGGCTTGGGTGCAAGAGGCGAACGGAAAGGGTGGAATAGGTGAAAAGGGAAGGAGTGAGAGGGTGGCAGAGAAGAGAAAAGCGTACGATGCAGACTCCTGATTTATGCTTCCGTGCCACTGCCAGAGGTGATAGAGAACGTCAGCTCGAACGTCGAAGATCGAAGAAAAGCGAAAGAAAAGCTTTTTGGCAAGTTTGTGGTGAAAACGCACTTGATTCTGGGTCGTGATCGATTCATCGTACGTAATGGTGTCAGGCGTCGTGTTCTTCCAATTGTGACCTGAACAATGTTATAAAGGGAAAGCGGATTAGACGAGGCGATAGGAAACGGATGATACTGAAAAACGGACCGGCGGTGAACGGAGCAAATTGAAGCGATTGACTGGCTAGTCCACGGTTACCCGTCGGTGCAATTTGCATCTCGAGGATATCGACTGTCGAGAAGGAAAGAGATCAATACAATCGAACTCGAAAAGTTTCGCTCGAGAAAACGTACTTTCGGGGGCTCCACGACCAGTGTTGACGTCAGGTCCGGGATGCTCACTAGCATCAGCTTTACAGGTACAGGCGGAAGCGCGTTGTCCACTCAGCTGCACGATTTCGCGAGATGTCAGCAAAGCGCACGAAAAAAAGTGGAAAAGAACGAGTTTACCCATGAGAGCTCTCCTCCGTAGTCTTTATCACCCGACGTTTTCGCCAACGCAGGCGTAGTTCCATTCGGAAAAGTTTGATTCGCTGTCAAGGAGATCAAGACGAGAGGAGTCAGGGAAGTGCGGATCTCGAAAGAGTTTCGAAAAGTAACGTACGAAGAGTACCAGCATCGCAGCTGTTGTAGCTATAAGGCCACATACCATCTATGATACGTTGAGATCATCAGTATAGTCGACAGAAAGGACGCATCAGCCAGATTTGAGCTTACCGACAGATCCACCATATCCTGGTCGACCGAGATTTCCCATCGTCCAAACTCCGGGCCAGTATCCTTGAGCAGTAGGTGTTCCGGGAAGACTCAGGTTGACCTCGATATAACCTCCAGTGAAGCAGAACTTGTTCCAGCTGTTTCACATCGAATCGTAAGCATTTCGTGACCGAGTATTCGAAAGCGGATACAGACTTACGATTGCAGCATTCCAGAACGGAAGTTGAGACCGTGATTCGGTTCTTGTGTCCTATACACGCGAGGGAGAGTCAGCACCTGCGAGAGTGGAGGACTTGCGAAGGAAGTGTTTATTTACATCGTGATTTCCAGATTTCCATCCTTCGTCGTGATAGCGTCTGGATCGTACCATTCGAGATCAGTAGTAGCCCAGTAGTGTAGCTAGAAAAGGGATCGTTTGAGTATAGAGAGTGTAGAGAGCGACGAAAGGAGCGAAAGAAAAGAAAAGTCAGCAAAAACGAAGCCCTCAAGAGAGCGCGATAACTCACATCTACAGCCTCCCAGAAAGGATCGTCTCCGGGCCAGAACGTTCGACCGGGAGTGTTGAACTGAGCGAGGAACAAATGAGTGAGCAAAACGACAAGAAGAGAAATTCCCAAAAAGCTCACCTCGTCCGAAAACACCAACTTGTATTCTTGACCATCGAATCCTGTTCGAGTATAGGCTGATTGAGGAGTGTCTGAATCGATGAGACCGGGAAGTCCGTCGATCGAGGGGACTTGTCCGGTCGAATTCATCAATAATCGAGTGTCGGACATTGGGAATCCACCCTAAGAGACGAAGCTGAGTCAGCTCAGATCGACGAGAGGAGTAGGAGAAATGACTCACCTTGATGACATATCGATAAATCGGCCATCTATCGAATTCGAGACGAGTCAGCCGACAACAGCAAAGAATCGCAAAAGAGTTGAAACGCACCCCGCAAACAACCCAACCAAAACGATAATGACGATACAGAGAGCTACTGTATTCACCAACGCCATGATACTCCATTTCCTCATTTGCTTGTCCATTGCCTTATCCAACGCTGGATCCGGATCATGCAAGAAATCGTCCGGTTCCTTCTCCCACAGTAACGCCGCACTCGCTCCAGCTCCTCCACCTGTCGCAATACCTTGTAAAGGCGAGACGCTGTGCCGAGAGTTACTCTCGGGTAGGTAGCTGTTACGACTCGCTCCACTTCGATAGGTATCGAAATTCTCGTCCGAGAATTGGGGCGAATCTGCTCCGGTATTACCGTAGGGCATCGGTACGGGGTCTATTCCGATCGAGGATGAGGCCATGCTGTCACGGTGCGAGAATGCCGCTGGTCGAGAAGTCGAGAAAGTCGAAGAACGAGGAAAGGGTCCAAAATTGCCTGCGTTCCGAGACCAAAGATCAGCTATCATCGAAAGAGTCACCTAAAAGACCTTAAAGCTTACCTCCTACAGCGCCGGTGAGGACAGCTAGAAGAAACGCAAAGAAATGAGTGAATGTTCTAAATAAGGGTCCCGACGGAAAAAACTAGTTGAAACTCACCATAAGAAGCAGGATCGAGACTCTCTCGTTCCTTGTAGAAACTATCACGTTTCCCACTCGATTCCAAAGTAGATTCAGAAGAATCGGGACCGGAAAACATGTTTGAAATCGATTGACTGAGTCGACTTCCAGGTCTCCTTCGATTGTATTGACTAGGGGTTTCTTCAAAGTCTGGTGGACTAGGAGTCTGAGGTGGACTCATGGTCGGGTCTTGAACTTCGAAGGTCGTTCAGACGGGTTGACCGATTTCGAAGGGGTCGTTTGGAGAGGGAGCGTGAAAGAGTTGGTCGAAGGGTGTGTCGGGACAAGTGATGCTGAGGAGTAAAGTATTGATCTTGTGGTGTCTATGCTGTTGTTGCCGCAAGTTCAAGTTGTGGTATCGTTCGATGAGAGTCGCATCAAGTTCTCTCGGGCTAACTGCTTTTTTTCTAAGTTGCTATTTTTCAATCGAATTACAAAATTGCAATTTCCGTATCGCCAAGGGGTCGAATGCTAAATGTGGTTGACCCCTTGGGAGTACACACACAGCCACCGATACTATGGCATCTTTTGAAGGCTGGCAAGTCACTCCATAACGGTGATTTTTCTCACATTTCTCGCGGTCGGTCCGAATCGCGAGATGCCCAATATTTCGGTGGAGATGAGGCGGAGGCCGAAGGGAAAGCAAGTCGATATTCTCATCGACGACGACGATATATGACAAGCCGATAGAATTACAAACGTCGAAAGGTTTCGCGACGAAACAGATGAGCTCAATTTCAAACGTCTTCGTCGAGGTTGATTCGGAGCTTGAGCTTCCCATCCTCAATTCCAACGATTTCGACGCTACAGTCGTAAGCTCGAGTAGTCAGCCGATGGCCAATGACCTTGAGAGGGAGCGCAGGTCGAACTCACTCTCGTAGATCTCGAATGACTCTTACTCCGTTCGCGTTCGCAGCTCTCTGGACCTCCTCATTCGACGTAGGACCGGTACAAACCGCGAGTAATTGACATCCTGCAGCTCTACCGCTCACGAAGCCTGCAGGAGCATCCTCGATGACAAGCACTGTCGAAGGATCGATCGAGTCGTTTGAGCTAGAAAGCGATTCCAAACCTGCGAATCGACGAATGAGCAAAGTCAGTCTTCGCCGATAGCGAGAGTCAAAGATGGGGTGGAACTCACGCTTCAGACCAGCAAGGTAGGGTTCAGGATCAGGTTTACCTTTTGAAACTTGTTCTCCAGAAACAATGAACGGTACATCCTTGATCCCAGCCAATTCGAGTGCAGGCAAAGCATGAATTCGAGTAGCTACAGATACAGCAACTCGTGATCAGCCATGGTCTTCTACGATAGGTTGTGTCAAGTCTCAAAGCTCGACGCACCCGAAGTTACGATTCCCCAATTCTCGAATCCCACTTCCCTCAATCCCTTCAAGAACTCTTCGACGCCCGGTAACACTCTAATACCTCCTTCCATCCCCCTCGCAACGTCCACAACCATTCCCTCCAATCTCTCGACCTCCCTTTCCAATTCCTCCTCACTCATCTCACTCCCCTCTTTAGGAACCCTCTGAAATTTCTTCAATAAATCAATGGTTCTCGTTCCATGTTGAGCTTCCATGGCGAATTGACGAGGATCGATAGATTGAGAGGTGCACCAGAGGGACATTACTCGGAGGACTGAGGGGGTTGAGTCGATTAGTGTACCGTCTGAATCGAAGAGAATTCCGGAAATTGAGAGGTCGGGCATAGTGAGCTAAAGATTGAGGAGGGGGATGAGGGAGATAGAAGAGGAGCAAGAGAGGGGAGGGAGAGAGAAAAGGGAGTCTAGAGAACTCCGACGAGGCCGCGGACCTGGAAAGTCGAGGCGTCAACGACGACGACGACTGGAAGCACGCGTAGGGTATCAGAAGCGCGAAAGCGAGAGAAAGACCTGAGCGGACGAGTTCTGTTCTGAAAGCGAGAAAACCGACTGATTCTCCGAAAGAAAGAGAAGAATCAGCTCGATGTTGCCCCGTAAGAGTGATGAGTGTTCATCGTTAATTACTGCTTGATACTGATCTCTCCCATCTATAGTGATATAATCTATGATACTCCCAAAAGTCGATTCGATCTATTCCTGACCCAATTCCCATCTCCTCAACTGAATCACTTCCAGCCCTTCACCCTCTACCCCTCTCAATTCACTCCATTTCCTCAAAACTGCTCCAACATTGCTCCCCGCCTCGAATTCGAATTTGGGAGATGGCGCCATCGTAATTAATTGTTGATCGTAAAGAGCGGTTGAGGGTTCACCATCTTGTACGGGAGGAGAAGAGGGAGAGGAAATAATAGAGGAAGTTGGAATTGCTACTACTTGACGAGCGAGTGAACGTAATACTGATTTAACCTCGGTCTTGTCGACAATTCCTCCTTTTGATAACCGAGCGATGAGGAGTCCTCCAAGAGTTCCGGATTGAACTCCTGTTTTGACGGAATCGGGGGAAGTCTTCGAGGCGTGTAGATAAGAGGATGCGAGGAATGTTGGGGAAGGAGAGGAAGGAAGAGAGGGTTCGAATGAGATGGAGGAAGCTCGTTTGAGTTGAATGTTTTCTCCTAATCGGGAAACGATGGATGCTAGGGAAGTTCTAATGGTTTCTGGTGGAGGGAGATTGTTGGTGGATTGAGAGATTTGGGAAGAGATTTGGGAAGGGGAAGGAACGACGGGCATGTCGAGTGTCGAATCCGATTTGATATCCAATTCTACCATTCCCTCTTCGTTGGTAGGTTCAGCGAAGAATGCCAAACTCCTTGCGATTCCTTCTACTAATTCCCTGAATTCGTCTGTACGAGCAACGAAATCCGTTTCACACCTCATCTCGACTATACTAGCTCTCACTCCAGTTCCTCCAGTTCCATCAGCCAACACTGCGACTGCAACCAATCCTTGATCTGCCGTTCGACCAGCTAGTTTCTCTTGTTTCGCTGCCCCGGTTTCTTTCGCTTGTTGTGCGATCCAAGAGAGGGCGGAATTGAGATCGTTGTTGGAAGCGAGTAAAGCGGATCTTGC
>Ga0308160_10004778_pt1 | contig 14325 bp, 11 predicted proteins | sample PhyFR1_FD_201036 | JGI IMG/M metagenome (GOLD analysis project Ga0308160, IMG submission 201036) | Phyllosphere microbial communities from UC Gill Tract Community Farm, Albany, California, United States - DLSLF.R1 | ecosystem: Host-associated > Plants > Phyllosphere > Unclassified | place: USA...
AGCTCGGCGCCGTGCTGGTGCCGACCACGATGCTGGTGTCCACGGCCGACCTCGAGGACCGCATGGAGCGCGGCCGCATCCGCCACGTGATCGCGCAGGCGTCGGAAGCGCACAAGTTCGCGTCGCTCGACGGCGACTATACCCGTATCGCGGTCGGTACCGCAGCGACGGGCGGCGACGCGGCCGGCTGGCGCGATTTCGCCGACAGCCATCAGGCGCAGGGCGACTTCACGCCGGACGGCGCCACCATGGCCAACGATCCGCTGCTGTTGTACTTCACCTCGGGCACCACCGCGAAGCCGAAGCTGGTGCTGCACAGCCACCAGAGCTACCCGGTCGGCCACCTGTCGACCATGTACTGGATCGGCCTGCAGCCCGGCGACGTCCACTGGAACATCAGCTCGCCCGGCTGGGCCAAGCACGCCTGGAGCTGCTTCTTCGCGCCGTGGAACGCCGGCGCCACGGTGTTCGTCTACAACTACGAACGCTTTTCGGCGCGCGCCTGCCTCGACACCATCGTGCGCTGCGGCGTGACCTCGCTGTGCGCGCCGCCGACCGTGTGGCGCATGATGATCAAGGAAGACCTGAGCGCATGGCAGCCGCCGCTGCGCGAACTGGTCGGGGCAGGGGAGCCGCTGAATCCCGAAGTGATCGAGCAGGTCGAGCGTGCCTGGGGCATCCGCATCCGCGACGGCTACGGCCAGTCCGAGACCACCTGCCAGATCGGCAATTCGCCGGGACAGCTGGTCAAGCCGGGCTCGATGGGCCGGCCGCTGCCGGGCTACCGCATCGAGCTGCTCGATATCGACGACCAGCCGGCCGGCGAGGGCGAGATCGCGATCATGCTCGACCCGGCGCCACTGGCCCTGATGCTGGGCTACGAGGGTGACGAAGCCAAAACGGCGGAGGTGATGCGCGCGGGCCGCTATCACACCGGCGACACCGCCACCGTCGATGGAGACGGCTATTATTTCTACGTCGGCCGCAACGACGACGTGTTCAAGTCCTCCGATTACCGCATCAGCCCCTTCGAACTGGAGAGCGTGCTGATCGAACACCCGGACGTGCTGGAGGCGGCCATCGTGCCCAGTCCCGATCCGCTGCGCCTGTCGGTGCCCAAGGCTTTCATTTCGCTGCGTCCCGGCGTCGAGCCGACGCGCGAACTGGCGGCCGCCATCTTCGCCTTTGCGCGCGAGCGGCTGTCGCCCTACAAACGCATCCGCCGGCTGGAATTCACCGAGCTGCCGAAGACGATTTCGGGCAAGATCCGGCGCGTGGAATTGCGCAAGGCCGAGGCGGCGGGCGGGCGTGCCGGGACCGAATACCGCGAAGAGGATTGTGTCGGACAAGCACAGTAAATATGTCATGAGAGCGTAATTTGCGCTGCTTAAGATGGGCCGTCTTTCACTTTCGGCAACGGCCCATCCATGAGCTTATCGAATTCGCGCCGCACCTTCATCCGCAATTTTTCTCTCGGCACCGTCGCCGTCTCCACGCTGCCGCTCAGCGCCTGCGGCGGCGATGCGGACGGGCGTCCGGTGTCCTTCGCCCACGGCGTGGCCAGCGGCGATCCGCTGGCCGACCGCGTGATCCTGTGGACGCGCATCACCACGCCGACCGCGGATGACCTCGAAGTCGCCTGGGTGATCGCGGACGACAGCGCCTTCGTCAGCCGGGTGGCGGCCGGCACCACCCGCACCGGCGCCGCGGTCGACTGGACGGTGAAGGTCGACGCGACCGGCCTCGCCCCCGACCGCAGCTACTATTACTGCTTCACCTGCGAAGGCGTGACCTCGCCGGTGGGCCGCACCAGAACCCTGCCGGCGGGCAGCGTGTCGCGCGTGCGCTTTGCCGTGTTCAGCTGCTCGAACTACCCGGCCGGCTACTTCAATGTCTACGGCGATGCGGCCAAGTTCGACGACATCGACGTCGGCCTGCACCTGGGCGACTACATCTACGAATATGCGGCCGACGGCTATGCCTCGCAGGATGCGGCCAGCATGAACCGCACTTCGCAGCCGGCCAACGAAATCATCACGCTCACTGACTACCGCCGCCGCTACCAGCAATACCGCACCGATCCCGACCTGCAGGCGGTGCATGCGCGCATGCCCTTCATTGCGGTCTGGGACGACCACGAGCTGGCCAACGACGCCTGGCGCGAGGGCGCGGAAAACCACACGCCCGCCACCGAGGGCCTGTGGGCGGGGCGGCGCCAGATGGCGATCCAGGCGTACCACGAATGGATGCCGATCCGTATGCCCGATGCGGCGCACCCGGACCGCATCTACCGCTCGTTCGACTTCGGCAACCTGCTGTCGCTGCACATGCTCGACACCCGCGTGATCGGCCGCGACAAGCAGCTGGCGCTGGCCAGCTACGTGAAAGTCGACCGCAGCTTCGATGCGGCCGCCTTCGGCGCCGACGTATCGAACCCGGCACGCCAGCTGATGGGCGCCGAGCAGACCGCGTGGCTGCAGAACCAGATGCGCGCATCGACCGCCACGTGGCAGATCCTGGGCCAGCAGGTGCTGATGGCGCGCATGAATCTGCCGGCGCCGATGGTCATGGGCGGCGGCTACACCACCTACTTTGCGATCGCCGCCAAGGTGAAGGCAGGGCAGGCGCTCACCGCCGCCGAACAGCAGGCGCTGGCGGCGGCGCCGGTGCCCTACAACCTCGACGCCTGGGACGGCTACCAGGCCGCGCGCGAAGCGGTGCTCGACATGGCGCGCTCGCTCGACAAGAACCTGGTGGTGCTGGCCGGCGACACCCACAACGCCTGGGCCAGCGACCTGCTCGACGTGAGCGGGCGCCAGGTCGGCGTCGAATTCGGCGTGCCGTCGGTGACTTCGCCCGGCTTCGAAGGCTACTTCCCGACCGTGGCGCCGGCCACCGTGGCCGCCGGCATGGAACAGCTGATCGGTCCGCTGCAATATGCGGAAACGGCGAAGCGCGGTTTCGTGGTGCTGACCGTCACGCCGTCCGAAACCCGCGCGGAGTACCGCTACGTCGACACCGTCAAGTCGCGCACCTATACGGCGGCGGTGGGCAAGACGCTGCGCATGCTGCCGGGGGCGGCGAACCGGAAGATCGTTGCCGCGTGAGCTTTTGATGCGCCATCGGATGCATCCGGTCTGTGATGCGTTCGATGGTGGCGAACCGGAGGTTCGTACAGCTCAACGGCCAAAACGGACCCATGCTTGCCAACCAAAGAATCTGGTCGAAACAGTGAGATTGTGCCTAAGTTGGACTTGTTGATTCCTATATACTGATTAACGAAAACGTCATTGCTCGCTCGGCCGCTCGGACATGGCGTTATGACCTTACACGCGTGGGGACACCGCACGTCCGCGGTGCTTCTTTGTCCGGCCACTAAAAAACCTGAGGGAGCAAAGCGCATGATTTTCTCATGCAGCGACAGAGAGAATCAACGCGCTGGGAGACGGGTTTGAGGAAAACGACAGTGAGCTCGAAACGGTTGCCCGAGACGCCATGGGCGATGATTTTGACTATATCGTCAAAGCCTACGGGTTTACAAACGTGGACATTGAGGACGTCATTGCCCCAAGGGAGTGGTAGCGCCTTTGTGGCTCGAATCATGCCGCTACACTCGCAATGATGAACCTGCAAAAAGCCAGCTGCCAATTCTCGCCGATTATTGCAGTAGCGTAAATACTTTCGTGGCGTTACCATGGTCGGTCTTCCTTTCACGGGGCCGTCCATATGCGTACTGCATTCCTGTTTCGTGGCGTTCCAGCCTGTCGTCACGTTCTGCTGCTGGTGCTGGCCTTGTTCGCCGCCGCCCAGGCAGCCCAGGCCGCGGAGACCCCGGTCCCATTGACTGCCTTCTTCGGCAACCCCGGCGTCAGCGGCGCCAAGCTGTCGCCGGACGGCAAGCGCCTTGCCATGCTGGTGAATAACGACAGCGGCCACGACCAGCTCGGCGTGGTCGACCTGGTCGACAATGCGATCAAGGTGGTGGCCACGTTCAGGGACGCCGACGTCGGCCATTTCGAGTGGGTCAACAACGGCCGCCTGGTCTACGATTCGCGCGACAACAGCACCGCGCCTGGGAAGGAACGCTACGCACCCGGGCTGTTCGCCGTGAATGCCGACGGCAGCGTGCGGCGCCAGCTCGTCGACACCTTCGAATCCTGGGTCGTCGACGCCACCGTCCTCGGGCGCGAGAAGATGCCCTGGAATACCTATCTGCTCGGGCAGCCCGGCGCGCAGGATTCCGACTGGGTGTACGTCGTGACGGTGAATTTCGGGCGCGACCGCAACGCCGACGAGGTGGGCCTGGTCCGGCTCAACACCCTGAACGGCGCCGCCGAGAACGTGCGCGGACCGGGCCGCACGCGCGACTGGTGGCTCGATGCCAAAGGCCGTCCGGCGCTGGCAACCACGGTCGAGGACAACATCCAGGTGCTGCACTACCTCGATCCGAAAACCGGCCAGTGGCGCAAGCTGTCCAGCGGCGACGCCTTCCTGCGCGACCAGGACGCGGTCACGCCGCGCGGCTTCGCGCCCGACGGCACGCTGTACGTGAGCAGCTACGGCAAGCGCGACACGAGCGCGCTGTTCGCCTACGACCTTGCCGCGGGTAAGGTGGCCGACAAACCGCTGGTCGACCTGGAGCAGTACGATTTCAGGGGCGAACTGGTAACCGATGCCACCCGCCTGCTCGGCGTGCGCTACACGATCGACACCGAAGCCGTGGCCTGGTTCGATCCCGGCATGAAAAAGGTGCAGGAAGCGGTCGACAAGCTGTTGCCCGGGCGCGTGAATGCGCTGAGCGTCGCGGTGCGCTCGGCTACCCCGTTCGTGCTGGTCGAATCCTGGTCCGACCGCCAGCCCGCCGTGTTCCTGCTGTACAACCGCGACACCGGCAAGCTGTCCAGGGTCGGCGAAAGCCGTCCGCAAATCGCGGCGTCGTGCATGGGGCCGCAGGCGCTGGTCCACGCCACCGCGCGCGACGGCAAGCCGATCCCGACCTGGGTCACGCTGCCGAACAAGAGCAGCGGCAAGAAGCTGCCGATGGTGGTGCTGGTGCACGGCGGCCCTTACGTGCGCGGCAACGATTGGCGCTGGAGTGCCGACAGCCAGTTCCTGGCCTCGCGCGGCTACGTCGTGCTGGAGCCGGAATTCCGCGGCAGCACCGGCTACGGGGCCGCCCACTTCCACGGCGGCTGGAAGCAATGGGGCCTGGCGATGCAGGACGATATCGCCGATGCCACGCGCTGGGCGATCAAGGAAGGCATCGCCGACCCGCAGCGCATCTGCATCGCCGGTGCCAGCTACGGCGGCTATGCGACGCTGATGGGCCTGATCCGCGATCCGCAACTGTACCGCTGCGGGATCGACTGGGTCGGCGTCACCGATATCGAGCTGCTCTATACCGGCCACTGGAGCCGGGAGGACGACACGTCCGAGGCTTATAAACGCTACGGCATGCCGGCGCTGGTCGGCGATCCGGTCAAGGACGCCGCCCAGTTCACGGCCACTTCACCGCTGAAGCAGGCGGCGCGCATCACCCAGCCGCTGCTGCTGGCCTACGGCGGCGCCGACCTGCGCGTGCCGCTGTATCACGGCCGCAAGTTCTACGATGCGGTGCGGCAGACCAACAAGAATGTGGAATGGGTCGTCTACGAACAGGAAGGGCATGGCTGGACCCTGGTCGAGACGCGCCTGGATTTCTGGGGGCGGGTCGAGAGGTTCTTGCAGAAGCATATCGGCAAGGGCGGCGAATGAGGGCTCGATCCCGCCCTGGATCGACGTCTAGGCCGCCAGGGCGGACACGTAGACCGCGTCGTTGGCCGCCGTGCTGCTTTGTCCCAGCATGCGCATCCGCACCGGCGGCGCCTGGCGCACCGACACCGGCTGCTCCCCGACAAGCAAGCTCATCATCGCCGGGGAGGGCGCCGACTACGGCATCATCGACCGGGTGCTGGTGCGGCGCGAGCTCGGCAACTGCGCTGCCGGCTGATCGGACAATGCGGGAAGGCAGAATGCGGTGTGGCATCGTTGCTGCAATTCGGGCAATAATAGGAGGAGACCGCATTCCAACCGCCCGAGTCCTTTGCCATCCTCCAGCCCATGAGCCCATCCGCAAAAACGGCAGCACCGCAACTGTACGAAGTCAGGAAGTCGCCGGTCCACGGCAACGGCGTGTTCGCACTGAGCGACATTCCGGCCGGGGCGCGCATCATCGAATACCGCGGCGAACGCATCTCGTGGGACGAGGCCACCCAGCGCGCCGAGGAACGCGGCGGCCCGGTCAACCACACCTTCTATTTCAGCCTGGCCGACGGCCGCGTGATCGACGGCGGCAAGCGCGGCAACGATGCGCGCTGGATCAACCATGCCTGCGAACCCAACTGCCAGGCCTTCGAGGACGATGGCAAGGTCTGGATCCATGCCATACGCGATATCGCGGCCGGCGAAGAGCTGAACTACAATTACGCCTTGATCTACGACGAACGCCATACGCCGGCCCTGAAGCGCCTGTTCGAATGCCGCTGCGGCACCCCCGCCTGCAGCGGCACGATGCTCGCGCCGAAGCGCCGTGCGAAGAAAAAGGCCGTCGCATCCGTTTCCGCCTGACTAGAAAGCACCACATGACTCCCGTCGTCCGCAGCCTGCTCGAAACCGACCTTTATAAATTCACGATGTGGCAGGCCTTCCTGCACATGCACCCGAACGCCGTCGGCGAGTACGAATTCAAGTGCCGCAATACGCCGGCCTACCCGCTGGCCGAGCTGAAGGACGAGGTCGAGCGCGAGCTGGACCACCTGTGCACGATGATGTTCAGCGAGGACGAGATCGAGTACTTGCGCGGTCTGCGCTTCATCAAGAGCGATTTCGCCGATTTCCTGACCCTGTTCCGCTTCCAGCGCAAGTTCATCGAAGTCTCGACCGAAGGCGAACACCTGCGCATCCGCGCCAGCGGCCCGATCGTGCACGTGATGGGCTTCGAGATCTTCGTGCTCTACATCGTCAACGAACTGTATTTCCGCCGCTTCGACCAGGAAGCCGCGATGACGGAAGCGCGCAAGCGCCTGGCACAGAAGATCGACGAGTGGCGCGCCTTCGACCAGGAACCCAAGCGCCTGAATCCCTTCGAATTCTTCGACTTCGGCGTGCGCCGCCGCTTTTCCGGCGACTGGCATGAAGAAGTCGTGTCCACGCTGGCGCGCGAACTGCCGCAATTCTTCCGCGGCACCTCGAACGTCTACCTGGCCAAGAAACTCAAGATGGTCCCGATCGGCACCATGGCCCACGAATACATGCAGGCCTTCCAGTCCTTCGACGTGCGCCTGCGCGATTTCCAGAAAAAGGCGCTCGAGGACTGGGTCATGGAATACCGCGGCGACCTCGGTACCGCGCTGACCGACGTGGTCGGCATGGACGCCTTCCTGCGCGACTTCGACCTGTATTTCGCCAAGCTGTTCGACGGCCTGCGCCACGACTCCGGCGATCCGGTGGAGTGGGGCGAAAAAGCGCTCGCCCATTACGCCAAGCTGCGCATCGACGCGCGCACCAAGCGCCTGGTCTTTTCGGATGCGCTGACGGTGCCCAAGGCGCTGAACCTGTACCGCCATTTCGCCGACCGCGTGCAGACCGGCTTCGGCATCGGCACCAAGCTGACCAACGATACCCAGTTCGAGCCGATCAACATCGTGATGAAGATGGTGCGCTGTAACGGGCAGGCGGTGGCCAAGCTGTCGGATTCGCCGGGCAAGGGGTTCAGCACCGACGAGACGTTCATCGCTTATCTGCGCCAGGTGTTCGATCAGCGCATCTAAAACCTGGTAGTTGGCCTCAAAACCGTCGCCCCCGCGCAGGCGGGGGCCCAAGTTGCACGCACTAACCTGACGCATGCGGAACTTGGGTTCTCGCCTTCGCGGGAACGACGGCTACCGCGCCGCCACCAGCATCATCACCGCCGTCGCCAGCAACACCACGCTGAAACACAGGCGCAGGCGCACCGCCGAAAACCGGTGCGCCAGCGCCACGCCCCACGACACGCTCAGCACCCCGCCCAGCGCCATCGGCAGGCCGACGTGCCAGTCGACGTAGCCGCCCTGTCCATAGGCGACCAGCGCGGTCACGGCGCCCGGCGCCGCCAGCGCCAGGCCCATGCCCTGGGCGCGGGTCTGCTTGATGCCGAACAGGCTGACCAGCGCCGGCACCACGATCAGGCCGCCGCCGATGGTAAAGATACCCGACATCGCACCGCTGAACATGCCCAGCACCGGCAGCGCCGCGCGCGGCATCGGTTTTGCAGGCGGCGCATCCAGGCCGGTCGTGCCCTTGGGGCGGCGCCCGAAATACACGGCCAGCAGGATCAGGAACACGGCAAACGCGATGCGCAGCGCGCCGGCGTCGATGCCGGCGGCCAGGCGCGCGGCCAGGTAGGTCGTCGCCATTGCGAACAAGGCCATCGCCGCCACCGAACGCAGCTCGATGGGGTTGCGCTGGCGGTAGCGGACAAAGCCGAGCAGGACGTTCGGCGCGATCATCACCAGCGCCGTGCCCTGGGCCAGGTGCTGGTCCATGCCGTACAGGTAGCCGAGCACCGGAATCGCGATCAGGCCGCCGCCGATGCCGAGCAGGCCGCCGACGACGCCGAGCGCGGCGCCGAGGCCGAAATTGAAGAGGGTGGTGACGAGAGGAAGATCCATCGGAAGCATTGCCGCAACAGGAATAACCCGGCATTGTCGCAGACGCGGCGCAAGCCCGCTTTGGTCTATGCTGTGATCGACAGCGGCGCAAGCCGCGCCAACCCACAGGAGCCAGCATGCAGACCGAAGCACCCCAACATGTCGTCATCGTGACCGGCGCCGCCGGCGGCATCGGCCTGGCCGTCGTGCGCCGCCTGCTGCGCGACGGCGCCGCCGTCATGATGGCCGGCCACCACCTGGACAAGCTGGACGCGGCCGCCGGACAACTGGCGCGCGATGCCGACCCGGCGCACATCGCCACCGTCGCCTGCGACGTGTCGCGCGAAGACCAGGTCGTGGCCGCCGTCGACGCCACCATCGCCCGTTTCGGCCATTGGAACCGGGTCGTCAACAACGCCGGCCTGATGACCTTCAAGCCGCTCGAGGAGCAGGTCGCCGACGACTGGCACAGCGTCCTGGGCGTCGACCTGCTGGGTGCGTTCTTCTTCATCAAGCAGGCTTTCCTCAAGATGCAGCACGGCGGTGCGGTCGTCAACGTGTCGAGCATCCATGCCGTCGAGACCGAGCCGCTGGTGGCGCCGTATGCCGCCGCCAAGGCCGCGCTGCTGTCGCTGACGCGCTCGGCCGCGCTGGAAGGCAAGCCGAAGGGCATCCGCGTGAATGCGGTGCTGCCGGGGGCGGTCGATACGCCGATGTTGTGGGACAACCCGAACGTCGGCGCCGGCATCGAGGTCATCGACAAGGCCGACGTCGGCACGCCGGACGACATCGCCGCCGCCATCGCCTTCCTGCTCAGCGACGAAGCGCGCTTCGTCGCCGGCGAGGCGATGCGCGTGGACGGCGGGCGCCTGGCGCGGCTCTGATTTGCCGATGACAATGGATGGGCACGCTGCTATCCTGACAACACTCCCATCGTCATTGAAAGGCCCCCCATGAACAAACCAATCGCCGTCCTGCTCGCCGGCGCCGTGCTGCTGGCGGGCAGCGTGCGCGCCCAGGATGCCCAGGACCCTGCCGCCGTGGCCGCCGCCACCGACAGCGCCACCCGCTGGATTGCCATGGTCGACGCCGGCAAATGGGGCGAGACCTGGGACCAGGCTGCACCCGCGCTGCAGGCCGCGGTGACGAAAGCCACCTGGAGCGCCAGCATGGACGGCGGACGCAAGGCGGTCGGCGCGGTCAAGTCGCGCAAGCTGCAATCGGCCACGTTCACCCACGCGCTGCCGCACGCGCCGGCCGGCGACTACGTCGTGATCCAGTACGCCACCGAATTCGCCAACAAGCCGCAGTCGATGGAGACCGTGGTGCCGATGCGCCTGCCGGACGGCAGCTGGAAGGTATCCGGCTACTACGTGCGCTGAAGGCGGGCTGCACCGCACGCAGGCCGACCACGCTTGCACATCCGCCCGTGGGACCTATGCTGCATGAATAGCATGGAAAGATTCCCGCGGAGGGCGCGATGACGGACATGAAAAGCGACGTGGTCGATCACTTCAAGGCCACACTCAGGGGACCGCTGCTGCAGCCCGGCGACCCCGACTACGACGGCGCGCGCGCCATCTGGAATGCGATGGTCGAACGGCGCCCGGCCTTCATCGCACGCTGCAGCGGCACCGCCGACGTGCTGGCGTCGGTCGCATTCGCGCGCGATCACGGCTTGCCGCTGGCGGTACGCGGCGGCGGCCACAACATCGCCGGGAATGCCTTGTGCGATGACGGACTGGTCATCGACCTGACGGGCATGCGCGCGGTACGCGTCGACCCCGATGCCTGCCTGGTACGCGCCGGCGGCGGCGCCACCCTGCGCGACCTCGACCACGAGACCCAGGCCTACGGCCTCGCCGTACCGACCGGCATCAATTCGACCACCGGCCTGGCGGGCCTGACGCTGGGCGGCGGCTTCGGCTGGCTCAGCCGCACGCTGGGGCTGGCGGTCGACCAGCTGGTCGGCGCCGAGATCGTCACCGCAGACGGCCGGCGCCGCCATATCGGGCCGCGCCAGGAACCTGACCTGTTCTGGGCGATCCGCGGCGGCGGCGGCAATTTTGGCGTGGTCACCGAGTTCGAATTCGCCTTGCACCCGGTCGGCCCGGACGTCACCGCCGGCCTGGTGGTGTTCCCGTTCGCCGAGGCGAAGGAGGTGCTGCGCCTGTACCGCGACCTGGTGGACACCCTGCCGGACGAAGTGTCGATCTGGGCGGTGCTGCGGCGCGCGCCGCCGCTGCCTTTCCTGGCGTCCGAAGTGCACGGCGAGCCGATCGTGGCGCTGGCCGTGTTCTCGCCGCTGCCGCCGGACGCCGCGCTGCCGCTGGTGGCGCCGCTGCGCGGTTTCGGCACCGTGCTGGGCGAGCACGTCGGCGCGGTGCCGTATGCCGGCTGGCAGCAGGCCTTCGATCCGCTGCTGGCGCCGGGCGCGCGCAACTACTGGAAGTCGCACAATTTCACGACCCTGAGCGACGACGCCATCGACGCCGTGCTGCGCTATGCCGCCACGCTGCCGACGCCGCACTGCGAGATCTTCCTCGGCCTGATCGGCGGCCGCGCCAACGAACCCGCGCCGGATGCAACCGCTTATCCGCACCGCGACGTGCTGTATGCGATGAACGTGCACGGGCGCTGGCTGGCGCCGGAAGACGACGACCGCGTGGTGAGCTGGGCGCGCGAGTTTTTCGGGGCGGTTGCGCCGTTTGCGGCGGGCAGCGTCTACATCAACTTCTTGACGCAGGATGAGGGGGCGCGTATCCGCGAGGCTTACGGCGGTAATTATGACCGGCTGGTGGAGGTCAAGCGGCAGTATGATCCGGATAACCTGTTTCGGTTCAACCACAATATCCGGCCGGATGGGTGAGGCGCTGGGGACAGGGCAGGTGCTACACTGTCGTGGCACCTTCGCCTGATTTCTCCAGTATGACGCCGACACCGACCGCCGATCTCCACCTGCGCAGCTACGGCCAGGACCGCGAATCGGACCGCCACGACTACGCCCAGCTCGTGCTGCCGCTGAGCGGCACGCTGCTGCTCGACATCGAAGGCCGCCAGGGCCGGCTCGACCCGCTGCATGCAGCTTTCGTCGCGCCGCATACCTGGCACTCCCAGGTCGGCACGGCACCGAACCGGTCGATCATCCTCGACCTCGACCTGGCGAGCGTCGCGCCGGAGGCAGCCGGACGCCTGATCGAGCGGCCCTTTCCGCAGCTGGGTGCGGCGGCGCGCAAGCTGGTCGAGTTCATGGGCATCGTGGCGTCGCAGCAGGCACCGGGCCAGGGAGCCGGGCAGGGTAAACCGCCTGCGCTGCTGCAGGGTTGGATACCGCTGCTGCTCGACACCCTCGCACTGGATGCGCCACGCCCAGTATCGCGCCTGGCCGCGCTGATGGCCCGCGTCGAAGCCGACCCGGGCCAGCCCTGGACCACGGACGCGATGGCGGCCAGCGCCGGCCTCAGCGTCAGCCGCCTGCACGCGCTGTTCCGCGACGGGTTCGACACCAGTCCGCATGCCTGGCTGCTGGACCTGCGCCTCGCCCGCGCGCGCGCGTGGCTGGCGCAGTCGGACATGCCGATTGCCGAGCTGGCGCTGCGTGCCGGCTTTTCCGAGCAGAGCGCGCTGACCCGCGCCATGCGCAAGACGAGTGGCGAGACGCCTGCCGCCTACCGCCGCCAGGCGCGTGCGCCGCATCCGGGCAAATTGGGTGCCGAAGAAAAAGAGAAAGGGTCCAAGTAAGAAGATACCGGGTCAAGAAACCGCCGCAGCCGGCGTGCATAATGCCGGCCTCGGAGGTGTTTTCATATGCAATCACGCAACCTATGGCTGGGCCTCGGCGCCGGCATCCTGGCCGGCGCCATGTGGGGCCTGGTCTTCCTGACCCCGGAATTGACGCGCGGCTTCCTGCCGATCCAGCTGTCCGCCGGCCGCTATCTTGCCTACGGCGTACTGGCTGCGGTCATGGTGGCGCCGGCCTGGCGGCGCTTGAAGGCCACGCTCGGCTGGAAGGAATGGCGTGCGCTGATCTGGCTCAGCTTCACCGGCAACATCCTGTATTACGTGTTCCTGGCGAATGGCGTGCGCGGCGGCGGCGTTGCCATGACCTCGCTGGTGATCGGCCTGCTGCCGGTGACCATCACGCTGGCCGGCAGCCGTGCCCACCATGCGGTCGCGCTGCGGCGCCTGTTGCCCTCGCTGGTCCTGAGTGCCGGCGGCCTGGTCTGCATCAGCTGGGACGCGCTGGCCAAATCGCTGGGGAGCGCGCAGCCGGGTTCGCTGTTCGGCCTGCTCAGCGCGACCGGCGCACTGGTGTCGTGGACGGTCTACGCGGTCGGCAACAGCCGCTGGCTGGCCCGGCTCGACCACGTCTCGGCACACGAGTGGAGCCTGCTGACCGGCGTCGTCACCGGCCTGCAGGCGCTGGTGCTGGCGGTGCCGGCCTTTTTGCTGGCGCCGGGCGAACATGCGCCGGCCGAGTGGCTGCGCTTCGGCGCCCTCATGGCGACTGTTGCGTTGCTGTGCTCGGTTGTCGGCAATGCGTTGTGGAACCGCGCCAGCCGCCTGCTTCCGCTCACGATGGTCGGCCAGATGATCGTGTTCGAAACCCTGTTTGCGCTGCTGTACGGCTTTTTATGGGAGCAGCGCTGGCCGACCGCGCTGGAGGCACTGGCCATGGTGCTGCTGGTGGCCGGCGTGCTGACCTGCGCGACTGCGCACCGCCAGCCGGCCACGGTCGATGCACAGGTGCCCGCTTGATGCGCAGACCTCAGCGCGGCCGTAGCTTCCAGAGCTGGGTCGGCAGCGCCAGCGGCGCATCGCGCCGGAAGAAGGCCGAGTCCTGGATCCGCGAGGTGGTGACGTAAAGCGCACCGTCCGGTCCCTGGCTGAAGGTGTCCGGCCAGCGCAGGCGCGGGTCCTGCGCCACTAGGTACACGCCGCTACCGGGACCCTGTCCCAGGTCGCGCGCCTTGACGGCGTTGTCTTCGATCGAGGTGATGAACAGCGTGTCGGTGCCGCGTCCGATCCAGAACCCGTCGGTAGGGCCGATCCGGCCATAGGGCTGCACCGCATCGGCCACGTCCTGGCCGGCCAGGCCGCGCGTTGCCAGTACCGAGGCGGCGATCCGGTACAGCGTGGTGCCGGTGAGCGGTTTCCAGTACAGGTAGCCGTCCTCGGACAGGGCGATGCTGTCCGCCGCGAACAGCACCGGGCGCCCGTCCGGGTAGCGCAGCGGGCGGCCGTCGGTGCGCACCACGACGCCGGGTTCCGGCTGGGTCGACGGGTGGCCATCCAGCACGCGCCGTGCCGTGCCGCTGGCCAGTTCGACCACGACCAGCGCGCCGCGCTGGCCGGAATCGGTGAGGAAGGCGTAGCGGCCGTCCGCCGAGAAGCGCACGTCGTTCAGGTAGGAGCCGGGGATCGCAACGTCTTCGCCGAAGCGGATCACCTGGGCCACCCGGTCGCTGGCGAGGTCGATCCGCACCAGCTTCGGCCCGCCGCGCACGATGCCGTCGAGGCCGGGCGCGGCAGGGTCGACCACCCACAGGTTGCCGCGGCCGTCGGCGACCACGCTCTGCACGCAGACCCAGTGGCTGGCGGGGTCGAGCTCGTCGCGCAGGACGTTGCGCCAGGCATTCCAGCCGGCGTCGGGGTAGGG
>Ga0308160_10004779_pt1 | contig 14325 bp, 12 predicted proteins | sample PhyFR1_FD_201036 | JGI IMG/M metagenome (GOLD analysis project Ga0308160, IMG submission 201036) | Phyllosphere microbial communities from UC Gill Tract Community Farm, Albany, California, United States - DLSLF.R1 | ecosystem: Host-associated > Plants > Phyllosphere > Unclassified | place: USA...
CGAGCCGCGCACGTGGAAGGCCTTGTCGCCGACCCGGTACGGGGTGCCGCCGATGCGGTCGACGATGCCGCGGCAGATCAGCGCCGCCAGCGGAATCGCCGTGTCGGGCATCACGATGACGAATTCGTCGCCGCCGACGCGGCCGATCTGCTGGCCGCCGGCCAGCATCATGGCCATGCGCTCGCACACCTGCTTGAGCACTTCGTCACCGGCGCCGTGGCCGAACAGGTCGTTGATCAGCTTGAAACGGTCGAGGTCGATATAGGCGATCGCCATCGGCTTGCCGGCCGCCAATGAGGCGGCTGCGCCTTCGAACATCTTTTCGATGCCGCGGCGGTTGAAGACCTTGGTCAGCGGATCGTTGTTGGCCATGAAGCGCAGCTGCTCGGTGGCCTTGTGCTTCTCGGTGACGTCCTGCAGCACGCCCTCGATGCGGCCGCGCGCCAGGGTCGCGCTGACCAGGAAGCGGCGACTGCCGTCGCGGTTGGCGATTTCCAGCTCGGCATCGCTGCGGCCATGGACCTGCTCGTGCAATTCCATCCAGACGTTTTCGCTAAAGAAGTGGCGCCAGGCGGTGCGGCCCAACTCGAAGTTCTCCGCGCCCAGCATCTTGCGCAGGGCCGGATTGGCGCTCTGGAAGTGGCCGTACATGTCGAGCGTGAACAGGCCGACCGGCATCGCCTCGTAGGCGTGCTCCAGCTTTTGCTGGGCCTCTTCGCGCTTTTCCGTCTCGGCGCGCATCTGCTCTGCCACCGCGAGCGCGGCCAGCAGGCTCGAGGCCAGGGCCGCGGTCACGCTGTTGATGACGCCGATGACTTCGTGCATGCCCAGCGCCGCCGAGACGATCTCGGCCAGCGAGGCCACAAACGTCAGCGCAAACGAAGCGGCGAACCAGGACGCGACCCGGTTGCGCGATTCGACGATGATCTTGAACAGGCCGACCGTCATCATCGAGAAGCAGCAGGCGCAAATCACCCACAGCATCGGCAGATAGACGCGATACGGCACGGCCACCGCCGCCACCAGCATCGGGATGCACAGCCATTGCATGACGCGCATCGGCACGGCGTAGCGCAGGCCTTCGAGGCTTTCGCGCAGCAGGTTCTGGTACAGGGTCAGGGTGGCGATGCCGTACAGCGTGATGGTCACCGAGCGCGAGAGCAGCAGCCAGTCGGCGGGAATGGTCTGGCCCAGCCACTGGATGTCCCAGCCGGCCGACAGCGCGCCGATGCGCAGGTTCAGGATGAGCCAGCCCGAGAACAGCACGTACAGGGGCTGGCGGTTGATCAGCGCGGTCAACAGCACGAACAGGGCCAGCACGATCATGCCGCCATCGAGCAGGCCCGACTTGCGGTGATACTGCTCCACCGACAGCGCGAACTGTTCGGATGGCCATTGCGCCACGCTGACACGGGCCGGACCGGCAAAGGTACCGCTGCACAGTACCTGCGAAGGCAGGCGCGCCGCGCGCAGCGCAAAACCGGCTTTTACCGGATCGATCGCACCGCCCGCATGGTTGCGGCTGGCCTCGCCCAGGGGGCGCAGCGTTGTTGCATCCCAACAACGGATTGCCAGGGCATGGCGCGACGGGAACTCGATGACGTCCTGCTCGACCGAGGCCGACATCGGGGAAAAACCGAACCAGACCGGGCGCTCGCTGAGCTTGGTGTCGTAGCCGGGAACCGGCGGCTGGCCGTTCAAACGGGCCAGGATCGCGGCCGGCGACGGGTCGGCGCCAAGGTCGAGCGGCTGCTGCAGCACGCGCAGGGGCAGTACCGCAGGCTCGGTCACGCTGTACTGGTTGTGCCAGAACAGCAGGGCAATCAGGGAAAACAGGCCGATGCCGATCGGTATCAGGTAATACGCGAATACGCGCAGCACCCGTTCCACGGCCAGGTTGGCCATGAGCGAAGTGGAACTGCGTGTCGGGTCGGAGGAATTGGGCATAAGCGGTATCACAAGCAACAAAGACTGCGGGCGGAACTTCCCGCAGTCTGATCAAGCGCAAGGATACAGGGTTAGCGAGATGCCGTCATGCAATATCGAACGGCCATCCCTTCCGCTTTGCTCAGGCGAAGGCCAGTCCGAGGTGGTCGGCACCGGTGGACGCAGCCGGCGAGCGCTGCGGGAAGCGCACGCGGGTCAGGCGCGGCTCGGCTTTCGGGCCGACGTCGATGTCCGGGTGCTGGGTGTCGAAGAAGAACTTGTACAGCGGATGACGGGCGGCGGCCCAGCGCGCTTTAAAGGTTTCGATCTCGAAGGCCATCACGCGGTGCTCGAGGTTGCCCACGTGCGCCAGCGGAATCGCGCCCTGCTCCGGGAACACGTCGGAGAACAGCAGCTGCTCGTACTGGCGCGCTACCGTCGGACGGCCGGTGGCAACCGACCATTCGATGTCGTTTTGCTGGCAATACATGAAGCAGGCCTTGATCAGGGCGATCTTGACCATCCGTCCGGTACGGCCTTCGTCGATGCCGAGACGGGTCGCCTCGACCAGGCGGCGGCCCTGGAGCCACTCCGGCAGTTCGACCGACTCTTCCACGCCAAGTGGGCGGAACAGGTTGGTACGGATGCGGGTGCTGCCCATCGGCGAGCCGTCGAGCTTGGACTCGGCGAGCAGGACGATGGTGTCGCTTTCGTAGTCGGCCGCTTCCGGCAGGGCCAGCGAGCGCGCGAATTCCGGCACGTGGCGGGCATAAGCGGCGTGGCGGATGCGCACCGCCTTCAACAGGTCGTCCTCGGTTTCGACACGGCGGATCGTGAACGGCAGCCGCTCGATGACCGGCTGGCGCTCATCGAGTGGCTGCGCACCCTGCTGATCACCAAACAGGCGGATCGCATCGGCGCTTCCTTGGCTGGTGATGTTTGCTTGGTACTCCATGATCGATAACTCCGGTAATGTTTAAGGAAGAAAACTTGTTTCCTGATAATTATCAATCTTTGGAGAAATATCTAACTGCTGAGCAGGCGGGCTTTTCCCCCTTAATTCAAAATTCATAAAACCCGCGGGTCAGTAAGAACCCGCGGCGTGTTGTCCTACAAAACGGTCTGGCGTGTTGTCCTACAGCTTGCGCGCAGTGCCCGAGACCCGGATCGAGCTGCCCTGCGCCACCCCGATCGCGGCGTGCAGGCGCGAGCGCATGCCCATGTCTTCGCCTTGCACGACGCTGATGGCCCCGCCGTGTGGCCAGCCGAGGTCGCGCAGGTAGCCGGCCAGGGCCGCGGTGCCGGCACCGGTGGCCGGGTCTTCATACACGCCGCCGGACGCAAATGGGTTGCGGGTATGGAAAAGCGTGTCGGATTCCGCCCACAACAACACGACGGTGACGAGACCGGCTTCGCGCATGAACTGCCGCCCTGCTTCGAGCTCATACCGCATGCTTGCGAGCAGCGCGCGGCTGCGCAAAGCCAGCACCAGGTGGTCGGCGCCGCCATGGGCCAGGGCCGGCGGGATGCGCGGATCGAGGTCGCCCGGCTGGTAGCCGAACAGCGCCAGCGCGCGCTCGACCAGCGCGGCCGGGGCCGGCGCGCTGCGGGTGGGCGGGGATTGCAGGGCGGCCGAGGTCAGTGCCTCGCCCTCGGCATTGACGCCGCGCCGGCCCTCGACCGTGATCAGCGCATCGTTCAGCCGCAGCGAATACACGCCGTCGCCCTGGCGGGCAGCCAGTGCCGCGCCGAGGGCGATGGTGGCGTGGCCGCAGAACGGCACTTCGGATTCGGGCGAAAAGTAGCGCACGCGCCAGTCCTCGCCCAGCGGCGCGGCGAAGGCGGTTTCGGAATAGCCGATCTCATGGGCCACGCGCTGCATCTCGGCTTCGCCTGGCAAGACGTCGCCGATCCAGACGCCGGCCGGGTTGCCGCCCTGCGCGCCGTCGGAGAAGGCAGCAATGCGTTGGACGTCGAGGGCGTTCATGGCTTGCTCCTTTGATATGGAAGAGCTGCGATGATAGCGCGTCGGGTCTGGTCGTGCTGGCGATGCCTTGTTTATTTACTACGGGTAGCGCACCGGACGGCCCTGCGAGTCGGGCAGTGGAATAAATTCGGTCTCGCCCGGCACCTGGGGAAAGGCGCCCGCCTTCCAGTCGCGCTTGGCCTGTTCGATGCGCTCTTCGGAGCTGGCGACGAAATTCCAGGACAGGAAACGCGGGCCGTCCATCGGCTCGCCGCCGAGCAGCATGATGCGCGTCGGACCGGGCCCCGGTGCCCCCAGGCTCACTTCGGCGCCCGGCTTCAGCACCACCAGCTGGCCCGGCTCGAATGTGCCGTCGCGCCCCAGGTCGAGGCGACCCTCGACGATATAGATGGCCTGTTCCGGGTACTCCGGCGGCATCGCGATACGGGCGCCGGCGCGCAACCGGACGTCGACGTAGAACATATCGGACAGCGTGGCGACCGGCGAACGCTTGCCCCAGTAGCTGCCGGCCACGACGCGCGCTTCGACGCCCTCGCCTTCGATGAAGGGCAGCTCGGCGGCCTTGGTGTGGGTAAAGGCCGGATCGGTTTCCTCTTGCCGCGACGGCAGTGCGACCCAGCATTGCAGGCCGAACAGGCCGCTGCCGTCCTGGCGCAGCGCGGTATCGGTGCGCTCGGAGTGGACGATGCCGCGCCCGGCCGTCATCCAGTTGACTTCGCCGGGCCGGATCGGCTGCACGCTGCCCAGGCTGTCGCGGTGCATGATCTCGCCGTCGAACAGATAGGTAACGGTGGCCAGGCAGACGTGCGGATGGGGCCGGACATCCAGGCCCTGGCCGGGCTGGAATACGTGCGGGCCCATCTGGTCGAGGAAGACGAAGGGGCCGACCATGCGCCGCTGGCGGCTCGGCAAGGCGCGCCGCACCTGGAAGCCGTCGCCCAGGTCGTGCGTGGGCGGCACGATCACGATGTCGAGGGCACTGGGGTCGTCATGATGGTCCAAATCGTTCTCCTTGGTCGGTCGATGCTGTGCAGCCCAGTCTACGTGGCGTTGCAAGCTTGTGCAAATGGCCACACTGCCGTGCGCGGCTCTGCGTGCGGCAATATTGCTGAGATTTTCGATTCGTCCTCGGTTACAATACCGCCATCCATTGGGGAGTAGCCTGCTTCCGTCTATTGCGGAAGTTCCCGTATCAACATACTCGGCGCCGACCTGCGCGCCGTGGTACGGGCAGCCGTCCGGTTGGCAAGACCTTTGGCATGCCTGCGTGCGAGTTCGGGCCACGCGGGCCTGCCTTTGCGTGCGCCCGACGGAACAAGCCCATGAATTTCGCTGCTACCGCTTCCCTCGCCCTGGCCATGTCGACCGACGCCTTCGCCGCCGCCGTCGGCAAGGGTGCTGCATTACAACGCCCTCACCTGCGCGAGGCCTTGCGCACCGGCGCCATCTTCGGCGTCATCGAAGGTCTCACGCCCCTGTTCGGCTGGCTGCTCGGCACCGCCGCCGCGCCCTATGTACAAGCCTGGGACCACTGGATCGCCTTCGTCCTGTTGGGCGCGCTCGGCCTGCGCATGATCCACGCCGGCTGGGACGAACCCGAGCTCGAGGAAGACAAGCCGAGCAGCCACTCCTTCCTGCGCCTGGCCGTGACCGGCATGGCGACCAGCATCGACGCCCTGATCGTGGGCGCCGGCCTGGCTTTCATCGACGCCAACATCTGGGTCACGGCGGCGGCAATCGGCTTCGCCACCTTCGTGATGGTTACGCTGGGCGTGATGCTCGGCCGCGGCCTGGGCGCGCTGGTCGGCAAGCGCGCCGAGATCGTCGGCGGCATCGTGCTGATCGTGATCGGCAGCCTGATCCTGTACGAGCACCTGCACGCGGCCGCGGCCGTCTGAAGACTAGCTCAGGCGCATTCGGTCTTCATGGCCGCCTGGATTTCCTCTTCCGAGACGTCGCGGATGTGAGTTGCCATCGACCAGCGGTGGCCGAAGGGATCGTCCAGCTGGCCGTAGCGGTCGCCCCAGAACATGTCGGCCAATTCCATGCGGACGGTCGCGCCGGCGGCCTTGGCGCTGTTCCAGATCTCGTCCACATTCGGCACCGACAGGTGAATGGTCACCGGGCTGCCTTTCAGGCTCAGCGGGCCGAAGGAGCCGTAGTCGGGGAATTCGTCGGCGAGGAAGACGGGCGAATCGCCGATGCGGATCATCGCGTGGCCGACCTTTCCGTCGGGCATGAGCGAGCGCATGACTTCGGTGGCGCCGAAGGCTTTCTTGTAGAACTCGATGGCCTCGCTGCAATTGGCGCAGACGAGATGGGGGGCGACGGTGTGCATGCCCTCTTCGACCGGCTTGACCGCTGAACTCATGGTGCTCTCCTTTCAGGTAAGTAGATGACTTATTCGCTTGTCATGGGTTTTTATACAGTACTACGGTAAGAGCGTAGCGCGCGCCGGAAGTTCACGCAATCAGAATCGGTGCTGCGCTGCGCCATACGGCTCAGCCTCGGCGCGCTTCCAGTACCGGCCCCAGTTCGCGTACCAGGAAGTCCACCAGCGCCGCCACCCGCGGGGCCAGCGCGCCCTGTTTATAGAAGACGGCCCAGACCGGCTGGTCCCAGGGCAAAGCGGCATCCGGCAGCAGCGGCACCAGCGTCCCGGCCGTCTGGTCGGCGCGCGTCATGAAATCCGACAGCGAGACGATGCCGGCGCCGGCCAGCGCCAGGTGGCGCACCGTTTCGCCGCTCGAGGCGGTCACGCTCGGGGTGATCGTGTAGCCCTCGGCGCCCTGGTGGACCAGCGGCCAGGTGTTGAGCGAACCCGGCTGCGAAAAACCCAACAGTCGGTGGCGCGCCAGGTCCGCCACGCTGGCCGGCGTGCCATGGCGTTCCAGATAGGCCGGCGCCGCCAGCACCCGCACCCGGCTGCGGCCGAGCAGGCGCGCATTCAGGGTGGAGTCCGGCAAGTTGCCGATGCGGATCGCCAGGTCCGCCCGTTCCTCGATCAGGTCGACGACGGTTTCGCCGCTCGTCAATTCCAGCTGCACCAGCGGATAGGCGTCGAGAAAGGCCGGCACCAGTGGCGCCAGCAGGTGGTCGAGGGTGGGCGTGGCCGCGTTGACGCGCACCAGGCCCGAGGGCTGGGAGCGGCGCGCGGCGGCTTCGGCTTCGGTATTGGCCATGTCGGCCAGCAGGGAGCGGGCGCGTTCGAGGAACCAGCTGCCCTCGTCGGTCAGCTGGAGGCGGCGCGTGGTCCGGTGCAGCAGGGTCAGGCCGAGGTGCTTTTCCAGGCGCGCGATGGTGCGCGATACGCCCGAGGGCGTTTGTCCGAGCCGGCTCGCCGCGCCGGAAAACGATCCCGCATCCATGACGGCGGAGAAGGCAATCAAGGCCTCGACATCGATCATTCGTGACTCCCGGTCAAAAGTCTATTGTAGCGCAGGGGATTTTTCCGGAGGCTGGCTTGGCGCACACTGCCTCCCCTGTTCACATTGTTCCTGGAGAAATCATGCCTCTTGCCCTGTGGGCGCTTACCTTGAGCGCCTTTGCCATCGGCACCACCGAATTCGTCATCGTCGGCCTGATCCCCGACGTCGCCGCCAGCCTCGGCGTGTCGGTCCCGTCCGCCGGTTTGCTGGTGAGCGTGTATGCGCTCGGCGTCGCCGTCGGCGCGCCGCTGCTGACCGCCCTCACCGCCCGCGTGCCGCGCAAAAAACTCTTGATCGGCCTGATGCTGCTGTTCACGGCCGGTAACCTGGTCGCCTCGATCGCGCCCGGCTACGGCGCGCTGATGGCCGCCCGGGTGCTGACCGGCCTGGCCCACGGCGTGTTCTTCTCGATCGGCTCGACCATCGCCACCAGCCTGGTACCGAAGGAAAAGGCGGCCAGCGCCATCGCCCTGATGTTCACGGGCCTGACCGTCGCCTTGGTGACCGGCGTGCCGCTCGGTACCTGGATCGGCCAGCAATTCGGCTGGCAGTCGACCTTCCTCGCCGTCGCCCTGCTCGGCGTGATCGCCATGATCGGCAGCGCGCTGCTGGTACCCAGGACCATCGGCGGTGCCAAGCCGGCCAGCCTGGCCAAGCAGTTCGCCGTGCTGAAGCAGCCGCGCCTGCTGCTGGTGTATGCGATCACGACGCTCGGCTACGGCGGCTCCTTTATTGCCTTCACCTATCTTGCCCCGATCCTGCAGGACGTGGCCGGCTTTGCGCCCTCGAGCGTGGGCCTGGTGATGCTGGTCTACGGCGTCTCGGTCGCGGCCGGGAATATCTGGGGCGGCCGCCTGGCGGATAAAAAGGGGCCGGTACGCGCCCTGCAGATCGTGTTCGCCCTGCTGGCCGCCGTCCTGGCCGTGCTGAGCTTGACGGCGCCGCATCCGGTGCTGGTCGTGGCCACGGTGCTGGCCTGGGGCGCGGTCGCCTTCGGCAACGTGCCGGCCCTGCAGCTGTATGTCGTGCAGCGCGCCGAACGCTACGTCCCGCAGGCGGTGGATATGGCTTCGGGCCTGAACATCGCCGCCTTCAACCTCGGCATCGCGCTCGGCGCCTGGGGCGGCGGCCTGGTCCTCAAGCACCTGGGCCTGATGGCGACGCCGCCGATCGGCGCCCTGATCGTGGTCGGCGCGCTGCTGCTCACCACCCTGGCCGGACGGCTCGACCGCAACGACGCGCGCCGCATCAAGCCCGCCGTCAAGCAAGCAGAACTCGTTTAATCTACATAAGGAAACCACATGAACATGCCCACCATCGGCGCCGGCACCTTCCGCCTGCAAGGCCAGGCCGCCATCGACAGCGTCGCCAACGCCCTCGACCTCGGCTACCGCCACATCGACACCGCCCAGATCTACGGCAACGAGGAAGAAGTCGGGACCGCACTCGCCAGCAGCGGCGTGCCGCGCAATGAGGTCTTCGTCACCACCAAGATCTGGACCGAACACCTGGCCGGAGACGCCCTGATCCCGAGCCTGAAAGAGAGCCTGCGCAAGCTGCGCCTCGAGCAGCTCGACCTGACCCTGATCCACTGGCCTTCGCCGAACGGGGCCGTGCCGGTGGCGGAATCGATGGCGGCCCTGCTGGAGGCGCGCGAACTCGGGCTGACACGCACGATCGGCGTCTCAAACTTCACGATTGCGCTGATGCAGGAAGCGATCGATGCGGTCGGCGCGGCCAACATCGCCACCAACCAGGTCGAACTCCACCCTTACCTGCAGAACCGCGCGGTGGCTGCCTTCGCCCGTGAACACGGGATCGGGCTGACGGCCTACATGCCGCTCGCCTACGGCAAGGTGCTGGATGACGCCGTCATCAAGGCGATCGCCGCGCGCCTGCAGGCGACGCCGGCCCAGGTCACGCTGGCCTGGCTGCTGGCGCGCGGCCATGCCGTGATTCCTTCGTCGACGCGGCGCGAGAACCTTGCCAGCAACCTGGCTTCGACGAGCCTGGCGTTGAACCAGGACGACCTGGCCGCCATCGACGCCCTCGATCGCAACGAGCGCCTGGTCAGCCCCGACTTCGCGCCAAGCTGGGATTAAGTATCCAGCTCCTGATAGCGCCGGAAGATGCCCTCTTCATTGAAGGGAATCCGGCGCGGCGACTGCAGGTAGGCGGCAATCCGCGGACGCGCCGCCACCCGTCCGCGCAGCGCCGCCAGGTTCGGGTGCTGCGCCAGCGCCCGCGCCGTCGCCTTCGGGAAGGCGTAGTCCAGGCCTTCGAGCAGCTGGAACAGCGACAGGTCGGCATAGGTGATGCCGGCTCCCAGCAGGTAATCCTTCTCGCCCAGCACCTGGCTGAACCATGCGAAAAACTTCGGGATACGCGCCCTCGTGAAATCCTGCGCGCGGCGCAGCGCTTCGGCTTTCTGATCTTCGTAGTACAGGCCGCTGCCCACCGGATGGTGGGTGTCGTGCGCTTCGGCCACCAGGTCGGCGATCGTCAGCTGCAACTGGTGGGTCCACAGGCGCCCGGCCGTGTCCTGCGGCGCCAGGCCATGACGTTCGCCCAGGTACATCAGGATCGCCGCCGTCTGTCCGATCGTCATGCCCTCGGCGCGCAGGAAAGGCGGCGCGAAGCTGGGCGTCGGCCCCTCCTTCAGCGCCGCCATCAAGGCATCGACGCCGCCCGGTCCGCGCGCGACGTCCTCGTAATCTTCTCCCGCTTCCTCGAGCGCCAGGCGGACGAATTCGCCCCGTCCCTGGATGCCCGGCCAATACAAGAGTTCGTACGCCATCGTGCCCTCCGCAGACTGGAAAAGCCCAGTATGGAACGGATTCGCGTGATACAGCGCGCAGCTCGTGCTAATCTTGCAATAAAGAATCTCAATTGCTGAAGAGAAAAGCGGATTTGAAGGAGAACACGATGCTGACCATGCGTAGGAATGGCGAGGATGAGTGCGCCCAAAATATTGCCCCAGAGAATTTATTTCCTTTGAGCAATCGCACCGCCGAGATGGGCCGGCTGGGACAACATGAGGTCGTCCGCAACCCGCCGTCTTCCACGGAGCGTCCGATGATCTTCGCGCACCTTACCCGTTATTGGCTGGCCCGCCGCAAGGAGCTGGCCTTCTCGTCCTGGCTGCTGTCGGTGCTGCGCAGTGCCCGCGTCCTGCGGTTTTACCGCGACCATGCGGCGTTGTGCCAGCTCGACGTCTACCGCAATTACGTGATGGCCCCGCCCAACGACGATCCCTTCCATCACCTGAGCCACCGCGGCTATCTGGTGCAGGGCTTGAGCGCGCGCCAGCGCGTGCAGTGCGTGCTGGCGCATTACCGCTTCGAGGAAACGACCTTCGACGCGGCCTACAAGGCGGCCGTGTACGCCGACGGCGGCCTGGTCCTGTGGAAGCACAGCGTGGGCGAGCACGCCTTCCTGATCCGGCTGGAGATGGCCTCGCGCATGAATGCCGAGGGTGACCTGACGATCGCCCTGGTGGCCGACGGCAAGGTGCTGCACCGGCTGTCGTATTCCTGGATCGACGGCGCGATCGCCAAGGCCGTGGCGCCAGGCACCGCGCCGGCGCCGCTGGTACCTTTCGTCGCACGCAACCAGGGCCGCTGGACCGATTCGGGCGACGCCTTCGACGCCTTCGAGACCTGCTTCCCGAACAATTCGCCCAGCTTCTTCTGCTTCGCCGCGATGCAGGGCCTGGCGCAGGCCGTCGGCATGGAGCAGGTGCTGGCCGTGAAATGCACCTCTCACATCGCCTACGATCCGGAAGAGATCAAGCATTTCGCCAACGCCTACGACGGTTTCTGGCGCGTGCTGGGCGGCGTCGAACTGGCGGGCGACGCCTGGCAAGTGAACCTGCCCTTCTACCTCAAGCCGCTGGCCGACATGCCCTCGAAACACCGCAAGCGTGCCGCCCAGCGCCGCGAGTACTGGCGCGCCATCGGCGACAGCACGCGCGCCACGCTGCAGCGCCACCTGCTGCATGCGCGCTCGCACCACGAGCATGCGGCGCCGTTCCGGGAGACGGTGGAGACATAAGCATACGCAGCATTGCCAGATCTACCACGGCCCGCACGGGCCGTGTTACACTCGCGCCTCGCTAGGGGTCCTGGAACTGTGTTCCGGGTGAGAGATACCCTTCGTACCTGATCTGGATAATGCCAGCGAAGGAAAGCGCGCCAAGCAGTTCACACCTTGTTTGCCCTTCCCCCACGTTGGCTCCGGCTTTTATAAAAAGCAGTGCGCCATGCTTGCGTGGCGCGCGAAAGCGAGCAAACCAATGAAACCCGTCTTCAAGCATTCCCTTCTTGCCTGCGCCCTGGCGCAAGCGTTTTCCGTCCATGCCCAGACGACCGAACCGGTCGCCTCGGTGCTGGTCACCGGCAGCAAATGGACCGTCAGCGACCGCGCCAGCATCGGCGGCTTTGCCGACCTGCCGCTGATGGACGTCCCGGCCTCGGTGGTCGCCATTGGCCGCAGCCAGATGCAGGACCTGTCGATCCGTTCGGCCAGCGACGCCGCGCAGTACGACGCCTCGGTCGGCGACGCCTACAACGCGGTCGGCTATGCCGAGCAGTTCTCGGTCCGCGGCTTCAAGCTGAACAACAACTCGGGCTACCGCAAGGACGGCATCGCGATCGCCGGCGACACCCAGATCCCGCTCGAGAACAAGGAACGCTTCGAGCTGCTCAAGGGCGTGGCCGGCCTGCAGGCGGGCCTGGCCGCACCGGGCGGCGTGATCAACTTCGTGACCAAGCGCCCGACGGACACGCCGCTGCGCTCGATCACGGTGGAGGCGCGCGAGCGCGGCAGCCTGCACGCCGAAGCGGACATCGGCGGGCGCTTCGAGGATACCCGCTTCGGCTATCGCATCAATGCCGCCGCCGACCGTTTGCGTTCGTATGTGCGCGGCGCCACTGGTGAGCGCCAGTTCGCATCCGGCGCCTTCGACTGGCAGATCACGCCGGATGCGAAACTGGAACTCGACATGGACTTCCAGCACAAGGAGCAGATCACCGCGCCCGGCTACCAGCTGATCCGCGGCACCGACCTGCCGACGAACGTCTCGCCCAAGCTGCTGCTCAACGCCCAGCCCTGGACCAAACCGGTCGACACCGACAGCGCCAACCTCGGCCTGCGCTTCGCCTACCGCCTGAACGCCGACTGGAACGCCACGATCGGCGCCAACAAGCACTGGTTCAAGCGCGACGACTACACCGCCTTCCCTTACGGCTGCAGCAACGAGGGCGAAGGTTACTATCCCGGCTACTGCGGCAACGGCGACTACGACGTCTACGACTACCAGAGCGTCGGCGAGCGCAAGACCCCGTTCGGCCTGCAGGCCCAGCTCCAGGGCCGCCTGGCCACGGGCGGCGTACGCCACCTGCTCACCCTGGGCACCAGCTACGCCGAACGCCACAACAGCTACGGCGACTACGTCTACGACTATGCCGGCTACAGCAACATCTACAATCCGCTGGTCACCGATCCGGCGCCGGGCAACCCGACGACGGGCCCGGTCTACGAGCGCTTCCGCGACCGCGAACGCGCCGTCTACGTACAGGACATCCTCACCCTGACGCCGCAGCTCGCCGTGCACGCCGGCCTGCGCTACGTGAAGATCGACAGCGCCCAGCAGCCCGAATCCGAGCTGCCATGGGTCAGCGACAAGGCCTCGTTCGCGCTGCCGAACGTCTCGCTGGTCTACAGCCCTACTAAAAACTGGAACGTCTACGGCACCCTCGCGCACGGCCTCGAGTCCGGCGGCGTGGCGCCGATCGAGACGAGCAACGCCAACCAGGACCTGGGCCCGAACCGCTCGAAGCAGATCGAGTTCGGCGTCAAGGGCATCGCCGCCAAGGACGTGTCGGTCGGCGCCGCCGTGTTCCAGATCACCTCGGGCCTGGAATACACGGATGCCAACGAGACGTTCGTGCGCAACGGCCGCCGCGTGCACCGCGGCCTGGAACTGTCGGCCCAGCGCGCGTCGAACGGCCTGGCCTACGGCGCCTCGCTGCTGGCCCTGCGCGCGCGCCAGGAAGACACGGGCGACGCGGCGCTCGACGGCAAGCGCGTGACCAACGTGCCGGACCTGAAGACCACCGTCTGGGCCGAGTATGCGCTGCCGAACGTGCCGGGCCTGAAGCTGAACGGACAGTGGCAGTACGCGGGCAAGAAGACCTTCGATCCGGAGAACACGGTCGACGTGCCGGGCTACCACGTGGTGGGCCTGGGCGCCGCCTACGGCATGAAGATGGGCGCGACCAGCGTGACCCTGCGCGCGCGCGTGGACAACCTGTTCGACAAGTTCTACTGGCGCGACGTCACCCAGGACCTGGGCGGCTACCTGCTGCCGGGCGCGCCGCGGACCTTCCGCGTCTCGGCGCAGTTCGACTTTTAAGTCTTAAAAAGGCGCAAGCACCTTCAGCGCCGCCTCGACCTGCCGCAGCCGGTGCGGCAGGTCGCCTTCCACCAGCACGAAGCGGATGCCGCGCGCATCCAGTTCCTCCTCCACCAGCGTGAAGACGCGTTGGCGCACCTCTTCCGATTCGCGCATCAGGCCATCCGGGATCCAGGGCATGTCGGGCGCCGTCACCAGCGTCAGCGCGTAGTCGTGGCGGCGCGCCAAGGCATCCAGCTGCGCGTCCACCCGTCCCCAGTACACGCGGCTGTAGAGCGCCGTCATCAGCGGCGTGGTATCGCAGAACAGGAAGTCCCTGGCCCGCAGCGCGGCCGCGTCCTCGCGCTCTCTTTGCGTGCGCGCGATCCCGGCCTGGTCCGATTCGAAAGGCACGCGGCCGTGGGTGTCGACGAATTCGCGCAGGTACTCGGGCACCCACACGGTGCCGTAGCGCTGCGCCAGCGCCTGGCACAGCGTCGATTTGCCGGACGACTCGGCGCCCAGCACGGCGATGCGGCGTACGTTCATGGCACCGCCCTGGCCAGATTGCTCCAGGCACGCAGGCCGCG
>Ga0308160_10004780_pt1 | contig 14318 bp, 12 predicted proteins | sample PhyFR1_FD_201036 | JGI IMG/M metagenome (GOLD analysis project Ga0308160, IMG submission 201036) | Phyllosphere microbial communities from UC Gill Tract Community Farm, Albany, California, United States - DLSLF.R1 | ecosystem: Host-associated > Plants > Phyllosphere > Unclassified | place: USA...
GCAGCGACTCGTTCGGGCTGTGGGCGCGCGAGTGCGGGTCTTCGACACCGGTGACGAGGATCTGGGCGTCCGGGAAGACCCGGACGAGGTCGGCGATGAACGGGATCGATCCGCCGACACCCGTCTCCACCGGCTCGACCTCCCAGGCGTCGGCCATGGCGCGCTTCGCCGCCGCGACGGCCCAACCACTCGTGTCCACGAGGAACGGGCTCCCCTGGTCGACCTCGTCGATCGTCAGCTGTGCGCCGAACGGGCTGTTGGCAAGGAGGTGGGCCTCGAGTGCACGGTAGGCCTCGGCCGGATCCTGCCCGGGGGCGATCCGCGCACTCATGCGCACCGACACCTCCGGGATGAGCGTGTTCGAGGCGTTGGCCACCGACGGTGCGTCGATGCCCGTGACGGTGATCGCGGGCTGCGACCAGATCCGGCTGAGGATGGAGCCGCGTCCGATGGGCGAGACCCCCTCGGACAGACCTGACTCGGCGCGGAGCTGCGCCTCGTCGAACTCCGGGGTGACGGCGTCGTGCGAGGTGAGTCCGTCGACCGCCACCGAACCGTCGGCGTCCCACAGGGTCGCGAGCAGGGTGACCGTGGCCAGCATCGCGTCCGGCACCGCTCCACCGAGCATCCCGGAGTGGGAGGCGTGGTCGAGGGTCTTCACACGCAGCCGGAAGGTGACGTTGCCGCGCAGACCGATCGTCAGCGCCGGCGTCCGCTCGTCCCAGTTGTCGCTGTCGGCGACGACGATCACGTCCGCCGCGAGGGTGTCGCGGTGCTCCTCCAGGAAGGAGCCGAAGGACCGCGAGCCGAACTCCTCCTCCCCCTCGATGAACAGCACGATCCCGAGGTCGAGGTCGGAGCCGAGGACCTCGGTGACGGCCCGGATCGCGGCGATGTGGGACATGACGCCGGCCTTGTCGTCAGCCGCGCCCCGTCCGTAGATGCGGCCGTCTCGGACGGTCGGTTCGAACGGCGGCGAGTCCCACTTGTCGTCGCTTCCGGGGGGCTGGACGTCGTGGTGCGCGTAGAGCAGCACGGTCGGTCGGCCGTTCCGTGGTTCGCGGCGGGCCAGCACGGCGGGCTGTCCGAGCTCCGCTCCGCCGTCGATGGCGGACCGACGCACCGAGACCTCGTCGAAGACGCCGAGACCGCGGGCGAGCTCCGCGACCGCCTCGGCACTCCGCGCCACCTCGGCCGCGTCGAACGCCGACCACGACACCGAGGGAATGCGGACGAGCGCCGACAGATCGGCGATCGACGACGGCAACGCACCGGCGACGGATTCGCGCAGCCGATCGAGGACTTCCTGGTCGTTGCGTGGGTCTTGGGTCGATTCCGTCGTGGTACCTGTCGTCATGCGAGTAATCTTAAGGGAATCCCCGAATCAAGGACGTTCCATCGTGGCCAAACAGCAGAGCACCCCGGCATCAGAGCCGATCGTCGAGACCGCAGCGCAGACGGCTGAGCGCCTCGCCCGCGGCGCCAAGGAGGCGAAGGGTCGACCGACCCCGTCCCGGGCGGAACGCGAGGCGCAGAACAAGCGTCCACTCGTCCCCTCCGACCGCAAGGAGGCCTCGAAGGCGGCGAAGGCGCAGCAGGCCGAGGCACGGCGGCGGGCGCAGGCCGGCATGGCCGCCGGCGACGACAAGTTCCTCCCGGCACGCGAGCGCGGCCCGCAGAAGAAGTTCGTCCGCGACTACGTCGACGCCCGGTTCAACATCGGCGAGTTCATGATCCCGGTGATGTTCCTCGTGATCATCCTCACCTTCATGCCGGTGCCCGAGATCCAGGTCTACGGCATGCTCACCCTCTGGGTGTTCTTCATCATCGCGATCGCCGACTGCTTCTTCCTCGGCTTCCGCGTCCGGAAAGCGCTGCGGGCGAAGTTCGGGCAGGACGAGCGTGGCGTGCGCTGGTACGCCGCCATGCGCGCGCTGCAGCTGCGCCCGCTCCGTCTGCCGAAGCCGCAGGTCAAGCGCGGCCAGTTCCCCAACAAGTAGTCCCACGAAACCGAACGCCCGCCGGTCCCAGACCGGCGGGCGTTCGTCGTCGACGGCGTGTGACGATGCTCAGCGGCCGGTTCGGGCCAGTCGGTCGAGCCCGCGGTTGATGTGCCGCGCCCAGAGCGGCCCACGGTAGAGGAACGCCGTGTAGCCCTGCACCAGCGTGGCTCCTGCGTCCAAGCGTTCCTGCACGTCTTCGGCAGTGTCGACGCCTCCGACCGAGATGACGCACAGCTCCGGGGGCACGATCGCCCGGATGCGCCGCAGGACGTCGAGCGAGCGAGCCGCAAGCGGCGCACCGGACAGCCCACCGGCTCCGGCCGCCTCGACGACGGCGGGATCGGTGGTGAGTCCGTCGCGCGAGATGGTCGTGTTCGTCGCGATGACGCCGTCCAGGCCGAGTTCCACGACCAGTTCTGCGATGCGGTCGACCTCCGCATCACTGAGGTCGGGTGCGATCTTGACGAGCAACGGCGTGGAACCGGCGGCGGCACGGACGGCTTCCAGCAGCGGCGAGAGCTGGTCGAGCTCCTGGAGGCCGCGGAGCCCCGGGGTGTTCGGCGAGCTGACGTTGACGACGAGGTAGTCGGCCACGGGCGCGAGGAGCGTCGCGCTCCGGACGTAGTCGGCCGTGGCGTCGGCGACGTCCACGACACGGCTCTTGCCGATGTTCACGCCGAGGACGGGTCGGCGGCTCACCCGCGCGGTCCGTTCGAGCCGACGCCTGGCCTGGTCGGCTCCCCCGTTGTTGAAGCCCATGCGGTTGACGACCGCCCGATCGGCGATGAGTCGGAACAGTCGTGGCTTGGGATTGCCCGGCTGCGGGATCGCCGTGATCGTGCCCACCTCGACGTGGCCGAACCCGAGGAGTCCGAGGCCGAGGACGCCCTTGCCGTCCTTGTCGAAGCCGGCGGCGACACCGAAGGGGGTCTCGAACCGCAGCCCCAGCGTCTCCACCGACTGGTCGAGTCGCGGCGCCGTCCAGCGCCTGATGACGGGGCCGAGGCCGGTCGCGGGAAGCGCACGGATGACGTCGAAGGCCAGGTGGTGTGCGCGTTCGGGATCGAGCTTGGACAGCACGTGCGAGAAGAGGAAGCGGTACACGGCTCAGAGCTCCTCGGACGGCACGGGGGCGGCGCCCGACGCGTGCTCGACGCGGAGCAGCGCGATCGCGGACTCGAAGTCGTCGAGCGATTCGAAGGCCTGGTACACACTGGCGAAGCGGAGGTACGCGACCTCGTCCAGCTCCCGCAGCGGTGCGAGGATCGCCAGACCGATGTCGTTCGCGTCGATCTGCGACGCGCCGGTGGCACGGATGGACTCCTCCACCCGCTGAGCCAGGACGGCGAGGTCGGAGTCCGTCACCGGTCGGCCCTGGCAGGCCTTGCGGACACCGCTCACGACCTTCTCCCGGCTGAAGGGCTCCACCACGCCGGAGCGCTTGATCACGCCGAGACTCGAGGTCTCCATGGTGCTGAAGCGCCTCCCGCACTCGGGGCACTGCCGGCGTCGGCGGATGGCGAGTCCGTCGTCGCTGGTGCGCGAGTCGATCACACGGGAATCCGGGTGGCGGCAGAACGGGCAGTACATCAGCGGGCTCCCTCGGGGGTGGTGGGGGCGGTGGAGTCGTCCGTCGCGCGGACCTCGGCATCGACGAGCCCGAAGCGGGCCGTCACCGCCTCGCCGTGCGCCGGCAGGTCCTCCGAGCCCGAGAGGGCGACGATGTGGGCCGAGACCTGACGGAGCGCCGGTTCGTCGTACCGGACGACCTGCTGCGGCCGGAGGAAGGTGAAGGCTCCGAGGCCCGAGGAGAACCGCGCCTGGCCGCCCGTCGGGAGGACGTGGTTCGACCCGGCCAGATAGTCTCCGAGGCTCACCGGGGTGTGGTCGCCGAGGAAGATCGCGCCGGCGTTCGTGATGGCACCGAGGAGCGACTCCGGGTCGCGGGTCTGCACCTCGAGGTGCTCCGGCCCGTACGCGTTGCTGAACGCCACGGCCGCCTCGAGGTCGTCGACGAGCACGATCGCCGACTGCGGCCCGCCCAGGGCCTCGACGACGCGCGCTCCGTGACGTGTGCCTGCGGCGTACCGCTGCAGCCACTCCTCCACCGCGGTGGCGAGCGCCGCACTGTCGGTGACGAGCAGCGATGCCGCCGCCTCGTCGTGTTCCGCCTGGCTCACGAGGTCGGCTGCGACGAGCCGGGCATCGGCCCCGGCGTCCGCGATGACCAGGATCTCGGTGGTCCCGGCCTCGGCGTCGATCCCCACCTGCCCCTTCACGAGGCGCTTGGCGGCCGCCACGAAGATGTTGCCCGGGCCGGTCACGACGTCGACCGGGTCGAGGGCGAGGTCGGGTACTCCGTAGGCGAACGCACCGATCGCTCCGGCGCCGCCCATGGCGTAGACCTCGGTCACCCCGAGCAGCCCGGCGGCGCCGAGGATCGTCGGGTGGACCCGGCCGCCGAACTCGCGCTGCGGGGGCGAAGCGAGCGCCACGGAGCCGACGCCGGCCTCCTGGGCCGGCACGACGTTCATGACGACACTCGAGGGGTAGACGGCCTTCCCGCCCGGGACGTAGAGGCCGACGCGACCGACCGGGGCCCAGCGCTGCACGACGGTCGCGCCGTCGGCGAGCTCGGTCGTGCGCTCCGGCGGGACCTGCGCTCTCGTGGCGGTCCGGACCCGGTCGATGGCCTCCACGAGCGCGGCGCGCACCGCCGGCTCGAGTGCCGTGACGGCGGCGTCGATCTCGGCCTGTGGGACGCGGATCCGCTCAGGGCGTCCCCCGTCGAACCGGTCTGCCTGCGCTGAGAGCGCCTCGGAACCGTCCGCTCGGACGTCGTCGATCAACGCCTGAGCGGCGTGCGCTGCCGCGGTGATGTCGACGACGGGACGGGGCAGCATGTCCAGGAGCTCGGTGCGGCTCGGCCGCACTCCCCTGAGGTCAATGGTGGTGATCATGGCCGTCACAGCCTATCGTCCGCAGCGGTCCGTCCCGGCTGCCGCCCGCGCCCGAGCGGGGTCAGCCGAGACAGTTCGGGCCGAGCAGGGACTTCAGCTCGCCGAAGAGTCCGGACGAGAGACTGACGCGATGGGGCAGCTCGAACACCCGCGCGATCTCGCCTCGGATGAGCTTCAATCGGACCTCGGTCGACCCAGCGTGCCGCGTCAGCACATCGCTGAGCGTGGTCACCGTCTCGGTCGTCGCCCGGGCGTCCGCCATCGACAGCTGGAGCATGCGGTCGGCACCGGCCTCGGGCAGTTCGGGCGAGAAGATGCTGTACGCGTGGAGGTTCATCCCGTCGTCTCGGACACTGACCCGTCCGCGGACCACCACGATCGAGTCGCCGACGAGTTCGGATGCGAACTCCTGGTACGCCTTGCCCATGAACATGGCGGTCATCTCGCCGCCGAAGTCCTCGACCTGGATCATGCCGTACTGGTTGCCGGAGGCCTTGGCGATCCGGTGCTGGACACTCGTGACGAGCCCCGAGATCACGACGGTCTCGCCGTCCATGCCCTCGGAGGTCATGAGGTCGGTGATGGTCGTCGTGGCGTGCTTCGCCAACTCGATCTCGAGTCCGGCCAGCGGGTGGTCCGAGACGTACAGCCCCAGCATCTCCCGTTCGAAGTTGAGTTTGTCGCGCTTGCTCCAGTCAGGACGCGCGGGGACGCTCGCGAGCGGCACTTCGCCGACCTCGGCGAACAGGCTGTCGAAGTCGAAGCCGATGCTCCCGGACGCCTCGGCACGCTTGTCCTTCACGACCGAGTCGACGGCGTCCTCGTGGATCTCGTAGAGCGCACGTCTGCTGTCGCCCATGGAGTCGAACGCGCCGGCCTTGATGAGCGACTCGATGGTCCGCTTGTTCGCCACCGGCAGCGGCACCTTGCGGAGGAAGTCGTGGAAGGAGGTGAACCTGCCCTCGCGCTCGCGTGCCTGCCGGATGAGCTCCACGACGTTCGAACCGACGTTGCGGACGGCACCCAGACCGAACCGGATGTCCTCCCCGACTGCGGCGAAGAACCCGATGGACTCGTTGACGTCGGGCGGCAGGACCTGGATCCCCATGCGGCGGCACTCGTTGAGGTAGAGCGCCATCTTGTCCTTGGAGTCGCCGACACTCGTCAGCAGACCGGCCATGTACTCGGCCGGGTAGTGCGCCTTGAGGTACGCCGTCCAGTAGGAGATGACCCCGTAGGCGGCGGAGTGCGCTTTGTTGAACGCGTAGTCCGAGAACGGGAGGAGGATCTCCCATAGCTTGTTGACGGCCTCCATCGAGAAGCCGTTCGCGACCATGCCGCCGGAGAAGCCCTCGAACTGCTTGTCCAGTTCGGACTTCTTCTTCTTGCCCATCGCGCGACGGAGGATGTCGGCCTGCCCGAGGGAGAAGCCGGCGACCTTCTGCGCGATCGCCATCACCTGCTCCTGGTAGATGATGAGGCCGTAGCTCGTCGACAGGATCTCGGAGAGCGGCTCCTCGAGCTGCGGGTGGATCGGGGTGATCTCCTGGAGGCCGTTCTTCCGCAGCGCGTAGTTCGTGTGCGAGTTCGCGCCCATCGGCCCTGGCCGGTACAGGGCGATCAGCGCCGAGATGTCCTCGAAGTTGTCGGGCTTCATGAGGCGCAGCAGCGCGCGCATCGGTCCGCCGTCGAGCTGGAACACCCCGAGGGTGTCGCCTCGGGACAGGAGTTCGTACGCACCGCGGTCGTCGAGTTCGAGGTCTTCGAGGACGAGTTCGATGTCGCGGTTGCTCTTGATGTTGTCGAGGGCGTCGTTGATGATCGTCAGGTTGCGCAACCCGAGGAAGTCCATCTTGATCAATCCGAGGGACTCGCACGCCGGGTAGTCGAACTGCGTGACGATCTGGCCGTCCTGCTCGCGCTTCATGATCGGGATGATGTCGATGAGCGGGTCGCTCGACATGATCACGCCGGCCGCGTGCACGCCCCACTGGCGCTTCAGGTTCTCGATGCCGAGCGCGGTCTCGAAGACGGTCCGCGCCTCCGGGTCGGTGTCGAGGATGCCACGGAGGTCGACCGCCTCCTTGTACCGCGGGTGCTTGGTGTCGAGGATGCCCTCGAGCGGGATGTCCTTGCCCATGACCGCCGGCGGCATGGCCTTCGTCAGTTTGTCGCCCATGCCGAACGGGAATCCGAGGACGCGCGACGAGTCCTTGAGCGCCTGCTTGGCCTTGATGGTGCCGTAGGTGACGATCTGCGCGACGCGCTCGTCGCCGTACTTCTCGGTGACGTACTTGATGACCTCGCCGCGGCGGCGGTCGTCGAAGTCGACGTCGAAGTCGGGCATCGACACGCGGTCGGGGTTGAGGAACCGCTCGAAGATGAGCCCGTGGCGGAGCGGGTCGAGGTCGGTGATCTGCATCGCGTACGCGGCCATGGAGCCCGCACCGGAACCACGACCGGGACCGACGCGGATGCCGTTGCGCTTCGACCACTGGATGAAGTCGGCGACGACGAGGAAGTACCCGGGGAAACCCATCTGCACGATGACGCGCGTCTCGTAGTTCGCCCGTTCCCGGACGTCGGCTGGGATCCCGTTCGGGTACCGCAGGTTCAGCCCGGTCTCGACCTCCTTGATGAACCAGCTCTCCTCGTTCTCGCCCTCCGGCACGGGGAACCGCGGCATGTAGTTGGCCGAGGTGTCGAAGGCGACGTCGCACCGCTCGGCGATCGCGAGGGTGTTGTCGCACGCCTCGGGATACTCGCGGAACAGTCGGCGCATCTCGTCCGCGGACTTCAGGTAGAACTCGTCGGCGTCGAACTTGAACCGGTTCGGGTCGTTGAGGGTGGAGCCGGACTGCACGCAGAGGAGGGCGGCGTGGGCTTTGGCGTCCGCAGCGTGCGTGTAGTGGAGGTCGTTCGTCGCGAGGAGCGGGAGACCGAGGTCTTTGGACAGCCTGATGAGGTCGGCCATGATCCGGCGCTCGATCCCGAGCCCGTGGTCCATGATCTCGCAGAAGTAGTTCTCCGCGCCGAAGATGTCGCGGAAGTCCGCCGCGGCCTTGACCGCTTCGTCGTACTGGCCGAGACGGAGTCTCGTCTGCACTTCGCCGCTCGGGCAGCCGGTCGTCGCGATGAGGCCGGCGCTGTACTGGCTCAGGATCTCGCGGTCCATGCGCGGCTTGAAGTAGTACCCCTCGATCGACGCCTTCGACGAGAGCCGGAAGAGGTTGTGCATCCCCTCGGTGGTCTCCGAGAGCAAGGTCATGTGCGTGTAGGCGCCGGCGCCGGAGACGTCGTCTCCCCCGCCGTCGCCCCACTTGATCCTCGTCCGGTCGCCGCGCGCGGTCCCCGGGGTGATGTACGCCTCGGTGCCGATGATCGGCTTGATACCGGCATCGGTCGCCGTGCGCCAGAAGTCGAAGGCGCCGAACATGTTGCCGTGGTCGGTCACGGCGACGGCGGGCATCCCCTGCTCGACCGCGGCCTGGATGAGCGGCTTCACGCGGGCTGCTCCGTCGAGCATCGAGTACTCGCTGTGGACGTGCAGATGGACGAACGAATCGGTGGACGTGGGCACGGACGGCGCCTCCGGGGATCGTGCTGTGGGGTTCGGCGCGGACGCCGAGGTGGTCTGTGATCCAGCCTAACCGTCACCGCCGACGGTCGGCTCCGGCGATGCCGTCACGGACACCGACGGGATGGGCGGGCGTCGGCTCAGTCGAGCTCGAGCACGGACAGCGCGTGCTGGAGGTCGGCCGGGTAGGCCGCCTCGAACCGCACGAACTCCCCCGTGGCCGGGTGGGCGAACCCGAGCTTCGTGGCGTGGAGCCACTGCCGGGTGAGTCCCAACCGCGCTGACAGTGCCGCGTCGGCCCCGTACATCGTGTCGCCGACGCACGGGTGCCGCTGGGCCGCCATGTGCACGCGGATCTGATGCGTGCGGCCGGTCTCCAAGTGCACCTCGAGCAGCGAGGCGTAGGGGAACGCCTCGAGCGTCTCGTAGTGCGTGATCGACGGCTTGCCGTCGGCGGTCACGGCGAACCGCCAGTCGTGCCGGGGGTGGCGTCCGATCGGGCCGTCGATGGTGCCGGCGAGAGGATCGGGATGCCCCTGCACCACCGCACGGTAGATCTTCTCGACCTCGCGGTCGTGGAAGGCCCGCTTGAGCCAGGTGTAGGCCCGTTCGGTCTTCGCGACGACCATGAGGCCGCTCGTCCCGGCGTCCAGCCGATGGACGATGCCCGCGCGCTCGGCGGCTCCCGAGGTCGAGATGCGGAAGCCCGCCGCCGCGAGGGCACCGAGCACCGTCGGGCCCTCCCACCCGACCGAGGGATGCGCCGCGACGCCCGCAGGCTTGTCGACGACGACGATCTCGTCGTCGTCGTGGACGATGCCGAGGTCGGGGACGGCGATCGGGACGATCACGGCCTCCCGTCGAGGCGTCCATTCGATCTCGAGCCAAGCGCCGCCGAGCAGGCGATCGGACTTGTCGACCGACTTCCCGTTCATGGTGACGCCGCCGGCCAAGGCCACCTCGGCTGCGTAGCTGCGCGAGAAGCCCAGGAGCTTGGCGAGTCCGGCGTCGACGCGCTCGCCGTCGAGTCCGTCGGGGACGTACAGGCTGCGGGACTCGTTCACGGACGACCTGCGTCCGGGCTCGCGTCGCCAGGCTCCGCAGGATCGAGGACGGCCGCGTCGGCTTCAGCCTCGCGGTCCTCCGCTTCCTGGGCGGCCCGTTCACTGGCTCGCGTCGTGCGCGTGCCGTCGAGGTTGACACCGAAGAGCGTCAGGAGGATGAACAGCGCCATGCTGACCACGATGCAGATGTCGGCCACGTTGTAGATCGCGGGGAGCATCCAGGGCGTCGAAATGAAGTCGACGACGTGGCCGAGGCCGAAGGACGGCTCTCGGAAGAGGCGGTCGGTCAGGTTGCCGAGCACGCCTCCGAGGAGCAGGCCGAAGACGATCGCCCAGGCGCGCGAACGGATGCGGCGCGCGAACCAGACGATGACGACGACGACCACCGCGGCGAGGATCGAGAAGATCCAGGTGTAGCCGGCACCCAGCGAGAAGGCGGCGCCCGAATTCTTGACGAAGTACAGGACCAGCGCCTGTCCGAAGACGGGGACGGACTCACCGACCGTCAGGTTGGTGGTGACGAGGAACTTCGTGAACTGATCGGCCGAATAGGCCACGACGGCAACCAGCGCCAGGACTGCAAGAGTCCTGGCGCTGGCCTTCGACGGTGATGCGGGAGACAACCGGGTGTCTGCGCTAGACCGCTGCGCTGTCGGCGGTGACGCCGGACTTCGCATCGGGTGCGGAGCTCGACGACGAGGCGTCGAGGTCCTTCAGCTGACCCTCGATGTAGCCGCGGAGCTGCGAGCGGTACTCGCGCTCGAAGTTGCGCAGCTCGTCGATCTTGTGCTCCAGCACGGAGCGCTCCTGCTCGAGGATCTGCATCTGTGCGCGCTGCTTGGCCTCGGCCTCGGCGACGACACGTGCCGCGGTCGCGTGACCTTCGGCGATGAGTGCGTCGCGACGCTGAGCGCCCTCTGCGACGTGCTCGTCGTGCAGGCGGCGGGCCAGCTGCAGGAGGTTGTTGGAGCTCTCGGCCGTGTTGTCGGTCGACTCGGCGGCAGGAGCCGCTGCGGGTGCGACGACCGGAGCCGGTGCGGGAGCGGGCTCAGCCTTGGCGAGCGCGGCGGGAGCGGAGGAGCCGCCCTTCTGCAGCTCGGCGACCTTGGCCTCGGCCGCGGTCAGCTTCTGCTGGACCTCGTCCTTCTCCTGGATGAGGCGACGCAGTTCGACGACGACCTCGTCGAGGAAGTCGTCCACCTCGTCCTGGTCATAGCCTTCGCGGAACTTGGTCTGCTGAAACCGCTTCTGGACCACGTCTTCGGGAGTGAGCGCCATAGCGAACCACCTTCACTGTCGAATCGAAAATCTGTGTACAACGCCCCCACGCTAGCAAAGTCTGACCCAGTGGGTGAGACATGTTGTCAGCGTCGGAGCTTCCCGTCAGGTGACGGGCGTTCTATCGTAGCCGCACAATCGTGGTGAACCCTGCGCGGGCACCGGCGTCGGCGGCTACAGGAGCTGGACGAGCGTCATCGCGATGATGCAACACAGCATCGTGAGCGTCCAACCGAAGTCGAGCGCGACGGGACCGACCGCGACGCGCGGCAGGACACGGCGGAAGAACCGGATCGGCGGGTCGGTGACCGTGAAACTGAGCTCGGCGAGGACCAGGCCGACGCCCGACGGTCGCCACTGCGGTCGGAGTACCCGAGCCAGGTCGAGGATGAACCGCGCCCAGAGGACGAAGAAGTACAGGAGCAGCGCGAGATAGAGGATCGTGCCGATCACGGAGATGAGAGAAGCCACCCCTCGATTATGACTGAGCGAAGAAGGTCGCCTCGGTCGCTTCCGGTGCGCCCTGCCCGTTGTCGCCGGAAACGGCGACGTGCTCGGGCGAGAGCAGGAAGACCTTGCTCGTCACTCGCTCGATCTTCCCGTAGAGGCCCTGCGAGAGGCCACTGGCGAAGTCGATGAGGCGTCGGGCGTCGCCGTCGCTCATCTGGGAGAGGTTGATGATGACCGGGACACCGTCGCGGAAGCTCTCGGCGATGATCTGAGCGTCGCGGTACTGCTTGGGGTGCACCGTGAGGATCTCGTTGAGGTCGGAGCTCGGGGCGACCGGCTGGCGGACCGGGACCGGCTTGCGCAGCGGGGTCACGGGAGCGGCCTTCTCGACGCGCTCGACACGCTCTGCGCGCTCGGGACGTTCTGCCCGGCGAGGCTCGGACTGCTGCGTGGGCTCGGCCTGGGCAGCGTGCTGCTGCTCGTACTCGAGATCATCGTCGGCGAGCCCGAGGTACACCATGGTCTTCTTCAGTGGGTTCGACATCGTTTCCTCCGTGATCTGCGGTCCTTGCACCTTCGAGATTAACGTCACACCGGACGATTCCCGGTGATTGCCGTGCCGATGCGTAGGTGTGTCGCGCCCGCTTCGATCGCCTCGACGTAGTCGTGGCTCATCCCGATCGACAGGCCGTCGGCCTGCGGAGCGAGGGATCGCACCCGCGCGGACGCCGCGACGACCCGCGCGAACGCGGCGGCCGGTGGCTCGTCGAGCGGCGCGACGGCCATCACGCCTCGCAGGAGGACGCCTTCGGCGTCGAGCGTCTCCATGGCGAGCGCTTCCAGCGCCTCGTCGCCGACCACACCGCCTCGACCCGGGTCGTCGGTCAGGTTCACCTGGAGGAACACCTCGAGGAGGCGGTCCGGCGATGACAGCGCGCGCAGGAGTTCGGGGCGGTCCACCGAATGCACGGCGTCGACGTATCGGCGCACCTGCTTGGCCTTGTTCGTCTGCAACTGGCCGATGAAGTGCCACCGCAACCCGAGTCCGGCGGCCGCCCCGGCCTTGTCGCGGGCCTCCGGGTGTCGGTTCTCCCCCACGTCGGTGACCCCCGCGGCCGCGAGCTGCTGCACGAGGGCGACCGGATGGAACTTCGTCACGACGATGAGCGTCGGCTCGTGGGTGCGACCGGCCGCACGCGCGGCGTCTGCGACCCGGCCGCGGATCGCGGCGAGGCGATCGACCAACGCCGGATCGGGCTCCGAAGAGCCCGATCCGGCCGGGGTGTTCGTGTCGCCGCCCACTACTTCAGGAAGTCGGGGATGTCCAGCTCGCCCTCGTCGTCGAACGAGGGGTCGACGACGGCGGTCTCGACTACCGCTTCAGGCTGGCGGTGCGTCGCACCGGAGAAGGGCGAGGACGCGTTCTGCCTGGAGCCCCAGTCGCCGCCGGAGGCGACCGGCGCCGCAGCAGGCGCCGAGCGGTGCTCGGACGACTCGGAGGCCGTGTTGGCCGAGGTGCTGATGGGAGCACTGGGTGCCTCGTCCGAGGTGCTCATGACGCCACCCGAGATGACCGCGTCGGCCGGCGAGGCCGCCGTCCTGGTGAGGGGCTCACCACCGTCGAATCCGGCGGCGATGACCGTCACGCGCACCTCGTCGCCGAGGGTGTCGTCGACGACCGCACCGAAGATGATGTTCGCCTCGGGGTGCACGGCCTCCTGGACGAGCTTGGCGGCGTCGTTGATCTCGAAGATGCCGAGGTTCGAGCCACCCTGGATGGACAGCAGGACACCGTGGGCGCCCTCGATGCTCGCTTCGAGGAGCGGGGAGGCGACGGCGAGTTCGGCCGCCTTGATGGCACGATCCGCGCCACGCGAGGAGCCGATACCCATCAGGGCGGAGCCGGCTCCCTGCATGACCGACTTGACGTCGGCGAAGTCGAGGTTGATGAGGCCGGGGGTGGTGATGAGGTCGGTGATGCCCTGGACGCCGGCGAGGAGCACCTGGTCGGCGGTCGCGAAGGCCTCGAGCATGCTGATGCCGCGGTCGCTGATCTCCAGCAGGCGGTCGTTCGGCACGACGATGAGCGTGTCGACCTCCTCCTTCAGGCGGGCGACGCCGAGCTCGGCCTGGGCCTGACGGCGACGACCCTCGAAGCCGAAGGGCTTCGTGACGACACCGATGGTCAGCGCACCGATCGACTTCGCGATCCGTGCCACGACGGGTGCGCCACCGGTTCCGGTACCGCCACCCTCACCGGCGGTGACGAACACCATGTCGGCGCCGGCGATGGCCTCTTCGATCTCCTCGGCGTGATCCTCCGCCGCACGGCGTCCGACCTCGGGGTCGGCGCCGGCGCCGAGGCCGCGGGTGATCTCGCGGCCGACGTCGAGCTTGACGTCGGCATCGCTCATCAGCAGCGCCTGCGCGTCCGTGTTGATGGCGATGAATTCCACGCCTCGGAGGCCGAGCTCGATCATGCGGTTGACCGCGTTCACGCCGCCGCCGCCGATACCGACGACCTTGATGACGGCGAGGTAGTTCTGGTTTGTAGTCACTTCAGGCCTCCGTGAGAACTCTCAACCTCTAGTTAAGGTTTAAAGTTATGCTGCGTATGCATTTTCTGTCCTGAGCACGACGTTAGGGCCCAGCCTCGACCGTGTCGGGACGCTTCCGGGCGTGTCGGCACATCGACGGGAATATCCCGGTGCGCTTGCTCAGCGGACGATCGCGGCGGAGGGCGACGACACGTCGTACTGGTTCACCTGGGACGGGTCGGTGGCCGCCATCGTCTTGGCGAGGATCAGAGCCTTCTCGGCTGAGTCCTCCGCACTCCCCCACACGACCTCGGCGGGCGAGTCCACGAGTGTGAGGGTGACGTCGTCCGCGGTCGACGCCGAGACCGACGCCACGCGGGCGCGCAGATCCGTCGGCAGCGCCCGGATCACCGCGGCCGCTGCGACGAAGCCCTTGGAGGTCGGGCCGC
>Ga0308160_10004782_pt1 | contig 14314 bp, 10 predicted proteins | sample PhyFR1_FD_201036 | JGI IMG/M metagenome (GOLD analysis project Ga0308160, IMG submission 201036) | Phyllosphere microbial communities from UC Gill Tract Community Farm, Albany, California, United States - DLSLF.R1 | ecosystem: Host-associated > Plants > Phyllosphere > Unclassified | place: USA...
CCCTGCCCTACGCGCTGCAGGCGCTGGGCGCGGCGGCCGAGGGCGACGGCCTGCTGTCGCTGGACGTGGCCACCGACGGCACCGCCCGCGACCGGCTGTGGGCCGCGCGCCGCGCGCTGTCGCCGGCACTGCGCACGATCAAGCCGGGCAAGATCAACGAAGACGTGGTGGTGCCGGTGTCGCGCATCCCCGAACTGGTCGCCGGGGTGGAAGCGCTGGCGGCGGAATTCGACCTGCCGATCGTCGCCTTCGGCCATGCCGGCAACGGCAACCTGCACGTCAACATCATGTACGCGCCCGACGATGCCGCCGAGACCGCGCGTGCGCACGCCGCACTGCCGCGCCTGTTCGCGCTGGTACTGGCGCTGGAAGGCACGCTGTCGGGCGAGCACGGCATCGGCGTGGCCAAGCGCGACTACATGGCCCAGGCCTTCGACGCAGCGACGCTGGACGCGATGCGCGCAGTGAAGCGCGCGCTGGACCCGGACGGCATCCTCAATCCGGGGAAGGTGTTGCCGGATAAGTGAGCGGGATTCGGGATTCGGGATTCGGGATTCGCAAGAATCGGCCTGATGCCGCGTGCAGGCAACTGTCGACCGCTTTTTGTAGGAGCGGCTTCAGCCGCGACGAACGAAGTGGAAAAGGCTGACGGCTTGTAATCTGTCGGGGCTGAAGCCCCTCCTACAGTGCACCGGGCCAGCGCACTGATCGCCCTTGTGAGAGCGACTTCGATCACGACCAGTCTTTCAGGCAATGCCTGTCGCGACTGCAAGTCGCCCACAAGCTGTAACAGCGGAGAGAACCGCGCCTAGCGTGAAGGCCCACTCGGCTCTTGGGCCAGACTCGCTGCATTCTGCTGTTGGAGGGTTTCCTGCTGCGCCGCTCGCTGCAAAGAGTCGGACATCGAAGGAGGAGCGCAACTCAGATCGATCTGGATGCGCGCTCCAGGAGGAAACGATGCGGCCACCCAAGCCTGGTCATCCTTCATGAAAACCTGCGCGTCACGCTCGCGAATTCCTTCCGCTTTAGCCAGCACCGACGCGTGCAGCACATGGGCATCGGAGACAGAAGCCGGGAACTGCTCGCGCAAGGCCGAATACATCGGATAAGCGGCATGTCCTTGCGGAGGAGCCGCCACGTCGAGCGGTTCCGGAGTGCCGTGCGGACGCATCCTGGGCGCGATGGTCCGGTCGTAATATCCGCCGTAGTAATGCTCGTAGGTCGAATGCGTGCTGACCGAGGGCTGCTCGGTCTTGAACACCTGCCCGATCTGATTGAGCGCAGCGTCTCGCCCGAGCCGCCCCGCCAGATACTGATCCGCGATGGCCGCGTACTGCCGAGGCCTGTCGCCGCTACCGGAGATGCCGATGTCGGCACCGCCACCGGCAAGTATCTCTTTTCGGACCTGCGCATTGCTCAGCGTGGCCGCTGCCTCGCCACGCAACATGCTGGCGACATAGGTTTCGCGCGACGACATGTCGGGCCGCTCGGTGAATCGATGATGCCCCATTTCATGGGAAATGGAACGTGCGATCCGGCCACCATGACCCATCGCATTTTCGTCGATGACGATGGCGCGGCCAGGATCCAGATAGGTCCCGCCCCCGGCCCTGCCCCAGATCACATCGATACGGTCGTGCCGCAGTTGCGCCAAACCGCCTCGCAGCGTTGCCGACTGTTCCAGGAAGGGTTGTAGCGACGGATCCTGCAATGGCGTCGCCGGTCGTGCCGGCGGTGCACTCGCCGACGCTTGCGACGCATTGGGCTCTGGCATTGATCCCGTCATTTAACGCAGCTCCTTTGCCTGTACAACGGCGATGCGGCGGTCAGTTCTTGCGGATCGTCATCTGCGTCAGACGCGTCTGATCCGAGGAAAGACCCAGGATCACTTGCGTGTCGTTCGCCACGTCCACGGACCAGTAGGCTGTTGAATCGGCGGCATCGGGCCGCGGTGGATACAACACCGCGTTCGGCCATGGCACTTCCTCGATCGGCACCCCTGGCGCAGGAAATCGCAGCAGTAACGTGGCGTGCGACGCATCGTCCGTGGCGCTGCGCAGTTCGATGTCGCTGACCTGGATCCCGCCCAGTACACCGCTGTCGCTCAAGCGAACGTCGAAACCATCCCTCGGCTGCGCTGGACCCAGCTGCGCATGCAACTGCGCGTTGACCGCTGCAATATCGTCGAACCCGGTACCCGCCAGACGATCCACGCTTTGCTTGATGCGTTCCATCACATTTCCTCTGCTGGCTACGCTAGGTACCGCGGCGGTCGCCGCGCTGGAAACAGCGTCTCGGTGGACCTGAGCACAGGCGGCCGGAAGCATGCAAGCAATCGCGATGCCCAATAACCAACCGCGATGCTGTTGGCCTGGCGAGACTCGCGTCCCGCACCTCACGGCCCAATTGTCCATGTGCACGGCCTGCTTCCTACGATGCGGCTGAATTTATTGAAAAGTTTCTGCCTGTGCAAGCAAGCAGCCAAGAGCGGCTTCAGCCTTGGGGAACGAAGCAGGCAAGGCTGGCGTGCTTTGGGATCTGTCGGAGCTGAAGCCCCTCCTACAGTGCACCGGGCCAGGTTATCGACCGTCTTGCAGAACCGACTGCGATTGTTCGCATGTCTCAGGCGCTGCGTTCGCTCACGCCGATAAAGCGCAGCCCCACGCCCGGCTCGGTGGCGATGTAGCGCGGCGCCACCGCGCTGTCGCCGAGTTTCTGCCGCAGCTTGCCGACCAGGATGCGCAGGTAGTGGGTGTCTTCCTGGTGGGTCGGTCCCCACACTTCGCGCAGCAGTTGCGGCTGGGTGAGCACGCGTCCGCTGTGGCGCAGCAGCAGCGCGAGCAGTGCGTATTCCTTGCGGCTCAGCGGCAGCGGCTCGCCGTCCAGGCGCACCTCGCGCAAGCCCAGGTGGATGTGCAGGTGGCCGTCGTCGAATACCGGCTCGGCTTCGCCGGCAGCGGGCTGTATGCGCAGCAGCACGCGGATGCGCGCCATCAGTTCCTGCACGCCGAACGGCTTGGTCACGTAGTCGTTGGCGCCTGCGTCCAGCGCCTGCACCTTCTCCGCTTCGCCGGCGCGCACGGTGAGCATGATCACCGGCACCGCGGACCACTGCCGCAGTTCGCGCAGCACGCTGTGCCCGTCCTGGTCGGGCAGGCCGACGTCCAGCACCACCAGTTCGGCACCGTGCGCGGCCAGTTGCGCCAGGCCGTCGCCGCCGCTGGCCGCCTGCAGCACGCGGTAGCCCTGCGCGCGCAGGCTGATGTCCAGGAAACGCCGGATCTGCGGCTCGTCGTCGATGACCAGCACGCGCGGCGGCGGAATCGGATCGGCGTGGGACTCAGTCGGCATCGGGGCGGGGTGGCGGGGCGGCGGGTTCGATCAACGGCAGAGTAATGCGGATCGTGGTGCCGCGGCCATCGGCGCCGGGCAGCGCCTCGACGCTGCCGCCGTGCGCGCCGATCATGCCCTGGCAGATGGTCAGGCCCAGGCCGGTGCCGTGGCGGCCGCGGTCGCCGCGCTCGACGCTGTAGAACATGTCGAAGATGCGTGCGCGCTCGTCCTCGGGAATGCCCGGGCCGCGGTCGCCGATATCGATGCGCAGGCGCCCATCGACCATCGCCGCGGCGACGCGGATCGCCTCGCCCTCCGGCGAGAATTTCGCCGCGTTCTCCAGCACGTTGAAGATCGCCTGCTCGACCAGCGCCGGATGCACCCACAGCGTCGGCAGGTCCGCCGCCAGCGCGATGTCCAGCCGCACCTGCGGCTGGTAGCGCTGCAGCCGCCGCGCGGCCGAGCCGATCAGTTCGTCCACGTCGATCCAGTCGCGGTTCAAGGTCAGCCCGGTGTGGCCGAGCTTGGTCATGTCGAGCAGGTTCTGGATGTAGCGGTCCAGGCGCTCGCCTTCCAGCTGGATCGTCTCCAGCAGGCTGCGGCGGTCCTCCGCGTCCATCGCCTGGCCGTAGCTGGCCAGGCTGCTGGCCGCGCCGATCATCGCCGCCAGCGGCGAGCGCAGGTCGTGCGACACCGACGACAGCAGCGCCGAGCGCAGGCGCTCGGTCTCGCCGCTGACCCGCGCGCTTTCCAGGTCGGCGACCAGGCGCGTGCGCAGCGCCGCCTGGCCGATGTCCTCGACCATGGCCTCGGCCAGACGCTGCTGCTCCAGCCCGGGACGCTGCACGCCGGCGGCGAATTTCAGCCCGACCACGCCGATCGCGCCGCGCTCGTGGCGCACCGGCAGGAACCACCAGCTGGCGCCGGCCAGGGTGTCGGTGAAGCGGCCGGTGGCCTGGCCGTGGCGCTGCGCCCAGTCGGCGGCGCTGCGGTCCACCGCCGCCATCGACGCCGCGTAGTCGTGCGCGCCGTCCTGCGCCGCGGCATGCGCCGCTTCCAGCGGCTGCAGCCGCACCCAGGCCTCGGCCTCGAGCGTGGCGGCCAGCGCGCGGCGCCCGGCCTCCAGCACCTGGCCCAGGTCGGCGGCGCTGGTCAGTTCGCGGCCCAGCCGCTGCAGTGCGGTGGTCTGCGCGTTGGCCGCGCGCAGCGCCAGCACCTGCATGCGCAGCCGCGATGCCAGCCGCCCGGCGACCAGCGCCGCGACCAGGAACAGCAGCACCGTGACCACGCCCTGGCGCGCGCCGATGTGCAGCGTGTAGCGCGGTTCGATGAAGAAGAAGTTGTAGGCGAAGAAGCTCAATAACGCCGACAGCACCGCCGCGGCCATGCGCGTCTTCGCCGCGACCATCACCACCGCGACGATGAACACCATCGACAAGTCGTCGATGCCGACCCAGCGTTCGGCGATCCAGGCCACCGCCACCGCCAGCAGCGACGCGACCGTGGCGAACGCCAGGTCGTCGCGCGACAGCCAGTGGCCGGGACTGCGCCAGCGCCGCCGCGCACGCGCGCGCGCCTCCGGCGAGCTGATGATGACCAGTTCGTAGTGCGCGCCGCGCTGCAGCAGCTGCTGGGTGAGCGTGCGGTTGATCATCCGTGCCAGCGGCCGTTCGCGGGTGCGGCCGAGCAACAGCGTGGACACGCCGTTGTGCGCGGCGTGGTCGAGCAATGCATCGGCCACGCTGGCGCCATGCAGCAGCGCGGCGTCGCCGCCGAGCCGCCGCGCCAGCGCGAAGGCGCGATCGACCTCCAGTTGCCAGGCTTCCTCCGGCTGCGCCTGGGTCTGCACGGTGACCACGCTCCACGGCGCGCCGCGGCGCTCGGCCAGGCGCCGCGCCACCCGCACCAGATAGTCGGACTGGCCGCGCCCGTCGATCGCCACCAGCACCCGCCGCCGCAACGCCACGCCGGGCCGGCCCTGCGCGGCGTGCTCGTCGCGCAGGTCGTTGTCGACGCGGTCGGCCGCGGTCTGCATCGCCAGTTCGCGCAACGCGGCCAGGTTCGACGGCGAGAAGAACGCCTGCAACGCCTGTCCCGCCTGCTCGGGCAGGTAGACCTTGCCTTGCTGCAGACGCTCGATTAGTTCGCGCGGCGGCAGGTCGACCAGCACGATGTCGCGCAGGCGGTCGAAGATCGCATCGGGCACGGTCTCGCCGACGCGGATACCGGTGATGCGATGGACTACGTCGTTGAGGCTTTCCAGGTGCTGGATGTTGACCGTGCTGTAGACGTCGATGCCGGCGTCGAGCAGTTCCTCCACATCCTGCCAGCGCCGCTCGTGGCGGCTGCCGGGCGCGTTGCGATGGGCCAGTTCGTCGACCAGCACCAGCGGCGGGCGCCGTGCCAGCAGCGCGTCCAGGTCCATTTCCTCAAGCGTGCGGCCGCGGTACTCCACGCGCTGCCGCGGCTGCACGGCCAGCCCTTCCAGCAAGGCGGCGGTTTCGGCGCGGCCGTGGGTCTCGACCACGCCGACCACCACCTCGCTGCCCTGCTGCTGCAGCTGGCGCGCGCGCGACAGCATCGCGTAGGTCTTGCCGACGCCGGGCGCCGCGCCCAGGAACACGGTCAGGCGCCCGCCGCGTTCGCGCTGGAGTGCGCCGATCAGCGCATCGGCCTGCTGGGTGCGTGAGTCGGACATTTGAGGAGCCGGGATCGGGGATTCGTGAGTAGGGATTCGCAGAGCCTACAGCCTTGGGCCGCCGGCACTACGGCTTTTGCTTTTCTCCATTCCCGATTCCCGTCTCCCCATTCCCGGCTCCATCCAATGCCAGATTCAGCGCCAGCACATTCACCCGCGGCTGACCGAGCACGCCGAACTGGCGCGGCTGCGCCTGGGCGGCGACCAGCGCGGCGACGGTCGCCACCGGCAGTTCGCGTGCCTTGGCCACGCGCGCCACCTGCTGCTGTGCCGCGGCCACGCTGATGTCCGGGTCCATGCCGCTGCCGGACTGGGTGAGCAGGTCGTCCGCTACCTGCGCCGGGGCGACGCCGTCGCGCGCGGCCACGCTGGCGCGCGCGTCGGCGATGCGCTGCTGCAGTTCGGGATTGCTGCGCGCCTGGTTGCTGCCGGCCGCGGCCATCGGGTCGAACTTGGCCGCCGACGGCCGCGGCTGGAAATAGCCGGGCGCGGCGAACGGCTGCGCGACCAGCGCCGAGCCGAGCACGCGGCCATCGCGTTGCAACAGGCTACCGTTGGCCTGCGCCGGGAACAGCGCGCCGGCGAGCAGGGTGGACAGCAGCGAATACAGCGCGGCGGCGCCCAGCACCAGCAGCGGCAGTACCACGGCGGCGCGCCAGCGCAGCGGTTCGCGGTAGGAAGAAGAGACCGGGGAAACGTTCATCGCAGGAGATCCGAAAAGAAGCGGAAGATCGGCGCCGGGCTCAGCCCAGCGCCACCAGGATCATGTCGATCAATTTGATCCCGACGAACGGCAGCAGCACGCCGCCGACGCCGTAGATCAGCATGTTCCGGCGCAGCAACGAGGTCGCCGTGGCCGGGGTGAAGCGCACGCCGCGCAGCGCCAGCGGGATCAGCGCCGGAATCACCAGCGCGTTGAAGATCAACGCGGCCAGCACCGCATGCACCGGGCTGGACAGGCGCATCACGTTCAGCGCGGCCATCTGCGGGATCGAGGCGGCGAACAGCGCCGGCAGGATCGCGAAGTACTTGGACACGTCGTTGGCCAGCGAGAAGGTGGTCAGCGCGCCGCGGGTGATCAGCTGCTGCTTGCCCACTTCCACCACCGCCAGCAGCTTGGCCGGATCCGAATCCAGATCGACCATGTTGCCGGCTTCCTTGGCCGCCTGCGTGCCCGAGTTCATCGCCAGGCCGACGTCGGCCTGAGCCAGCGCCGGCGCGTCGTTGGTGCCGTCGCCGACCATCGCCACCAGGCGCCCGCCGGCCTGCTCGGCACGGATGCGCGCGAGCTTGTCTTCCGGCGTGGCCTCGGCGATGTAGTCGTCGACGCCGGCCTCGGCGGCGATCGCCGCGGCGGTGAGCGGATTGTCGCCGGTGATCATCACCGTCTTGACGCCCATCGCGCGCAGCCGCGCGAACTTCTCGCGCACGCCGTGCTTGACCACGTCCGACAGTTCGACCACGCCGAGCACATGCCGGCCCTCGGCCACCACCAGCGGCGTGGCGCCGCTGCGCGCGACCTGCTCGACGCGGCCCTTCAGTTCCGCCGGCACCTGCCCGCCCAGCGCGGTGACGTGGCGGATCACCGCATCGGCCGCACCCTTGCGGATCGAACGCGGCGGCTGTTGCCCCTGCGCGGCCAGATCGACGCCGGACATGCGCGTCTGCGCGGTGAAGGCGACGAAGCTGGCGCCGTCCGGATCGGCCGGCGGCATGCCCTGCTCGCGCGCCAGGCGCACGATCGACTTGCCTTCCGGGGTCGGGTCGGCCAGCGAGGACAGCATCGCCGCCTCGCGCAGTTGCACCGCATCGACGCCGCTGAGCGCATGGAACGCGGTGGCCTGGCGGTCGCCGTAGGTAATGGTGCCGGTCTTGTCCAGCAGCAGCACGTCGACGTCGCCGGCCACTTCCACCGCCTTGCCCGACTTGGCCAGCACGTTCGCCGACAGCGCGCGGTTCATGCCGGCGATGCCGATCGCCGGCAGCAGCCCGCCGATGGTGGTCGGGATCAGGCACACCAGCAGCGCGATCAGTAGCAGCGGATCGATGCGCACGCCGACATAGCCGGCGATGATCGGCAAGCTCGCGACCACGATCAGGAAGGTCAGGGTCATCGCCGCCAGCAGCATGGTCAGCGCGATCTCGTTCGGGGTCTTCTGCCGGTTGGCGCCCTCGACCAGCGCGATCATGCGGTCCAGGAAGCTGTGGCCCGGCTCGGCGGTGACCTTCACCACGATCTCGTCGGACAGGACCTTGGTGCCGCCGATCACGCCGGAACGGTCGGTGCCGGCCTCGCGCAGCACCGGCGCCGATTCGCCGGTGACCGCGGCTTCGTTGATGGTGGCCACGCCGTGCACGATCTCGCCGTCGGCCGGGATCAGTTCGCCGGCGGAGATCACCACCAGGTCGCCGGGCTTCAGTTCGGCGGCGGGAATGCTGGTTTCGCCGTCCAGCTGCGCGCTGCTCACCCGGCGCGCCACCAGGTCCTTGCGTGCGCGCCGCAGCGAGGCGGCCTGGCCGCGGCCGCGCGCCTCGGCCACCGCTTCGGCGAAATTGCCGAACAGCACGGTGATCAGCAGGATCGCGGTCACCGCCCAGCCGAACGCGGGCGCGCCCTGCCCGGCCACGGTGATCAGCGCCGACAGCAAGGTGCCGGCGAACACCACCGCCATCACCGGACTGCCGAGCAGATGGCGTGGCGAAAGTTTCAGCACGCTGGCGCGCAGCGCCGCACGCAACGCGGGGCCGTCGAGCAGACCGGGCTTGTGGATGGAGGAAGAAGCTTGCGGAAGCGGGGTGCTCATGGTCGTGGTCTCAGTGCGCGGCAAGCGTCAGGTGATCGGCGATCGGGCCCAACACCAGTGCCGGCGTGAATTGCAGAACGGTCAGGACCGCGATGACCGCGATCAGGGTCAGCGCGAAGGTCGGCGTTTCCACCTGCAGGCTGCCGCCGGTTTCCGGCGCCACGCGCTTGCGCGCCATCTGCGCGGCCACGATCAGCGGCACGATCAGCGCCGGATAGCGGCCCAGGATCAGCACCAGCGTGCAGGTCAGGTTCCACCAGGGGATGCCGTCGCCGAGGCCTTCGAAGCCGGAGCCGTTGTTGGCGAACGCCGAGGTGTACTCGTAGAACACCTGGCTGATGCCGTGGAAGCCGGGATTGGAGGTGGCGGTGATCGCTGCCGGCATGGCCAGGGTCAACGCGGTGAAGCCGAGCAGCACCAGCGGCTGCAGCAGGATCAGCAAGGCCAGCAGGCGCACTTCGCCGGCTTCGATCTTGCGCCCGAACAGCTCCGGCGTGCGTCCGGTCATCAGCCCGGCCAGGAACACGCTGAGCAGCAGGTACACCAGGAACTGCTGCAGGCCGCAGCCGATGCCGCCCCAGATCGCGTTGACCAGCATGTTGACCATGGCCACGCCACCGGTCAGCGGCGCCAGCGAATCGTGCATCGCATTGACCGAGCCATTGGAGGTCTGCGTGGTCAGCGACGACCACGCCGCCGAGGCATCGGCGCCGAAGCGCACTTCCTTGCCTTCCATCAGCGCCGCGCTCGCAGTGCTGGCCGAATGGCCTTCGGACCACACCGACACCGCGGTGGAGGCCAGCGACATCGCCAGCATGCTGCCGAACACCAGCACGGTGAATTTGCGCCGGCCGGTGAACGGCCCGACCATGAACGCGATCGCCACCGGGATCAGCACGATCGCCAGCATCTCCAGCAGATTGGAGAACGGGGTCGGGTTTTCCAGCGCCATCGCGCTGTTGGGGCCGTACCAGCCGCCGCCGTTGGTGCCAAGCTGCTTGATCGCCACCATCGCCGCGACCGGGCCGAGCGGGATCTTCTGCGCGGCCATGCCGGCGCTGGTGTCCAGCGGTGTCGCGGTGGGGCCGGCGGCCAGCGTGGACGGCACGCCCTGCTGGGTCAGCAGCACGGTCCACAGCAGGCACAGCGGCAGCAGGAAGCGCAGCGTCGGCCGGATCACATCGGCCCAGTAGTTGCCGACGTCGGCTTCGTCGACGCTGAGCGTCGCAGTCTGCGAACCACCGCTCGCCGCGGCCGTTCGTCCGCCGAACAACGCACGCAGCGTCGCCACCACCAGCGCCAGGCCCATCATCGGGGTGACGAACTGCAGCCCGACCACGCCCACCGCCTGCGACAGGTAGGACAGCTGCGCCTGGCCGGAGTAATGCTGCTGGTCGGTGTTGGTCAGGAACGAGACCATGGTGTGCAGCGCCACGTCCCAGCGCATGTTGGGCACCGCATCGGGATTCAGCGGCAGCCACGCCTGGGTCACGAACAGGGCGAACACCAGCACGCCCAGCACCAGGTTGCTGGCCAGGAACGCACCGGCATAGCCGCGCCAGCTCATGCCGCGCGCCGGATCGGTGCCGAGCAGGCGGTACAGCGGGCGTTCGATCCAGCCGAACAGCGCGTCGCCGCGCATCGGCGCACCGCGCATCACCTTGGCCAGGTACAGGCCCAGCGGCCAACCCAGCAGCAGCGCGAGCGCATAGACAAGCAATGTATCGATCATGGGAGTAGCACTCGGCTCAGAAATCTTCGGGACGCAAAATCACGTACAACAGGTAGCCGGCGGCGACGATCACCGCCATGCCGCAGATCAGCGATAGCCAGGTCGGCATGTCATCTCTCCTCGGAACTCAAAAGGTGGCTTGCAGCGCGGCTTCGACCCGCGTGCCGGCCATGTCGGGGAACAGCCGCTCGGCGGCGCGGTCGGTGTCGTGCGCGGTCAGCCGCAGCTCCAGCCCCGGTCCGCCCTGGCGGACGCTGGGCAGGGTGAACACGGCGCTGACCAGCCCATGCGTGTAGCTGTCTGCGTAGCTGCGGGCGAGCCAGTAGTGGCCCACCGCCGCCTCGACGCGGAAGCGCTCGTTGAACGGGTAGCGCGCGCCGAGCTGCGCGTAGGTGCCGGTGCTGTCGCTGGCCAGCGCATCGTCGGACCAGCCCAGCTGCGCCCACACGCGCTGCTTCCAGGTCACGGTGGCGCCCAGCTCGGTCCAGTTCAGCGCGGCGGCCGAGGGGTATTGGTAGCGGGTCAGGTTCGCGTCCCAGGCCCAGTCCGGCGTCCACTGGCCGCGCCAGCCGATCACGCCATCGACTTCGGTGCTGGCGTGCGGGGTGCTGTCGAACTTGATCGACGAGGCCCACAGCGACGCGTACGCGCCATTGTCGGCGGCCAGCGCCAGACCGGCCTGCACGGCGGGATCGCCGTCGCTCTGGGTGCTGCCGCGCCAGACGTAATCGCTGGTCAGCGTGGCATTGCCGCTGACGCTGGCGGCATCGGCCGCTGCGCTGCCGGCAACGAGAAAAAGCGCAAGCGCGCCGCGCGACAGGCGTCGGCGGGCGGCACAGGAAAGCGGGGAACGCATGACGTCGGATCCAGGGCGGAACCATTCCGCCGACCTGGTCATGTTCCGGCGCGGGGCCGTAAAGTCGCTATCGGCCGATGCCGGCTGCCGCGTAAATTTCGCGTAATTTCCGCGGCAGCCGCCCTGCGGCAAAACGCAGGAAAGGCCGGCATTGCGCCGACCTTTCCGTCACGCGCAGGTCAGTGCAGCGGCACGCTCAGGCTCGACGGCGCGGCCGCCGGCGAACTGAAGCTGACGCTGCCGCCGAAGCGGCTGGCCGAGCTGTAGCGCGGATCGGTGGTATCCACCACCAGCACCAGGCGGTTGCCGGCCGGGATGTCGGCGGCGGTCGCCTGCAGCGGCAGGTCGATCGTGGTCGCCACGTCCGGGGTCGCATTGCGCAGGGTGTACGGCGCGTGGCTGAGCAGTTGCGCCACGCCGAGCCCGTTCATGCTGTACAGGTAGGCGAACAGCGACACATTGGCCTGGCTCGGGGTCACCGTCACCCGCAGCGACGGGCTGCCGGCCAGGCGCTTGGCGCTGGTGTACACCGGCCCGCTCCACACCACCGCGCCGTTGCGATCCACCAGCGGGATCGAGGTGGTGACCGGCTGGCCCAGACCCTGCAGCAGGCCGCTGACCAGCAGCACGCCCGAATCGGCCAGGGTCGGCACGCCGGTGGCGATGCCCTTGCTCCAACCGCTGCTGGTGCCGCTGCTCAGCGCGCCGGTCGCGATCAGGCCGCTCGGGCGGGTCAGCCCATAGCGGGTCGCGCCGGCCTGCACGCTGTTCCAGTCGGCGTAGCGCAACCAGGTGCCGTTGAGCGTGGCCAGTTGCACCGGCTGCTCGCTGTCCACGCCGTTGGCCTGGCCCTTGAGGTAATGGTCGAACCAGCGGGTGGTTTCCGTGTAGACCTCGTTGGGCAGGCCGAGCGCGCCCGGCAGTTCGGCCGTGGCGTGATCGCCCTGGCTGAACATCAGGTGCTTGGGTCCGCTCAGGCGGTTGTACAGGTCGATGTACTGGTTCGGCGGGAACAGGCCGTCGTTGAACGCGTTGGCCATCAGCACCGCGGTGCCGTTGCGGTTGAGCGCCTGCACTTCGTTGATCACGCTGCGCTCGCCGGCCTTGGGCAGGAAGCCCTGCACCGCGCCGTCGTAGTCGCCCACCGCGACCCGCGCGCTGATCTGCGCCAGGTCGGGCCCGGGCCGGCCGGTGATGGCGCCGGAGGCCACCAGCAGGCCGACGCCCTGTTCGCTGACCGTGGCGTTCGCGTACAGCGAGGCCTGCAGGTCGGCCCAGCCGCTGAGCGCGGCGACTGCCTTGATCCGCGGATCGCGTGCGGCGGCGAGCAGGCTGGTGCCGGCACCGTAGGAAATGCCGGACACGCCGATCGCCTTGGCATTGGCCGGGGTATTGGCCAGCGCCCAGTCGATCACCGTGCTGACGTCTTCCACCGTCGGCGCTCCGGCGATATCGATCACGCCTGCCGAATCCCAGAACCCGCGCGAGGTGTAGCTGACCACCACGTAGCCGTTGCTGGCCAGCTCGCTGGCGCGGCCCACGTATTCCAGGTTGGGCAGCGACCAGCTGGCCGGCATCACCACCAGCGGGAACGGCCCGGTCCCTTGCCCCTGCGGCACCAGCACCAGCGCGCCGAGCTTGGTGCCGTCCCAACTGGAAATGGTCTGGTACTGCTTGCTGAAACCTCCGGCGGACGCGGCGGCGGAGAACAACAGCATCGCGCACAGGGCGATGCAGCGGGACACGGACATACGCATGTACTGCCTCCCAAACGGCGCCGGGTCGGAATGGCCCAGCTGCCAGAAACGGTTACGGGTACGCGATGCGGGGGAATCGGGCGTCGCGACCATACCAGCCGGTACGGACAAGTTCACGCCGCAGTGCGGCACGGTATGGTGGGGCGCTTGTGGCTGCCCTGGGTTCTCAGCTGGTCCGCCGTCTTTGCTTCGGCCGTACCCTCATCCGCCCCTTCGGGGCACCTTCTCCCGATGGGAGAAGGGAACGGCGCTAGCCCCTCTCCCACCGGGAGAGGGGTTGGGGTGAGGGTGCGGCGCGAAGCGACTCGCGGACTTCCCTACCCAGCGAAAAAATGCTCGTAGCCGCGCCGTGGCGGCTGCCAGGGCTGGCCGTCCGCGTCGCGCACGACGATGCCGCCGCCGGCGACGATGCGGCCGATCGGCGTCGCTTCCTCGCCGATCGCCCGCAACGCCTGCGCGATGGCCGCGCGTTGCGCCGGTGCGGCGGTGAAGCACAGTTCGTAGTCGTCGCCGCCGCCCAGTTGCCAGGCGTGCACCTGCGCAACGCTCGCCTCCGCCGGCGCGGCGACTGCCGGCAATGCGGCCAACCACAGTTCGGCGCCGACGCCGCTGCGCGCGCAGATGTGGTCCAGGTCGGCCAGCAGGCCGTCGGAAATGTCCACGCAAGCGTGCGCCAGGCCGCGCAGGCGCAGCCCGGCCTGCACCCGCGGCGACGGCCGCAGCAGGCGCTGGCGCAGATGTTCGTGCACGGGATCGACGGCGACCTTGGCCACGTCCAGGCGCCCGGCCTGCCACAGCGCCAGCGCCGCAGCAGCCTCGCCGGGACGGCCGCTGACCCAGATCTCGTCGCCCGGCTGCGCGCCGTCGCGGCGCAGCGCAGCGCCAGGCGCCACGCTGCCGATCGCGGTGACCGACAGCGAAAGCGGCCCGCGTGTGGTGTCGCCGCCGGCCAGCACGATGCCGTGCGCATCGGCCAGCGCGAAGAAGCCGTCGGCGAAGGCGTCGATCCAGCCGGCATCCTCGTGCGGCAACGACAGCGACAGCGTGCACCAGCGCGGCTGCGCGCCCATCGCGGCGAGATCGGACAGGTTCACCGCCAGCGTCTTCCAGCCCACGTCGGCAGGCGCGGTCTCC
>Ga0308160_10004783_pt1 | contig 14313 bp, 9 predicted proteins | sample PhyFR1_FD_201036 | JGI IMG/M metagenome (GOLD analysis project Ga0308160, IMG submission 201036) | Phyllosphere microbial communities from UC Gill Tract Community Farm, Albany, California, United States - DLSLF.R1 | ecosystem: Host-associated > Plants > Phyllosphere > Unclassified | place: USA...
AAGTGCGCCGCAATTCGGCCCAGAGCGAAGTCTCGGCGGCGCGCGCGCGCCTGGCGACGGCACGCCAGCAGGTCGGCCGCACCGTGGTGCGCGCGCCCTTCGACGGCATCGTGTCCGAGCGCAAGGTGTCGAACGGCGACACCGCCTCCATCGGCAAGGAACTGCTGAAGGTGATCGACCCGACCAGCATGCGCTTCGAAGGCCAGGTCTCGGCCGACAAGATCGCGTCGGTGAAGGTCGGCCAGCCGGTCCTGTTCCGCGTCAACGGCTACGGCGAGCAGCAGTTCAGCGGCACCGTGCGCCGCATCGACCCGTCGGCCAACGACGTCACGCGCCAGGTCGAGGTGCTGGTCGGCTTCGCCGGCGGCAACCAGCCGCGCGTGGCCGGCCTGTACGCGGAAGGGCGCATCGATGCCGAAGTGGCGGACGCGCTGACCCTGCCGGAAAGCGCGATGGTGAGGAACGGCGACAAGACCTATGCCTGGAAGGTCAAGGGCAATGCCCTGGTCAAGGCCGACCTCGGCGTGGGCGCGCGCGACCCGCGCACCGGCAATTTCGAGATCCGCAACGGCCTGGCGGCCGGCGACACCGTGCTGCGCCACCCGGGTTCGAACCTGAAGGATGGCCAGAAGGTCGAGATGGCGGCGGCCAAAGTCGCCAGCGCCGGCAACGGCGCTGCCCAGGGTAAATAAAGGATAGCGCCGCCATGTTCCTGTCCAATTTCAGTGTCAAGAAGCCGATCGCCACGCTCGTGCTGATCATCGGCATGATGTGCATGGGCCTGATCGCGCTCAGCCACCTGCGCGTCAACCAGAACCCGGACGTCGAGATCCCGATCATCGTGGTCAACGTGCCGTATCCGGGGGCGTCGCCGGAAACCAACGAACGCGAGATCATCGAGCGTCTCGAAAAGCAGATGCAGGCGATCACCGGCGTCACCGAGGTCAATTCCTACGGTAACGAAGGCAGCACGACCATCGTCCTGCAGTTCGACTTCAAGCGCAACCTGATCGAAGCCTCGGACGACGTGCGCAACGCCATCGCCTCGGTGCGCTACAAGCTGCCGATCGAGATGCGCGAACCGATCCTGCAGCGGGTCGACCCGTCCTCGCAGCCGATCATGAACCTGTCGCTGTCGTCGAGCGGCCAGAGCCTGGCCGAGATTTCGCGCCTGGCCGAGGACCAGCTGGCCGATCGCTTCCGCGCCATCGACGGCGTCGCCAACGTGCAGGTCAATGGTTCGCTGCGGCGCGAGCTGTCGGTGCTGCTGCACGCGGCAAAATTGCGTGAGTACAATGTGTCGGTCAGCGAGGTCACCAATGCCCTGAGCCGCCAGAACACCAACGCGCCGGTGGGCAAGGTACGCAGCGAGCTGGACGAGAAGGGCATCCGCCTGGTCGGCCGCATCGAACATCCGCAGGACTTTTCCCAGATCGTGGTCAAGCGCAACGGTGACACCATCGTGCGCCTGAACCAGGTGGCCGACGTCAAGGATGGCTTCGGCGATATCAACAGCGTGTCCATGCGCAGCGGCAAGCCGAACGTCGGCATCCAGATCATCCGCTCGCGTGAAGCGTCCACGGTCTCGATCGCCAAGAAGACCCGCGAGATGGTCGCTGAGATCCAGAAGGAACTGCCTGCCGGTACCAAGCTGGAAATCACGCGCGACGGCGGCGACGAAGCCCAGCGCAGCCTGAACAACGTGATCGAATCGCTGGTGCTGGGCGCCGGCCTGACCATTTTCGTGGTCTACGCCTTCCTGAATTCGTGGCGCTCGACCCTGATCACGGCGCTGTCGCTGCCGACCTCGGTGATGGCGGCCTTCATCGCGGTCTGGCTGTGCGGCTTCACGCTCAACTTCATGACCCTGCTCGGGCTGTCGCTGGCGATCGGCGTGCTGATCGACGACGCCATCGTAGTGCGCGAAAACATCGTGCGCCACATGGAAAACGGCGCCGACCGCCGCACCGCGGCCCTCGAGGGCACCGCCGAGATCGGCATGGCGGTGGCCTCGACCACCTTCTCGATCATGGCCGTGTTCATTCCGGTGGCCTTCATGCCCGGCATCTCCGGCGAATGGTTCCGTCCGTTCGCGCTGACCGTGGCCTGCTCGGTGATCGTGTCGCTGTTCATCTCGTTCACGCTCGACCCGATGCTGTCGGCCTACTGGGGCGACCCGCCGGGCCACCATCATGCGCCGAAGAAGGGCATCGAGAAAGTGCTGGCGCGCTTCAACACCTGGTTCGACCACCAGGCCGACCGCTACGGCCGCGTGATCGCCTGGGCGCTGCACCACCGCCGCTGGATGGCCGTCATCGCCCTCGGCAGCCTGGTCGCGGCGCTGGCCCTGCACGTGAACTTCGGCGGCTCCGCCTTCCTGCCGAAGATGGACGCCGGCCAGCTGGCGATCGAGGTGCGCACCCCGGCCTCGTCCTCGGTCGGCTATGCCAAGCTGAAGATGGAAGAAGCGGCCGCGCTGGCCCGCACCCTGCCGGAAGCCAAGGAAACCAACAGCAGCATCCAGTCGAGCGGCGGCCGCATCTACGTCGACATCGGCAAGCGCGCCGAACGCAAGCGCAGTGCTGCCGAGATCGCGGTCGAGCTGCGCCAGAAGATTGCGCGCCTGGTGGGTGCCGAGTACGTGGTCATGGATGAACTCAACGGCAACGGCAAGCCGGTGCAGATCGAGTTCACCGGCCCCGACACGCGCAAGCTGATGGAACTCACCAGCGCCTACATGGACAAGCTGCGCCAGGTCCCGGGCGCGGTCGACGTCACCTTGTCCCAGCAGGATCCGAAGGACGAGCTGCAGATCGAACTCGACCGCGGCCTGTCGAACATGATGGGCATCTCGGTGGGCGACGCCGCCACCGCGCTGCGCGTGGCCTTCGCCGGCATCGAGGTCGGCGACTGGGTCGACCCGACCGGCGAAACCCGCGACGTGGCGGTGCGCCTGGCGCCGGAAGACCGCGTCGGCACCGAGAACATCGAGCGCCTGCCGATCGCCGTCACCGGCACCAACACCATGGTCCCGCTCGACCAGATCGCGAAGATCACGATGGGCAAGGGCCCGTCGGCGATCGAGCACAAGGACGGCAAGCGCGTGATCACGGTCTCGGCCAACGTGCAGGGCCGCTCGAACGGCGAAGTGACGGAAGACGCCATGAAGCTGGCCAAGTCGATGGACTTCCCGCCGGGCTACGGCCTGTCGCTGGGCGGCGCCGGCAAGGACCAGGCCGAGCTGTTCCAGCAGATGACGATCGCGCTGGTGTCGGGTATCGGCCTGATGTACCTGATCCTGGTGATGCAGTTCGGTTCCTTCACCGCGCCGCTGGGCGTGATGATGTCGCTGCCGCTGTCGCTGATCGGCGTGGTGGTGGCCCTGCTGCTGACCCATGGCACCCTCAACCTGATGAGCTTCATCGGCATCATCATGCTGATGGGCCTGGTGGCCAAGAACGCGATCCTGCTGCTGGATGCGGCGCGTTCGCGCGAGGCCGTGACCAAGGCGGAGCTGCTGGCGGACGAAGCCGCGCGCGAGCTCGAGAAGGCCATGGCCGTCACGCCATCGCTGGATCCGGCCGAGTTCATGAAGGACTGGGGCACGCGTGCGTTGACGCTCGAGGAGCGTAACCGGCTGCGCGAGGAAGCGCTGATGGAAGCCGGACGTGCGCGCCTGCGCCCGATCCTGATGACCACGTTTGCGCTGATTGCAGGCATGTTCCCGGTAGCGCTGGCAATGGGCGATTCCGGCCAGTTCTACCAGCCGCTGGCGATCGCCATCATCGGCGGGACCATCACCTCGACCCTGCTGACCCTGCTCGTCGTGCCGACCTTCTATGACAGCATCGAGGTTGCGCGCGACCGCATGGGGGCGAAGTTCCAGCGCCGCGCGGCGCGTCTCACGCCCGCGCCGGCCTTCGTGCTGACCTTCGTCGAAGCGATCCTGACCTTGACCTTCGGGCGCCTGTTGTTCCGCCTGGTCATGCGGGCGGGCCGCTTCATTTTCCGCCGTGAGCGTCCGGCGGCCGCATGATGGAAGAGGGCAGGACGGCGGAGCGCCGGCGCGGCGCCTAGCCGGGCATATATAAAAAGGGCCTGCGTGTTGAACGCAGGCCCTTTTCTTTATGAAGCGCCGCCGAGGCGGCATGCACTAGGGCCGCATCTGCCGCGCCCAGTGCATGCAGCAAGGGCGAGGACGCAATCTGTCATGGCGCAGCACGACCGTTGCCAGCTAAACGGCTGGCAAAGCCGCTGCAAAGGGCCGCGATCGACCCTTTGCCGATGCGCCATGGCGATCAGCGACCGGTGCCCGAACCGCTGGTGCTGGTACCGCTGGTGCCGCCGGTCGAACCCGAGTTGGTGGTGTCGGCGCCGGTGCCGCTGCCAGCCGTGCCCGAGGTACCCGAGGTGCCCGAGCTGCCGCCGGTGGTGCCGGTGCCGGTGGTGCCGCCCGTGGTGCCGGTTGCGCCGGTGCCCGTGGTGCCGGTGCCGGTTGCGCCGGTGCCGGTATCGCCGGTGGTGCCGGTCGCGCCGGTGGTGCCGCCGGTGGTGCCTGCTGCGCCGGCGCCGGTGCTGGTGTCACCCGTGGTGCCGGTGCCGCCGGTGCCGCTGGTGCCCGACGTGGTCGACGGTGCGGTTGCCGACGTGTCGCCAGTGCCGGTGGTGCTGGTCGTGTCGTTTTTCTTGCAAGCGGCGAGGCTTGCCATCAGGGCTGCTGCGAACAGAATTTTCGATGCGTTGTTAAGCGTTTTCATTTGTTTTACTCCTCGTTCACGTCTATCTTGTGCCGCCGTCTCCAGGTGAGGCGCTGGAGGGTCGGTGGCGCCAGTTGGGTTCGCTTCCAGGCCAGACGGCATGGCTGCAGAACCTTAGGGAACCGACGCAATACGCGGCCCCGTTCGGTGCACGAATTCGACGGTATCAATTAGACCAGCACGCTGGTTGCCGGTTCGCCGAACTGCCCACCTCTTGCTTTATCCGCGATACGACATGCGGATTAGATAAGAGCGAACTTTTAATGTTCAACCCTTAACTCCCACCGGCGTGCTGCCGGATAGTCTGTCTGCCGGGGCGGCCTTGCCGCCGGCGGCTTGTTCGAGCAGGGCAGGAATTTCTTCAGGCAATTCCCGCGCCAGATAACCCAATGTTCCAAAACGTTCGGCCAGGCGCACGCCGGCACGCGCATGCAGCGCCACGCCCCAGCTGACCGCCTGCGCCAGGTCGGCGCCGCGTGCCGCCAGACCGGCGATGATCCCGGCCAGCACGTCGCCCGACCCCGAGGTGGCCAGCCCGACGTTGCCGCCTTCGTGCTGCCAGCAGTCGCCGTCCGGCGCCGCGATCACGGTGCGCGCGCCCTTGAGCGCCACCACCGCGTTCCAGCGCTGCGCGGCTTCCAGCGCATGGCGGTCGGGATCGTCCTGGATGGCATCCTTGTCGATGCCGGTCAGGTGCGCCATCTCGCCCGCATGCGGGGTTAGCAACACTGGAACGTTGAAGCGGAACGGTGCGTTGACAGCGGCGCCGGCTTCCTTGCCGGCAGCGGCCGCCGCGTCCGGCGGCTGCAGGATCGCGCCCATGGCTTCGGCGTCGAGCAGCACGCTGGTATTGCTGCCTTCCAGGCGCGGCAGCAGCGCATGCACCAGGCGCGCCGTGGCTGCCTCGTCCTGCATGCCCGGCCCGACCAGGATGGCGTTGATCTTGTCGGCCAGCGGATCCAGCGCAGCAACGGCCTCGACCGTAAAACCGCCGGCCTCGTTCTCGGCCAGCCCCAGCACGCGCGACTCGGGAATGGCGAGCGCCACCAGCTGGGCCACGCTGCGTCCGGTGGCGATGGTCAGCTTGCCGGCGCCGGCGCGCATGGCGGCGGTGGCGGCCAGGATCACGGCGCCCGGCATTTCGCGCGAGCCGCCGAGGATCAGCACGTGGCCGCGTACTTCCTTGTCGCCTTCCTCGGAAGGCACCGGCAGCGGCCAGCTGCGCAGCAGGTTGTCGTCGATATCGCGCGCTTTGGCGTGGGTGTGCGTCATGGTCGGTTGGCAGTAGATGGGCGGCTCAGGCCTTGGGTGCGGCAGGCATGTCCTTGCTGGCCGTGACCGGGGTGCCGGACGCTTCCAGGGGAGCGACGAAATTGATCAGCCTGACGGCCAGCTTGCCGCGCTTGCCGAGCGAGCGGTCGAATTCGTAGGAGGTGACCGAGCAGTTGGGCACGTCGCCGGCGCGGTCTTCGGCCAGGATGCGGGCCTCGTCCATGCGCTCGAGCAGGTAGCGGAAGCAGTTGACGATGACCTGGTGCGCCACGATCAGCACGCGTTCGCCGGCATACTCGCGGGTAATGGTGTCGAGCAGGCTGCGCAGGCGCAGGATGACGTCGCACCAGCTTTCGCCGCCAGGCGGCCGGAAATAGAACTTGCCGACGTGGTGGCGCTGTTCGTGCAGGTCGGGAAATTGTTCGGCGATGCCGCGCACGGTCAGGCGGTCGAGGATGCCGAATTCCTTTTCGCGCAGGCGTTCGTCCGCGTGGATGGCGATCATCTCTTCGCGGTCCATGCCGGCCATGACCAGGTCTGCCGTCTGGGCCGCGCGCACGTAGGGCGAATGCAGCACGACGGTCGGCTGGCGATCGGGACCGAGGGCCGCGAACCAGCCGGACAGCGCCTGCGACTGGCGCACACCGAGCTCGGACAGCGGCACGTCGACGTCGCGCTCGGCGATATCGATGCGCAATCCGGCGGCAGCCTCGGCGGCATCGCGCGCGACGTTACCCGCACTCTGTCCGTGTCGTACCAACCAGATTTCCTGAGGCCACTTCTGTTCCATCACCCGCCCGTTTGTTTTTTTGTCATGTGGGCATCATAGACGGATTCTGCGGGAGTTCAGCGCACGATTCCGGCTGAAAACGTGTAACGGATTGTCGTGTAGGAGAGAGCTAATTGTTGTGTAGGAGGGAACTTACGGCGGGCATTCAGGCCATCAAGAATGCTTTCCTGATGGCCATGATAAGAGCGGAATTCAGGCGACCAGCTGGTCGCCGTCGAGGTTGACCTCGGCGTCGCTGTTGAAGACCTGCACGTCGGTCTGGCCGAGCAGGCGGCTGGCGACGGTGCCGGCGGTGATCGAACCGCTGACGTTGAGCGCGGTGCGGCCCATGTCGATCAGCGGTTCGATCGAGATCAGGAGCCCGGCCAGCGCCACCGGCAGATTCAGCGCCGACAGCACGATCAGCGCGGCGAAGGTGGCGCCGCCGCCGACGCCGGCCACGCCGACCGAACCGATGGTGACGATGCCGATCAGCGGCAGCAGGAAGTCGACGGTGAACGGGTCGATGCCGACGGTCGGGGCGATCATCACCGCCAGCATGGCCGGGTAGATGCCGGCGCAGCCGTTCTGGCCCATCATCGAGCCGAACGAGGCGGCGAAGTTGGCGATGCCTTCCGGCGTGCCGAGGCGCCCGGTCTGGGTCTGCACGCTCATCGGGATGGAGCCGGCCGAGGTGCGCGAGGTAAAGGCAAAGGCCAGCACCGGGAAGATCTTCTTCACATAGCGCACCGGATTCAGGCCGATGCCGCTGACGATCAGGAGGTGGACGCCGAACATCAGCAGCAGGGCGCTGTACGAGGCCATCACGAAGCCGATCAGGTGCAGGATGTCCTGCAGGCTGGAGCTGGCCAGCACCTTGGTGATCAGCGCGAACACGCCGAACGGGGTCAGGCGCAGCACCAGGGTCACCATGCGCATCACGATCACGTGGGCGACGTGGACGAAGTGGCTGAAGGATTCGAACACTTCCGGCTTCTTGCCGGCGATGCCGGTGGCGGAGACGCCGATGAAGATCGAGAACACGACGACGGCGATGGTCGAGGTGTTGCGGGTGCCGGTCATGTCGAGGAAGGGGTTCTCCGGAATGAAGGAGAGGATCATGTTCGGTATCGACAGCTGCTGTGCGGTCGACAGCTTGCCTTCGAGGTAGTGGCCACGCGCGATTTCGGCGGCGCTCGAGGTCAGGCCGACCGCGCTCAGGCCGTACAGCTTGGCCATCAGGATGCCTATCGAGGCGGCGATCGCGGTCGTGACCATCAGCGTGCCGATGGTCAGCGCACTGATCTTGCCGAGGGAGGAAGCGTCGCGCAGCTTGAGGATGGCCTGGATGATCGAGACCATGATCAGCGGCATGATCACCATTTGCAGCAGCTTCACGTAACCCTCGCCGATCACCTTCAGGTATTCGTTGGTGGCGGCGATCACGGGCGCGCCGTTGCCGTAGACCGCCTGGAAGGCGGCGCCCAGCACGATACCCAGGCCGAGGCCGGTGAACACCCGCTTGGTGAAGGAAACGTGGCGCTGCTGCATGACATACAGAAGCACGCACACGGCAAGGGCAAGCGCCAGGTTCAGGATCAGTTGAATGCTCATGGAAGCCTCAAAATTCGTTCCGGACGTCGTATATGCGTCTGAGAAATATAAGAAACGCATTTTATAACCAAACCCGGGTGTTTGCATGGGTTAAGCTTTTATAGCAATAAACGTGAGCAGGACCTTGCCTGGGTGGTGGCCATCGGGGAACACGAATTGATGGTAGAGGCAGCGGACGCGGCATGGGCACGGTCCGCCTGGAGATGCGCGGCGCCGCCGGCATGGTGCCGGCGGCGCAGCAGGGGAGGGATCAGCCAGCGTCGACCTTGTCGAGCAGCAGCGGCGGTTCGCTGCCCATGTCGACCAGCGGCGCCGTTGCCGTGGGCGCATGTAGGTGCGAATACAGCGGCGAGTCGGAGCGGTAGGGCACGCGGCCGGACGGCACGTGCTTGGCGGCCGGGTCGAGGTGCAGGTCCTGGTCGTCGAAGAAGATGTGGGCGCGGAAAGCCTTGACCACCTTGGTCTTCTGCACGCCGCCGAGGAAGAAGATCTCGTTGACGTACACGCCCCAGTGGCGCAGCGTATTGATCACGCGCATCTCGGCCGGTGCACTGCGCGCGGTGACGATCGCGATCCGTACCGGCGACACGTCGGCCCCGAACGGCAGGCGCTTCTGCAGGCTGGCCAGCTTGCGCAGCAGGATGGCGTAAGGGCCATCGGCCATCGGCTCTTTCTGCTTTTCGTTCTCGGTGGTGTGGAAGCGCTCCAGGCCCTCGGTCTTGTAGACCAGTTCGCTGGCATCGTCGAACAGCACGGCGTCGCCGTCGAAGGCGATGCGCACCTGGTCGTCGGGCGGCGCGTCGCCACCCTGCGGCGGCGCCTTCAGCACTGCCGCGGCGGCCGCCTTGGCGTCGATCACGCGCTGGGCATCCTCGACGTTGGTGGTCAGGAACAGGTCCACCGCGAAGGCGTCCAGGTAGTCGACCACCGAATGCCCGCCGGTAAAGGCATGGCGCGAGATGGAGAGGCCGCGCGAGCGGATATTGTTGAAGACGCGCACCCCGGTCTCAGGACTGTTGCGCGACATGACGACCACCTCGACCAGCGGCTTGGATTCCGACGGCGCGTAGCGGTTCAGGCCGAGCAGGGCGCGCACCAGCGCCATGCCGGTGCCGTCGCGCAGCGGTTCGTTTTCGCGTTCCAGCATGTAGGCGCGGTATTCGTCGAGCGCATTGTTCGGGTTTTTCGCGTACTTGGCTTTATAGACGGCGTCGGCTTCGGCCAGGTCGAACAGGGCCGTGGCGGAGATGCCGACAACGAGGGTCTCTGATAGGTCGAGGGGCATGGCAGCGATGGGGTCAGGAAATCGGTCGGTGTCGGATGGTAACCGACGAGCGGGTCGGATGAATGCATGACCTCGTAAGAATATTCCTTTAGGAAAGAGACGGGGCAGGAGTTTCTTGAATTGTTGAGTTGCGGCAACTATACATCCTCGACTTCAAATTGAATGATAATGATTCGCATTTACACAGCAGCGGAACTGGGTTAGAGTAAAACCGTCTCCTTACCGAGGGCTGCCATGACCGCCTCCCATTCCTCCTGCAACTGCATCGTCCTGTCTGCCGGCCCGGCCGGCCAGGTGCTGGCCTGCCCCGAGTGCGGCACCATCCACCTGCACCTGTCCCAGCTCACGCTGCGCCTCGACCCCGACCGCTTCAGCGAGCTGAGCGTTATCGTCGCCAAGGCCCAGCACCTGCTGGACGAAGCCCGTACCCGGCTGGCGGCCAAGGCCGAGCGGCCGGCCCTGCATTGAGGAGCGGCCATGTGCGAACACGCCATCAAGGACAGTTGCACGGGTGAGGTCGAGCCCGGCGGATCGCGCCGCCGGCGCCTGTGGGAGCTGCCGACCAATTGCCATTGCCCGCTGATTGGGGTCTGCCTGCCGCTGGCAATGCTGCGCCGGCTCGTCAACAAGCTGCTGGTGCGGCCGCTGGAGGGAGACGACTACGACGTCCACGTCTGGGCCGTGCACGAATGCGCGAGCCGCAACCGCATGGCCGAGCTGCTGCAGCGCACCCTCGACGAGCGCTTCGCCACCGTGCTGCGCCAGTTCCGCGGCCTGCGCGATGCCGCCGCGCTGCACGCGGCCTGGCGCCAGGCGGTCGAACGCGGCGACGTCGCCGGCCCGTTCTGGGCCACGCTGACCCATCCGCGCTGCGACCTGGCCATGATCGAAAACGTGGTGAGGGACATGCACATGATCCAGCACCAGGCCGGCGCCAGCACGCGGGTTGACCTGGGCCGCTTCGCCGAGCTGCAGAAGCAGAACGCGGGCATCTCCCGCGAGCTGGAGCAGACCCGCGACAAGGCTGCGCGCACGGCCGACGCCAGGACGCGCGACCTGGCCCGGCTGACCGCGGAGGGCTGTCAACTGCGCGCCGAACTGGCCCAGCGCGACAGCACGATCGAATCTCTGCGGCGCGAGCTGGACGCGCTGCAGGCCGCGCTGCCGGACCTGCGCGACCGCGAGCGCCTGGCGCGCCGGGTCGAGGAATTGGAAGCGCGTGAACAGGCGCTGTCGGACAAGATGGCGCAGCTGCGCCAGCGCTTTGCACGCGAACGCCAGGAGGCGGCCATGCCGCCGCCGTTGCCGCCGGTGCAGCCTGCGCCTGCTGCTGTGTCCGAGCCGGCGCTGGACCTGGCCGACAAGACCGTACTGTGCGTCGGCGGGCGCAGCGGCAACGTGCCGAACTACCGCGACCTGCTGGAAAAGGAAGGCGCGCGCTTCATGCACCACGACGGCGGCCTCGAGCAGGCCAGCGAACTGCTCGACACCAGCCTGGCCGCGGCCGACCTGGTGATCTGCCAGACCGGCTGCATCAGCCACCAGGCTTACTGGCGCGTCAAGGATTTCTGCAAGCGCAACGGCAAGCGCTGCGTGTTCGTGGATAACCCGAGCACCTCGAGTTTTTCCGTGTGCCTGCGCAAGGTGGCCATGCCGGTAGCGGACGGCGTGACCTGAGCCCTGGTCCGGTGCGGCGACCCGTGCTGCATCGGAAAGATTCTTTCTTCATTTGGAGGCGTCTGCTGGATGCCACGGATTCGCCGGCTTTTTCGTTGCACGGCACGGGAAATGACGTTGCGCAATTGTTCTAGAGAACCGTAAGGTAGCTTGGCAAGGTTGTCGACGACTTGCCAGGGAGCTTGCCGGGTCATGAGCACTGCGCTGAGGGATCAGATCGTGACTGCGCTGGCGGCATTTGCCAGTAGCAGCCGCTTGTATGCGCTGACGCTGGGCGATGGCGATGACGATGGCACGCTGCTGGTCGAGGCGTTCTCCTCCGACGACGCGATCGACGCCATCGGCACCCGCGACGTGATTGTCCTGTCGACCAGCGCCCACCTCGACGCCGGCACCTGGCTCGGCCAGCCGGCCGCACTCGACATCAGCCTGGCCGACGGCACCCGCACCCGCTTCGCCGGCGACATCGGCGAGGTAGAAATGCTGGGCAGCGACGGCGGCCTGGCGCGCTACCGCGTCCGCATCGCCTCCTGGCTGTGGCGCCTGGCGCACGTGCGCAACAGCCGCGTGTGGCAAGAGCGCAGCGTCGTCGAGATCGTCGACAGCGTGTTCGAGGCCTATCAACCGCTGGCACGCTGGCGCTGGAGCGATGATGTCGCGTCGTGCATGGATGGCGTCCCGCCTCGCAGCTACTGCTGCCAGTACCGCGAGTCGGACCTCGGCTTCGTGCGCCGCCTGCTGGCCGGGGAAGGACTATGCTGGCGCATCGAACAGGACGAAGAGGGGCCCGCCATCGTGCTGTTCGCCGACAGCACGCGGCAAGCCGCGGTACCCGAGGACGCGACCGGCGCGGCCGATGACGGCATCCGCTACCACGGCGCACGTTCGGTCGAACGGCAGGACACGATACAGGCGCTGGCCGCCCGGCGCAGCCTGCACGTTTCCCTCACCACTTTACTCAGCAGCGACTACAAGGCCAAGCAGATCGTGGCCGCCAGCTCGCCCTCGCTGGTCCGTCCCGGGCGCAACCTGCCTGTGCTGGAATCCTTCGACATGCCGCGCCCGTATGCGTTCGCGACGCGCGAGCAGGCCCAGCGCCATGCCGACATGCGCATGGAAGCACAGGAAGCCCGTGGCCAGCTGTGGCATGGGCGTTCGACCGTGCGTACGCTGCGTGCCGGTACGCGGATGAAGGTCGCCGGCACGCCCTTGCGGTCGCTTGGCGAGGCGTCGTCGTTTACGGTACTGCGCGTGACCAGCTTCGGCGTGAACAACCTGCCGACGGTTGCCCAGCAGGCACTGGCGCAGCTGTTCGGACCGCTCGAGGCCTTGCTGCAATCGCTTGTGTCTGCAGACCGGCCCGACGACCTCACGCAGGCCCTGGCGCAGGCGCGCGAGACCGGTTACGCCAACTGCTTCGATGCGCTGCCCGCCGACATCGTCTGGCGTCCCATCCACGATGACAAGCCGACCGCCCTCGGCAGCCAGAGCGCGATCGTGATCGGCGCCGACGGTAACGACCAGCCCAATGGCGCCGACGAACTGTATTGCGACCGCCTTGGCCGGGTGCGCATCCGTTTCCATTGGCAGGACGACGCCTCCAGCTGCTGGGTCCGTGTCGCACAACGTGTGGCCGGCGGCGGCATGGGCAGCCAGTTTTTGCCACGCATCGGCCAGGAAGTGCTGGTGCAATTTCTTGAGAATGACATCGACCGGCCGATCATCGTCGGCGCGCTATACAACGGCCGCGGTGAAGGCGGCATCGCGGCGACGCCGGGCGGGAGGGTGGATGCCGACAGCAATCCGGCAGTCTTCGCGCCTGCCCACGATCAGGCGCGCTCGGGGCAGGGCAATCTGACTGGGGGCAATAGCCCGGTGTGGCATGGGGCTTCGGCCGACAGCGACGGCCATCGCAATCCGGCGGCGCAGTGGGGCGTGCGCAGCAAGGAATTCGGTGGGGCGGGCTACAACCAGTTGCTGTTCGACGATACCGATGGGCAGGGGCGGGTGCAGCTCAGGTCTACGCATGGGGCGGCGTCGCTCGACCTGGGGCACTTGGTTCATGCGGCTGACAATTATCGCGGCAGCTTTCGCGGGCTGGGAGCGGAGCTGCGGACCGATACCTATGGCGCGGCGAGGGCAGGGAAGGGTTTGCTGGTGTCGAGTTACGCGATCGACCACAGTATGTCTTCACGAGAGCCTGCCGGGGAGAACGCAGCGGGTATCGGGATGCTGCTACAGGCAGCAAAGCTGGCTGAGGCATTTCATTCTGCTTCGGTGACACATCAGACAGTGGGCTTGGCTACTCATCTGGGCGCCGGCAAAGCCAATGCGAGCGTGCTTGACGCTCAGGCGCCGCCACTGAAGGCCTTATGGGCATCGACCGCAGGAGCGGCTGATAAGGATGGCGCCAAGGCGGATGCGAGGGCAGAGAATTTTCCGCATTCGAGCGATCCGGTCATTGCGATCGCTGCTAAGGACGGGTTCGCTACTAATGCCGGGCATGACCTGCAACTGGCCAATGGCGAAACCATGTCGCTGACAAGTGGACAGGACACCCAATTCGTGACTGGCGCACGAATGCGGTGGCAAACAGGGCAAGCAGTCGGCGTGCTGGGTGGTGCGATCGAAAGCGGCAGGATTGGGCAGGGGCTGCAACTGATCTCTGCGAAAAAAACTGTCGATATACAAGCACAAGCGGACGAATTGAAGGTCCAGGCGCGGGATGTCGTCAACGTGATCAGTGCGCATGCGCATATGGACTGGGCGGCAGCGAAGCGCATCAGTTTATCGACGGCTGGTGGGGCGAATAGGACCTGTCAGAAATTCTGTGTGCGGGGCCAGAATTTGTAGTTAGATAATTGCGTTCGTAAAGCGCTCGCCGAACATGATGGCAAACTGGTTGGCAGCCTGCTTCCAGGTACGCTGCGGCATCTTCC
>Ga0308160_10004785_pt1 | contig 14306 bp, 13 predicted proteins | sample PhyFR1_FD_201036 | JGI IMG/M metagenome (GOLD analysis project Ga0308160, IMG submission 201036) | Phyllosphere microbial communities from UC Gill Tract Community Farm, Albany, California, United States - DLSLF.R1 | ecosystem: Host-associated > Plants > Phyllosphere > Unclassified | place: USA...
TGTACACCTTGCTCGGCTATGCCTCGCGCGGCCTGATCTGGGCCGGGCTGGGCGCGGAATTGCTGGCAGCCCAGATCGAGGGCGAGCCGCTGCCGCTGGAGACCGGCCTGGTGGATGCGCTGGACCCGGCGCGCTTCGTGTTGCGCGCGCGCCGCAATCCGCGCGGTCCGCAGACAGCTGACTTGTGATTTGGAACATGGCGCCACGCCGTCCAAATGTATAATTGGTGCTTGGCAACATTTCACAAGGCTGGACATGGACGAGACGCCGAATTCGCACGAACTGTTCCTGTTCCTGGCATCGACTGCGCACGACATGAAGAACTCGATCAGCGTCCTGTCCGGGACGCTGGAGCGCTTGCTCTCGCAATCGCCTGCGCAACAGGCCGATGCCCAGCCTGAAGCCGCATCCGCCTATCCGCAGATGGCCCAGATGCTGTACCAGACCAAGCGCCTCAACGACAACCTGATGCAGCTGCTGGCCCTGTATAAACAGGTCGGCAAGCCGGAATACCCCTTCGACATGCAGCCGCTCGAACTCGGCCAGCTGGTCGATCAGGTGGTGGCGCTCGCGCGCGTGCTGCTGGACTCGCGCGGCATCGAACTCGAGCTCGATCATGACCCCAGCCTGATCTGGCACCTCGACGAAGACCTGGTGGTCGGCGTGCTCTCGCATGCGATCAACAACGCCAGCCACTACACCGGCAACCGCGTGCGCCTGGCGATCCACGAGATCGATGGCTGGCTCGAGCTGCGCGTCGAAGACAACGGCCCCGGCTTTCCGCCCGCACTCCTCAAGGCCGGCGCGATCGCCGGCCGCGACAGCGTCGGCGGCGTCAACTTCCTCACCAACAGCGCCGGCCTGGGCCTGTATTTTTCCGGCGAGGTGGCCAGGATGCACCGCCATCGTGGACGCCACGGCACGCTGCGCCTGGAAAACGGCGGCAAGTTCGGCGGCGGCTGCTTTGTCCTGAGGCTGCCATGAGCACCGCGACGTCCTTACCGGCAGCGGCGCCGGCGGCGGCCCCGCTGCGGTCGGTCGCGCCCGGCGGCGCCGACCAGATCGACTGGGCCGACAAGAACTACCTGATCGTGGACGACTTCGTCGGCGTGCGCCAGCTGCTGCGCGAAAGCCTCAGGAGTCTCGGCGCCCGCAACATCGACCAGGCTTCGTCCGGCGGCGAGGCGATGGGACTGCTGGCGCGCGTGCGCTACGACGTCGTGCTGTGCGACTACAACCTGGGCGAGGGCAAGAACGGCCAGCAGGTGCTGGAAGAAGCGCGCGTGCGCCACCTGGTCAATCCGAGCACGGTGTGGCTGATGGTATCGGCCGAAAAGAGCGTGGAATCGGTGATGGGCGCGGCCGAGCACCAGCCGGATGCCTACCTGATCAAGCCGATCACCGAGGGCGTGCTGCTGACGCGCCTGAACCGCGTGTGGCACAAGAAGCAGGTGTTCCGCCTGATCGACCAGGCCTATGCCGAAAAGGATTACCTGCGCGCGGCCAGGCTGTGCGACGCCCAGATCGCCGCCAGCCGCGTGCACGAACACGATTTGCTGCGCATGAAGGCCAGGCTGATGGAGCGCAGCGGCCAGCCGACGCGCGCGCGCGAGGTGTACGAGCAGGTGCTCGCGCAGCGCGAATACCAGTGGGCGCGCGCCGGCCTGGCCAAGATCCGCCTGGCCAACGGCGAGTTCGAGCAGGCCCGGCTGGCTTTCCAGGGCGTGATCGCGGAGAACCGCTATTACATCGATGCCTATGACCAGCTGGCCGTGTCTTACCAGAACATGGGCAAGCTGGAGGAGGCCTGCGCGATCCTGGAGCGCGCCGCCAAGCTGTCGCCGAATTCGGTGCCGCGCCAGCGCAACCTGGGGAATATCGCGCTCAAGCTGGGCAACATGCCGCTGGCCGAAAAGGCCTTCCGCAAGTGCCTCGCCATCGGCGAATATTCGATCATGAAGACGCCCGACGCCTACCTCGGCCTGGCGCGCGTATATGGCCAGAAGAACGATGCCAAGGAAGCGCTGCGCCTGCTGCTGGTGGCGCAGCGCGAGTTTGCCCAGGACCACCCGGACATCCAGCTGCGCGCCAAGATCACCGAGGGCCTGGTCTACCACGAGAGCGGCGATTTCCGCCGCGCGCGCAAGGCCGGCGACGATCTCGAAGCCATGCTCAAGGCGACCCCGGCGCGGCCCGATGTCGCCAGCTGCCTGGAACTGGCGACCCTGCTGTTCGCGGTGGGGGTGAAGGACGCGCCGGCCGAGCTGCTGTGCTACGTGATCCGCAACAACCACGACAATCCGCTGCTGCTGGACGAGGTCCAGAAAATCTTCGACAAGGCGCGCCTGAGCGAGGAGGGCACGGCCATGATCCTCGCCTCGAAAAAGGAAGCGGCGGACCTGATGAACCGAGGCGTGCTGCTATGGAAGACCGGCAAGCTGGGCGAAGCCGTGGACTGGATGCGCGATGCGATCAAGAGCGTGCCGCACAACCAGCGCATCCTGTTCAACGCCGCCCAGATCATGGTTTCCCACCTGCAGCAGCAGGGCTACGACGCCGCGCTCGCGGGCGAAGCCCACGACGTCCTGCTCCACGTCGACCACCTGCTGCCCGGCCAGCAACGCTTCGCCCAGCTGATGGAACAACTCACCCAATTACAACCGGGTAGGGTGGACGGCTCAACCGACGACGGCGATTCTGCCCAAACGGATGCGCCGTCCACGCGGTGATACGCGCCAATCGCAAACCACTGAACGCGATCGGCGCCTCACAACCGGCGCCTGAACATAACGCTCAACCCTTGTCACCCTTGGGCTTCCCGCCCCGCCCCTTGCCATTCACATTCCCATTCTCGGGCGCCACATTCCCCGCATCCGGCTGTGATTGCGGCTGCGGCTGCGACGTAGCAGCCTGCCCCTGATGCGCCCCCGCCTTTTCCCCGCCGCCACCGCCAACAGCCTCATCCGGTGCCCCAGCGGACTTCGCCGCCGGCCCGGCAGCAGCCCCCGGCGCCGGCGCCATCGCCGTCGTCACCGCCTGCGTGAACTGATCCTGCAGCATATTCCACCAGGCCATCGCCGCATCCGCACCCGGCAAGGCCGCGGTCGCACCTGGCTGTGCCGCCCCGGCACCCGCCGCACCCGGCTGGGCCGAACCGCCGCCAGCCGCCGTCCCCGCCTTGCCCGTGGCAGACGATGACGATGACGATGACGGCGAGCTTGCCGCACCGGCACCCTGGGCCGGCTGGCCAAAGAAAGGCGCAAACGGCGTGTTCGCCATCTTTTCCGCGCTGACGCCGGACTGGCGCATCATTTCAGCCATCGAGGCGCCCATCGTCTTCAGGGTCGCGAGGGTGCTGCGCTGCACTTCCATCCCCTGGATGGTTCCGCGCAGCATGGTGAGATTCAGGTTGAGCCAGGCTTCGACCGCCTTCATGTCGGCGATGCGCTTGTCGAGGTCTTCAGTGCTGAGGCCGGCACCGGCCATGTTGGCCATGCCCGGCATGCCGGTACCGGGGATATTCATCGATCCCCACAGGTTCTTGACGAAATCCAGCGTATCCGTGACCCCGGGGATCGCGCCGGAGGGGGGTGGTTTGATCATTGTTCGTCTCCTTGGTAGATCGGACTAGCGTAGCAGATAAAGAACAGCGCTCCTAGACACGGCATAGCGTGCGGGCATGCGCCGGCCGGCAGCGGCGAGCGGCCCTGGCAGCGCGGCGGCGCGGCAGGGCGGCGGCGGACAAGCTACACTAGGCGGATGAGTCTTGCCAACGCCCTGATCCGCCACCGCCGGCAATATGCCTTCGGTGCGCTGACGGTCCTGCTGCACGTGCTGGTGTTCGACTGGTTCAGCGGCCAGCTCGGACGCCGGCGCGAGGACGCGGCGCCGGTGGTGCGCGCGCCCTTGCTGGCGCAGCTGATCGAGGCGCCGCGGCCGGCCCCGCCCGCGCCGCCGCTGGTACCCCAGCCTAAGCTGAATCCGCCGCCACCGCTGCCCGAGGTGCCGCCCGAGCCCATCGAGCCCATCGAGCCACCCCCTGCCGGTCCCGATACAGCGCCCGCGTCCGATCCGCATGCGGTCTCGCCTGGCGCCGACAGCGCAGCCGCGGTCTCGGCGGATGCGGCCACCGCGCAGGAGGGCGCCGCCGCCCAGCTTGCGAGCGGACAGGGGCGCGCCACCATGGCCGCGGCCGGCGTACAATCCCAGCCCGCGCCGCCGCCGCAGCCACCGCCACCGCAGCAGACAGCGCCCGCCCCGGCGCCGCTGCCGCAACAGCGCGTCTACAAGGTCGACCTGCCGCCGCCGGCCGAGATCACGCTCGACGTCGCCCGCACCGACGCCAACGGCACCCAGTGGCATGGCGAGGCCCTGCTGTCCTGGGAGCGGGCGGCGCCCGGCTACCGGGTGCGCGTCGAGGCCGGTATCCGGGTCGTGTTTACGCGCGTGAACCTGCTGACCCTGAGCAGCGAAGGCACGGTTGGAGACGAGGGATTCATCCCCATATTGATGACAGAGAAGCGGCGCGGACGCGCCGCGACCGCCACGCATTTCAACCGCAAGGACGGCACGCTGACCTTTTCGGCGTCCCAGGCCAAATATGCGCTGGTGCCGGGCACCCAGGACAAGGCGAGTTTGCCGCTGCAACTGGCGGCCATCGCCCGCGGGGACGCCAAGCAACTAAGCGGCACGATCGACATCCTGGTCGGCGAAGACCGCGATGCCAGCGTGTTCAGTTTCACGGTGGCCGGGCAGGAACAGATCGACACCCGCCTTGGCCGCCTCGCCACCTGGCATCTGGTACGGCCGCCAAAACCGGGGTCTTACCATTCGCGCCTGGAAGTGTGGCTGGCACCGGGTTATGGCTGGTTGCCGGTCCAGATCCGCAACGTGGAAGCGAGCGGGGCGGTCACCACCCAGACAGCAAGCAATATCGTGATGAAAGAGGCAGGAAGCCCATGAACAAGAATACCCTAAAGCTGGCCACGGCCGGCCTGATGCTGGCGGCGCTGGCCAACCCGAACGCACGAGCGGCAGCGGCGGACGAGCACCCGGCCGTCAAGCGCGCCTTCGACTTGCCGCCCTCGGCCGACCTGATCTACTCGATCAGCGCGCGCCAGCGCGGCTTTAACCTGAACGGCGACGCCACCCTGACCTGGCGCGCCGGCGAAGGCAAGTACAGCATCGGCGCCGAATCGCGCGTGGCCCTGCTCGGCAAGCTGACCGAGAACCGCAGCCAGGGCACGGTCGACAGCCACGGCCTGGCGCCGGCCGAGTTCTACGAAAAACGCTTCCGCAAGGAGCCGGACACGGCCACCTTCGACCGCGATGGCAAGACCATCAGCTTTGCCGACGGCAAGCAGACCTACCCGATCAAGGGCGGCGAGCAGGACCGCGTCTCGGTCACCTGGCAGCTGGCGGCGGTGGCGCGCGCGGCCAAGGACAAGTTCAAGCCGGGCTCGGAATGGCAGTTCTTCGTGGTCGGCCCGCGTGATGCCGACCCATGGACCTTCCGCGTGGTGGGCCGCGAAAAAGTCCAGGCCGGCGCCGCCATCGGCACCGTCGATGCCGTGCACGTGCTGCGCGAACCGCCGGATTCGCGCGGCCAGACCCTCGATTTGTGGCTGGCGCCGGGGCAGGAGTGGTATCCGGTCAAGCTGCGCTTCACCGATAACGACCGCGATTTCGTGGAGCAGACGCTGGAGCGCATCAACAAAAAGTAAGCGTCAACCCCGGCCTTGCTCCTGCCAGGCCAGCACATGCGCCGGCGCCGCGGCCGTACAACCCGCATCCGGCACCGGCGCTCCATGCGCCTGCCTTAACGGCAGCACCCCGGCCCATACCGCCAGCGCCATGTCTGCCTCGTCGTCCTTGGGCGGCCCGCTGCGCACCTTGCAGGCTGCCTCGTCCAGGGCAATGCGCATGACGGTGGTGGCACCATATTCCTGCGCGTTGCCGGCGCGCACCTGCGGCTGGCGGCCCGGCGCCAGGTGTTCCATGAAGGCTTCCAGGGCCGCGTGCTTGCCGTCGTCCTCGACGACCGTAAAGCGGCCGTAGATCATGGCGCTGCGGTAGTTCATCGAATGGTTGAAGGCGGCGCGCGCCAGCACCAGGCCGTCCAGGTGGGTGATCGTCACGCAGCAATCCTGCTCGGCCAGCTGCTTGAGCATGCGGCTGCCGTTCGAGCCGTGGATGTACAGGTGGCCGCCGATGCGCCAGCAGGCCGTCGGGATGCAGTGGCTGCCTTGCGCATCGGCGAAGGCGACGTGGCAGAGATAGGCCGCGTCGACGATCGCGTACAGCAGGGCGCTGTCGTAGGAGGCGTTGCGCGCGATGCGCTTGATCTGGGTGCGGGGGCTGGGAGCGGTCGTCATGGTCTTGGCAGATGGTCTCGATGAAGTGATGGCAAGCCGACTATAATCGCTCGGTGGCCCCAGGAATAGATCCAGGATCGGCCAATTCGATGGGGCCACGATGGACTACGCACTGCTGCTCGACACCTTCGCACGCGCACCCGGCCGCGGCGGCTGGCCGCGCCAGCGCCTGCTGCACGGCTGCCTGCGCGCCGCCATCCGCGACGGCACCCTGGCCGCCGGTACCCGGCTGGCGCCCACGCGCACCCTCGCCGGCGAGCTCGGGATTGCCCGCAACACCGTCCTGTACGCGTATGAACAGCTGGCCAGCGAAGGCTTCGTGGTGCCGGACCGGCGCGGTACCGTGGTGGCAGCCATTGCCGCCGGCTTGCGTCCCCGCGCAGCGCCACCGCTGTCACCGTCGCAGGCGCCGCAGCCGCAGCCCGCCCTGGCACGCCGCGCGCAGGGACTGCGCAGCACCCGCAACGCCGCCAGCGAAGGCTTGCCCTTCGTGCCCGGCGTGCCGGACCTGCAGGCGTTTCCGCTGGCGCTGTGGCGGCGCCTGCTGGAGCGCGCCTGGTGCAGCCTCGATCCGGCGCGGCTGAACTACGGCGACCCGGCCGGCGAGCCGGCCTTGCGCGCGGCCATCGCCGACTACTTGCGCGCCTCGCGCGGTGTGGTGTGCGAGGCGGACCAGGTGTTCATCACCGACGGCGCCCAGGCCAGCCTCGACCTCTGTGCGCGCGCCTGCGCCGACGAAGGCGATACGGTCTGGCTCGAAAACCCGGGCTACGGCGGCGCGCTGGCCGCCTTCCGCGGCGCCGGGCTGGCGGTGGAGGGCATCGATGTCGACCTGGAAGGCATGGCGCCCACGCCGCGCGACTGGCAGGCGCGGCCGCCGAAGCTGGTGGTTGTGACGCCATCGCACCAGTATCCGGTGGGCGTGGTGATGTCGCTGGCGCGGCGCATGGCGCTGATCGAGGGCGCGCGCCAGGCCGGCGCACTGATCGTCGAAGACGACTACGACAGCGAATTCCGCCACGAAGGCGCGCCGCTGGCGGCGATGCAGGGCCTGGTGGCGGATGCGCCGGTGCTGTATTGCGGTACCTTCAGCAAGACCATGTTCCCGGGCTTGCGCATCGGCTTCCTGGTGGCGCCGGCCGGCCTGGCGCCCGGCCTGGCGGCGATGCGCGCGCAAAGCTACGCCAGTGGCCGCGCGGCCGAGCAGCTGGCGCTGGCCGAATTCCTGCGCAGCGGCGCCTTCATGGCCCATCTGCGCCGCATGCGCCGCCTGTACCACCAGCGCCGCGATGCGCTCACGGCGGCGCTGGAGCGCCACCTGGGCCGCATCGCCGAAGTGCACGGCGCCTCGGCCGGCATGCATTTGTCCTTGCGGCTGCTGGACGAGCGGCTGTCGGACGTGGCGATTGCACGCCAGGCGCGCGAACAGGGGATTATCGTCAATCCGCTGTCGACCCATGCGGTTGGCGCGGGGACACGATGGAACGGCCTGATGCTGGGGTATGCGCAGGTGCCGGCCGAGCAGATGGATGGTCTGGTGCGGCGGTTGGCGGCCGTGGTGTATCTGGTTGCGTATGCGGAGACCCGGCAGGGCGCCGGGTGAAGCGCCGCCGCCGTGCACCGGCACCGCGGCGGAGTTGTTGTCAGCGGCGCTGCCGATGCCTGGCGCCGCTGCGTCGTCCTAGCATGCTTCCATGCAGGCCAGGAAGGTTTCCATGCAGGCGTCCCGGTCGGGTGTATTGTTCAGGCACCAGATTTTGGCGTTCTGGCAGTGCGCCTGGCACGAGTCGGCCAGCGCCGGTGCCGTGGCGGCGCCCAGGCCGATTGCAAACATCAACATTGCGATCTTGCGGTTCATGTCTTTCTCCTTGGGGATGGACAAGCAACTACTTGGGATTCCTGCTTGGCTGGCGCGGTGTGCGCGTCCGGGTCAGCAAGTCGTTTCCACGCATTCCTGCTGCTCGGCGCGGCAATCGGCCGTCGCGCCGCCGGCGGCGATGCAAGTGCGGTAGATGGCGGCGCAGGCCGACAGGCAAGATGCGAAAGCCGGGGCGGACGCGGCGCCCAGGCCGATGGCGAATACCAGGGTGGCAAATTTCTTGTTCATGTCGTTCTTCTCTCCGGGTGGTTGGAAGGACTTGCTTGCCGCGCCGGGTAGCGGAAGTGCCCCGTGGCGGACGGACTACATCGTCGTCGACTTCAGCTTGTCCAGGGCGGCATCGATCGCGCCCTGGTCGAAGCCCACCAGCTGGCGGTCGCCGATCAGGATGACCGGCACGGCCTTGCCGCCCAGCTTGGCGAAATCCTGTTTGCCCTTGTCGGACTTGGCGACGTCGAAGTCGGCGAAGGCCACTTGGCGCGTCTTCAGGTAGGCGCGCGCCTTGGCGCAGTAGGGGCAGGTTTCGGTGCCGTAGACCACGACGCGGGTCTTGGCATCCGGATAGTAGGCGGCGAAATTTCCTTCGCTATATTTCGGCATTACCATCCGCACCACCTGGGGCACGTAACGGCCGGCGGCCAGGCCGGCCGCGAGGATCAAGCCGTAGAGAAGCAGGTTTCTCGCCGTTTTTGCGAACATGCTGGTTCCTTCGTCTATGCGCGGCTGGACGTCCCGGGGGCTTCCGCGGCAGAAAATTGTTCTAGATGAGCTATTGGTATGCCCAGCACCTAACATCGGACATTGTTGCGCTGGAGTCAATGCGCGGTGGGTACTAGTTGAAAAAAATCATGAAGGTATGCGCAGCATTCGCAAGGCATGTGAGGCGCAAGGGTGATGCGGAGCGCGGAGCTGAAAGCCCGCTTCATGGCGAAGCGGGCGCAAGAATCATTCCTGCGGTATCGGATCTTCCGGCGAATCGTTCTCCCAATGCAAAGTCATTTCCTTGGCCTCCCCGCCGATCTTGACCGTGCGCTTGAACACCTTGCCTTCGGCGGCCGCGCTGATGCGGTAGGTCCCGTTCGGCAGCCTGGCATAGAACATCGGGCCAGTGTTGGCCACGCTCAGCACCTTCGCGCCCTTGGCATCCAGGATGTCGAGCTGGACGTCGGAGCGGAAGGCGCCGCTCTGCTTGGTGGCAAAGGTCAGCAGCAGGTTGTAGTCGGCACGCAGGGCGCGCAATGCCGATTGCTCTTCCTGGCCGACGCCGCCGTTGATATAGCTGACGCCGTTCTGCTGCTGCGGCGTGGGTGCCGCCAGGGCGGCGTGGGAACCGAGGCAGGCGGCCAGTACCAGGGCCGCGCTCGCAAGTGCTCGTTGCATGGCATTCCTCCTTATTTTCTCAATATCAATATAGCAACGTTAATTATCGCTCGACTGTGACGAGGGCAGCGCGCGGCTGGGGCCGCTGCTTATTAAACAAGCAACATTACCCATCCTGAATCCGTTGCTTATTTGCCAGATTGACCGCCGAGAGCGACATCCGGCGGCCGTTCCTTATTAGTTGCCTGGTCCTAACTGTTATACTGACGCCCCGCGCCCGACCACCTGGCCGCGCGCGCAGTACGACACCGCCGCAAACTGCTAAGCCCAACGATGATCGACAACCTGGCCGGCGCCATCGCCGCCGACTCCCATTCCCCAGCGCTGGATGAGATTGATCCGCTGCAGGCCCACTTCCATGAGGGCGTGGCACCGGACGAGATCGAACAGGTCTACCTGCTCAAGCGCGCGCAGCCGATGCTGCAGGCGTTCACGGCGCTGTTCCACGGCGGGCAGGACGGCGTCATCGTGCGCCTGCTGGTGCTGCGCGAACTGGCGTCCGATCCGGCCGACTCGGCCTTTTCGCGCGCCGACATCAACCAGAAGTTCGCCTACCTGATCCCGGAAAGCCTGGAAACCGTGCTGGGCCGCCTGCGCAGCCACGGCCTGCTGGCCTGGGACAACCCGGCCGCCGTCTACCGCATCACGCCGATGGCGCGCAACGTGCTGGCCGCCCTCGACACCCTGCTGGCGCTGGCGCGGCCCGAGGACGACGAGGCCGAGATGGGCTTTCTGCTGTCCCAGGTGGCCGGCGCCCAGGCGGTCGGCGGCGTCACGGTCGAGCAGCTGAAGCATCTGCTGGGGCGCCTGGTCGAGCTGACCGAGGAATTCCGCGACGCCATCGCCTCAGGTTCCGAATTCCGCCTGCGCACCTCGCAAGCCAAGTGGCACATGGCCTGCGACTGGGTCGAGAAGGGCTCGGTGATCCTGCGCGCCATCACCTCCGACGAGCGCGCCGACAGCGCCACCCACCGCGCGGCGCAGGCGATCGGCCGCGCCCAGTCGCAGCTGCTGAACATGCAGGGCATGTTCTCGCGCGCGCTCAACCAGATCGAGCGCCAGCGTGTGCACCTGGGCCAGTCCGGCTTGTCGACCACCGATGTCAAGCGCTGGCTGCTGGCCCACGACGACCTGGCCAGCCTGGCCGAGGATGCAATCGAACGCCCGGTGCTGCCGCTGTTCCTGACGCCGGCCGAGATGATCGACGTCGCCGAGACCGAATTGCTGACCGAGCGCGCGGCCAGCGTCGGCCCCGGCGGCCTGCCGAACGGCGAGGATGCGCCGCTCACCATCAACGACAACCCGGCCCTGCAGGCCGAGCTGGACGACTGGCTCAAGCGCCTGTCCGACTTCGCCAACCTGGACAACTTCCCCGAGTTTTCGGAGAGCGGTCCGCGCAGCGTGCCGATCCAGGATTCGCTGCTGCCGGCCAGCTTTGCGATCGCCTCCTACCGCGCCTCGCTGCTGCCGCTGCTGGGCGACGTCAGCGAAGCCAGCCTGCAGGGCGCCACGGCGGCCCTGGCACGCCTGCCGGTGCGCTTCGCGTCCGAGGACGAGATGGTCGAGGTGGACGACCCGCACGTGGCGGCGATGTCGCGCGCGACCCTCTCGATCGCGCCGCCCGTGGAAACCCCCTCGGCCCTGTTCCTGCCCCCTGGATTCGACCTGAACCTGGATAGCCCAGCCACACCGGAAAGCACCCCGCACCATGAATGACGACGCCCAAATCCTGATCGCGCGCCTGCTCACGCACCAGACCCTGCGCCGCGACGACAAGATGGTCAAGCGCGCGCTGTCCGACGACCTGTTCCGCACCGAAGTCGACAAGCGCCTGCTGGAATCCGGCCTGAAGCTGATCGACAACGTGTATGCCGACCACGTTACGCTGGCCCTGCACCGCAACGTCGAGCCGAAGATCTTCGGCGCCAAGGACATCTGGCAGAACAACAACTTCGGCCTGACGCGCGACGGCGTGGCGCTGCTGGTGGTGCTGTGGGCGCAGATCATCCTGCCCAAGCGCCAGCGCCAGGAAACCCACCAGGCGATCGACGTCGACCAGACCGACATGTTCGACAAGGACACGCCGATCCCGCGCGCCGAAGACACCTCGATCGGTATCTCCTACACCGCGCTGCTGGCCGACTTCGGCGACAAGCTCGGTAAAAAGACGCGCATGGACATGAACCTCGGCCTGCTCTCCAAGCTCGGCTTCATCGAGCGCCGCGGCGACGTGGTGCTGGAAGGCCCGCTACTGGACCTCTTGATGGACACCGACCTGCTGAAGGAGCGCATCATCAACGGCGCCCTGGCCGACGTCTTCAAGCGCGCGCCGCTGGCGGTGGCGCGGCGCCGTCCGGTGGCTGCAGTGGCTGCCGACGTGGCGGCCGACGTGGCTGCCGATGCAGCCAACGATGCCGAGCCGCCGGCAGAGCTGCCAGCCGAAGCTTCGGCCGAAGCGCCAGCCGAGTCGCCGGCCGCCGACAGCACCGATCATCAAGGATAAACAAGCGCATGTTCCACATCAAATCTCTCGAGCTGGTCCACTGGGACTACTGGCAGCGGATCAAGAACATCCCGCTCGACGCCAAGATCATCACCATCGCCGGCCAGAACGGTTCCGGCAAGACCACGCTGCTGGATGCCATGCGCACCCTGTTTGGCCTGGATTGCTCGATGGGCCGCACCTATAAACACTATGCGCGCCACTCGGGCCAGCAGAGCGCCTGGATCCGCGCGGTGGTCGACAACAAGCCGATCGGACGCCAGCTGTCGAACCGGCCGTTCCGCCATTCCGGTTTCTTCAGCGACGACGAAGTGACCCTGTTCTGCCAGGTGCAAAAGAACGGCGGCGACTGGAAGCGCCAGTACCTGATGCGTCCGGGGAATGTCGACATCGAGGAAGTGACCGAAGCCTCCGACTGGCTGGGCGTCGAGAATTACCGGAAACGCCTGGCTTCAGCTGGCCTGTCGCCGGCGATGTCGAAGGTGCTGGCGCTGGAGCAGGGCGAGACCGACAAACTGTGCGAATACGCGCCGCGCCAGCTGCTCGACCTGGTGTTCCAGGTGTTCGGCGACAAGGAAGTGCTGGACGCCTACGACGAAGCCAAGCGCCACCAGCGCGACACCGAGGCCGAACTCAAGCGCTTCGAAGCCGAACTGGAAGCCTCGCGCACCAACTTGGAAGGCTTGCGCCTGCGCGTCGCCAACTATCACCAGTGGGAAGACCTGAACAAGGAACGCAAGACCCTGGTCGAGGAAGTGCTGCCCAGCCTGGAGTACCACGAGGCGCGCGAAAAGGCGGCCAACATCAGCCGCCAGCTGCGCGAAGCGAGAAAGCCGCTGGCCCAGGCCGATTCGCAGCTGGCCGAGAAGCGCAACCAACTGGCGGCCCAGCAGCGCGCGCTGACCGAGGCCCAGCAGCAGGAGGTAACGCTGGAAAAGGAAGCGACCGAACTCGCCGGCCGCCTGACCCAGCTGAACGGCAAGCTGAAGCCGCTGGAAAGCCTGCTCGAACAGAAGGAGCGCCTGCAGAAGCTGTCCGCCGACTCCGGCGCCGACATCGCCGAAGTCGCGGCCCAGCTGGAAGCGAAAGAAGCCGAACTGCAGAAGAAGCGCCAGGAACGCGAAGCCCTGTCGACCCGGATCGCCGGCGAGATGTCGACCATCTCGGCGCTGCAGGGCAAGAGCAGCATGCCCGAGCCGGAAGCCCAGCGCCAGATGCGGCGCGCGCTGCGCGACGCCGGCATTGCGCACGCGATGCTGTCGGACATCGTCGAAGTGACGGATCCGAAGTGGCAGGGCGCGGTGGAGGGTGTGCTGGGCGGTTACGCTTCGGTGGTGCTGCTGGAGCGCGCCAAGGATGCGCCGGCGGCCTACAAGCTGGCCGAGAAGGAGCGTTACCGCCACTTCATCGTGCCGGATTGCGTCGCCGCGCCGGTGGTCAAGGATTCGACCCTGCTGTCGGTGGTGCGCTTTTCCAGCGCGGCGCCGGGCTGGCTGATCGACCAGCTCGAACGCATCGAACGCGTGGAATCGGTGGATGCCGGCTTCAAGAGCGATTCCGACGAGTGGATCACGCCGGACGCCTACCACCGCGAACGGCGCGGCGGACGCTCCCTGTTCGTCGAGCCATCGCGCTACCGCTTCGGTTCCGCCGGCAAGACCCAGCGCCTGGAAGCGATCCAGAAGCTGCTGCCGGCGCTGGAAGCCCAGGAAGACACGCTTACCCTCGCCATCAGCAAGCTGGCCGCGGAAGTCTCGGCGCTGCGCGTGCGCATCGCCGGCGTCGACGCGGCCAAGGAACTGTCGGCGCGCCAGGCCGAATTCGACGAAGCCATCCGCGCACTCGAACCGCTGAAGGCCGAGCGCCTGCAGGTGGGCGCGCGCCTGGGCGAGCTGCAGGTGCTGATCAAGGGCGCCACCGTGACCCGCACCCGCGCCGACACCGTGTGGCAGAACGCGCGCATGGCGTTGTCGGAAGCGGAAGCGGGCCTGCGCCTGAACCACCGCCGCCAGATCGACCAGCGCAGCGACCACGCGCGCGACCTGCTGGCGCTGCGCCGCAACTGGCGCCATGTGCCCAAGAGCTGGCGCAATCCAACGCAGAGGGCAAGCCTGGTGGCGACCCACCAGAACGTGCACCAGGTGAAGCTGCGCGTGGGTTCGCTCGACCA
>Ga0308160_10004786_pt1 | contig 14306 bp, 11 predicted proteins | sample PhyFR1_FD_201036 | JGI IMG/M metagenome (GOLD analysis project Ga0308160, IMG submission 201036) | Phyllosphere microbial communities from UC Gill Tract Community Farm, Albany, California, United States - DLSLF.R1 | ecosystem: Host-associated > Plants > Phyllosphere > Unclassified | place: USA...
CTCAGATTGACAGAACTGATTTTGTGAATAATACAGCTTTAATGAATGCTAAAAAAACAGATGTTATTAAATATCTTATTAGTAAAGGCGCTAATGTTAACCATAGAAATACATACGGTGAAACTGTATTGCATAAGATCATGGGTTTAAAAAACAAGAAATCTTTTGATTATGTTTTTCCTTTGATTAATGATTATAGTATTCGCACAAATGACTCTGATGGCGATAAGAAAACATATATCCATCATGCTATTGATTATGGTTTTCATTATGCTGTTGAACCATTTATTAAAAATAATAGTACGTCAGATATACAACAGCTTTCTAATTATTTAAAGGATAGTTTAAGATATATGATGACAGAACCTAATAAGGCTTATCCACCATCATTGATTTCAGCACTTATAAAAGCAGGTAAGGAAATTTCCAATGAAAAATTAAAAAATACAGATATTCAGTTTATCATTGAAATGATAGAAGAAACAAGATTTGAAAAAAATATTTATACATTTTTTAAGCACTCAAACATTATAGGTTTAACAGATGCAAATTTATTGCATATTTTTAAATCTCTTATGGAAACAAAACATTCTTACAAAGCAATTGAATTAATTAAAGCTACTAACCAACGCTTTATCTCAGATGATAAACTTTTATCCATGTCTATGGGATATTCTAATTTATGCACTTATCTTTTGAAAAATAAAGAATATGATTTATTTAAGACAAACTCTAAATTGGATAAATCCATTACTACTAAAATACCATATTATATCTTTATTAATACTTATTCTAATGAGTATCATAAAGAACAATTAGTTAGCGATATGATTAATGCTATGATTCAACAGAATTCTTTTAAACAGATCACTGAATCAGTACTTGAAGATACAAAAAATGTTTTTAATTTAAATGATTTTATTTCTATTATTAAGCAGCTTCATAGCATTAAAAATGAGGACTTCCCTATCTCTGATAAAGAAATAGACGCTATTTTTAATAAAACATTCAGAAATCCACTCAATTGCAAGAATGCCATTCTTGCGCTAAATACTAAAAAGAAAATCCAACAATCTCTTTCATTAAACAGCGATACATTAGCTCCAATTAAAAATAAAAGATTATAAAATAAAAAAGCTCTCATTACCCAATGAGAGCTTAATCACTTATATTATATAACAAAATATTAATCATTTTTTGAACCAAAAAATAATTTATTCATTTGTTTATCAAGTGCATTGTTTATTGAACCAGGAGAATAATTTTTTTGGATATTTTCTTCATTTTGTTTTTCTAAATTTGGGATAACTACCAAAAAATTAATAAACAAACAGCAAATAAAAGTAATTAAACCTATAATAACACCTTTGGTTTTATTTTTATTACTTTTTATTATAACCCCCATTATAGCGAGAGCAAATAAGGACATGAAAATTTTAACTATACCAACTGACATTATTAGTATAATAAGACCAAACATCGCCATAACAATCATCGGAGCACATATTATAAATGCTAAACCAGCATCATTATTATTATTATGATTATTATTATTTGCCATAGCCTGCCTCTTTTTTCATTTAAATTATTTTATACATATATAAGTTTTTATGCTATAATTTCATATATTTCAAATTTAATTTCGAGATTAATTTATGATATTAGATCTTACTGATACAAGAGATATTAAAAAACTAAGAAAACTGCCTCATGACAAAATAGAAAACATGATATTAAAAAACCAGATAGCTCATTTAAATAATAATAAAACGGTTTTTTATATTAATGATATACCTTTATTAAATCTTTTAGTTAAGCATGGTTTGGATGTAAATTCCCCACCTCCACAATATAATGAAAAAGACAGATATTATGAGCGTAATATACAGAATTACAAACATCTCTATTTAACATATTTAAATCCAGCTCAAACAAAAGATTTTAATAAGATAAAGTTTCTTTTTGAACAAAATTTTGATTTTATTGGCAATACTGATAAAAACATTTTAATTAAAAGTATGAGTAATTCTTTATTTTTTGATTTTTATTTGAATAATTTAGACTTTTATGAAGATTATATTTCAGAAGCACTTATTCATTCTATAAAAATAAAAAACATACCTTCTTTTGAAAAACTATATAACCATAAATCGCTTTCATTTTATAATAAAAATAAAGATGAAGTTATAAATCATGCTTTGACATCTTGTGATGATACAATAATGGATACTATTATGAATGCGGGTTTTAATTTTCTTCAAAAAAAACAAGAAAATTACTATATAACAAGTTTTAATTTTTTTATGGCCAAACAAAATCATGCTCTGAATGAAAAAATAGCTGAATTGCAGAAAAGTATAAATATGATAGTTGAAAATAAAATGAAAGTTAGATCATCATTATCCTCTCAGGAAATTGTGAATGGTTTTTCAAATAAAATACAAAAAAATAAAAAACAGATTGAGAAGAATAATGAAATTATTGTGTATGTTCATAACAATTATGGTGTCACCGATAAAGCCATTCAAGTTTATTTTATTGAAAGATTAAAAAATAATTTATATAAATCTATGGATAATGATGTTATCATTAATAGTATAAAACAGAAAAAACGACTCTAATAAAAAAGGCTACCTGAGTAGCCTTCTTAAAATTATAGTAATTTAAACTTCTGCTGTTGCATTTTCATAACTTTCTTCATTTAATTTACTTTCAAGCTTAAATAATTCTTGTTTTTTCATTTCAATTTCTTCTCTAAAAGTCTCGATAGCTTCTTTTTTATTGAAATACATTTTAGTTTCAAAGCTGAATTTATTATGCTCTTTGTTCAGTTCGAAATTATGGAAATTATAAAAAGGTAGATCAGAGTTTGTTTCAAATTTCATTAACACTGATTTATTTTCATTATCCAGACTTACACTAAAAAGATGTGATGTGGATTCAATCAGTTTATCTTTATGAATAACAGTAATATCGGATTCACTATTATTAATTAATTCGTTCCAGTTATATGGAACTACAAATACCTCATTTTCGCTCCTATAATCTTTTACAATTTCAACATGAAAAAGTTGATTAAGAGACATAGATTTGAGCTTGTCTTTATTTTTAATAATATAGTTGAGTTTTTTACCCATTGTTGTTTTCAACAACATTTTTTTTGCAAACGAATCTTTAGAACTTACAATTGTTCTGAATGCAGACTCTTTTTCTGCAAGATTAATATAATGTTCAATACCATACACAATCTCACTCATTAGGTATTTTTCAGCATCTTCTTGTGTATGATAAATACTATTTTCATCATCAGAGAACCATTTTGCATATTGGTTATATAGTTTTTCTCTAATTTGAATAACTAAACGACGATCATTCTTATAAGAACCAGAGATTAAGTAATAAACAAGGTCAGTGCTTTCTTTAAAAGAACGCATAGCCATATAACGCCACGCCTGACTAAAATCATAAGCAAACTTGAAATCATCAAGATTTTTAAAAGAATCAGCAAAACCCGGAACTTTGAAATAAACACCAATATCTTGTTTAATTTCTTTTACAGTTTTGTTAATTACATTAGTCATTTTCTTAACCTCTTTTGTTTGTGTAAGAATATAATAGCAAAAACAGACATAGGTTACAAGAAAAATAAACTAATAACGTAATATACCTTCTAAAAAATTGACATCTTTTCTAATCTAAAAAGGGGATTTTACTGCAATAATAAATAAAAAAAGCCCCACTAATGGGGCTTTAAATTCTTAAAAAGCTTTAAAATTATTACAAGATTTAATTTCATCATTTATCATTTCTTCAGGATTATATCCAGTTCCATAATTCGCTTTGTTAAATGCCTCTTGTAAAATAGGTGGTAAATTACTTTCAAGAATGTCGCTTACATTTAACACTACAGTAACCTTTTCTTTATTTTTATAAAATCCTAAATAATTTTCCATATCTTCTTTGTTTTTAAATGCCACTGCACTAAAACCAGCCTTATTCTCTACATAAAAATCTTTTTTCTTTAAGCCTGATTTTTTAAAAGCCAAATCTACATAAATATCTTTTTCCTGAGGAACAGCTTCAAATTCAACATAAGGATATTTACCTATTGTTTTCAATTCATTTGAATCATAACGAAATGATGCAATTAAAGGATACTCCTGCAAACAATCATCATTTCTTAATTGTTTTACTACTGAACTTACAGCAGAACCATATAAGAGAGTCCATTTCATACTATCATTTAATTTTTGAATATAGTCTGCTATTGAAAAATCTTGCACTGGAACATCGTAAATCTTCTTGGTATCTTTATTATATTTATAAAGTTCCATTTTATTAATCAAAGATTGACGTTGATATTCATTTGCCTGACCCACACCAGTATAATATTCACTGGATTGAGATAATAAGTTATTATAATTATGTTTATATTCTTTACTACTTATCCTGTTAAGCTTTTCTAAAAAATCAGAACCCGTATAGGATGAAAAACCATTTAAAAACCCATTTAAAGATTGACGGTTTTTAATACGTTTTCTTTGACCTTTTTTCTTTGTAACAACAAATCCATGAAAACTTTCCTCATCATCGTAAAAAGGCTCGCCCAAAGATTTCATATAATATTCTTTATTTTCTTTTAACAGAAAACAATATTCTTCATTATCGTTAAGTGAAATCTCAGATTCTTTAAATGAAGTTTTTGCATTTGGATTATCTGGATTAAAAACAATCTCAATTTCTGAATTAATATATGACCAATATGCATGAAAAACATGATCTACTATTTCATTATTTTTACTTATCTTAAAAGAAGCCAATAAATATGTACTCTGTTTTTTAGGTTTATTTTCAAAAATCAATTGAGTTCCTTTCGTTAAAGGAACATCGGCAACATTACCATACATCGTATCGTTATCTAGGAAAAGATAAAGTGTTGTATCTTCTTTTAACTCAGCGATGGTACCTTTTCTAACTTCTGTTGATTTTATCATATAATATCTCCTGATTTTATTTGGCAATATTATACCATAATTATTTTTAATACTCTATCTTTTTTTATCCATCCTCGCCGTAAAACCCCATCCTTCAGGTCGGGGTGGATGTCAACAAACTACATTCTTTTCCTTTTAACACTCCCTACATTTGATGAACTTACAAGGGATGAAGATTCTTCCATTACTTTATTTAAAAGATGTTTTTCTACATTAACAACTAAAGCACTCCAGTTTTCATTTACGCTATTTGTATTATCTACAATATCTTCCCCAATTTTATAAACTAAATTATTGGAAACTGTTGCAAATCCCTCCTCATAACTTTTTCTGAATAATAGTTTCCCATTATCACTTATGAGATATTTCATATATTCAACTGTAATTATTTTTTTATCGATTAAATCTTTTAGTATATAATCGAGAGAATCAAAATATACCTGCCTTGTTTTATTGCCATAAATTTTACATTTTCCATTAAATATTATCGATGCTAAATTTTTATCATTAATTGCATATACTTGTTTTTTATCATAGAAAGTATCATATAGATATTTCTTATCAAACACAGGAATTGATAAAATTTTCATGAATGTATTTTCACCTTTATTAAATTCTATATTTGATAGCAAATTTATTTTTCCATTTTTATCCAGATTATAAATAAGTGTATTCCATACATCTGACTCTAATTGTGTTGATTGAAATTTATATCCCTCATCTATTAATTTTTCCAATTTAATTAAATGATTTGGAGAAGATATTTCTATTATTTGATTTATATCCAAATACAATGATAAAAGATTATCACCATCTTGGGTTTTGTCTTTAGGAGTATATAAATCTGATAAATCATCTATATACTCTAAAAAACTAGCATGATTATTATTTTTATTAACTAACACTACCATCTTATCGCGCACGCTTGCATGTATAATTGCCATATTTTCATCCGTTTGAGTTTTAAATTCACTTCATTATAACATAAAATGATTGACAAAAAAATATTATTGAAGCGTATCTCATAAATATGTATACTAACAAAATACATTATCAGAAAAAGGTTTTTATCTATGGTTAGCATGAAACAATCCAGTGATTTTTGCATTATGAGACATGATGTATCAAGATACATTTTAAGCCCATCACACAATCTTATTAAAAGTTCTGAACAACTCATGAAAACAAAACTTTTAACAAGAGAAGAATCTTCTTTAAAAGAGATTGATTTAGCAATTCATTATAACCAACAAGAATATTTTAGAAATTTAGAAATAGCATTTCTTTTTGATGAGCGTAATAAAAATGAGATTATCGAAGAACCATTAGTAGTTAATTTAAAATCATGGATTAAAGAAGCAAGTAAATTAGATTTACATTATACAGATATCATTGCTCATGCTTTAAAAATTAACAGACATTTACCTTTCAATGAAATTATTGATGTTAATATTCAAAAAGAAAATCTTAGAGAGGATCTATTACTTGTTCTTAAAAAATGTATTAACACGTTTTCTTTTTCGTCAATTGCATACATATTAAACATGATTAAAAATCATGATAGTTCATTTTTAGATGAGTTAAAACATGTATTCTCTATTGAGTGTAATAGACAGCAAAACTTTTTTAATCTTTTGTTAGCTTCTTACGAAAACAACAAAATAAGAAATACAATTTTATCTTATTTAACTGTAGAAGATATAAATTTCAAAGAACTTGTTTTACTTCAGAATAGCAGAAAAAATAATAATGATACATACCAGAACTATGAAACTAATCGTTTTATTCAAAGATTTACGCCACTCTTTGAAAATGGCATTTTTGATAATGATGTTGTATTAAAAAATAAATTAAAAGACCTGCCTTTACCTGACTCGGAAGTTAACTCAGTTGCTTTTATTTATCACAAATTAAAATATAATAACGACAAAGCAGCTTTTTTAAATTTAATAAATGAAAGAATTCAGAAAATTAAGGATTAATATGACTATTAAATTATTTAGCGATTATCTTTCATCAAAAGATGAAGAAACATTATTCAGGATAATTAATGCTAAAGAAGATGAATTTTATTTAGAAAATATGAAATTATTTTTCAAAAAACATAATTTATCTTTTGAATTATTAAAAGATCATTATGTTAAAGTTATTAAAAGCTCAGAATTCGTAACGTTTCCTACCTATGAAACGATACATCATCCTTTTTATCATGCGCTAATGTCTAACAATATAACTTTATTAAAAATATTATCTCAATATGAGATAGACTTAGATAACACTTACGCAAATCTAACACTTCCACATGAAAATTTTCAAAACAGAGAAGAACTAAAAAAATCTCCATATGATAGTAAAATATCTATCATGATTAGCGTCCAATGCTTATCTAACGCAACTGATAATAAATTTATTGAATTTTTCTTTTATAACTTTCAGAAACAAATACTCAAAAGCCATATTTTAATAATGTTTATATCAAAAGTTATGGATGGTTTTTTAAATAAAGTTAATAAAAAAAATGAAAATATTATAAATAATATATTAGAACATAATTTATTACATCTATCTCATCATGATGAAATACCAGATTCTATGATATTAAAAAATAAACAAAACCTTTTATCATCACACCCACAATATATTTCTTTGCTAAAAAATAATCAGTATTTTGATTTTAATGACTTCTCTAATTTATCTCTAATCTTTAAAACGAGTACACTTAAGACAATTAATAATCTTAAACATGTAATTTCATTGGCTGATGATGCTCCTGAAATGATAGAAAAAATGAGTGTTTATGCTAAAAAGATGTTTAGCGATCCATTATTATCATTATCAAGGAATGGTGTTTTTGATAAAAAAGATAATAATTATTTAAACTATCCAACATTACTTATGATTAAATACAAAAGAGCCGACTGCTTATTATATTTAATTGAACATTTTAATTATAAATTGAATCAATTTGAAAAAGACTCTCTTAAATCACTTTTATATAAAAGAATACCTGAAAAGGACAAAGCTAAAATAAAAGAACTCCTAAAACCATCTTTATTAGAATCTTTATTCTTTATGGTTTCCAGCAATAAAGATAAAGAAGTTGAAACATTTTTAACTTCATTAAACAAACAAAATAAAGAAATTTTAAATAATGAAATAACAGAACAACAAAATAAAACTGCTTATCCTGCCACTATAAATAAAATAGATAATAATGTACCGGGTGTCTTTAATACACCTATGATTCAGGCTATTTACAATAATAATATCAATATGATATTAATTCTTTTGAACCACGATTACCCTGCAATTGATCAAGAAATAAAGTTAGTAGACTATGTATACAAAAAAAATTATAACTCTCCTGACATAGCAGAGATTACAAATAAATTAATTGGCAAACCTTATTTTAAAGCTAAGGATTTTATTTTATCTTGTTTGGCACATCAAAAACTTAATACTTATTCATCAAGTTATATTTATGATCTTCTCAAAAAAGATTTCGATATAAATAATTCATGCTATACATACAATCAAAAGGAATTACAAATTATTGCTGGCGTATTTAAGAATATGCATATTACAAAGATACCTATATTTTCATTTTTATTTGAACATCATCCATATGTATTACAAGATAATCCTTATTTAAATAAAAATGATTTTTATGTAGCATACAAAGATTATATTATTGAGCATATATATTCTTTAATGTATATATCTACATATAATATAAAACATTCACATGATAATTATAATGCTTTTTCCGCAATGGTTTCTCTATTAATAATTGACAGATTAACAGAATCTCTGATTCATAACAATTTTATCACCCCAAAAGAGGCTACGTTAGATCTTTATGTAGTAAGGAATAATTACATTAAAGAAAACATAAATTCATTTGATAGAATGGAAAAAGAGGATAAAGAATCTTTATTACAACGAATGGAGCAATATATTATTAAATTAGAAAAAAAACTAATCTTATCATCCTTAAAAGAAGAAAATATTCCTCAAAACGAGAGCAAATCTAAAAGACTTTGACGCCCTCACCACCCTGCTGGAAAGGTTTTTAATAAGACAGTAAATAAAAAAGAGCCTGCTGGCTCTTTTTTATTATGATTTTTACAAATTTAATATTCTTCGAAAAAATCTTGGTTATACTTATTTATATTACTCAAAATAGCGGTATGTAATTCTTTATAACTTTTAATAAAATCATAAAAATCCTTTGAATTGCTACTTCTTCCTTCAGAAGAACCTAGTATTGTATTTAGAATAAAATTCATTTCTTTAATTCCCTTTAAGTGTTCAGTAAAGGATTTTGCTACAATTTTTTTATTTTTAGTTTCTATATTTTCTAAATTTTTAATAAAATTTTTCCCTAATAATTTTACAGCTTCTACGTCTTCATTAAGAAGAGCTAAATACATAGTTTGAACAACGAAAACATCATCCTTATTTATATTTTTTCTTAATAAATCAACTTGTTCTTTATAATTTAAATGAAGTGATAAGTAAGGTATTAAACGATAATCTTCTTCTTCTCCAGCATAATCTTCCATTTGATTAAAGTAGACAAAATAATCTTGCACTTTATCAAACATGCATTTCTTTATTTTATAGAAACTCATTGAATTATAAATTTCATCTTCATCATAGCTTTCTGTTTCATTCATTAATTTATCAAAATAGCTTTTTGACATATTACCTGCCTGAATATGTCTTGCAATAATACCCAAATGATCAAAGATATCAGTGATAATTTTGTTATAAGTATCCTGTCTTCCAGTTGAGGCATAAATAACATTAAAACCATTTTCATCTTGATGCCAGTTTATTTTTTTATAATATTCATTCACATCAATATTTTTATTTAATGCATATTTTTGTAAAATGGTTAAAAACATTCTTAATTTTGATACATCACTTGATCCATAAAAAGCCGTTGAATAAAATACAATATCTTTTAATGATGCTACCTCGTTGTTTGAATTCATATAACCTCTCTATATATTTTATGGAATATTTTCTTATACAAATTATTTATTTATAATTAAATTGTCCCCGTTACTTAATCATAAAGTAAAGAGGACAACATATTAAGGAGATATATTACGACTATTGATATCCCAATATTTGGGATATTTGTTTTATGGTGATTGTAGCACCTGCATTATATACATGACCGCCACCGCCAAATATTTCTGCTATTTTTTTAACATTCGTCCCATTATTAGAACGCCAGCTACATTTTACTTTCCCAGAATTATTTACAAACCATGCCATACCAAAATCACCATTTTCTGCCAGCTTATCTGCTGCATATGATGCAAATTCCCACGGACAGTTCACGGCAAAACCTTCTTTTCCTGCTATAGTAATTACTTGCTTATGGCTAAGTATGCTGACCAATAACGAATTAAAATGTTCTTTTAATAAAGTTCCTTCTTGAACTACTTTATTAAAATCATTAGTTAAATAATCATTAAATTCTTTCCATGCTGCATGTTCTTTAGGTCTGCTGTCTAAAACACTCAATACTTCATGATGATAAGGTAATTTCCAGAAACGCATATCTCTATCCTGGATGTATTCGAGAATTTTAGGAGCTTTTAATTCAGGATATAGTGTATCCCACGTTATCATTGATGCTGATTTTTTAGAATCAAAAATGAAATTATTTAATACTTTCTTATATTTTTCTAATGCAGTGCAATGATGATCAATTACATATAAACTGGCTGCTTTTGATTGAATATCTTTCATTATTTCAACATTATCATAAACAAAGTCAACAAAAAGAATATGTTTTCCTTCATAATCAAAATCCAGATCTTCAATAGGAATATTTGAGGGATGATCTTTACTTAAATAAAGAGGGATTTTTCCCCATTTTTTCATACAAACAAATTTAGATGCAAAACCATCAGAGCAATTAGCATGATAAATGACAATATCTGGAATATAGTTTGAATCTAAAATTTGCATAAGTCCTCCGAATTAACTGATAATATAATATCACAAAGCATCATTTTTTCAACGTAAATGTTACAAAATATACAAACCGTTACATTTCTATTTTATAAAAAATATGGCTTTGACCTTTTATCATTGATATAATTAATTTTATTTGACTAAGGAAATGGTATGAGGCTATTTATTTTTTTAAGTTTTATTCTTTTATCCAATAATGCTTTAGCTGTTAAAAACTCAGAATTCATCTGTCATAAATATAAGGTTTATAATGACAATACTTACGAATTACTTGATTTAGTGAATAAGGATTATACTATATTAAATTCAGAATATGATATATTTATTAAACACAACAATTCTGGTAAAAATATTTCAGCAACGAAATCTCACAATGAAAAAAAACACACTCTGGATTTTACGTATTTTTATAATGCTAAATATGATGATTTAAAATATATTAATCATAAAATATCTGCTGTTAGCTCTGTATCAAGAAATGGATATATTGGAAGTGTCTCTTATGTATTAGATAATCAGTTTATTGTTCATTATGATTGTGAAAAGCTATATTGACTAAAAGTTTCTAAAATTAAAGTTTAATAAAAAGCCCGTTAGGGCTTTTGTATTAGATTCTATTCTTTTTAATAGCTTTTATTTCATTGAATTCAGATAACTCATTAATCCTGTTTTTTAATATTTCTTTTTCCATATATGCTTTAAAATAACCATACGTTTGGTTTATATTTACATCTTTTTTTTCAGTTCTGAAATAGAAATCTTCATTAAATACGCTTTGGAAAATTTCATCTAACGAGTTCTTAAGTTCATCAAGCAATTCTTTCTTATAGTATGTAGAAGAACCTTTATAAATCAGCATATCGGTTCCTTTATGAGTAATTTTCATTTTAAGATCTTCTTTTTCATACACTCCTGTTTTTAGCATTACATTTATATAGTCTATATATAAAGAGTTTGGTTTTTTCTTATTAATGAAAAGTTCCTCAATTCCATATGCAAAAAATCTATTAATTAATGTTTCTTTATCAAGCCCTGTCTTATCAAAATTATCTATTTCTGATTTTAATATTTCATATAACGTAAAAAATTCGGTCTTTCTTACATAATGACCCGTAAAAGCTTCCTTTGTTAATGTATTTAAACCAGAGCTGTCACCATTTTCTTTATAATAATCATAAATATTTTGTATCTCAGCTTTTTTTAATTTACCAAAAAGATGAGTTAAATGGTTATCTATAACTGAACCTTGAGAAGTTGCATCAAAAGTGTGAACCAAACCTCTTTTCACAAAATAAGGTATCATAAATAAAAATTCATTTGATTCTTTTATTTTAAAATTATCATCTTTTAATATACGAGATATATTTTCGTTACTTATATTCTCCATAAGATGAATCATATAATTTGCATTCTGCTGGTAAGCTTTGCTTTTATTATAATACAAAGATGATAATGATGATGTTAATAAATCAATAGATTCATCCTCATTAGTTTTAAACAAGCTCCCATACTCTTTCATGAATTTATTTTTAACTTTATTAAAATTTTTATTTAAAAAAATAAATCTACCCAGATCTTCCATCCCACCTTTATGTGCATGTTTTTTCATTATAGAAAAAAGGATATCATTATAATAATCTTTCAACAGTTCATCTGATAACTTTTTATCAATAACAAAACTTGTATATCCATTCTGTCTCGCTTTTTTTAAGCTTATTTCTCCCTGAGATGTTAGATTCCTGAAAATTTGAATTGCATTTTTATCAGAAAACAAACCTTTATTTTCTAAAAAATAATATGCATCTTTGTTAATTAAATTAAAATACAATAGAGATAAAATGTCATTTTCATTTTCTCTATTTTTAATAGCATTGTTATAAATAAATTCCATTAACTTTATATTAATTATTTTCTTTGCATAAGAAAATGGATCTTGTGAGAAAAAAGTTTTTGCTATAATATTTGGTATTACGGCATCCCATTCATCTTTATTAAATTCAATATTTATCATTTGATTTTTACTTTTTATGTTTTCATAAAATTCAGTTAAATCATCATAATTTTCATAATTATTAAATTGAGAACGTAAAAAAGAAATAAATGATTTATCTTCAACTACAGTATTTATGTTATTCATATTATTAAACCTATTTTTATTTATTTTATTATACACTGATTTACATTCTTTTCCTATTAACTTTTGTATCATAGTTGCTTTCATTTGATAATGATTTTTTGATATTAAATTTTTCTAATTTTATAAAAAATTCTTCATTTAATGTTAAATTTTCTTTATTATTAAGTAAATACAATGTCTGTTGATTAGAAAATTTATTTAAATCAAAATCGTTTTGAAAATAAGAAGGCAATAATTTTTCATAATTCTTTCCACCACTTCTTAACTTTTTACTTTCTCGCATTAAAGAAATTATAAAATAAGCATTCTCATTTTCCGCATAAATTGATTTATTATCTTGATCATTAAAAGTTAATAAATATTCAAATAAATAATTTGCAGAAAGACTACCTACTTTACCAATACAGTTTTTTTCTTTATAACCGATAAATGCAGGGGAAGATAATTCCCATACAGAAATTTGATTATCTATTTTATTTTGATAAGCGGTATCTATTAGATTATTAGTATTTAAATAAGATCTCCCACTAAAATTATTATAATTTCTTTGTAAAAAAAAGTTTAAAAAATTAGCATATGCATTTGATAAGTTTTCTATATAATTATTATTTATTTCAAAATGGTTTTGAATATTTATAAAATATTTTTTAAATTCAGAAAGATAATGAGATATGTCATGAATTCTTTCATCTTTATCAGAATCATAATCTGAAATCATCAAATTAAGCCCTGGGTTTATTGGGTTAACCAACTCTAATGCTTCTCTTAATTTATATCTTTTGGAAGAACTTGAACCATACATATTACCATAAGCTATTAATGATAAACTATATAAAACCCCATCAGGAACGCCAGGAATAGTTTCATAAATATAATCTTCTTTTTTTAAATGTTTTAGCAGTTTTAAATAAGGATCTAATAACTTTATCTCATTTTCTTTCTCACTACTTAATGCTAATAAAGCCATATAAGGGACTAATTTTACATCTTTTATTTGTCTACCAAAAAAATTAAAATCAAATGTATCCTCATAAGAGAACTTGCTTGTTTTAAATATTTTTTCGAAGCGACTAAAACTACCATTAAATATTTCTTCTTGTAATAAAGGCAATGCTTCTTTTTTTATTTGATTCATATCAACTTTAAAGTTAGATATAATATAGGCTTTTATTTCATTA
>Ga0308160_10004787_pt1 | contig 14297 bp, 10 predicted proteins | sample PhyFR1_FD_201036 | JGI IMG/M metagenome (GOLD analysis project Ga0308160, IMG submission 201036) | Phyllosphere microbial communities from UC Gill Tract Community Farm, Albany, California, United States - DLSLF.R1 | ecosystem: Host-associated > Plants > Phyllosphere > Unclassified | place: USA...
CACGACCGATTGATTTACACATCAAAGCACTAGAGCGTCTCGGTGTTTCTGTACGTAACGAGCAAGGCGTCCATTACATGCGCGTCGATCGTCTCGTCGGCAACCGGATTTACCTCGATCTCCCGTCTTTCGGAGCGACGATCAGTGCGTTACTCGTCGCTGTCTTCGCTGAAGGAACCACTGTCATCGAAAATGCTGCCTATGACCCAGAAGTCATCGACGTCAGTACGATGTTGACGAACATGGGGGCAAGCGTCAAAGGGGCAGGAACGGACGAGATTCGAATCAAGGGCGTATCGCAACTAAGTGGTTGCCGGCATACCTTGATTCCGGACCGGATGGAAGCAGGGACATTCTTGACGATGGGGGCGGCACTTGGACGCGTCACCGTCGACAACGTCATTCCGCTTCATCTCGAGAGCGTCATCCAAAAACTCGAGCGGTACGGTGCGTTGATCGAAGCAACGGATGATTCCGTCACGGCGACGTTTCAGGAGGCGAAGCCGGTCGATATTCGTGTCTTCCACTACGGTGGATTCCCAAGCGATCTACAACCTGTCATCTCGGCAGCATTGTTGCAAGCAAAAGGAGCGAGTATCGTCGTCGATAAATTGTATCCGCAACGTTTCCGACATGTACAGGAGCTACGGCGCTTGAACGCTCGGATCACGCATGAAGACGCCTCAATCATCATTCGTGGTGGAGAAACCTTACTTGGTACGGAAATCGAGGCACCGGACCCACGCGGTGGCGCAGCACTTGTCTTGGCGGGACTTCTCGCTTCAGGGGAGACGACGTTGCACCACGCAGAAGTGCTTGACCAGAGTTACGAACGATTTGATCAGAAGTTGAAGGAACTAGGCGCCCTCGTATGGCGTGAAACGATTTGACCGATTTGTAACAAGGGAGAGGGGACATACACATGGAGAGAAGTCTATCAATGGAACTTGTACGCGTCACGGAGGCAGCAGCGCTTGCCTCTGCGCGTTGGATGGGAAAAGGATTGAAGAATGAAGCGGATGATGCGGCAACAAGCGCAATGCGTGACGTCTTCGATACGATTCCGATGAAAGGAACCGTCGTCATCGGGGAAGGCGAGATGGATGAAGCACCGATGCTTTACATTGGAGAAAAGCTAGGAAATGGGTATGGACCACGACTCGACGTCGCTGTCGATCCGCTTGAAGGAACGAACATCGTCGCAAAAGGAACATGGGGCGCACTTGCTGTCCTCGCTGTCGCGGATGCAGGCGATTTGCTTCACGCACCGGATATGTACATGGATAAGATCGCAGTCGGTCCGGAAGCGGCAGGACACATCAGTCTGGATGCGACGATCGAAGAAAACATCGCGGCAGTCGCGAAGGCGAAAAACAAGGAAATCGAAGACGTCGTCGTCTCGATCCTTGATCGTGAACGCCATGAAGAGATCATTCAACGAATTCGGGCAACAGGGGCGCGGATTCGCTTGATTGGTGACGGTGACGTCGCTGCTGCGATCAATACGGCATTCCCGCACACAGGGATCGATATCTTACTCGGTTCAGGTGGTGCACCGGAAGGCGTTCTTGCTGCCGTTGCCTTGAAATGTCTCGGTGGTGAGCTCCAAGGACGCTTGTTACCAGCAGACGAGGCAGAAGTCGAGCGGTGCAAGAAGATGGGCATTGAAGATCCATCGAAGATCCTCATGATGGACGACCTCGTTGCCGGAGATGACTGTATCTTTGCTGCGACAGGCGTCACGGACAGTGAATTGATGAAAGGTGTTCAGTTCACGGCGCAAGGCGGTCAGACGCACTCTGTCGTCATGCGTGCGAAATCCGGAACGGTTCGTTTTGTCGAGGGTATCCACTCGTTCAAGAAGAAACCGAAGCTTGTTATTAAGTAATTTGTATTTATAAACTAAGAAAATTTACGCTTTCTTCAGATATTTTTATGTGAGACTCGATTATTTGTCTATTTCGACAAAATAATCGAGTCTTTTTTCGTTCTGAAGATACTTGAATATTTAGCTTTCTCATAAGAGTTGAGTGAAGAATATTTTTTTACCCTAGCAAAAAAATATAGCACATCATCCTTCAAAAATAGTTATAATCAAATTGTGAAATAGAAGTATTTTTTTTTGAAAAATAAGGATGTTTAATAACCTTGATGTTACAATTAATGGGTCTTTATGAACGCTTTGGAGGGAAGATATGAAGTTTTTAAAAGAGAAAAAGAGAATTCTCATTACTGCTACTATGAGCGCAGGTAAATCTACACTTGTGAATGCTCTAATTGGTCAGCGTGTGATGATGATGCAGAATGAATCTTGCACGTCAAAGCCATGGATTATTACTGAAGACCCTACTGCGAACAGGTTATATGCGAAGCATAAGCAATTTAAAATACGATTTAATCAACCTATTGCTGAAGTACTTCATCAATCAAAAATTACATCACTAGAGCTGTTTACCCCAATGTATCGATTGAAAAGTAGACATATTTGGGAATTAATTGACACACCGGGAGTGAATTCGACATCAGACCGAGATCACCGAGAAGTTACGGAAGCGTATATTAAATCTAATCAATATGATGTTCTACTCTATATATTAAATGGTGGTCACTTAGGTACGAAAGATGATTTAGCCCATCTACAATTTATTTATAAATTTGTACCTCACCATAAAGTAATATTTGTCATAAATAAAGTCGATCAGTTCAGAAAGAGTCAAGACTCGATTGCAGACAGTCTCGTGACTATGAATATCCAACTGAAAAAATTAGGTTTCGTAGATCCGATGATTCAACCTATTTCCGCTCATGCTGGGTATTTGATAAAGCGTGAACTTCAGGACCATGAATTATCAGAAGACGAACTTGAAGAACTCAAAATATACACAAGAAAATTTGCCCGACCAGAATTTAATCTATCAAAAACTAAGATAACGGGTCCTGTTAATTTGCTATATAAGTGTGGATTGTACGAATTAGAACAATTGATTGAGCGAAAGGATGTTACTTTATGAGCAAAGTATATTTAGAATACAACCCCTTTAAACTAGAAACTATTATTCGAATTGAAGATGAGCCTGTTCGCGAAAACAGTGTACTAAACGTCGGAAATAAACGACTTCAAGAATGGATTGATGATTTACCGACGTATCTGTATGAAGAATGTAATGAAAATGAGTTCGAACTTGAGTTCATGGGAACAAAAATGGATTTTGAGGATATCGAAGAAGTCGTTTTAAAGGCAAGGAAACATGATATCCGGATTTGTTTGACGCACATTCCGGTCCGTGAATTGGATCATATGGAACAACGAATTGAAGAACTCTTCCAAGAAATCATACAAGGGCCAATCGAAGAGTTGAAAACAGAAGACCTAAAATCAACATTTGAGCAAGCTCTTAATGACGAGTTCGAGATTACAGTCGTCGCAACAATGAGTGCAGGTAAATCTACATTAATCAATGCATTACTTCAACAAAAAATCATGCCGTCAAGTCAAGAGGCATGTACTGCGACGATTTCGCGAATAAAAGATGTTGATCAACAGACATTCACTGCAATTCCACATTCGATTCTCGGTGATCAGCTTGATGCAATCGAAGCAGTAACCTTGGATCAAATGACAAATCTTAATAGTGACGAGAATATCTCAATGGTCGAACTGAACGGTAATATTCCGTTTACTGATTCCAAAGAAACGTCCCTCGTGTTGATTGATACCCCGGGACCGAACAATTCAAGGGACGAGAACCATTTGAAGATGACCTATAAAAATTTATCGGAGTCATCAAAGACACTCGTATTATATATTTTAAATGCAACACAGCTCGGGGTAGATGATGACTCGAAGTTGCTCAAAACGGTGGCTGAGAGCATGAAAGTTGGTGGGAAGCAATCAAAAGATCGCTATTTGTTCGTTGTTAACAAACTTGACCAATTCAGAAAAGGTGAAGATGATGTCGAAGTCTCTTTGAATAAAGTCCGCAAATATTTAGCGGATCGTGGTATTCATGATCCTAACATCTTCCCGGCTGCAGCATTACCAGCACTTGATATCCGTTTACTTATGAATCAGGTAGAGGAGATCGATGAAGATTTAGAGTTCGAAATCTCAGCTGCAACCCGAAAACTGAATCACAATAAACAGCTTCATTTGGAACGTTACGCAACACTTACGTCAAGTATTAGTCATAAAATAAATCAACGACTTAAGGAAGTCGAGAATGATGATATTTATAACAAAGAGAGTGCTCTCATTCATAGTGGCATTCCAGCAATTGAAGAGACAATTAAACTATACGTCGACAAATATGCACGTACTGCTAAAGTAAAAAATATCGTTGATACATTTCAGCAAAAACTTGAGACTTCACTAGCATTTGAAAAGATGAAGGAATCGATTGCGAAACAGACGGATCAGCATACGATTATTCAAAAACAGATTGTTATGTTGACAGAGAAAATCGAACAAGGTAATGAATCAAAAGCGTTTAAAGAAAAGATTGAAGCAATTGATCCGGTAACACAGATTAAAGAAAAAAGTAGAGAAATTTTGACTGAACAAAATCGACAAATTGGTGATAAAACAGCAGGATCGCAGAACAAAAAGTTTGAGATGCAAGAAGCCGAAGAATTTGTTGAAAAGTTATTGATGACAGCTAAAGATCATCATGCAATTTTGCATGCAAATCTAGAATTGACCATCGAAAAAAGCTTAAACCGTGTTGCTTTTGATTTATTGAAAGGATACCGTGAAAAAATTGAACACTTAATGGATGGAATGGCAATAGAGGGACTAGCATTTGAACCTTATGACCTTATCGAAGGAGAACTCGAGTTCAATCAACATGCGATTCAGCAACTTATCATCAAAGAATCAGTAAAAGTTGGCGAAGAAAGATATAAAAATCCTGAACGAGAAGGATTTTTAGGTTTTTTTAAATTTCTTAAACCAAAAACTTTAGTACGAGATATTTATGAGGAAAAACAATATATAAATGGACAAGAATTAATTGATTTATTTCTTACGGATATTGAAGAGAACACACGTAAATCGATTGATAAGATTTGTAAAGAAGCAGGACAAATTACGAATCAAATTAAAGAGAATTATGCCAAGAAGTTTCAAGAGGTTGACCGTTTGCTTGTCGAAAAACTTCAAGAGTTGAATCGATTTACTGAAAACGCCAAAAACATTGAGTCATTGCTTGAAATATCACATCAAAACTTGATGTGGCTTCATGAAATGGAAAAGAAAATTAAGGCTATTATCGAGTTAGAAGCAATCAAATTTGAGGAGGAACTATCCATTGATTACACAACCCTTTAAACAAGCCGTTGATCAAAAAAATTTAAATCGTGTCAAAATTATGTTGAGATCTAGTCTATCTAATGATTTGACATTCCAATCCTTTCAAGAAATGTTAATGTATGCACTAAATCAGTTTCCACAATTAATTGAGTCACATGACGGTAAACAGTTCTCAAATGCTTCAGTATGGACAAAGACATATGCGAGTGAAGTTCGAGAGGATTTAATGGATAATTTTTCAGCTGAGCGTATTGCTCACTTAAAAGAAGTACATGAGTACGTTTATGCTAAAGAACGCCATGAACAATTGAATCCGACTGCTGCGACTACGCACGATACGAAACGGTCAATTTCTTCTAGCAATATCGCTTCGTTAATTACAACGTTAGGCGTGGCAACTGCTTCTATTTTAGTCGGGGTCCTTATGGACTTATCGATTGTAAAGCTTGCGACAACTACTGTAGTAGCATCTATCGTTATAGGTGGTACAACATATTATTTAGTTAAAAAATCTAAATAAGGAATGATCTAATTATGCGTGAAGTTCAAGTACTTGAACAGTCTTCGCTTCAACTCAAAGTGCGCTCTTTTGAGGACCAAATGGGGTTTGCGTTAGAAATGGTAGATGATGTGGTGTTAAAACAATACATTACTAAGCTAGAGGATATGAATGTTATTCCACTCGATTCAAAACAAGTCGAACGTAATATTGCAAAGAATGTTCGGATGTTTAAAATCAATGAGATTGTATATGGAAAAGATGAAGATGCAACTTACAAGTTGGCAAGTGTTTTCAGTGCAGTTTCCGTACATGATTGTTCAGTTTTCGTATTAATCGATAGTGATGGAACCACAGTAAATTTTTATATGGGAATTCGTTCTCTTAATGAATCAAATAGCACGAAAACGACGTTTGATACGTTGCGTAATGCGATGAATGGACACTTTCCTGGAATTCAAACCGAGAACTTGAATCGGGAACGGATTGAGTCGCTTTTGATCGAAAATGATCATCGCTCAGTTTCAATTGTAACGGGTGTTGCTGACTACAAAGCAGAAGCATATAAATCAAATGCATCGTTTATTCAAGGTTTAGAGAAATTGGCGTCAACGATGCAAGGTGAGGCGTTTACCGGAATCATATTGGCTAATCCGATATCGCGAGCACAATTGCTTGCCATGCGAAAAGAGTATGAAAATATTTACTCGAGCCTTGCTCCGTTTGCTAGTACGCAACTTTCATACGGAATTAATGATTCTTTAAACCAAACACAGACATTGACTAAAGGTACTTCTCGAACAAGTACATTCACGACAAATGAATCAAATACAGAGACTGAAGGTAGTAGTGATTCTACGAATCAGTCAGTTGCTCTTTCGAAAAATACGTTTGGATCCGTAGTTGGAAAAGGCGCTGGTACTGCATTGACAGTTGCTGGTGGTGTAATCGGAAGTGTAGTACCAGTCGTTGGTACTGCGGCTGGAATGCTAGTAGGTGGTGCAATCGGTGCAGCGGTCGGTGCAGCAACTCATGCTACGAAATCAACAACGACTGGCTCAAGTACGACTCAAAATCAAAGTACGTCCCAGACAACAGGATCTTCTACTTCGACAAGTAGTACGACTAACGAAAGTAGTTCGGATGCAAAAGGCATTACACAAGGTAATTCTGAAACGATTCAATTAACGCATCATAACAAGATGTTACAAAACTATCTACAGAGGATTGATCGCCAACTCGAACGTCTTGAAGAATGTGAAAATCTCGGTATGTGGGAGTGCTCTGCTTACTTTATGTCTGAGAATACGTATGCATCGGATGTTGCAGCGGCGACATATAAAGCACTTATGCAAGGTGAGAAGACAGGTCTTGAGGTTGCAGCACTCAATAGTTGGTCTGAACGAGATAGTCAGACGAGGCATATTCAAAGTTATCTTCGTCAGTTTATGCATCCTGTTTTCTGTTACGTGAAAGAAGAGGTTCAACTTCCGATATATCCGACGTCGCTTGTCAGTGGACGTGAACTAGCAATTCATATGGGATTGCCGCGTCGTTCCGTGAGTGGCTTTCCCGTAATGGAGCATGTTGAGTTTGCACCAGAAGTCGTAACACGTGAACCTGAGTCTAATCGTTTCATTAATTTAGGGAAAATATATCATTTTGGTCAATCTCGACCAAACCGTGTAAAGCTGAACCTTGAAAGTTTGAGTATGCATACGCTCATTACTGGGTCAACCGGTTCAGGTAAATCGAATACGATTTATGAACTACTCAGCCAACTCGAGATGCAAGGAATTCGGTTTATGGTAATCGAGCCGGCTAAAGGAGAATATAAGCACGTTTTTGGTCATGCGTCCAACGTTCATGTTTATGGTACGAATCCGCGTAAAAGTAGATTATTGAAAATTAATCCGTTTCGCTTCCCGGAAGATACTCATGTACTTGAACATATCGATCGTCTTGTAGATATCTTTAACGTCTGTTGGCCAATGTATGCTGCTATGCCAGCACTTCTTAAAGAAGCTATGCTCCATACGTATGAATCATGTGGGTGGAACTTGATAACATCTGAGTCTTCAACAGAAGGCGTATATCCAACATTTTTAGACTTACAAGATAGTTTATCGATGGTCATAGAACAAACTTCTTATGATCAAGAAACGAAAGGGAACTATATAGGATCTCTTTTGACACGAGTCAAGTCACTGACGAACGGAATAAATGGTCAAATCTTCTGCGAGGGTGAAGTAGACAATAAAGTGTTGTTTGATTCAAACATAATTGTTGATTTGAGTCGTGTTGGTTCTGCTGAGACTAAATCGTTCATTATGGGAATTTTAGTTATGCGCTTAAATGAACATCGTATGGCACATTCAACGACACTTAATTCACCACTTCGCCATATAACCGTGCTGGAGGAAGCACATCATTTACTAAAACGAACATCAAATGAGCAGTCAAACGAAGGTTCGAACTTAGCTGGTAAGTCTGTCGAGATGTTGTCAAACGCAATCGCTGAGATGCGAACGTACGGTGAAGGATTTATTATCGTTGATCAGTCTCCGAATATGCTAGATTTGTCAGCGATCCGTAATACGAATACCAAGATTATTCTACGTCTACCTGATGAAGCAGATCGTCAACTCATTGGTAAGGCCGCGGGACTTACGGACGAGCAGTTAAATGAAGTGATACGCCTTCCTAAAGGAGTAGCAGCTATTTTTCAAAATGAGTGGCTCAGCCCCGTGCTGTGTAAAGTCAATCGATTTGAAGGGATTGAACGTCCGTATGAATTCGATGAATTAATTATACAACCCATTGATTTACGGAAAGCACGAACCCTGCTGATTGAATATTTACTAAGTGACCGTGTTCGGGTTGCTAAAGTACATGATGTAGAAATGTTACGAGATGCGCTCGCCTCATTGCCATTAGCGACATCAACCAAAAATGTTCTTGTTAATTTAATAGAACGATCAGATTTAAAAGCATCATTATCAAAGGATGATAAATTTCCAAAGCTTGCCGAGCTCATTAACCGTCTTTTTGATTCGGTGAAATTAAAAGAATCGATTCAATATAGACTGCTGAATCCGAAACAGGTGCATGATCAATTAAAGATTGCGATTCGTCACCATACGAGAGATATGGACTTGGAATATATACAGGCAGTCATTCATAGTCTATTGCGTCACGAAGTGACTACTGATATACGGCAACTAGAGTTGTATGAAGCATGGGTTGAAGCAGTAAGAGGAGGGAAAATCCGATGATAGAATCGTTTAAAGTCGTTGAACAAGCAATAGAAAAAGTGGACTCAAAAGAAATGAAATTGTCCAAATTAGAAATGCTTGATCAACCTCTCCAAACGAATGATGTGAAGGATGGAGAAAAAACATACGGCTCACTCGATCAGAGTTTAGAAAACATATCGGATGGAGAAAGAAGAATTTACGAACAAGCAAACTTAGAGCCGCAAGAAGTGAATGAAAGAGAATGTCTGACACGTACGGATATTGACCCGGATGCGGTTGATGGGCGTGGTCGGACGAACCTTGAACGGATGCAGAATGGAAATCCGCCGCTTGTCGAGGGTCAGTCCATTGACCTTCACCATATTGGTCAAAAAAATGATGCACCATTGGCTGAACTGACTCAGCAGGAACACCGTGGTCCAGGAAACTCATTAATTCTTCACGATAAGATCGGCGAGTCTGAAATTAATCGATACGAATTTAAAAAGGAGCGCGAAGAACATTGGAAGGCACGAGCTGAAATTATTCTATCAGAAAGAGGTGAAATCGAATGAATTTTTTAGAAGCTATTCGGGAGAGCGATGCTGAAACGTTCGCTAGCGTCGATGAACAAGAAATTATTCAAGCAGAGGAAGTACTAGAAATGAAGTTTCCGGAAACATATCGAGCAATCGTTCACGAGTTTGGATCGTTAGAAATCGGATCGGATGAGATTTTCGGACTTGGTGTACAAGGATACTTGAATGTCGTCGAAACAACAATGAAAGAGCGTGAAATGGCTGAAGGAAAACTTGATAAGTATATCGTATTACAAAATATCGGTATAGAAGGAATTCTTATCGTCGTTGATGATCAAGACAATGTATACGAATATCGTTTAGGTGAATTTCAGGATATGTTGAGTTCTACAGCTGATTATATAAAGAGTTTGTTATAAAGTAATATGTCCGTATTTATCAAATCATTGATTAAGCTCTTTTTAGCCAGGTTTCTGCCTGAGGCGTTATACAAATATGGGAACGGTGAAAGTGCATTCTATTCAATGTCCGTTTAGGAACATGATTGAGTTGAATAAGAGAGGGAAATACATTTTTTCTGAGTGCAGCATATAAATCAATAAGTCGGATACCATACTTGATTAGAGATGCCAGTGTCTTGCCATCAGAGAGATTAACATAGTACTTGAATCTTTCTTTTCATATGTAAGCTTTCATAAATAAAGAAAATATAGGAGAAATCATTCAACGAATTCGGGCAACAGGGGCGCGGATTCGCTTGATTGGTGGTGACGTTGCTGCTGCGATCAACACGGCGTTCCCGCACACAGGGATCGATATCTTACTCGGTTCAGGTGGTGCACCGGAAGACGTTCTTGCTGCCGTTGCCTTGAAATGTCTCGGTGGTGAGCTCCAAGCTTGTTACCAACAGACGAGGCAGAAGTCGAGCGGTGCAAGAAGATGGGCATTGAAGATCCATCGAAAATCCTCCTGATGGACGATCTTGTTGCAGGCGATGACTGTATCTTTGCTGCGACAGGCGTCACGGACAGTGAATTGATGAAAGGTGTTCAGTTCACGGCACAAGGCGGTCAGACACACTCTGTTGTCATGCGCGCGAAATCTGGAACGGTTCGCTTTGTCGAGGGTATCCACTCGTTCAAGAAGAAACCGAAGCTTGTCATTAAGTAAAACAGACCGACTCCCCAAAGAGAACGTCTGGATCCACACATAAAAAGAGTTGGCGTTCCGGAGATAATCCAAAACGCCAACTCTTTTTTGCTATGTTTCAGGGAATCAAGACGTTCGTCTTCAACTTTTACAGGAAAGTGAGGATTTGAACATTGACTGGTAAATGAATCGTCATTTGAGGATTACCGCGGGCGCTGGACTTCTCCTGCTTGTCGGGTGACGTACCGACGCGGTAGAAAACGTGTCGAAAAGATATACCAGGCATTCCCGAAGCCAGGAACGATGAACGTTTTCCCCTTCATATAGCCGCGGTAGGCGATACGCGCAACCGTCGGAGCATCCATGACACCCGTTCGCAGGAACAGCCGAGATTGTTCAAGGGTTGCTGCTGATTCGAAACCGGTATGTGTCGCGCCCGGACAGACGACGCTGACTTGAATCCCGTCTGCTGCAAGCTCTTCCGTTAATCCTTCCGAGAAGTGAAGGACATAGGCTTTCGTCGCGTAGTAGACACTCAGCCATGGACCACCTTCAAATGCAGCCGTTGACGCGAGATGGACGATCCGTCCTTTGATTCCCTGTTCTTTCATGCGAGAGGCATAGACCTTCGTTACGTGTGTTAATGCTTCGATGTTCAAGGCAATCATCCGAGACTCGTCTTCAAACGAGGTCTCAAGGAAAGAACCGAAGACACCAATCCCGGCGTTGTTGATGACACAGTCGACCGGAATCTGTTCCGTTGCCCGAAACAGTGCCAGTCGATGCGTCCGCTTCGTTAAGTCATACGGAAAGACGGTTGCCGTTCCACCGAGTCGCTCGACATGGAACTTCGTTTCGAATAGAGCTGTCGCATCGCGTCCGACGAGCAGGACGTGATCCCCTTGCATTGCGTGGAGATAAGCGAATTCGCGACCAAGACCTCTTGAAGCACCTGTGATTAAGACATGCATCTTGTTTCCTCCTTATGAATGAGATGAAAAAAAGCGATCGAGCCAATGCTCAACCGCTTTGAGATGATGAATTATAGGTAAGATCCAGCGCCGACAAGGCGTGAACCCCAGTACCCTGATTTGAAGCTTGAGTATTTAACGCCACCTGTTTCTGAGTTAACCATGCTTGACTTGCTCGTTGCGATCCCGACGTGTTGAATGCCGCTACCGTGTGAGAAGAAGACAAGATCTCCTGGTTGTACGCTTGAAACGCTGACTTTCTTAGAAGAAGAATATTGTGAAGAAGACGTACGTGGTAATGTTTTGCCTGCTGCTTTCTTGTAAACATAGCTTGTGAAACCAGAGCAGTCGAATCCACGAGTTGTCGTTCCACCCCATACATATGGAGTTCCTTTGTGCTTAGCTGCTTCGTTCAGGATTTTCGTCCGTTTTGAAGAAGAGCTTGTTGATTTTTTAGCGCTTGAAGATGATTTGTATGTCTTTGTGTATTGTGAGTAGACATAGCGTGTTTTACCGCCGTATGAGATTTTTGTCCAGCTGCCTGATTTGCCTTTGTATGTAAAGACTTGACCAGCGTTGACTTTCCCGACGATGCTTGCTTTCGTAGAAGGTGCTGTCCGAACACGAAGACCGTTGTCCGTGATCTTGACTTTCGTGACTGTCGCTGCTTCAACTTTACCTGTACCCACTGATGTAAAACCTGAAACCACTAAGGCTGCTGTCGCGATCGATGCTAGAAAACGTTTCATGTTAAGAATTCCTCCGTTTAATGTAGTGTGTTGCGTCCGTAAGTTATATGATGAAATCATTAAGTGTGTGATTAAGCAGTCTACCTTACAACTGTGTAAGAATTTTGTCTGCAGGAATATCTTAGCACGAGCACACTTGAAAACGTTTTTTCAGTTAGAAGACAAAACAGATGTTTTTGTAACATAACTGAAATAATATCTTTGAATATTACAAAGTAAGAAACGCAAAGGATTGTTGACGACGAATCAAAAAAAATATGATACCTTTAGTTCACGAATAAAATTACATACCTCCTGCTGTATGTATGGAAGTATGCTGAATGCAGTTGAATTTATAAAGAATAGGTGAAGAACATGCCAACAACTGATAAAAAAGATAAACCAGAACGTTCCTATACACTGGCTCAATTGAGTCAACTGACATTAAAAGAACTCTATGAAATCGCAAAGACAAAAAATGTCCCACAATACCGGGAAGCTCGTAAACGCGAGTTGATGTTCAAGATTCTAAAAGCACAGGCTGAATCGACTGGTCTTTATTTCCTCGAAGGGGTACTCGAAGTCATCCCTGGCAATCCACAAATGCAAAACGATGGTGGCTTTGGCTTCCTTCGTCCTATCAATTATTCCCAATCCTCTGAAGATATTTATATCGCAGCATCTCAAATCCGACGCTTTAATCTACGTAATGGTGATGTCGTCACAGGTAAAGTCCGTCCACCGAAGGAAAACGAACGGTTCCAAGGATTACTTAGCGTGGAAGCCGTTAACGGTGAAGCACCGGATACAGCCCGTAATCGTCTATTCTTCCCGGCATTGACACCGATTTATCCGGATCGTTTGATGCGTCTAGAGACAGAGCCACGCCATCTATCCGTTCGTGTCATGGATATGATCGCACCGGTTGGATTTGGTCAACGTGGTTTGATCGTCGCACCACCAAAAGCAGGGAAGACATCACTCCTCAAAGAAATCGCGAACTCGATTCAAGAGAATCATCCGGATGTCGAACTGATTATTCTCTTGATTGATGAGCGACCTGAGGAAGTCACGGACATCGAGCGTTCGGTTCCAGGAGCAGATGTCGTCAGTTCGACGTTTGACGAAACACCAGACAATCATGTCCGGATTTCTGAGCTGGTCCTCGAGCGGGCGATGCGACTCGTCGAACACAAGAAGGATGTCGTCATCTTGATGGATTCGATCACGCGTCTGACACGGGCCTATAACTTAACGGTGCCGCAAAGCGGACGAACGCTCTCAGGCGGGATCGACCCAGCTGCATTCCATAAACCAAAACGGTTCTTTGGTGCGGCGCGAAACATCGAGCACGGTGGTAGTTTGACGATTCTTGCGACGGCGCTTGTCGAGACGGGATCGCGCATGGATGACGTCATCTATGAAGAATTCAAAGGAACTGGCAACATGGAACTGCATCTTGATCGGAAGTTGTCAGAGCGTCGAATCTTCCCAGCGATTGACATCCGAAAATCGGGTACGCGGAAGGAAGAACTGTTGCTTCCAAAAGAGCAGCTCGATGCGCTCTGGACGATTCGCCGGACGATGAACGAGTCGAACGAGTTCGTCGATACGTTCCTGCGTAAGATTCGTGACACGAAAAACAATGAAGAATTTTTCGTTGAACTCGAGAAAGAAAAGAAGAAGGCGGTCCGACGCGCACCAGCAAAACCGCGTACCGTCAAGAAGGAAACACCGACCGAAAAATAACTATTGCGACGCATAAAAAAATCGTTTAGTATAGGAAGGTAACTTACTCTGGCTCAGCAAATGAACCAGGGCGGAAGGAGAGAAATCAACCATGAAACAAGGAATTCACCCTAACTAC
>Ga0308160_10004788_pt1 | contig 14293 bp, 9 predicted proteins | sample PhyFR1_FD_201036 | JGI IMG/M metagenome (GOLD analysis project Ga0308160, IMG submission 201036) | Phyllosphere microbial communities from UC Gill Tract Community Farm, Albany, California, United States - DLSLF.R1 | ecosystem: Host-associated > Plants > Phyllosphere > Unclassified | place: USA...
CGGAGAGTGGCGGCACTATCCCTTGCAGGACCGGCTGGACTGGATCGATGGCGAACGCTTCGTGCCCCGGGGGCGCGTCGACCAGGGCGTACAGGTGGGCGGCAACAATGTGTTCCCCGCCTATGTGACCGAGGTGCTGGCGATGCATCCGGCTGTGCGCGAATGCGCGGTGCGCTTGATGGGGCCCGACGAGGGCAAACGCCTGAAGGCCTTCGTGGTCGCAGCTGGGAGTGCCGAAGCGGGGGTATTGCGCGAAGAATTGGATGCCTGGATGGCCGCACGCGTCTCGCCGCCCGAGCGGCCGGCAGCGTACTCGTTTGGCCCGTCGTTGCCGCGTCAGCCGGGCGGCAAACCGGCTGATTGGGTGATTGAAGCCTGGAGCTGAATCTGCCCGGTGCGTCCCTGACAACACGGCATCCCAAGCGTTTGAATAGAATATCTCAGGCTTGACTTCGGTCGGCAGCTTGCCATGCGCGGCAATTTACATGAGGACCCAGGCGCACCGTCCAAACGGCGGCGACCAAGTGCCCGGTTTTTCGAACATGACCTTGTTCGCACGCGATATGGCGCAGGTAACCAGTCCGGTACCGGAGCCGGAGAATTATGCGATGTTGTTTGCGGCACTGGGCTTGATTTTTGCAGTTAAGCACTCCAAGCGCCAGCGATGAAGGCGAGACCATAACTGTTAGTCCCGGCCCATGACCTAGGGCCTAGGTTCTCGGAAGCGGGCGTGCCCGAGAAGTCCTGATCGGGCACGTCCACTTATGGAAGTGGTCGGCTTTAAACGTAGTAAGAAATTTGTTGTCGCATGTAGTCGGATACATTACCTGTTCCAATAGTTCCGCCAAGCCGGAGTGCTGCAGGACGGGATTATTGGCATCCAGTGTATAAGGTACATTGCCGCGCTCGCGGTTCTCCTTGATCACTTGGCGGTGGGCCTGTCACAAAAAGGAAAAATGTCCTCGAGTTGACTTCCGTTGACCTATAAACTTGGCGACGTCGGTGCCTTTACATTTTCGCTATGAGCGGGTTTGTGAGGGTACGGACTAACCGTACCCGGTTCGTTCAGACTGGATATTCTATAGCCCGACGGTATCGCCTGATCGTAATCCGTTATTTATGGAAAACGAACATAAGCGTCCACATTACGTACGAGATCATGCGAAGTTTATTGATAACTTGTCTCGGACCAGGCCAGTAGCGAAGATGGGGGAGACGGTGCCCTGGTATCCTGGGCCGGTGCGTTTCTATTAGTATTGAAAAACAATCACGTTGTTTCTGTTATCGGTGTGCAAAGACAGAAAATAATTTATTGAAAGACCGTTAACCCAAATTCGGCAAAAACGTCTCGTTTTGACGTCAATGTTGACCAATAACGTTGCCCTACGGAATTGGATAGAGGTAGTATTTCCGCCTGGAATCTCCTCTAAACATTTTTTTGTCAGGGTGACAAGTGCCTACTATTCTCTGCATACTCAAGTCTCGCGCTTTGGCGGCTGTGACTTCCATCCTACTGACGTCAGTCTCCGCCGCAGCCATGGCTGGCAGCGCTATTGTTCCTGCTTCAAATGCCATAATTACGGCAGCATCGTGCTCTTACCCCGCCGTACAGGCAGCAAGCGCTGCGGCCGCTATAGGCCATACAATCTTAATCCCAAAGGGAACCTGCGACTGGGGTGCCAATCAGCTAACATTGCCCGGCGGTGTGAGCATTAAGGGTGCGGGCCGCGACCTGACTATCTTAAAGCGCACCGCAGCCGTTCCGGTAAATACATATCTTGTCAGATTTGACTGCTGGAATGGCAAGCGAGCAACGTTCTCTGATATGACCTTAGAGGGCGCGATGATTTCTACTAGCCAAGACCGTGGACTGGGTCTTATTAACGGATGCATTGACTTTAAAGTCTTTAACGCGAAATTTACTAAATTTGCTTTTGCTGGCGTTGAAGTGCGCGGTGGGGCTAAGCAACGCGGTGTAATTTTCAAGAATCAGTTTATCGATAACTACAATCCCGGTATCGGTACCCTCGGTTATGGGGTGGTTGTATTCGGCGACGGGACCTGGCCTGCGCTGGAACTGGGTTCAGCTAACGCCGTATTCGTCGAAAGTAATTATATGATCGGTAACCGCCATCATATCGCATCCAACAACGGATCACGTTACGTGTTTCGCTACAATGCAGCGGTCGCAACGGACGCTACGATAAACTATTCACAAGCCGATGCTCACGGGCTGTCGTCATCACCGTTAGGAAGTCGAAGCTGGGAGATCTACGGTAACTCTTTTTCAGCGCGCTTGTCTGGCACTGCCAAAGCGTACGCAGGTATCGGAATTCGCGGCGGAGACGGCACTATTTTTAATAATTCATTCTCATCTAACATCAAAAATCCGATATTGCTTCAGCTCGAATTTGGCGCGATCTGCGGAGCCTCTTACATCCAGAATCAAATCCGGGAAGCCCATGTTTGGTCGAACGTGGGCGGTGCAATTACAGCATTATGCCCAATATCAATTGCGTTGAACCGTGAATATTTTACATATGCACGGCCCAACTATAAAATATACCCATATCCTCACCCATTGCGCGAAATGTAAGCGAGAGTTTGTTTTCTGTGATGATTATTTATGCAGAATTCTGCATAAAGAATCATCCGGAAAGCGCTGCATAAATGCACAGTCGCGACCGCTAGTAACGTTCTATTGATACTATATAGCCATGACATAAAAGTTTCAACGGGCAATAGTGCAAGGTCAACTCGCTGCCATAAAAAATGAGACCGGTCAAACTACATATGCTATTCAGTCGCGCGTCGAGACATTCGTATCCCATCCCTTTGTAATGTAACTATCCGAGGTCTTATTAGAGATAATGCGAGCAGGAATTCCGCCAACCGTGCAATTTCCTTCTGGAAATGATCTATTTACCACTGCATTCGCTGCGATGACGGTATTCGGTCCTATAACTATATTCCCAAAGAGTTTCGCCCCAGGCCCAATATAGCAGTTGTCGCCTATTTTTGGTACCAACTGAACAGGTCCGGCTTGGGTTCCAATATTGACTCCTACATGCACCCGACAATTTACGCCGATCTGCGCGTTGTTGTTAACGATGATGTCGCCCCGATGTGGTAGTCCAAGTCCGGGTCCAAATACGTTTGCTGGGATTGAAAACCCCACATGTGTTCCTATTTGCACTAAGCGTAAGCGCAAATAAACCTGAAGTAATCGGCTACCTCGGCAATTCGTAACGTACTCTAATAAACGCAAAGTTCTTATATATTTCCATCTTGCATCAAAAAGACGTCGCGTCCAGTCGTCTTGCACTCCCATTGATTTTGCGTCTGCGCGCAGAAATGCCTTGTAATCTTGATATGATTTGATCTTCATGTAATCAGACATGACTAAATTTAAATGTGAGCTTTGCGATCGTGCTAAGTCCCTAGTTGCTGCAGTTCTGTAGATGAAGTGCTGCCAGGATGCGCGCCTATCAGCTTAGTAAAGTGTAATCGATAAATCGGCTCCATCGCAAAAAAAAGTGAAAAAAATACAGTTTTGAAAGAGATTAGTGAGCAACCGTCGGCTACTTGAGCAATGCACCGCCCAAAAACAACGGAACGCGCCGCAACTAAACTATGCGGGAAGAACGGCGTTACGGTGAGTCGCGAGACACGGGTCGCAGGAAGCTACAGCTAGTACCGATAAAATTCGCCGTGATAGAATGGCCGATCATGCTTCGGCTTCAAGTTGTAGATCAGCTACGCAAAAGTCCGAGTTCTCTTAGAAACAGACTCGCTACATCAACGCTGTATTACTTCTCTGCGTTTATATGAATTATATTAAGCTTTCGGTGTTTTGGTCGTTTGTTGCTATTCTTGGGATCTGTCGCAGTGATAATGCGTTTGGTCGCGAGGCGGTCGCGTCTCCCGTTTTCATTGGCCAGCATTTACAATATGCTCGGTCAATTGATTCATTGCAGAACAACCTCTTCGACGGTCTTAGAATATGGGCAGCAGAAGGTACGACCTGGCGGGAATTGGAGCCACAGAAAGACAAGTTTGATTTCTCCCGTTTAGATGCGCATGTCAATGGCGCTATTGCGCGAAAATTAAATGTGATGTACACCTTCGGTCAAACGCCTCGGTGGGCATCAGCGAGACCAGACGAAAAGGGGAACTTAGGTTACGGTGCAGCAGCGGAACCAGAAAAAATAGACGATTGGGCACAATATGTTCGCGTGATCGCTACAAGGTACCGCGGGCGTATCTCTGCGTACGAAATAATGAATGAACCGCGTATTCCTGAGGCGCTCAAAATGTGGACTCCGGGTTTTTATTCTGGAAGTGCTGAAAAACTCGCGGAAATGACAAAAGTCGCTGCAACTGAGGTGCGCAAAGTCGATCCTAGTGCAAAAATTGTATGTCCTTCCATGGCAGGCTTTGATGGTTTAAAACGGCTCGACTATTTTCTACGTACTGGGGCCGGAAAATATTGTGACGTAATCGGATTTCACTACTATCTCCCAACGCATTCAATCGACGAACTCCAAAAAATGATAACAGAGACACAGAAAATCGCGCAGAGGCATGGTCTTTCTAAATTACCCATTTGGAATACGGAAACTGGTGTTTTAATTGCTGAGGCGGGCTTCAGTCTTAGTCCTAGACATAAGAGCGGTGCATTCAGTGTGATGTTTGCATCTGACGAGGCGGCAAATCTTGCCGCGAAAATATTAATCACCTCGCACGTGCTGGGCATTGAACGCACTTATTGGTTTGCACATGATACATCATGGATGGGTTCTACGATTGCAGATAAGCGCAAAAATCAGTTGAACGGATTTGGAGAATCGATTGCGATATTGAAGCGATGGCTAAGCGGAAAATATCTTCAACGTTGCTCTATGTCAAAAGTGGATGCATATTGCGAGGTGGTACAAAATGGCAAAATAATTGGCGCTGTTTCTTGGGGTAAAAAAATTGTTTCCTCCGAATGGCTGGCTAAGGGATTCATTCAGGCTGAGTACTTAGACGGACGCAAAATATCATTGGCAAGTTCTGACAATTCGATTTTGTCAGGTGGCGTAAACGATGTGATATATCTTGTTGCATCCAGCGTGCAGTAACATTCGGTGGTTCTTGAGCCTGAAACAATTAGGCCATCAGCGAGCAATGATTTAATCAAAATTACCCTATAAGAGTTGGCTAAGGCGACATAACGCAGATCCAATTAATCGATGAGCAGACTCGGTGGCTTCGTTTCTTTATCCAAGATTAGTCAGAACTTCGGCAAAAAATGGATGACCCGTCGAGCTTTTCAATAGTCCCTAGCATGCCCTTCCGGTTATGGTTCCACTCAGGAATAATAAAGTGTGGATATTCGGTGTTCAATAAGTGTGTCGCGTGACTTTTACCGAGTGAACGGCGCTATCGCTGCTGACTGCACTTTTCCCATTTACGACTCCACCAACCTTCGACAGGGGGTCTTTTTCAACATCTAACAATCGGGCGCGCAATACCGACTGAATAGGTGTCACAAAACGGTCCTGCGCCAAGAAGCAAGCCCAGATGAGCAGGGTTAAGTAAAGTGGATATACCGAGATTGAGGGCTCGAGATGTCGTCCGGTTGCAACTATTGCCCCGAAATCTATAGTGCCTTCAATATAAAATCCCTTCACAAACTTCTCTGATTTCTGAAAAATCTCGAATAAGCAGCCATGTAACAAAAATAGTGGGAGGGCTAACGAGCCCAGTCGTCCGCCCCAGAATTTTATCGTGAGATTATTACAGGCGCAGGCGCGTGCCGCTAACCAAACAATTGCCAAACTTGCCGGATAATAAAATCCGTTCTTAATTAAATGCATGTGTATTTCATAATATTGCAGAACAATTCCGACTGTGACGGTAAAGAAAATAATCGCATAGCACCACAGGTTCCGCCTTCTCTCATTTCCAGGTAAAGTCCGTGCGCAGAGAACGCACAATATCATCCCACCCAAAAAGAGCGGAAGCCTTAACATTGGATTATGGTGAAGGATTCCTTCCGACAGCAATCCATTAAACTGGAAGGCATCTGCAGTTGCTCCAGGCACTGCAAAGATAAGTCCTAGCACAATAATATACGCTCGCGGGAACCTCATTTTGTAGACCCGCGGTGCGAAAAATGGGAACAAGAGATAATAAAACGCCAGTGCAGAGAGCGACCAGGAAGGAAAATTGAACGACAGGTAAGCAGGATTCCAGGCGTGTAGTAGCAGAACGTTAGTGAACACTGTCATCATGAATTCAGTCGTGCCCAATAGTCGAACAGCTGTCCCGGACGGTTCCGTAGGGACGCTAATTCCTCCACGCGTGTATATAGTCACGGCAACAGGAATCAGCGTAATTAAAAAAGCGAGAAAGTGCAGAGGATACAGTGTTGAGAATCGAGCAACGAAAAAACTTTTGCCGTCAAGTTGCGATCCTGCCCGCCGCACAACATACGCATGGGTAAGCAGGAACCCTGAGAGCACGAAGAATCCGCTCGTAGCGAGGTTTCCCAATCCCAACGCGGCATCCAGCCAAGAGCCAGCTAGCAATTTGTAATTTCCGCTGAACGTATGGAACAACACTAAATATATCGCCAACAAGAATCGGAGCCAGTCCAAGGCCCAAAAATCTTTTCTATCATTTGTGCTTTCACCATAAATACCGCGCGGACCGGTGATCAACATGACAAGCTCCGTATAACTGAATCGAACATTAACGCTGCAGACTATAAAGCGATCGCTAGGTCATTTCGTGAACCGCTCTAGACTTATTGAAGATTTAACATTTTTAATAGGAGGCTACAGGTTTCTCAATTTCTTTGCTGATCGTATTATCACTTCTGAAACTATCTTTTCGCACAGGCGCAATGAAGATTGGAGTGAAGAGATCTTTTATAAATAGTGCGCCTGCTTTGCTTAAATGATTGTCGTCGGCGTAAAGAACGTGGCCATTGGCGACGATTTTGCATCGTTGATTAGAGCATAGTTTTGAGCCGACATCGATTACATGGATTCGTCGATCGGTTGCCAAGGCATCCAACGTATTCCGGATAAACGCTTGGCGCGTCTCGAAGTCGGCAGTTCTAATACCAGCGGGGCATTCTCTTCCGAGATAAGTGCATAGTCCAAGTGCCCGAGGAGGGTCGATTCGTTGCTCGGGAATATAGGAAACAATAAAGACCCGTTTTTCTGCGAGTAGGTCAACAGTTCTACGCACGGAACGTTCGAATACTCTTCTATTTTCGCCATAGCTAGTGCTTTTCGAATTTATGTCTTTGACAAACCAACCGTCATCTACGGTTTCACCGAAACGTGTGCCGAGTGCGGCGGACGTCCACCGCCCGATAAGAACGACGTTAGTTATAGAGCGCTTATTTTTCAACAACGTTATAGCTGCATCCACAAAGTCTTTACACGACGAGTCGCCTCGCTTATTCATGTCGTCCAACCCAGCTAATGGGTAGCATCCAGAGCTTGTCAACACAATCCCCCGCCGGCCAGCTTCGGTAGCCGCCTCACTTATTCCGGGAAGAAGGGCATCGCCAAAGCTATCTCCAAGGATGGCAAATGAAGGAGAATCTTCACCAGCGCCAACGAGGCAGACATGTCCCTTGACGATTTCGGCAACTGATCGCCCGTCACATTCCGCCCGTCGAGGGTTCACGTCCCTAGCTCCAGCAGCAAATTGTTGAACTGACGCGGGAAGCCTGGCCGGAACTCCGTTGCCGATATATATTGCGAAGTTGCTTGCGATTAGGAGAGCAACGCTAACTGCGGATAATCTCATCAACTGAGCGGTGTTTGCAAACCACTTTCTATCTCTGATAGGAGCTTCAATGAACCGCATCGAGACATAGGAAGCGAAAAACGAAGCGGCGATAACCAAGATTTTCTCCGTTTCAGTAAATTCACGCATTAAATAATACTTGCCGAACACGATGATCGGCCAATGCCATAAATAGAGTGAATACGATAGTTTACCTACCCAGACGACAGGCTTGCATGTCAGAACGGTGCCCGTAATCGTGCCAGAAGAATAGGCAACTACTAGAGCTGCACCTAAGGCTGGGAGTCCGGCCGCAAAGCCTGGGAAGGGAGTTTTGTTGTCGAAAGCGAATATTGAAACAGCAATCAGTATGATTCCAAAACTGGACATGAGATTTCGAACAGAACTGCGTTCGATGTCGCGGAAGCCGATAGATAATGCTATAAACGAACCTAAGAGAAGTTCCCATGCTCTTGAAACTGGCCAGTAAAATGCAGCACTCGGATTTGACTTCGTAACGATAACCGAAGTGATGAAGGATAGCGCGGCAAGTGTAAACAGGATTTGTCGCCAGCGCTTCACGTGTCGCAGCAACAAGAGAAGCAAACCTGGAAATACGATGTAGAACTGTTCTTCGACCGAGAGCGACCATGTGTGCAGCAAGGGCTTCAGTTCCGAGCTGGAATCAAAATAGCCGCCCTCCCACCAGAAGAGAAGATTTGACGAAAATAGACCGCTTGCCATTACGCTACGTGCGTATCGTCGAAAGTCCTGCGGCATCAGGAGAAGGCTTGCAATCACTGTGCAGACAATGAATACGAGTATTAATGCAGGGAAGATTCGCCGAACTCGGCGCTCATAAAACTTGTAGATAGAGAAGGCGCCGCTGGTAATCTCCTTAAATAAAATCGCAGATATCAGGTAGCCAGAAATCACAAAGAATATATCCACTCCTACAAAGCCACCTTGGAAGCCGGTAATCCCGGCGTGGAAGAGAAGTACTGGAATAATCGCAAGTGCCCGCAAGCCGTCGATTTCAGGGCGGTATGTGAATTTGTGTTCTGGCGAAGCAGGTCGCGCTATCTGTTTAGTCATTGTTGGCTTTGCATCTATAACATTGAATCGCTGGTGCTACAGTAATGCCAACTCGGCATGAAGCTCAGAAACATTTTGTTGCTCGAGTAGAAGCATCTTGGCTTGAAGATTGTGTTATTTCGCAGTGCCGTATATTCGGTGAGCGGAAGTGAGCGCAGCGGTCCGGATAACGCTCGCAATAAAGACAATATTCATGAATTGTGTCGTTCGAAGGAGCGTACTCTCGCCCAGGTTTAGAAAAAGGCAAAGGAGGGTAATCGAAAAATGAAGTTTTGCTTCGATATGATTCATGGCTGCGAGTTGATAATTTCGATAGAAAGCGATTATCAAAGTTGCGCTTAACAAAATAAGGCCTATGATGCCTAGATCGTTGTAAATATCAAGATAACCGTTATGAGCCTGTCCCGGATATATATTGTTGCCGATGAGAGCATAGCCGGAGATGCTCTGGCGACCTGCCCAAAATCCTCCATACCCTCCACCTATCAGAGGGTCATGGTATCTGGACTCGCCAAGTACGATATTCCAGATAGATGTACGACCGGTAAAGTTATCGGATTTACCCATCTTCGCGAGCAAGTCTGTATAGACTTCGGAGAATGCAGGGAGGGCCTGAAGCTGAAAGGCGGCAAATAAAGTGGCACCCGTGACAAGCAAAGCCGTAGTGACGATGACGGCCCAGCGCTGCGACCTACGCATGAGCGAAACCGTCGCGATTACTCCGACAATGGTTACTGCAAAGATAATTCCGAGGAGGGCAGCGGTGCTTCGCGTTTGGAAAAGCAATGCAATTGCGGCGATCAATAGCAAGGCATGCGCAAGTTTTTTTAGTTTTGCTGAATAAACGCCGTACAAGATCAGGAGAACCGAGAAGGCCATCATTTGACCAGTCTCGTTTTTCGTCCCAGACACTCCTCGCCACCCAATTGCAGTAAACGTGTAGTTTGGTGCGATAGCGGTTAAGATCAAGGATATGGTTACCAAAAAGACCATCGGAGGAGCGAAAAACTTTGAAAAGCTTTCTTGATGTTTATCCGCAGGCATTGAGCCTACGGTCGCACCGCAGGCCGTAACGAGGAATAATAATAAGATGCTTCGTTTGAGTGTTACCTCTGGTGTTATCGACCATGTCGTCGACGCAGCAGCATGTATAAGAAGAAGCCAAATCGGCCATCCTCCAAAGCTGAATTGCGGTGCGCGGACGGACAACTGAGAAGTAATGATGTATATCAGCGAACTTGCTCCGATCGAACCCCAGAGGAGTTGGCGGCCAAGACTGTTATCCGAGCCGACGGCGCCTCCAAACGATATTAAACTATCGCAAACAGCAATTTGAAAAGCGACTCCTAGGAAGACGCGAATCCAGTTGTGTCCAGGAGAAGTATTCCCGATAGATATGGTTGACGATTTCACGAAGCCGCCCCGCCCTTTGTTTTAGCGACTGGTGTCCTATATTCCGTATACGGACCTTTACCGATTCCATAGAAAATGCCTGCGCCGAGCGCAGTGAGGAACAGCGCGTGAACCGATCGTTTAGAAGAAAACGGGCCCAGACAAACACTTAGGACTATGCCGGACCCAATAAAGACAACTGCTTTTGACGCTGTCCGTGCAACGGCTCCCCATTGCCTAAACCGACGTTTGTTAAAAGCATCAACTGAACCAATGCGAAAGCCACGTTTTAGTATCCATGCGATCTTAGTACGGGCCAAAGGCGTCATTTCGCGAACGCAGGCGTCGTCGCACCAGACCATTTTGTACCCGGAACGCGCCAGCCTGCCGAAAAACTCGGAGTCTTCTCCGCCCGAGAGGCCAAGTGCTGGATCGAATCGGAAGGCGTCCTTAGCAAACCGATCCATTCTTATTAGTACATTACTTGTTCTGGTTTGATTTATCGGAACAATGAAACCGGTCGCAAATCGAGGACGCTGAAATAGAGTGCCTTTCGAGGCCCATTCTGGCGCATTTTGATCGAATTCAGATATTACTGGCCCAAATACCACGTCTGCCTCATATGATGTCGCCGTCTGCATGAGGTTCGATAACCAGCTTTCGTCGGGCACCTCATCATCATCAATTAGCGCAATCCAAGGAGCGGTGGCGTGTGATAGCGCCATATTCCGTGTTAGAGAAATATTCTGAATAGGCTGCGATAAGTATTTTACTTTCAGCGGAGTGGATAAGCTGAACTCCGTCGTTATAGCCTGCGCACTAAGTTTGGCATCGTTATCGACGACGATAATTTCGACAGCGTTCATCCTCTTCGCTGCTCGCTCGATACCGTGAAGCGCTTTTCGTAGCAGTTCTGGCCGGCGATAGGTGCAAATAAGTACATTTAAAGCTGGGGCTGATAGGTTGTTCATAATCATGTAGGCGGTTGCCCTTATCTATCGTCGATCCTTGAAATTAAGCGCCGCAGACTTCGGGACGCATAAGCGCTAGCAGTGGTGAAGCTTCTTTCCAAAATCTATTTCGTTCCAGCCGAGGCAATGGGGACATTCTTCAATTGTTGCGCAGTAAATATTCCAAGATGAGAATTTCTACTTAAAAGAAATATCATTAAAATCTCTGATGCGATAAGCGACGTGAGAGAAACTGAGAGCGGGACTCTATTTAAACTTAAGAGGAATAATGCGTAGAAAAGCACACAGACCATCAAGTTCGCAAGGAATACCTTTTTGAAACCGCTTGTCTTGGATATATGGACCGTGGAGATTCCGCTGCGCAGCCAAAACACGGCAAAGTACAGGGCCCAAACTGCAACGTAGCCGGTTACTCCCTCTGCCTGCATTGCACGTGGTAATAGGTGAGGGTACCAAGTCACCATCGCGTACCCACATGCGGCCGCAAGCATGACAAAGGCGGCGCCGGCTGCGCTCTGACGTATGACCAGCCGACGTAATTCGACCATTTTGCCCGCGTGGGCCATGGAAACAGAAACGGGTCGGAGCTGCATCAGCCAGCCCTGGATTACCAGGCCAATTGGCGCGAACAGCAGGCGCGCGGCGCCTAACGTGGCCACGGTCTGTTCGTCTTGGGTGCGCTCGAGAATGAACCAGTACCCATTGCTGAAGAGCCACGTTACGATCACTCCGGGCACTGACCAGCGAGCGACTTGTCCGACATCGTTCCAAAAGCGAGGGGCAAAGGCGGTCAGGGCAGTCTCCGCGGCAACGGTCCGTGTGATTGGCCACTGTGGGCGGGAAAGCGTGCTGACCAATGCTGGTAGCGCAAAAGCGAGTACCGCGACTATGAAGGTTAATTCGTGCAGCAGGATTGCGGAACCTGCCATTAACATGGCCATCGCGAAGTACAGGAAGTCGAACCTGACTAGGACTGCTAGGTCAGAGCGAAGCATGCAGGCGTTACGAGCTAGCTCTCGCTTCAGTAACATAATTGTGGCTACGAATATGGTTACCGTCAGACCTAGAGAACCCGGATCCAGTCGTGGCGAGCGCGTAAAAAAATAAGCGATGAACGGGAGGCCAGTCAAAGCGATCAGGACGGTCATCTTATACGCGGCGCGCTCCGTGCGCGCGACCTCGAGTGCCGGCATGCGTGGTATCAGTACCCCAACAGGAGAAATAAACAACGCGTTCTGCAAGCCGCTGAGCAGCTGAACGACGTTGAGGAAAAGTAGGAACGCGACGTAGTGACGGGCTTCCGAGTAGTACAGCAGCGCCAGAGATAACAATAGGTTGCATGCCGAGACCAAACCTTGGCTTGTAACCGAGTACGCTACGCGGGGAATACGAACGATCGCCAATTGTTATCCCTGTTTCGGCATGTTGCCAGTGATGGGCCTGCCTACCGCAAACGCGCGTCCGTCTGCATTCAACACGGACAATAAGTCGTGTACGAATCGGCGCTGCAGCGCGAAGCCTTCCTGCTCAGGTCCAATGCTCGACACCCGGAACAGCAGGCCATCCGGAATGAGTCCGGACATGCCGTACTTCATCTGGGTCAGCTTGCGCTGGAAGCCGGTCTCGTCCACCGCATCGCCGACCCGGATCCAGTACGTCACCGGCTCATAGCGGCGCGGTTGGCGCGCTACCAACTGCGACACCGGGACTTGGCCGAAGCCGGTGTCGAGCGTCGCCTTGCGGTGGCTGAGAATCTCGAACCCCTGGGCCGGATAGCAGACCTCCGGCTTGTGAACACCCAGCGCATCGCTCTGCTCCCTCCCGTAGGCAATGACGAGCATTACTCGCTGGCCGGCGCGATCGACATAGGTGCGACTGATGGTCTGCGAATAGATCTGGTCGAGTTGAGCCTGGACCGTTGGATCGACCTGGACCGGCGTGACGGTATCGTCGACGCGCCACTCGCCGAAGGCGGTGGGAATCAGGCGGCCGACGTCGATGGCAGGACGTGTGTCGGCGATCCTGCTGGTGGGCGTCGCCATCCAGGCACCGGCGGACGCCGTCGCCATGAGAAACGCCATGCGACCGGCCGTGATCAGTCGCTCAGGCATGGCGCACCTCCGACGGAGCGCTGCGCATGCGTTTGACGAGCAACTGCAAGGCGCCGTCGACGCCGAGAATGAGCAGGAGCGCGCTCAGGAAAAGCACGAGACCGGCAAACTGGTGCAGGAAACCCTGGCCCGCCGCGTCGCCGAAGTGGTAAGTGACCAGGCAGAGTACCAGGACCCGCACCACGTTCGCGCCGAACGAAATCGGGACGATCAGCAAGGCCAGCAGGGCGTTGCGCAGCGCTGCGGCATGCCGTGTGATGTTCAGGTAAAACAGTCCCATCGCTTCGAGGGTCAACACGGTCTGCAGCCCGGCGCAGGCATCGGCGACGAGCAACTGGTAAGCGCCTACCTGCAGGATCACGCCCTGGCGCCCGACGGGATAGCCCAGCAAGGAGAGGATGTGTTCCGTGACCAAGGACACAGCCGACTTCATCGGCATGGTCAGCAGGGTAATGACCGACTCCGGCAGGGGAATTATGAACAGCATGAAGAAGAGTGGAAACCATTGCGTCCGTAATGCCTTTATGCCGTGCATGAGCAGCAGGACGGCTGCCAGCGCGAGGACGAAGGAGCCGATTTCGAAAATCAGGATCTGTTGGGAGCGCCCGACTACATACATCAACAGGGCCGGTAGCAGCACGCTCCAGCCGGACGCCGTGGGCCGATCCTGGCGGTCGACGTCTTCCACTTCGTGCCACTTGCGGTACATCAGCCAGAGCGACAGGAACAGGATGACAGGGCCATGTATCTGGGCCGACTTGTTCCAGACTTCCGTTGCAAGCCGGTGCAGAGTCGGAACGTAGAGGAGGCCAAGGCCCGCCCAGATCAGCAGCCATTCGGGCCGTGCCAGCTGGCGCAGCCGGCCAGGTATGTCGCCAGGGAGCAGGGCGGCACGCATCAGAAATCCAGCAAGAGGGCGCCGACGATCTCGAC
>Ga0308160_10004789_pt1 | contig 14291 bp, 24 predicted proteins | sample PhyFR1_FD_201036 | JGI IMG/M metagenome (GOLD analysis project Ga0308160, IMG submission 201036) | Phyllosphere microbial communities from UC Gill Tract Community Farm, Albany, California, United States - DLSLF.R1 | ecosystem: Host-associated > Plants > Phyllosphere > Unclassified | place: USA...
TCACACGAGCTGAGCAGGAGCAGAATCCAGACCAGGTAAGCTAGATCACTCCCTACTACGTTCAAAGCTGACTGTGTAGGTCCTCGCGGTTGTGCAGTACTTCCAGAACAGAGACGCGCCCGACAGTGCAGAAGAGGAGATCTGGCAGAAGATGGCTGGCGCGGGACCATCGATCCACTTGAGTGCTACATCACCACCTATTGGGTCTGGCGAAATGTCTAGGGAACCTAGTCACGACGCAACAGGTCGAGTTGACCACTTCGCGAACCCTGTAAGCAATCTCTACTCCTTGTCCGATCTCCGCTTACAATTCAGCGTGCTGCTCCTGTACCTCCCAACAAGATGAGCGCCGCAGCAAGATTCCAGTCTGAACGATCTGCACCTCTCCCTCCCTCGAGACAGGTCGAACCTACTGTCCCGCCAAGACTCGGACCTGGTGGCCCCAACATGCCTTCTGTTCTCGATAGATCAGCATCGCACCGTGTCCCATCTGGTCAATCAAAGTCGAAACTACTCGACAGAGCAAACACGACTCGAGCACCTGCCAAGCCATCTCCACCCCAAGCTGTGCCCATGGGCAAGTCCAAGTCAGGTCAAGGAGGACCTCCACCAGGTCCGTCGACATCGCTTGGTCGACAGCCTACTGGTGGTAAGGCCCAGAACGATGCTATCCCACGCAGGAGGGATAAGGGCAAAGAGAACGAAGAGGTAATACGACAATTACGAGCCATTTGCTCAAGTGGTGATCCGAATCAAATCTACAGGAGTCTCACCAAGATTGGTCAAGGGTATGTCAGCTGGGATATACAGCAGGTCAGAGCTGACGAACAGTGCCTCAGGTGGAGTGTACTCTGCACGAGACAAGATGGGTAATCCAGTCGCCATCAAACAGATGAATCTCGAGAAACAGCCCAAACAGGATCTCATCATCAACGAAATTCTAGTCATGCGAGAATCATCTCACCCAAATATCGTCAACTACAAAGACTCGTACCTATGGAAGGGCGACCTTTGGGTCGTCATGGAGTATATGGAGGGAGGTAGTTTGACAGACGTCTGCACTGGCCATTTCATGAGTGAAGGCCAGATTGCTGCAGTCAGTCGAGAAGTCTGCGAAGGTCTACGCCATCTCCACTCGCATGGAGTCATTCATCGAGATATCAAGAGTGATAACATTCTTCTATCGATGAATGGTGAAGTCAAATTGAGTATGTTGTTCCTTTCCATCTTCAGAAGCCCTTGCTGATCCATTTAGCTGATTTCGGTTTCTGTGCCCGTATAGCGGATCCGAACATGGCGAAGAGGACGACAATGGTCGGTACTCCATACTGGATGGCTCCCGAAGTTGTATCTAGGAAAGAGTACGGTCCCAAGGTCGATATCTGGTCATTGGGAATCATGGCCATCGGTAAACCCCCTACCCATTTCCCTGCTATGCATGCTGACATCCAGAAATGCTCGAAGGTGAACCCCCATATCTGACAGAGAACCCTCTGCGAGCATTGTATCTCATCGCCACGAATGGTACACCCAAAATCAAGGATATGGACCGTTTATCACCCATCATCAAGGAGTATCTCGCCAGATGTCTAACGGTGGATCCAGAACAGCGGCCTACTGCTGCTCAACTCCTTACAGTATGTTCCTTGATCTACAATGAGGGTTCCACTAACATTCAGTGCGAGTTCTTCAAGCATACATCGCCATTGAACTCGATGACAAACATGATCAAATCCGTCACTCAGAAGAAATCATGATCTGGTCAATCAGGACATTGAACCATAATCAAAATTCTAGTCTGTAAACATCTCATGTCTCTTGATCCAGCTCGTCCTTCCCGTCTAGTTTGCTCGGGTTCTCATCGTGTATATAAGCCCATAGTCTTGTAGAAATGTCACGTGCATACAGTTACCATATAGGTGCGGAACCAGAATTTCGGACGAGTCGTTACTCCACCTTGCCCCTCTGCTGTTCACTGTCTAATGTACATTTACCAAAATGACTACATTACAATTACCTCTTTCTCATACTCCCCCCTACGCCCTTCTTTCACTTGCGCTCTTCAAGAACTCGCAGGTGCAATGGCAGGAAGCTAGTGAGCTCTCTGAGCCTACTTATGGCGATGTCAAGGGAGTCGAAGCTGTTCGAGCTGAGCTCGAGAAGGGTCTTCCAGGGAAGGAGGTATGTACACTCATCCGTCTTCAAATGATGTGGAACTGATGAGCAGATTCCTCTCCCTCCCATGCCCACTATGTTTGAGAGCAACACGCCTTTCCCTGAGGTCCAGAAGGTTCTTGATGCCTTTGATGATTACCTTGCCTACCGGTAATTCTCCTCTCTGCCCCGATACGAGACCATGCTGACGAGATCTAGAACATATTTCGCAGGTGCTCAGTTCGGGTTCGGAGATGCCCTCATCTGGGGTACTATCCGAGGTAACGTCGCTGCTGTTGGATCTATGAAGAAGCCAGGACGACCCCACCTCGCTCGATGGTACAACCATGTTGAGACTCTTCCTGTTCCCCGAGCCGCTCTCGAGTCGTTTACAAAGGCAAAGAGTGATATGGAGAGGGGCAAAAAGGCAAAGAGGACAGAGAGCGTTGATGTCGTTCTGCCCAACGCTGTTCCAGGAAAGGTCGTCGTCAGGTTCGGTAGGTCTTCAAGACAACGTGTTGGGACGAGCCTGACATGAGAGCACCCGAGCCATCTGGATATCTACATATCGGTCACTTGAAGGCTGCCATTCTCAACAGGTTCTTGGCCGATCAGTACCAAGGTCAATTCATCTTGCGATTCGACGACACCAACCCTTTGAAGGAGGATGTGCGTACCACTGGAGCTCGAAGCGAGACCTATGGCTGACGAGACAGGAGCTCTTTGAGCAGAGTATCAAGGAGGACTTGGCCATGATTGAGATCTCTTACGATAAGGTCGTCCACTCTTCGGATCACTTTGACAAGATCTTGAAATATACCGAGCAGCTCATCCAGCAAGGAGATGCGTACATGGACGATACCGACGGAGAGACTGTCAGTATACTTTCTGATTGATTACCAATACTGATAAGACAGATCAGCTTGCAGCGACGAGCACTCGAACCCTCCCAGAGACGAGATGCTTCTATCGAAGAGAACATGGCTAGGTTCAAGGAGATGTGTTCCGGCTCTGCAGAGGGCAGGAAATGGTCACTCCGAGCCAAGATCGACTATGCGCACAAGAACGGTACCATGCGAGATCCAGTCATTTACCGATCCGTCGATGCTACTCATCACATCACCGGGTATGTCGCATCCTGGCGGGTACGAAAGTCGTGCTGATCAGTAGTGACAAATACAAGGCGTACCCCATGTACGATCTTGCCTGTCCCTTGATCGACCACATTGATGGGGTCACTCACGCTCTACGAGCTAACGAGTACTGGGCTCGGCACGAGCAATACCAATGGTTCATCGAGCGATTCGGATTCCCAAAGATCGAAATCTTTGATTTCAGTCGAATCGATTTCGTCTACACTGTCTTGTCCAAGCGAAAGCTCAAGTACCTGGTCGAAAAAGGTGTCGTCAACGGTTGGGATGATCCTCGATTCCCTACTGTTCGAGGTATCAGGTCAAGGGGAATGACCGTCAAGGGATTGAAGGATTACATTATCGGTCAAGGTGCTTCCCAGATGCAATTGGCCCTCGAGTGGGACAGTATCTGGACTACCAACAAGAAGGTCATTGATCCTATCGCTCCTCGATACTGGGCTATTGCCGAGGATGACATGTAAGCTTCTGAATCCTTTTACACCATCCCAGCAGCTGATTCTCAGGGTCACCGTTGAGGTCAAGGGACGAGAGACCGAGGGTGTCGATGTTCAGACCAAGCCTTTGCACAAGAAGGATGCTGCTATTGGAAACAAGCAGCTCGTCTACTCGTCAAACCTCATCATGGAGCAGGAGGACGCCGCTTCATTCGGTGACAACGAGGAGGTGAGCATCCAACTTTCGTGCTGAGGATGCGACTGACTCCAGATCACCGCCATGGATTGGGGAAATGCCTTTGTCAGGTCCAAGACTACCGATTCCGCCGGCAAAGTCTCTAGCCTCGTTCTCGAGCTTCACCTCGAGGGTGATTTCAAGAAGACCTCCAAGAAGGTTACTTGGTTGTCCCAATCTACCTCCGAGAACCCATTGATCCCCGTCACCCTTATCGATTACGATTACCTCATCACCAAAAAGAAATTGGAGGAGGACGACGACTTTGATCAAGTCACAAACACCAAGACTGAGTACCGAACCAAGGCACTTGCTAGTAAGGAAGTCGAGAACCTCAAGAAGTGGGATATCATCCAATTCGAGAGGAAAGGATTCTACATCTGTCAAGGATCCAAGGACGCAGAGGGTCGAATGGAGTTCGGTTTCATCCCCGAGTATGTCCAGCCGCATCTCTCCCACACGTCACAAGCTGATTTAATAGTGGACGACTGGCAACTGTCGAGCTCAAGGCTCAGCCTGCTGCTGTCCAGACCAAGACTCCAGGAGCTACCAAGGGAAGTTGGGGTAAAGGTGCTCCTAAGGCCAAGGCTCAGGAGGCTTCGACAGACGGCATGAAAACATACTTGTCCGAGGGAACAACGGGATTTGAGATTCCAATCAAGTCCAACATGTTCGAGTCTGCCACGCTCTAGTAAGTAGTTTGGCAAGCAATGTGACACTCGCTGATGAAGTAGTGGTGGCGAGGCTGTGCCAACTCCTACCAACGTCAATATGTTCGAGTCCAAGCCTATCTACGAGTGATTGGCGAACGAGAGGCAGGAGGTATATATCTAGAATGTATGCATCTCAGACGTACCATACCAGCGTACTTGATGTCCAACCCTTATTGCGGAAATCACTCAGACCCACCTACTTACGGCAATGTCGTTGATGCATGTGTCAAAGAGCCTGCCCTAGCGTCAACGAAGAATTACTCGACTCTTAGGATCCTATCCCAATACTCGCATTGTCACGCTACTAAACGATATGATGTATGCATGCAATACTGCTACAAAGGCTCCAAAGCCCGTTTTACAGATCCCGGCACGTCGTCCGTCCTTGCTCTACTTGAGCATTACACAGGGCGATCTCGAATGGCATAGATATGAGCGACGCAAATAGGATCCCTGTATGATCAGCTCGACATAGTTTCCGGATCGTGAAGCTTACCCAGAGAATCGGAAGCGCCTGTCGCACCAATCCTGAACTCCTTCTCCATCTTTCGCTTAGCTCTTTCCTCACCCTCATCCTCTCCATCTTCACCTTCCCTACCCACCCAATAGAACGTATTAACATATGCGCTCCCTCCACACATACCCTCAAGGCACATTAGTAGGAAGACGATGGTGATACTTCGATCAACACCCTGCGAAGGTGGTTCATCAGGTGGCGTAAATACCGAAGAGGCGAAAATGAAGCGCGAAGCTTGGAGTGAGAGGAGTAGTAGGACGAAGAATTGAACGATGGTCGGGACAGGTAGTAGGCGTTTTGGAATGGGCGGTAGACCTAGCGAAAGAGAGGAGCGAGATAGGAAGACGAATGATTGGTCTGATATTAGCAATGCCAGGGCGGAGAACGTACAGGTAAGAGACCAGAATGGGTAGTAATCCCTAGGCGATTTGAACAGGACAGACCAGGGTCCCTCAGTCGGAATCGGGAATACCAGAGTCGGTGCTACTCCCTGAGAAGTCAGCCCTGCCTCATGGTATAAGATCTCGATACTTACAGAGTTAATGATGTACTCCTCAATGTACACGGCACAAAGCGGTAACATGTATCGCAAGACCAGCGGTCGCATGAGCGCCAGCTTCTCAGCGGTTGTCAAGTATGTGGCTTTGCCGGCTGGTATAGAGGGAACATTTGAGCTCTCCTCAGGTACCTCAGTGTCTGGCCCGCTTGCCAAAGCTTGGTAGGATGGTGTGGAGCCAAGGGACGAGAAGTGAGGGAGGATGAACCTGTAGGTGACCGGGAAGAAGAGGGGAAGGACCTATTTCATCAGCACACTTCCGCGGTACCCATCCATCGACGGCTCACACTCGAAATGCCTAGACCGCCTTTCACACCAAGCCCGCGTAGCAGCCACCACAACCCAGCGCCTGCGATCCCAGCGAATCCAGTTCCTGAAGACCAGGCTCCTAAAGCAGTACGCGATGTCTCTAAACTCGGGAGCGTCGTGGTCTTTTGCAGGAATGTCAATTCTCCCAAACCTGATGAGAGGGAGGCTAGGGCGATACCGAAGAGCCGAGGGTATAAAGAGGAGGAAAAGGCGATTGTCTAGATGATCAGCTGAGATTGCCGGTGAACAAGACAGCTGAATACGCACAACGATTCCGAGCCAGCTGACGCATGTGCAGAATCCAACTCGACGAGCATATTGGATCTTTCCCCTTGATATCAGGGGCCAAGCAACTTTAGTCTAGCATCTCAGCTCCGCCCTTCTAAGTGGTTGAAACTCACGATCAAAGCGGGAAAGATATTGAAGAAGGCGACCAGGCCTTTTGGGGTTGTTGCCGGTACGAGATCCATCGCCGCCGAAAGGATGATCACATATAAGACTGCTGGTCAGCTTGACCCAGGTGCGAGAGCCGGCAAGCTGTACCATTGTTCAGTAAACCGAATATGGCAAAAGCGGTAAAGAGTCGGTATCGTGCATTCTGGGCTGTCTTGGGATCAGGCTCGTGCGCTGTCTATCAGCTGCCGGTAGTAATAGTCTACCAATCTACCTTTTATAAGATCATCTATCTCTTGTCCCATGTCCTCGTCACCTTCCAGGCTGCCAGACACTCGTCCGTGCGTCTGACGGTCTCCCTCCACCAGCCTTGTGGTTTCGTCTGAATCTCTACTCATCGATATCTTGAGAGGTCGGAGTGGTACCGAGTCCATTCAAATTCGACCGAGTGATCGAGTACTTCCTTGAGCGATCTTTGTGGATCTCTAGCCCTTATCCAATGATGATATGACGGTGAAAGACAGGGATACAACAGACAGAACCATAAGGTTATCGACGGTTATGATTACTCGTAGATCCGTTGTGCCTGAGATTAAAGCTCGGACTTGTAAATGAGCAAAGGAAGGTTGAATTATTGTGTTGATGTATCATACATGACAGATGGAAGCCGCAGAGCAACCTACAATGTCGCCTGGGGCGCCTAGAAATCTTCCTGTCACGAGCAAAACAGCTATACCAACGAACAAGATTTGGTATAATGGTGAGTGGGGGTCTTAGATATGAGCTGAATTAGCAGGACGCTCAAGAGAGGCTAGGATTGATCCAGATGCTGTGAGCCCATCTCGGGCGTGAGGAGAATATAAGCAACTGACATGTAGCGAATATCGGTGGTGGTGGAGATGATGGCTACAGCGTTTGAAACGAAAGAACATCACATCACATTATGCCTACGGGACGAGAGTGACCGTCTAGTAACCACCAACAACCTCAAGCACCGAGTCACTGGCAAGTCGGAACTCAGGTAAGCTTTACAAAGTGAACGCCTAGAGTCTCAAGCTGACAACAGGCTATGCGCATCACCAATGACCGAAGCTCTCGCCGTTGTCGATTCGCTTCGGGCAGCATCCCAACTTCCAACGCTGACGAACGAATCATCCCTTACCCTCAATACGACCCTATTATCGAACACTGATAGAAAGGTGTTGCCGCTCAAGATGGCATTGTTCAACCTACAGAAGTACATCAAGGAAGGGGAATTTGTGGTGGAGTTCATGCTCAAGGGCGGATTGAAGTTACTCATGGCTTTACTGGAGAGGTCGTCGGGTGGACTCACGGGGAACAGCCTAGCCGTATGTCAACCACATTACTTCCTGCTGATATCAGTACGCTCTCCAAGGAGTTCGCGGAGTTCTTGAGTTCGAATCCAGCTGGGCAGATATAACAGAAGCGTTCGTCGACCGAGTCCTCCATTTACTCGTCTCGGCCGGTCAACCGAATGTTATCCGACCAGCAACAGCAATCGTCAGGAAACTAGTCATCTCCTCGCCTCACTTTTCTGGTGATATCCATAATCCCAAAAGCCCAGGACCAAAGATAAGGCGCAAGAGCAAGGGCAAAGAAAAGGAAAAAGTCAGCGAAAAGGGCACTCCGGCAACTACGCATTCTCTGGTGATGAGTCCGGATCCCGGTCAGGAGCAGCCAATCAACTACTATGGCTTTGAGAGGATTTTCATGAGAATGTGCCTTGTTGGGGATACGCTTGATGGAGAGGAAGGAAGTGGCGGGGAGAGGTTCTTCCGAATCATCATCAAACGATTAGAAGGTACTGGTGACTTGGAGCTAGTCGCTCAAAGGTGAGCTCAAACATCTGACCGAAAGCTGACGACCAGTCTCGGATTGGTGCATATCTGTCTACGCTTTGGAGAACGCGAAGAGAGCCGACTATACAAGGACCTTGTGACCATATTGGAGAACCTGCATATCCGCCGTTATGTCTCAGTAAGTACCAAGTTGTGTCTGTAGTCCCACTGCTCACCATTCAGCGCCTCATGCCATCATGTCAAAACAACACTGTGTCACCTCAAATCCTCACCTTCCAAGCTCGCTATGCTGCAATCCTAAATCAGCGCCGAACAAAGCATGTCCGACCAGCCCAAGACGCGGTTCAGGAGAAAATGTTGACTGAGATATGGCATGTCGGCCGCTTGGGCGAGGAGATTCGCCAGCCGGGTCTCGAAACCATTACGAATGGTGCGAACCACGGAGAACACTCGAAGAGTATGATCGCAGGCAGGGACTGGCTTGGGTGGAGGAGATTGGGGCTTATTGATGATATTGATGAAGGGGATGTCGATGAGCCGGCGTATCTATTGGAGGTGGACTTGTTTCGTGATGTGGGTGAGCTGGGACTTGAGTGCTTGGTAAGCTTTCCGGATCTCGATTGATGGTATGCTGACAATATAGCATTGGTTCGCAATGCATGAGGATAATTTCCATGCAGTATGACATGTGGTCTGCGGAGAGAATCTGACTGACGGATAGCTTATCATGGAACAACAAGCTCGCGAACCTGCTAGGCGCTGTCCTCTAGGTCGTGCTAGGTAAGTAGAGCTAGTAAGACCACACGTCCGGCTGACTCAAGCAGCGCCGAATGCGTCAAGATCCTATGCGAGCACTACAAGATATCTCACAACGGCCACTCCATCCCAACAACATTCCAGCTTTTCCTCCTCAACTTCCCCCGCCTTCATCAACTAGTCCTACGATTCTTCCTCCGAATGTGGCATGAGTCGGGCTCCAAAGTCGACGATCTAGGCCGCGTGACATTCCTTGTTCGCTCGCAAATCCGTCTCTCCCTAGCCGACGAAGCTAGCAAGACGTGGTTACATCTGGAACGTGATTTCCTTGAAACACCCTATGCTACTATAAGGGAGCGACAGATGGAGGTTCTGGAGAAGGAGGATGGGACTATGAATAGGCCTGCGGTCAAGCTTTTGAGGGAGAAGTTGAATGCCGAGGCTCAGGATGTCATGATGGAGCAGCGGTATGTCTGCCTCATATTGACTTGCGGAATGCTGATCTTGGCAGTATTGGCTGCATGTTGCAAGGGGCTTGGTTCAATGCGGCTAATCTCATTGTCAATGGCCTGACACCATCCCACAGGCCTTCTTCCCAAAAGCCGTTCCGCTTTGTCCGCTTAGTAAGCTCTTCTACCCCAAGAGATACTCGCCACGCTGAGATCTGTAGTCGACTAATCGAAAAACTCTGGCTTGGGACGACTTTCCAGCTCGAACCAACCACATTCCAGCTGTTGAAAGTCTTCGCGAAAAGAGTAAGCTCCCCTCTTCTCAGATGATAAGAGGCTAAACAGCAGTCGATATCGGCATTATAACGTCGGTCCGGGGCGAGACCTCGTGCGCGGTCAATTCCCGCTCACCCAACCTAGTTTCCAAATACAGCTTATCAATCTTGTCTGGTGAATTGAGTGTTCTCGATCTTGACGCTATTCACGTCTACCAATTTGCGGAATGGGCAGATGGGATTAGGGCTCTGGGGAAGGGAGGTCGAGCTGCTATGGCGCACAAAGAGTCCCTGGATAAGATCAAGGTGAGCATACCCAGGTAGATGAGCAGCGACTTACCGCTAGATCCTTGCCGACGTCGCTCTCAAAGTACGATTATTGGATATTACAGGAGATGGGATTGAAATACCAGAGAAGATTTCTATTGGGCAGGGTGAGGCATAAAAAGCGAGTTGACGCTGACCAGCAGCTCCCAAAAGCACTGATTTCTGGTTTGCATAGAATAATGAAGCTACTTTATTGTACATATACGTGTCATGTCATTATGTCCATTATACAGCATTAAGCCTCGTCCGAATCTTCGTTGAGGGATCCCTGTTCCCCTTCTTCACCATCACCATCTCCGTCAGCCGCACCATCACTATCGTCATCCATATCCTCCATATCCCCATCAAGATCTACCATATCCTCATCTTGGGCTTCTCCTGTCGCATCATTCTCTATTGGTGGTGGTGAAGATGGGGAGCTTATATTCATGTCCTCCTGACGGCGCTCTATATCTGGTTCAGAAGGTGTGGGCGACTGTTTGTCAGCTACGTTTGGCGGGAAAGGCTTACGGGTGCAGCATCCAACTCCATCTGAGTTTGCCTTCTGCCTATAGGTAGTAAAAATCTATGTCCAAACATATTGATATGTTGCTATCCCATTAGTCCCTTACTGAAGAAGCATATAACCAGAAGGAGCTGACTCACTCGCTCATCTTCCAAGGTCATTTCCTCTAAATCTAAATCCTCACTCTCCCTTCCAATCGCGAATCCGGCAGGCCTCAAGCCAACCAGAGCTCTCCTCTCAGATCTCTCTCGTATGCGTGTGGCTCTTGTAATCTCAGCTCGGCGATTTGTAGATGGGCCCGCTTGAGCTTGATTTTGGGTGGGGGGAGCTAGACCGCGAAGTGAGGTCGTTGGTGTTGATCTTATCGGATAGGGGTAGAACGAGTAGGATGTTGAGGGGTCGAGGGCGGGTAGATTTGGCGTGGCCGTTGACATCCTAGCTGGGCAGAGCGAGGCTGATGATGTCAAAGTCGAGTGAAAGATGGTGGTGAGGGAGAAATCAAACGCGAAAGTTGATTCATTTGAACCGTGTTTACCACTTGCATTTTGACCCAGTGTACATAGACTACGCCATGCTTCATATACAGTATACATGACGACAAGAGCACCATCATGAGCGACAACATCCTAGGACTTCTGCTGGTCACGTCCTCGAGTCGAGGCCGGAATGTATTTCGATATCCACCCGACCCAACTTCCCCACTCGCCCGACTATCTCAGCCCATCTACCCCGTCGACCTATTTACCGCCGACTATATCTCCACACCAGACCCGACGCCAAAATACTTGCTAAGGAACCGAAGTGGTTTCGGTGGCTGGGATGATCCTTCATCGAGTGGATTCACGAATAGGAGCAAGAAGAGTAATGGCAGTCTCGCCCCGCCTTATGATTCATATAGAGATAGAAGGTCTCCTTCGATCAAGAGCCCACTTGGATCGATGAAGGATAAGACCAAGGAGCTTCAGCGATTGGCCGAACTGGAGTTGGGCAAGAAAGGGGAGAACGGGGAAGCTAGCGATTCAGATAGTCAAGTCAGCCAGGACTCGGATGATGAGGTCAACGACACTAGTACCTCGCCTGGGGATTCTCGGATATCACGGATGGCTGGAGGCAAGGAGCTTACGCCCTCGAGTGAGGGGGCAAATAAGGACGAAGGTACCGTGACATTCGCAGCCAAGGCTAGGCGGTCTCCATCATCCAAGCGTCGGCGAGCGTCTCGCTCAAGAGATGGAAAGGCATCAGAGGAGGACACGAAAGACGGCTTTGACGAAACTCAATATCACAACTCGCTCAATTACTCGCTTGATTTCTTGTCTGATATGCTGGCTCCTTCACGAACGGCTTGTAATCGGAAATTCGAGATTTGTGTCGACGAGCTCGTATTCGTCGGTCATCCAGTCACAAGTGGTCCCGACGGGAAATGGGCATACCCATCCACTGAAGAGGAAGAGGCAGATGTCCGATCGACTGCCCGTGGGAGGCGTCCGCGATCACATGGGCCCAGTCACTTGGGAACGGTGGTTGAACATGGTGAATCATCCCCGGACCCAGAAACATCATCAACAGATCCTTCCAAACCTTCATCAACTGTCAACCGCGACGATGATAACTCGACCTCCAGACCAAGGACGGATGGGAGTGACGATACTCCCCCCGAACTCAATATGTTCCATCTGGTCATCATTCTCGATAAGCCGGATCCTAAGATTGGAAGTACGATTGAATCGGTTTCGCCTATGAATTTGTTCGATGAGGTGTACAAGGAGATTGCGTTCAAGTGGACCGCTGCTGCTTTTGAGCTGCAGGTAAGGGATAATTACATTGCGAGGGAGGCACACGAAATGGCCAAGATCAAGGACAAGTGTATGGCCGAGGGTGAGTGGATTGGTGCTCTGGGAGGTCGAAAGCTGACACTATAGCCATGCCGATCCGACAGTGTAATAAAATAGTATACGACAAGTGTTCACTCGATCGTTCGCTAAACCAATTGTATGCCGAGATCTATCAGCTCCAGAACCGGGCTGCGAATCCCTTGTACGCCAATCTACCCACCACAATCAGCGCATCTCTAGCCGACATAACCTTCCCCATCATCCTCTCACCAAAGAGTGCCGAGACAGATGAGGCATGGGCCCACTGGGGAGAGGTCGACGACCACGACTCGCTGTCATCCCTATCCGATGATGAGGATTGGAACGATGCTCTGGTTCAATTACCGCCGGGTGGAATTAGCAGTAAAACCCCCGACTTCAAGGTAGAGCCTTGGCAGACGCTTTTGTTGCTCGATGATCGAGCTGCGGAGAAGTCGGATGAGATCGCTCAAGGATTGTATGGACTCGGAGTGGTTGTGTCTGGGTCGACTTCTAGGCAATCGTCGGGTCTTACTTCCGCCAACGAGTCCAGGAGGGGTTCGAAAGACACCAGTGCGGAGGGAGATGAGGGGGAGTTGTTGAAGACTCTCATTGAAGCTTGTGATGTTTCAAAGACGTAAGTCATCTCTGCCACGAATGAGGATCAGCTTATCGTATAGTCTAGCCAATATTGCACATCTGCTGCGTTTTGACTTGGAGGGCATCGTGATACCTTTAGCTAGGGAGCTTGTTCAGAACAAGAAAGCCATCTTGATTGATCCGATTAACAACAGACTCCGAACAATCGTGATGCCCACCAGCCTCGCTGGACAATCGTCAGTCGACTTTCTTCGAGAGTGAGCAGCACTGACAGGCAGAACTTCATGGCAAGACCACTCTGACCGCTTTTCCACTCGATTCAGGTCACTTCCAAAACTTGGCTCATTCCTCGCTTCAATCTCGGAGCACCCGACTCATTATCGATATTGCCTACCGAAAGATGTTCAGAACCAGCCAAATCAAAAAGCCGGCGAACGACTCGTATACTTCGAGGCATTGATCTGGCTCATGAAGCATGATCTCGTTATCCAAGTTCATATACGAGCTAGAATCTATGCTCGTCCAGAGATCAAGCGTGAAGCTTGGTTGAAGTTGTGGCACCGTCGGCGGACTCGTTGGTTGTCCGCTCGAGAGAGGAGGGCATCGCTTTCAAACACTTCGACAAAATCCGATAGAATCAAGTCACCTCGGTCACCAGGCGGAGATAGTCTGATGTCGAACGATTCCAGACCGTCTTTGTCCCGCTCTTTCACCTCGGACCAGATCACCCCTCGAGCCATCAAGACTATGAACCCCTTGGAATCGCTGCCGACCGTTCCCGCTCCTCAACAGCATGGTCCCATGACGATGGAGCAGTCTTATATGGATTACGACCCTGAATTAGAGCTTGATTCAGATGGAGGGGATGGTGATGGGCCGCAGACCTATGGCGATATGACATTTACCGAGGATGTGACTGAGCCCGAGAATATCCCGACCTTTACCGGTAGTTTCATCTTCAAGCCTGGAAGAGCTCAAAAAGATGAGGCTAGATGGTTGAGGGTGATTCGAGAACAGGGGGTCAGTGTCACTGGCGAACGGAGGGATGAGGTTTGGGCGAGCAAATTTGATCTGTGAGTACATGTTCCGGGCCATAAGGTGGACTAACGGAAAGGTGTGTACAATACTTGGACGGCATTGCTACCTTTGAAGAAGTCGTATACCGTACTGGACTACCACGCCGAGAGCTCGATCACTTGCTCGAGTTGTACAAAGAAGATGTAGGTGGTATTGCATGCTTACAA
>Ga0308160_10004790_pt1 | contig 14290 bp, 18 predicted proteins | sample PhyFR1_FD_201036 | JGI IMG/M metagenome (GOLD analysis project Ga0308160, IMG submission 201036) | Phyllosphere microbial communities from UC Gill Tract Community Farm, Albany, California, United States - DLSLF.R1 | ecosystem: Host-associated > Plants > Phyllosphere > Unclassified | place: USA...
GGCGGACGACTCGACTAACCGCTGGTGTCACTCAGTCACTCTTTCCCCAACGACAAGCAGCTCACGCCCGAGGATGTCCTGGCCAAGTGGAACAACATCACCGACTTCAGTAAGTCCGTCTCCTAACCCTCCGCTGTTCTGCGTGGATTCTAAAACAAGTCTCCTTGATCAGGCAAAGCTACTCACCCTCAAACCGCCCAGGAGGCTCAGGAACAGGTACGTATGAACGCTGGTGTTGCTCCGAGCCTCATCTCATAGCCGCTTTCCCACACTCTAGATGTTCAAAAACTTCTCCAACACTTCAAGCTCGGGCTCTACCGAAAAGTCGAACTCTTCCGAAGGACAGGACACTGAGGAAATCAAGAAAGCCAAGGCGCGCAAGGCGCCGGAGACCGAGTTCACTTACGATGAGAGGGATGTCATGTTGTACAACCTGGGCATTGGCGCCAAGGCTTCAGAGCTCCCTCTTGTATTCGAGGGTGCCGACGGCTTCCAGGTAAGCAATATTTTGACTGAATATGTATCAGGATAACGCTAATCGACTTGCTTGATATAGGCTCTTCCAACTTTCGGTGTCATCCCTCAATTTGGAGCTGCAGGTGGAATGGACTTTGACTATGTGCCCAACTTCAACCCCGTATGTATACAGCAAGTTCATCTGGATTGATATTTACCTTTCTAATCTGGTTTGCAATGCGATAGGCCAAGCTACTTCACGGAGAGCAATACCTCAAGATCCACGGTCCTATCCCCACGTCGGCCACGCTTGTCAACCGACCCAAGCTTCTTGAGGTCCTCGACAAGGTGTGTGAACAGCGCGCGTGACGAGCTTGGTTGATATTGAACTAACCCAGACCTCCTCCTCAGGGCAAAGCGGCAAACGTTACCAGTGCCGTCGAGACGATTGACAAGGTGACCGGCAAGGTGATTTTCACCACGCAAGGAACCGTTGTCTTGCGAGGATGTGGAGGTTTCGGTGGACAAAAGACCGGTGCTGGTGAGCCGCCCCCGAATCTCATAATATCGCGGACCTATCGCTAAGCTGTTACTCTCCTGCTCAGACCGAGGCGCAGCGTCTGCTGCCAACAAGCCGCCCAAGCGTGCCCCTGATTCGGTCGTCGAGGAGAAGACCACCGATGAGCAGGCCGCCATCTACCGGTAAGTCCTGGATTACTAGTCCCCGTAAAAAACACAAGCTCATTTTCGGTATTCTCGGCGTGCTCCCGTAGATTGTCGGGTGACCGAAACCCCCTTCATATTGACCCAGCCTTTGCTTCTATCGGTGGATTCGACAAGCCAAGTATGTTTGAACCGTTTAGCCTGTGCTCGTCGATGGTTGCTGACTATGTCCTCCTTTCTACGATTCTAGTCCTCCACGGACTGTGCTTCATGGGTTTCGCGGGAAAACACGTCTTGCAGACCTACGGACCTTACTCGGATATCAAGGTCCGATTTGCTGGTTCCGTGTACCCTGGTGAAACGCTCGTTACAGAAATGTGGAAGGAGGGCAACAAGGTCATCTTCAGTGAGTCCAAGGCGATCGACTGTGATTCTTCGGTTCCGGGAAGGCTGATCCTTCTCATAAACACAGCTACCAAGGTCAAGGAGAGAAACGCACCGGCTCTGAGTGCCGCCGCTGTCACCTTGATCAACGAGGCACCTCCTGTCAAGTCCAAGCTATAAAGAGCGATCCGGTTTGGTGGTAATCCTTAGTGGATCTGTTCTGGCTAGTATCAAGATTTTAAAACGTTGTACCAATACAAAGTGAACTATGGGATGCATTATTGAATCGTATCACAGCCCCCCATCTTGCTCTTCGATAGCGAGAACGATTACACATTGTACGCCGCCTGATTGTCGGCACGATACATGTGTCTCCCCGTGAATCTGGGTCCTCCTACACATAAGCTGGTTTTGCACAAGCCCCAGTCAGCCCACCACTGTCAAGCCCCCAGAATCCGTCAACAGACTAACCTCAACGTCGCAGTGATGGCCGCAGTTAGTAGAAGCCATTCCGCTGGTCTTTCATACCAAAAAGCACGTACAAAGTTAGTGTCATGATGATAGATGAATGAGTACCATCATAGCACTCACCCATATCCAGCGTCTACCCCGGCGTTCTCGAACCGGATCCGACCATTATGGAACAAGATGGTAGCGAAAACGAAAGCGATAATGGTCGTCAAAGCCGTCAGACCCTGTCCCCCCAGGAATGAATCACAGAAGATATCAGTGTGCTGATCACAATCGATCGGTATAGGTACGCCAAGGTAAGGCTCACAGCTGATAAGCGGAACCAGACGGGGTTGGTAAGTTGGTAGGATGATCGAAAGAAGATGTCGAGTAGGAGTGTAACAAGTGCGATCAAGCTGAATGCGCAGGCTGGCAGAAGGGACATCGGGGTCAGTAGTTGGGACTCGTTGACCTTGGCACGCGGGAGATCTCGAAGCTAGTTCACCTATTCCGATGGTGATCAGCCCTTTGACTAGCCATCTTATCAACTGAGGATCCCATCGATACCCAAAGTTCGGGCCGTAACATTCCCGAGAACCTTCGTTGGATTCGTAGCACCAACCGTATGCGCCCATGGTGACTCGGCCATCGGAGAACGGGAATTGAAGGAAGAAGATCGTCTTGATGAACGGGACCGAGAAGGTGCACAATAGTCTATGATGCAAGGGTAAGAGATAGTTGATAAACTGACTGTCAAATGGTCAAACGAATTGTCTTTACTCACAAGAAGACGAATGTAACGAGGGATAGGATGACGCCTCCCAGCAAATGTCTTTCGGTTGTTGTCAAGAGATCCGGCATGTTGATTAGTCGATCAGTGATACGACTCTTCCGTTTCAAGGTGAATGCTTATAGCTCCTGTCGAGGTCAGTCATTAGTGTTGCTGACTATATGCTGAGTGTCTACATTAAAAGTAGTATCGTAGTGCATCATGTATTATACCTCTTCCGAGTTGCGGTCGATCCTTGTTTCCCTTCCTTTGGATCGCTTCTTCAAGAGCCAACAAAAGAGATCGACAAAGATGCCGCGGAATCAAAGCGGAAAAATGAAAACACGGGGGAAAGGTGAAACGCGAAAGTTTGAGTCAACCACAACCACCGTCAGGCGGGATTGTTTAGGCACTGAGTTGAAGCGTCCTAATTCCAGCTTTAACTACCGCAAGTAGCTGGCGAAGAATGTTGCACGATATGCTCGAGTCCTGTCCAGCGGACGGAAGGCGTCCTGTCTCCGTCTCCATAGCACAACAACAAAAAGAAGACCGCAATCCACTGCTCTCTGCGTATGAGAAAGGACTGAAATAACACATCCCACCAGCAGATGATTAGTACGAGATCTCGCTTCGAGGCAAGGAACCCCCAAGCAGCCGACAACGACTTGAATCGTCTATGTTTCCGACGTGTGTATACAACTTGATGAAAGTCTCTTCTAAGCTTTTCCCTCTGAAAGGGCATTCGCAATCCCATCTAACCAATTCCTTGTCAATCTATGCTCCTGAACGCATCTATCCTCCATCCGTAGTCGATCCCCTCACTCCTGACCGCCCCCTCTCGAGATCCCTGATCTCGGGGTGGCCGTTCGCTTCGCCCGCTGTTGTTGTTGTTGGTGCAATCACTTCCTCTTCGAACCCCTCGAGACCCATCAACCCAAACCCAACGATGACGAGAACAGCACCGAGGATCGCTTGAGTCGTCAGTGCCGCCGTGTATCCTCTTAAAAAGTCACCGAGCATGGCGAATGGGATAGTCAACGACAGACCGATGGTGACCACTACAAACGGTCAAACACATCAGTCTCTGTTCTCCCAAGTCTAGTCATATGCAGGTCGACAGCACTTACCCAGCGGCGTAGTCTTCAACATGGCCAGCACGTAAAGATAGTCCGAACTCAGAGTGATGACCATATTGATGGCGCAGACGATCAGATCTCCCTTCTTGGTAGGGAACTCGAATGTCTCGATCCCCATGACCGAGAGGATAGGAATGAGGGGTAAAAGAAAGATCGTGTTGAACAGGCCAACAAAGCTGGACGGAATCAACATCATCAGTCCGGCTGGTCTTGATTCGACAGGAAAAAGCGCTCCTCCTGCTCACCCAAAGAACAATTGCATGTCGACCCGCTCTTCATCCCCAATCCTGACCTTCAACAGGATCACGTAGATCGCATAACAAAATGCACTGAGCAGGGCCAGGACGTCCCCCAGCATAGGGTTCTTGATGTGTGGTGTGGTATCCGATACGTCTGACGCGTGGATGGAAGCGAGAAGCGAGTCGGAGTGGGTGACGAGGACGAGTCCAACGAAGCTGTGGATGGCGATTCGTACCTGTCAGTGTCAAGGTCCAACCGTAGATGACATAAGGTCATTTGACTCACCTTGCCAAGACAGCCAAGATCTTTGCTCTTGTAAATGTCTCCACTCCCAACATTCTCCCCAAAGCCAAAGTGAAGAAACCTATACAGCCGTTCAGGACGCCGCAGTATTGATCAGCTATCCCACTCTTCAAGCCGCTCTCAACGAGCCGAAATCCCACACACGCTCGCGGAAACTCACCACTCATCCCCGCTAAAACCGTCGAACTCCCTACACTCGTCAACCCCAAACTCGCATTGACCGTCCAATTGGCCGCAAACCAAACGATACAGAACGTCGCTGCCAATTTCGCCGTCTCTGCCGAAGTCAGACGTTCTGAATCCCCTCCTGCCATAGAGAGGTAAGATAAGGGTACAGGTAATCCTTCCAGCTCGTGCTCGTGCTCGCCGTCGAGATCGAGAGCGTAGTCGTCCGTCGTGGTATGCGTCCCGAAAGATGACCGGCCTCCGATGGCTCTTCCTTCCGGGATGGACCCTCCAGCAGGGGCCAAGCTCGCCTGCGCCCCAGCACCATTATGATGATGATGATTAGGATGAGTAATCAGCGCCGGTGAAGGCGAAAGAGAACGGATGAGAGAATTCGAACGGCTCATCCCTCCTGTTGTCGAGGTAGGTCTTGGGGGAGGTAAGGAGCGGTTCATGTGCTCGTCGTCTTCCTCGTTGTCTTCCACCTGGGAGAGCGAGGAGTATTGAGCTCGATCTTGCTTTCTTCGGCGACGAGCGGTGTTCCATCGTTTGAAGAGAAAAGGGATGAGGTAGAGGGAAAAGGCGGAGGTGTTGAGGTATGTTATCCTGGAAGGGTCGAAATCGAGACAAGGTAAGTCAGGTCAGCGACAGTCAGGATGACGTGATATGGGAGATGCAGAAGAGAGAAGAAGTCTGGACGATGGGAAAAAGCAAAGCGTGGAGACGGATAGAAGAAGGCCAACTTGTCAGAGGTGCGACTCACAGAAAAGGTTTCTCATACCCTCCTTCAAGCAAATCCGATGTGATAAAGCTACTCGTCGTCCATAACACTACCACACATAAGAGGAGGAGGATACCGGTGACGAACCGCCGGCGACTAGGGGTAGGTAGAAGAGCCAGAGCCATCTTGGATTGATCAGGCTGTGAGCGTATGAGCTTGAGGTCGGTCGAGTGGGAAGATGTTGAAAGTCGAAAGTCGTTATCTGAAGAAGAGAGAATATTCGGGTGGTCGAGGTTGTTATCGTCAGACGTCCTGACTTCGCTCGCGCGACGACGATCGAGGAGCAACGGAGTGGAAGAGTTTCTTCGGCTCTTCGTCATGGCCGTCCGAGGAGAGGTACGAGGTCGGATAGCTAGATCGATCGGGTTTGTTGTCTCACGTTTGATTAGGGAAATCAAGGTTTGTCATGTAACCCTTGATCCCTTGATCTCTGACCATCAATTCACCTTTGTGCCGACCTTTCTTGCGTTTCTCGGAATCGCGAAATCTCAAACCTCGAGTTGCGCGAGTTGGAAATCTCTGCGATCATCGGCCGATATGGTTTACGGCATGATATACGGCATGGTCTGCTTCCGGTGTTCTGCCGTCATCTGGAGACAATGCTTCCGACGATCACCTAGTTGCGCCGATGATTCACGCCGATCAACTCTAGCTATCAGTAGTAGTAGTACTGTGTCTTGAAGCTCGGTCACATATCTCCCTACCGCTGTGATTCACTCTATCAGAGACGCAGAGAAAGTCATTCATCTTGGTTGATCGACGTTGCTGCGAGATGCCCAGCAACAATCCACTCTTGCCAACCTCCAACAACCCCTCGAGCCGTCCAAGCAGACTAGGCGCACGCCGGATCTCGCCTTCACCCGCAACCCACCCTAACATCTCCGACGACGAAGATGACTCGGGTCTTCCATTACCAACCACTTCCCCGGTCGGGTTGAGCGAGAAGGCGAAAGGGAAGAGACGAGCTACGGGTCCAGATCAGTCGGAGAGTGCTTCTACAGCAGGGAGCAGGTCCAAAGCGGACAAGAAGGAAGAACAGAGGGGGAGGAGTATCACATTTCGATTCACGGGTGAAGAAGTGAGATCAGAGGGCGATGGAGAGGATGGAGGAGATGGTTCGAGTGGAGGAATGTTGAACGATTTAGACGTATGGGTGGATGCGGGTGAGAGCGTGGGAAGGGTGAAAGATAAAGTACGTCGGCGGATTCCTCACTGCGGGTCACTCAGACCCTTACGACGGTCTCGTTCATCAGCAGGAGTATACTCATCATCTCCGATTCCGTCTTTGCTTGGTCCCACGAACATAGATAAAATCCCTGAAACCCGCCCTGACGCACCATCCGCTCAAATTCATTCACGCTGGTCGACTACTGACCGATGGAATCCTCCTCCTTCCCTACGTCCGAACCCTAGAAGAACGACATCGGATAGCACAAGCTGGAGTGACTGGTAGTCTCGGGATGGGTGGATTGGGCGGGATGGCCGGGGATATGATGGTCAAAGGGTTTTCGGCGGTACATGGGGAAGAAGGGGAGGAGGAACACAAGGTTGACGAGAGGGAGAAGGAGGAGGAGAAGGTTTGGTTGCATTGCGTGGTCGGGGCCAAGGTGGATAAGGTGGAGAGGATTGCAGAAAGTGGCGAGGATGAAGGGGATGAAACGACCGGATCAGCTGGTGTGGATGGTTCCGTGAGTCTCGTGCGAACATGGTCCATAGCCACATGACCACTGATATTTCACCATCTTTTCTTGGTTGTCGAACTCTTCACTTCGTCATACGATGCATATCTTAGCCAACAACTTCGACCCAGCCTCGACGTCGAGGATTTGATGCGCTCCTTGATGCCGGTCTATCAGCGGACGAGGTGGCTAACATGCGAAGACAATTCTATGCGGGAAGAGGTGAAGAGGTTCCTGATGGGTTGGATCAGGGTGAGTCTAAGAGCGATGGCAGGTGAGAGGTGAAGAAAGGTACGGAAGCTGATTTAATTCATGACTGGCTAATAGATGATGAGCATACGAGAGCTTTGGAGGAACAGTGGATCGAGGGCGATTTGACTAACGAGACGGCGCAGAGTGAGTTCCGTGCCAATCGATCAGGTCGCGTTTCATTCGGTACTAACATGTGTATTCCTGATCATCCCGGTAGCCGCTGCGGAAGGTATCTACACCTCGATCCTTACCGGTCTGCTCGTCGGCTTTTTATACCCCATTCTCCCCTGGTTCTTCTTCAGGGAGATCCCTGCTCCGAACTTTTTTGAACCGCTAGAAGTGGAACATGATCGTACAGGATCATCGACCACCACCGCGGGATCGTCGGGCAGGACAGGGGAGGTATTGGAAGAACAGTTAGATTGGTCCATGGGGATTCTACCGAATGCTACAGGATCTACTGGATCAGGATCGACCGGAGCGAACGCAGGTGGTCGTGCGGGAGGTCGATCGGGGTCAAGCGAGACCGCTCCTGGTAATCCAGGCACGAGGGGTCTATTTGGTTTACGTGGAAGACCCGGTGGGGAGTGGGTGACGGGTGTTGTGTTTGGACAGAGAGTGCAGGTGGGTTCAGCTCCTTTGATTCGGCGAAGCGAAAGAAAGACCCCGGCTGACATGGACTGTTGCACCGTGACTACAGATGGCTATCTTGATCGGGACCGTCTTGAACATCGGGTTTGGTGCATTCAGATTCCTTGTCTAAGGATATCAAAGGTCAACAGCAATCGACTCATAGCGGATCATGATGTTGGAATTGGGTTGTATGACTACGCCGAGTTCGAAACTCACATCGAATACCACGATAGATGCTTTTTATGTGCCCTTTCTCACTACGGCCTTGGTCTGGCTCATAGAGAATGACTCGTCGTTTCATAACGCAATCGACGTGGCGGCTGAAGCACTCACCTCGACCACGTTTACGTGACCACAGAACCGATGCATCGTAGCGCAGAGCATTGCATACCCATACCTGCCTCCTCTGACTGTCAAGCTCGATGTATATCCACTCTCTCCAGCACATTTAGAGATCGCTTCTCGCAATCTGATAACATGGCGCGATATCGCAGAAGTACATGTCAGGCTGAGCGCCGCTCGCAATTGCTTCCGTGGCTCCGATTGATCATCAGCGACCGGCTTTGATGCTGTAGTTGATCATCACCCCTTTCAAATAAGTAGCTCTTCCTTTTGTATACGCTCTACGTAGGAACAACCAGACCTACAATACTATCTGTGTGCGACTCAGTAAACTTACTATATCCCTCTACACCAGCAACGAAAAGGAACAGAATGGCTACTATCTCAGTAGGAGCTTCGGTAAGCCCGGGAGGCCCGTTGTCATTGAGTCATTTGTGCTAAAGCCCCATTGTCTTTTGCTCATCATCCGTTACACTTATGTATTTCGCTGATCAGACTGGTATCTCCGGAGATGCTATTCCCTCTACGACCAACCAAGTTCCTCAAGCTGGAGCTCAGGGCGAGACTCCGAACCCCCCTAAGCCGTTTTACGACTTTGACGTAGTGATGACTTGCGGAGGATGTTCCGGTGCGATTGAGAGGGTGTTGAAGAAGAACATCCAAGAACGTGAGTAACGCCTAGTTCTTTATCGTCTCGATCCTCGGAGAGGTGGCTTGAAAGACTGACATGGGACTGACGGGATTTGGTCATGTACAGCCAACAAATTCGACGTCTCTCTTGATAGACAGAATGTCAAGGTCTGGGGACCCAGTCTACCGCCTTTTGAAGAAGTCAAGACTAAGATCGGAAAGACAGGAAAGACTGTGAGTGCGCTGATTCTTTGTCAGACATCTGGCTGCTCCGAAGCAGCAAGGAGAGGAGATTCTGATACAACGTTGATTACAGATCAAGGAGGCCAGGGAAGTCAAGTAGACCCTGTATCCTACAAACCCACAGGAATGGATGGAACGGCTAAATGCAGCTGGGCTGTGGCAAGCCGATTTCGTACACTACCGTGGTCGCCGGGGCTTATCCGCTAAGGGGAATGTCCGCCGAGCTATACAACCAGCTCTTGTGAGATTAGATCTCTTGAACAATATACATATACATACCCGGGAAACTGAGGCCCATCGTGGCCAATACAAGAGATGCAATGGCGGCCTGCATCCTTAGCCTTTAATTGGGGCCATGCTCTTTGACAAAGGTAGGCTTCACCGTAATCATGGTGGGATACACGGAGACAGCGGTCACTCAGTCCAGCGACGTCAGGCGAGAGACCCTCATTGTTTTCGAATCACCTCAGGGATATTTGATCACTCTCTCTGACTGCACATAGAACATTCCCAGCTCACCCTTCAGTATCGGCCTGAATGTCGGCTACGATAAGACAGCATCATCGTACGAGATTATCACGTGAAAACGGAACATATGATGACGTCAGCATTCCGAGGTCTTTCCTTTGAGCATTAGATACGAGTGGATCATAGTCTTGGAAGCCTTTTGGCCTTTGTATGGGTACCTAAGAGCAAACCAAAGGAGAATCTCACGTGTTCATCAAAACTCGTACAGTCGATGCTCAACGTCATCCGTGGATTTCATCGCACAATGGCAGACGCAAGCAAGAGTATTGTCCATTTCAAGGCGTGAGTAAGTACGATCCACGCACGGGACTCTTGACTGAAGCAAAATTATTCTCCGATTTTAGCATAGGAAAGGTTCAGGTCAGTGATGTAACTGCGATGTAACATGGAATGCGACTTATCGTACTAGTCCTGCTTAGGGAGTTTTCTTCCGGGCCGAAACGAAAGACAGGGCTAGTGCGCTCGGCTTGGCTGGATGGTGCCATAACCACTCGGATTCATCGGTCGAGGGAGTTGCATACGGGCCAACAGAGAAGATACAGGAGTTGTGAGTCTCCGTTCTGAGTACTGAATAGATTTACTTATCAAAGCTGATCATTCGAGACCTCTGAGCAGCCGAAAATACCTGAGCAAAGGCCCACCAAAAGCAAATGTCGAAAGGGTAGAGTACATTCGCGAGCTGGACGGACCGGAAAAATCGGTAGTCGAGGAACTTTTAGGGCGAGATCACAAGGGCGACTTCGAGATTCGACGACATCATTGAGAATCCGGGCATAGGACCCGAAGTTTTGGAAGTCACTGCCATTTTGGCACGATGCGCGGGAGATCCAGCATCGATACGGATTCTAGACGTGAACAAGGGTATAGATCGGCTTGTACAAACGAAACAACGACAACGATCATGATGATACAGCATCTATGGTTACTACTTTTTCTTCTTCTTCGTCTTGGCTTTCGTAGCGGTTGCCGGCTCTTTGATGATGATATCTCCCCCCTCAGCCTCGGTTCCCCTCGTCTTCTCTTGCATCTCGAGGGCAAACGTCACGTCCTTGACCATATCTTCTAGCTCGGTGATTTGTTCCTTAGCATCTGCCGTTTCTTTACGGGCTGCTTCGAGTCTGGTCTCAGTGGCTCTGAGTTTTTCCATCAGACCAGAACCCATCGCGCGTTCAGTGCGGAGATCTTCCTGCAATTTTCTTGCCAGACCCGAAATCTACACCGGGATATCTCAGCTCGTGCAGAGTCTCATCATTATGAGTCTCACAAATTCCGACCTTGACTTACCTTTTCGAATTTCGTGTCGGCTTGTGCTTTCGCCTGCTCGAGCCCTGGCAAAACCTTTTGTTCGAATAATTTTTGCGCATCCTCTGCCAGAATAAACCTTTTCCGCCATTGCTCGCCCTCTGCAGCTTTCTGCTGTGCGTCCTTGAGTTGTCGTTGGAGGGTTCGCATCTCGGCGTCGTGATTAGCTTTTTGCTGCTCTAGCTGTTCCGAGATGAGATACGAGTATTCCAAGGTGATGTCTTCCAGTTGTGACATTTTCTTCTCATCAGAAGCTGAAGGACCAAGCCCTTTGACGACAGCGGAAGCGTTCAACCGATCGAAATGTAGACCGCTGGAAACTCGCTTTGAGCTAGTGAGCGATGTAGCGGATGGCAGCTCCACAAGCTTTCCATCTGAGCGATTCTGTATCAGCCGGTGGACGTAGCTATAGATGGGATTCGTGATTTTCAGAACCCTTCTCGTAGAGACTCGTACTTCTATCGCCACTCACGTATCCTCCACGTAGTCCCACACCCGCTGAGTGTCGATCTCCATCGAATAGACATGTCCCATCCGTAAGTAATGATCCCTTGCATGACCTTGCTGATATCGACTGCACCCGATGTAACCGCAAATGACACAGACCCAGTTCGCTTTAGGATCGTTCTTGTCCTTGGAGCAAGGTATGCACCGGGAGAATGGCAAATTAGCACCGCCTTTGTGAGTGCGGTGTGAGAGATGACATGCCGGGCATTCCGAATCGCCCCATTTGGAAAGACATTTGCAGTGGAAGACATGAGAACAAGGAGTGGTGATAAGTCCCGTGACGACTGAGTCCATCCTCTCCAGACAGACTGGGCAAGTCGGTAGTTCGTGTATAGACTTTGGCGGTATTCCTCGTAGAAGTGAGGGCATGATGGTAGGCATTGATTCCTTGGTCTCGGTGACGGTATGAAGAATCAGATGATGGATCCGAATAGGGTGGCAGGTTTCTATGCGGTCATCATCCGTGGAAAACATTTTCCCTGTATAAATCGATATGAAATCGTTTGCTTCTTGGGTGTCACGGAATTTCAGCAGGACCAGCGTTTTGTTGACCGAGGCATCCCTGTGTGAGAGTGTTTGCTGCTTAGTACGAGGTTTTATACCATCTCAGAAATAGCTTACCGTATCATCCTATAACCATCCAAACACACCGTGAAAGCTCCCAACCAATTCGCCAGGTCTGCCACGTCCATCCAGATTGGAACAGCGAGGATGGCAATCAAGGTCCCGTCTTGTCCTTCGGCATCCGTGTTTGCCATCTGGGCGGAGGCCTGGACACTAGCCTTGGTCCGTTCGTCGTCCTCGGTCTTGTCATCTTTGGATTTACTCAGACCCGCTTCCAGCGATTCAAGCAAACTCAAAGGCTGCGCATGCTTGAAGAGATGTATGACACCGGGACCTAGCTCTGTAGTCCCTTGTGTCTGCCTCTGAACCGGGTAAGGTACACTCAGTCCGCTTTCTGACGTTGCAGATCTTGATAACGGCTTACGAGCCTTTCCGGAATGATCGCTTGCGTTTGGCGACAGCGGCGAAGAAGTCACGGCCTCGTGAGCGGGAACAGGCGAGGACTTGGCCTTGCTGACCAGGTCCCCTGAACCGAGTTCTTGGTTGCCAACATCCTTCTCCGAATGGTAGTCAACCCAATCGATACAGATATCGCCTTCACGATAGTCTCTCTCAGAAGTGGTGTCCTGCTCCTTGAGCGCCATCACGATCGAATAAAGAGGGGGTTTCCGAGACATGTCGAGCAGGGTCCTGGTTTGCTCAATTCGTCATAGCCAACTCTCGGCGTTGATGGACCTCTGGTAAGCGTTGATGGGTGTCTACGTTGTCATGAGACAGCGGACGAAAGATCTAGCGGTCTAGTGAAGAATTCAGACGGTGTGTTTTACTTTGATCCCAGCACGTGAAGCTTGGGTTCGATCTGGGGATCTGGGCGACGGAGACAACCCAGGTATACAGAGTGGCCAGAAAGAGGAGAAGGTCAGAGGATCGCAGCGGAACCTCGCGCTTGTCGATTTGGAAGCGGACTTGGACTTGACGATTAGAGATGGCCGAGCTCGAGATACGATACACTTCTCTTCGTCCGTACGATCCGTACATTCCCTCTTCAATGTCATCCATTCCCTGAGTGTCAAAGAACAACCCGGCCATCGAAATAGAGTATTGGTCTCCTACACAATCTGATCTCGAAGGCTTCTCCATCGATGTCGAATCGGCCAAGACCAGCGGGCGTTCCGTCAACGACGGAAATGCTAGAGATGTTGGATCAGGTTACACAGGTAAGCCTAGATCCACGACCTGCGACACACCGATTGTCTGGCAAACCTGAGAAGATACCTGCTACAGGACATCCCAAGGATGCTTGAATCTCTGGGCAATGCAATCGGGACGCTTGTCGACAAAAACACTGATCCGAACAAGGTGGATGTATGGGAGCGAAATCTGAAGGGATTCAGCGGTCAATATTACGGTCGACTAGCTGTAAGCCGAGCCCGCTTTCTTCATGGCTAGGTAGACGCTCCGAAGACTCATCAATCTACTGGGACGTCATCCAGACTTGTCAAAATACCCTACGTACCGTCATCCGCCACATGCACACTCTGCGTGTTGACCCGCACACTATCCGACCGCCAAGTAGCACAATACCCCCTCCAGCCTTTGCATCTCCCGGTCCGGACAAGCCATACGCTTCGACATCTCTGCTGTCTGACACATCCGAGGCAATAGACCCGCCAGAAATCGACGATAGTCTTAGCTTGTATGCGGCGCGACTCGAGTTGAAAGCTCTCCAGGACATGCAAAAGGCGCTGCAGAGATTGATGGACGGAGAAGAAGATGAGCAGGAAGAGGAAGAGAACACCCACAGTCCAACACCTGAACCAAAGGAGTCATTGCCCAAAGAAGTGGAAATGAAGCAGCGATCGGAGTCGCCAATCCCTATTCCTGAGATTACCTCGGCGCCTCCAAAAGATGCGACAACAGAGACAAATGAGGTTGACCTGCCCAAAAATGACGCAAGTGCGAGCAATCCAGCTACGGGAGGACTGGGCGGTCTCGCCGATTACGCCGACAGCGATGCGAGTGATGTGGATATGGAAGAAGCGCAGACTTGAAGGACATTTACGAAGGCAAGCTAGATTGCAACTTAACGAAAACTTGACGACAATCCGAAAGGCAGCGTTTCCCGAGCGATCGGCTCGAGATGACACGCAAACTCCTTGTAACGTACATCAGGATCACTCCAGTGATTATTTGATATGGGGACAATTTTGCCCAGGGAAAAGTCAGCTTGAGCCTTACTGTAAAGCGCCTGACTGAGGTCTGG
>Ga0308160_10004791_pt1 | contig 14288 bp, 10 predicted proteins | sample PhyFR1_FD_201036 | JGI IMG/M metagenome (GOLD analysis project Ga0308160, IMG submission 201036) | Phyllosphere microbial communities from UC Gill Tract Community Farm, Albany, California, United States - DLSLF.R1 | ecosystem: Host-associated > Plants > Phyllosphere > Unclassified | place: USA...
TGGTGGGCGCCAGCACGAAAGAGCGCCAGGAAGTGTATTCCTGGCTGTTCAAGACCAGCCGCAAGAACGCCCAGGACAAGCGCATCGCCGGCCTGATCGAGGTCGAGGCCTTCCTGAAGATCCACGCGCAGTGGAAGAAGATGGGCTACCCGTTCGATTCCTTGGTGCCGTCGTATGCGACCACGCTCGGCGCCTCGGCCGACCGTCCGGCTGCGCTGGCCGAGCTGATGGGCATCATCGTGAATGGCGGCGTGCGCAAACCCGTGGAGCGCATCGACTCGCTGCACTTCGCCAAGAACACGCCGTATGAAACGCTGGTCAAGCGTGCCAACAAGGTCGAGCAGGAAGTCGTGCTGGCGCCGGAAGTGGCGCGCGCCGTGGCCGATGCGATCCGCGGCGTGGTGGCCGAAGGCACGGCGAAACGCGCCAAGACCGCCTTCACCACCAGCGAGGGCAACGTGGTGGCGGTCGGCGGCAAGACCGGCACCGGCGACCAGCGCTTCGACGTCTACGCACGCGGCGGGCGCCTGATCGAATCGCGCTACGTGAACCGGTCGGCCACCTTCGTCTTCAACATCGGCGAGCGCTTCTTCGGCTCCATGACCGCCTACGTGCATGGCCCGCAGTCCGAGAACTACGACTTCACCAGCGCGCTGCCGGTGCAGCTGCTCGTCACGCTGGCCCCGAGCCTGATGCCGATGATCGAACCGCCGCAAGGCAGCGTGGCCGCGCAGAAGCAGTGCGTGCGTTGAGAGGGGCGACGGCAACCGAACGTGCGCGCCGGGCCAGCCGGCGCGCCGTCTCCACCATCCGCGGTTTCAATCTGATCTCGCTGCGCGATTTGCTGGTCGCGTCCGGCCCGACGGTCGTGCTGGTGGCGGTGGCCTGCTTCATCGCCTGGCTGGTGGTCGATCCGGCGCCGCCGCGTTCCGTGCGCCTGGCAACCGGACAGGAAAACTCCGCCTACGAAACCTTTGGCAAGCGCTATGCGCAGGAACTCAAGCGCGACGATATCAAGGTCGCCCTGCAGCCCACGCTCGGCTCGAAGGAAAACCTGGAACGCCTGCAGCGCGGCGAGGTCGACATCGCCTTTGTGCAGAGCGGCTCGACCGCCGAGGAAGAAGCCGCCGACCTGGGCCTGGCCTCGCTCGGCAGCCTGTTCACCGAGCCGGTCTGGCTGTTCCTGCGCGAGGACGTGAAGGCGACCAATCTCACCGGCTTGCGCGGCCTGCGCATCAACCTCGGGCCGGAAGGCACCGGCGTGCCGAACCTGTTCCGCCAGATCCTGGCGGTGAACGGCGTCGAACCGAAGGAACTGACCATCGGCGCGCTGGAGAACACGCCGGCCACCGTCGAACTGCTGGCCGGGCGCATCGACGGCCTGGTGTTCAGCTCCGCGCCGGAAGCGCCGCTGATCCAGATGCTGCTGCAAACGCCGGGCATCCGCCTGTTCAACTTTACGCAGGCCGAAGCCTATACGCGGCGCCTGCCTTTCCTCACCCACGTGACCCTGCCGCGCGGGATCGTCGATCTGGGACGCGACATTCCGGCCCAGGACTACCACCTCATTGCGCCGACGGCCACGCTGGTGGCGCGCGAAGACCTGCATCCGGCCCTGGTCGACTTGTTCGTGAAGGCGGCCGGCGACATCCACGGCGGGGCAGGGTGGTTCCAGCAGCAGGGCCAGTTCCCGTCGCCGAAGTACACCGAGATTCCGGTGGCGCAGGAAGCGGCGAAATACTACCGCGACGGCCCGCCGCTGCTGCAGCGCTACATGAGCTTCTGGCTGGCGAATTTGTTCGACCGCCTGTGGGTCGTGGTGGTGGCGCTGGCGGCCCTCGTCATTCCCTTGTCGAAGATCGTGCCGCCGCTGTACGTGTGGAGGGTGCGTTCGCGCGTGTACCGCTGGTACGGCGAACTGCGGGCGGTGGAGCAGGCACTCGAGACGGTGCCGGAGACCCAGCGCAAAGACCGTGTGCGCGCAGACCTGGTGCGCCGGCTGGACGACATCGAGATGCGCGTGAACCACATCTCGATTCCGCTCGCCTATGCGGACGAGTTGTACCGCTTGCGCAGTCATATCGACTTCGTGCGCGAGCGGGTGCAGGCGACGCTGGATGGCGAATCCGGCGAGCCGGGCGCGCTGGCAAAGTAACAAGGCCGGAGCGAATCGGATTACACTGGCGGGCTTCGTTCATCCGCAAAGGTCACCATGTTTCGCCGTCCGCTTTCCGTCCTTTCCTTCAGCCTGATGCTGGCCTTTGGCGCCGGCGCGATGCTCCCCGTGTCTGCAGCCAATGCGGCAGCCGGCCAGGCGGACGCACCTGCCGCCAAACGCAGCATCAAGGACAGCTACACCAAGTATGAATACCGCATCCCGATGCGCGATGGCGTGAAGCTGTTCACGGTGGTCTACGTGCCCAAGGATGCGTCGCAAAGCCACCCCTTCCTGATGCAGCGCACGCCCTACAGCGCCGGCGTGAACGCCCAGGGCGAGCTGCGTTACGGCGTGGACTGGATGCCGGAAGCGATCGGCCCTTCGCGCGAATTCGAGGAGGCCGGCTACATCTTCGTGAAACAGGACGTGCGCGGACGCTACATGTCGGAAGGGAAGTGGCAGGAGATGACGCCGCACCTGGCAGCCAGCGCCAAGCGCGCGCCGGGCGAAGGCGTCGAGAGCGAAGACATGCACGACACCGTGGCCTGGCTGCTGAAGCACGTCCCGAACAACAACGGTAAAGTAGGCATCTACGGCATCAGTTATCCGGGCTTCTACACCGCGGCCAGCATCATCGACTCGCACCCGGCGATCAAGGCCGCCTCGCCGCAGGCGCCGATCGCCGACCTGTACATGGGCGACGACTCCTATCACGGCGGCGCCTTCATGCTGGCCGCGAACTTCGATTTCTACGCCTCCTTTACCGAAGCGCCGAACCCGGCGCCACCACCCAGGTCGCGCGGTGAATTCGACTACGGCACAACCGACGGCTACGACTTCTTCCTGCAGCGCCTGACGCTGGCGAACATCGCCGCCGCCATGAGCCCGGCGCAGCGCACCTACTTCATGCCGAACATCGAGCACGACAGCTACGACAGCTTCTGGCAAACGCGTTCGATCACGCCGCACATGAAGAACGTCAAGGCGGCAGTGCTGACGGTGGGCGGCTGGTTCGACGCCGAAGATCCGCAGGGGCCGTTCTCGATCTACGGCGCCATCAAGAAGCACAATCCGGCGGCCAGCAACAGCCTGGTGATCGGGCCCTGGGTGCATGGCGGCTGGGCGCGCGGCGACGGCGCCCGTCTGGGTTACGTGAACTTCGACAGCAAGACAAGCGAGTACTTCCGCAAGAACCTGCAATTTCCCTTCTTCGAACAGCACCTGCGCGGCGTGAAGCCGGCGCGTGCGATTGCCGAAGTGACCGCCTTCGAGACCGGTTCGAACATCTGGCGCCAGTACTCCGCCTGGCCGCCGGTGCAGGCGAAGGCGCGCACGCTGTATTTCGGCGCCGACGGCAAGCTGGACTGGAAGGCGCCGGTCGCCAGCGGCGCCGGCTACGACGAATACGTGGCCGATCCGAAGAAGCCGGTGCCCTTCATCGGCTACCCGGCCACCGGCGTGCCGCGCGAATACATGGTCTCGGACCAGCGCTTTGCCGCCAAGCGTCCAGACGTGCTGGTGTACCAGAGCGAAGTGCTGGAAGAGGACGTGACGATTGCCGGCCCGGTGCTGCCGAAGCTGTTCGTCTCGACCACGGGGACGGATGCCGACTGGGTGGTCAAGCTGATCGATGTGTACCCGGCCGACTATCCGCAGCCGGAAGTCGAGCGCCGCGGCAATGACACGGGTGCGCCGCCGCTGGCGATGGGCGGCTACCAGCAGCTGGTGCGCGGCAATCCGCTGCGCGCCAAGTTCCGCAACAGCTTTGAAAAACCGGAAGCGCTGGTGCCGAACAAGGTGGAAGCGCTCAGCTATGAACTCGGCCAGGTGAACCACACCTTCCGCCGCGGCCACCGCATCATGGTGCAGGTGCAAAGCTCGTGGTTCCCGCTGGTCGACCTGAACCCGCAGACCTTTACCCGCATTCCGAGCGCCAAGGCGGAGGACTTCGTGAAAGCGACCCAGCGCGTGTACCACCAGCCGGATGCGGCGTCCGGGCTGCAGTTGATGGTGATGCCGGCGAATTAAGCAGCGCCTGTGACAGCCGGTAGGGTGGGCCGGGCCGCGCTAGGCACTTGTGCCCACGCGGTCTCACCGTTTGATCAAATGCGGCCGCAACGTGAACTCACCAAACGCGAACCGGACGGGACCGGTTTCGATTCGCTACGGTGCGACCGCGTGGGCTCAAGAGCCCACCCTACGAACCAGCGCGGGCCGCTTTCGCCAACTGGCGTCGATGACGACGCTTTTCCTTCGTGCCGATGGTACGTAGTACCGTAGGGTGGGCACTTGTGCCCACGCGGTCTCACCGGTTGATCATATGCGGCCTTAACGTGAACTCACCGAACGCGAACCTGACGGGACCGGTTTCGACACGCTACGGTGCGACCGCGTGGGCTCAAGAGCCCACCCTACCTGGAATCGTTCACGCGCCTACCCAGGGCAGCCTGGCCTTGCACCAGCCACCCACGGTCTTGCGGTGGCCGTCGGCGTCGCGGTCACCCTCGAAACCTTCGAGGATGTCGAAGGAATTGGCGAAACCCAGCTCGGTCGCTACACGCGCGCTGTGGCGCGAACGCACGCCCGAGCGGCACAGGAACAGCAATACCGCGTCCTTGCCGGCCACGCTTTCCAGCTGTGGTCCAAAATCGGGATTCGGCTGGCCGCCCGGGTAGGTGGCCCACTGCACCGCCACGTGCTGGCTATCGGGCACGACCACGCGCCCGACCCAGTCGCGCTCGGCATTGGTGCGTACGTCGACGATCTTCACCTGCGGATCACCCTGCAGCAGGTCGTAGGCTTCCTGCGGGGTCACGGCGCCGGCATACGGCTGGCCGTTGGCGCGCTGGCGGGCAGCGGCGAGAATCGATTCGGTCTTGCTCATCGTGTTTCCTCAATTAAAGTGGTGCGCACCAGCGCAGCGCGATCTTGCCGTACAAAGGCCAAAACAGTGCGCAGCGCATCAAAACGGTGCGGCCAAATACCAATGCACTATTATGGTGCAATGGCTGGAATTTGCTGCACCACGGTGTTGTACGCTAACGCCGAAGATTTTATGGTTAAACTCACGGGTTTCCAAAGAACGATTGCGCATTTGTTCATGACGAACTGCTGGCATGGTTCCTGCATATGTTTCGCATGAGTATGTCGCACGTTGGCTGGACCGGTCGCACAGGATCACGACCCCGCCGCTTGACGGCACCACCCCTTTTCATTCAGGAGAAACGCATGGCAAAGACCGCCGCAGATGTGATGCAGATGGTGAAGGACAACGAAGTCAAGTTCGTGGATTTCCGCTTTGCGGATACCCGCGGCAAGGAGCAGCACGTCACCGTTCCCGTATCGCACTTCGACCTGGACAAGTTTGAATCCGGCCACGCCTTCGACGGTTCGTCGATCGCCGGCTGGAAGGGCATCGAAGCGTCGGACATGCTCCTGATGCCGGACCCGAACACCGCGAACCTCGACCCGTTCATGGAAGAGACCACCCTGTTCATGCAGTGCGACGTGATCGAACCGTCGGACGGCAAGGGCTACGACCGCGACCCGCGCTCGATCGCCAAGCGCGCCGAAGCCTACCTGAAGTCCTCGGGCGTGGGCGACACCGCCTTCTTCGGCCCGGAACCGGAATTCTTCATCTTCGACTCGGTGCGCTGGAAGAGCGACATGTCGGGCAGCTCGGTGCAGATCGCTTCCGAAGAAGCCTCGTGGTCGACCGACAAGGACTTCGAAGGCGGCAACAGCGGCCACCGTCCGACCGTCAAGGGCGGCTACTTCCCGGTCCCGCCGGTCGACAGCTTCCAGGACATGCGTTCGGAAATGTGCCTGATCCTCGAATCGCTCGGCATCCCGGTCGAAGTGCACCACCACGAAGTGGCCGGCGCCGGCCAGAACGAAATCGGCACCCGCTTCTCGACCCTGGTCGAGCGCGCCGACTGGACCCAGAACCTGAAGTACGTGGTCTGGAACGTGGCCCACAGCTACGGCAAGACCGCCACCTTCATGCCGAAGCCGATGAACGGCGATAACGGCTCGGGCATGCACGTGCACCAGTCGATCTGGAAAGACGGCAAGAACCTGTTCGCCGGCGACGGCTATGCCGGCCTGTCGGAAACCGCCCTGTACTACATCGGCGGCATCATCAAGCACGCCAAGGCCCTGAACGCGATCACCAACCCGGGCACCAACTCCTACAAGCGCCTGGTGCCGGGCTACGAAGCGCCGGTCAAGCTGGCCTACTCGGCCCGCAACCGCTCGGCCTCGATCCGCATCCCGCACGTGGCGAACCCGAAAGGCCGCCGCATCGAGGTGCGCTTCCCGGACCCGCTGGCCAACGTCTACCTGTGCTTCGCCGCGCTGCTGATGGCGGGCCTGGACGGTATCCAGAACAAGATCCACCCGGGCGAAGCGGCAACCAAAGACCTGTACCACCTGCCGCCGGAAGAAGACAAGCTGATCCCGACCGTGTGCGCGTCGCTGGAAGAAGCCCTGGAAGCCCTGGACAAGGACCGCGAGTTCCTGACCCGCGGCGGCGTGTTCAGCGACGGCATGATCGACGCCTACCTGGAACTGAAGATGGGCGAAGTCCAGCGCATGCGCATGACCCCGCACCCGATCGAATTCGACATGTACTACTCGTCGTAATTTGTCTGCAAGCTAGCTGTTGCGCTGCGGCATCAAAACCGTAAGCGAAAGTAAAGGACGCGGGGCGAGCCGATGGCTTTCCCCGCGTTTTTTGTTCTGATGCGGTATATTCGGCTGGACTTCCACCTTGCGCGCCCCGCGTGCTTTCTCTACCGATGCGAATGACAACCAGTGTGACCTGCCGTGGCCTGAAACTGGCGCTGGCAGCCGGATTGACGATGACGGGCGCGGCCCAGGCCCAGACCCCCGTCTACAAATGCACCGATGCGCAGGGGCGGGTCGAATTCACCGACACGAACAAGAAGGGCTGCAAGATGCTCGACTTGCCGGGCTATATTCCAGCGCCGGCGGCGCGTACCGTCACGCCGGCCGTGTCGACCGCCCCGCGCGCCCTCAACCCGGCAGGCAATGCGAATGCGGCCGCGGCTCCTAGCCCATCCGACTTCCCGCGCGTCGACACGGGCCAGCAGCGCGCCCGCGACAACGACCGCCGCGAGATCCTGAACGAGGAACTGCGCGCCGAAGAGCAGAAGCTGGCCGAGCAGCGCCGCGAATTCAACAACGGCGAACCGCCGCGCAACGGCAACGAGCGCAACTACGCCAAATACCAGGAGCGCGTCGGCCAGATGCGCGAAGACATCGGCCGCACCGAGCGCAACATCGAAGCGCTGCGCCGCGAAATCGGCAACATCCGATGAACGAGCACGACGCATCGGCGCAATCCTCGCCGCCGTCGGCCCCGCAGTTGGCAAAATTCTCCGGCCTGGAGCTGCTGGCCTCCAGCGTGCTGCTGGTCGACCCCGATGACCACGTCCGCTACGCCAATCCGGCGGCCGAGAACATGCTCGATGCCTCGCTGAAATGGCTGTCGCGCCAGTCGATCGCCAGCCTGTTTACCAACGGCGACGAGCTGGCCGCACTGTGCGACCAGACCCGCGCCCACCAGTATGCCGACCTGCGCCAGGACCTGGCGCTGGAACGCCCGGGCCGCGAAACCCTGCACGTGCACAGCATCGCCAGTGCGCTCGACAACGGCGAGGTGCTGATCGAGCTGCGCGAGAACGTGCAGCAGCTGAAACTCGACCGCGAGGAGCGCTTCCTCGACCAGAGCCAGGCCAACAAGGAACTCATTCGCAACCTGGCGCACGAGATCAAGAACCCGCTGGGCGGCATCCGCGGCGCGGCCCAGCTGCTGGAGCTGGAGCTGCCGCCGCTGCACCTGGGTGAACTGAAGGAGTACACCCAGGTCATCATCAAGGAAGCCGACCGCCTGCAAACCCTGGTCGACCGCCTGCTGGCGCCGCACCGCAAGCCCCATATCGTCGGCGACGTGAACATCCACGAAGTCTGCGAACGCGTGCGCTCGCTGGTGCTGGCCGAATTCCCGAACGGTCTCACGATCCGGCGCGACTACGACGCCTCGATTCCCGAGTTCCGCGGCGACAAGGAGCAGCTGATCCAGGCGGTGCTGAACATCGTCCACAACGCCGCGCAGGCGCTGGCAAACCGCATCGCAGCGGGCGACGCCGAGATCGTTTTGCGCACCCGCGTGGCGCGCCAGGTGACCCTGGCCAAGGTCCGCTACGGCCTGGCATTAGATTTGCATATCATCGACAATGGACCGGGTATCGCACCCGAGATCCGCGACCGGATCTTCTACCCGCTGGTGTCGGGACGGGAGGGCGGCAGCGGCCTCGGGCTGACGCTGGCGCAGACCTTCGTGCAACAGCACCAGGGGATGATCGAGTGCGAAAGCCGGCCAGGACTGACGGATTTCAGGATCCTGCTGCCGCTGCCATAAGCCGCTGCGGCGGGACGCCGCGGTCGCTTATGAATCCACATTGCGGAAAGCCACGAACTACATGAAACCAATCTGGATTGTCGACGACGACGCATCGATCCGCTGGGTGCTGGAAAAAGCCCTGGCGCGCGAGAACCTCGAGACGCGCAGCTTCGCCAACGCCCGCGATGCGATGACCGCCTTCGAAACCGATACGCCCCAGGTGCTGGTATCGGACATCCGCATGCCCGGCGAATCGGGCATCGACCTGCTGCAGGCGGTCAAGGCGCGCCATCCCGGCCTGCCGGTCATCATCATCACCGCCTTTTCCGACCTCGATTCGGCCGTTGCTTCCTTCCAGGGCGGCGCCTTCGATTACCTCGCGAAACCCTTCGACATCGACAAGGCCGTCAGCCTGATCCGCCGCGCCCTTGAAGAAAGCCTGCGCGAAGCCAGCGTCGAGGCGCCGCCTGCCGAAACGCCTGAAATACTCGGCCTGGCGCCGGCCATGCAGGAAGTGTTCCGCGCCATTGGCCGCCTGTCGCAGTCGAACGTCACGGTGCTCATCACCGGCGAATCCGGCACCGGCAAGGAACTCGTCGCCAGCGCCCTGCACAAGCACAGCCCGCGCGCGCAGCAGCCTTTCATTGCGCTGAACACGGCGGCGATTCCAAAGGATCTGCTGGAGTCGGAACTCTTCGGCCACGAGCGCGGCGCGTTCACCGGCGCCCAGGCCATGCGGCGCGGCCGCTTCGAGCAGGCCGAGAACGGCACCCTGTTCCTGGATGAAATCGGCGACATGCCCTTCGATTTGCAGACGCGGCTGCTGCGCGTGCTGTCGGACGGCCACTTCTACCGCGTCGGCGGGCACCAGCCGGTGAAAGCCAACGTGCGCGTGATCGCGGCCACCCACCAGAACCTGGAACAGCGCGTGCGCGATGGCCTGTTCCGCGAAGACTTGTTCCACCGCCTGAACGTGATCCGCCTGCGCCTGCCGAGTTTGCGCGAGCGGCGCGAAGACATCCCGCTGCTGGCACGCCACTTTTTGGTGCAGAGCGCACACCAGTTGGGCGTCGAACCGAAGCGCATGAGCGACAGCGCGATGCGTTTCCTCAGTGGCCTGGAACTGCCGGGCAACGTGCGCCAGCTGGAAAACCTGTGCAACTGGATCACGGTGATGGCGCCGGGGCAGACGGTCGAGATCAAGGACTTGCCGCGCGACCTGACCCAGGGCGGGCAGGGCGCCGCTGCGCCGCTGCAGCCAGCCTATGCCGACGGCGGCATGCCGGTTCCGGCCGCGCTGGCGACGCCGCCGTTGCCGGATGGCTGGATCGGGCTGCTGGAGCTGCAGGCCGCGAGCATGCTCAGCGCCGGCCAGTTCGAGGTGATGGACACGCTCGGCAAGCAGTTCGAATCGGCGCTGATCAAGACCGCGCTGAAGCACACGCACGGGCGCAAGAACGATGCGGCGATGCGGCTGGGGATAGGGCGCAATACCATCACGCGCAAGATCGTCGAACTGGGAATCGACGGCGCGCGCGAGGAATAACCGCGCCGCATGAATACGGCCCGCTGCGATGACCGTACGGTGGGCACGCCGTGCCCACGCGAAAAGCGATACATTGTTGGCCAGGTTTGAATGTTGCGGCATACCTTGGCACGCCGCGTCTCAATGCATGTCTCGCGGCTTCAAACCTGCCAACACAACGCGTCGTTCCGCGTGGGCACGGAGTGCCCACCGTACGGGATACGCCCGTGGCATATCGTTCCGCCATCGCGCTCATCGGCGGTGTAAGCTACGGCATTCCGCTTCACCGTCCATATTTCATGCTGATCAACTGCGTCGCCTACCAGGAAGGCAAGAAACTATCCGATATCCCGGTCGAGGATATCAGCGAATACCTGAAACAACCCGAATGCTTCGTCTGGGTCGCCCTGCGCGATCCCGACCCCGCCGAACTGCTCACCATGCAGGAGGAGTTCGGCCTGCACGAGCTGGCCGTGGAAGACGCCTCGCGCGGCCACCAGCGCCCCAAGCTCGAGGAATACGGCGACTCGCTGTTCGTTGTCGTGCGCACCGTCTATCTCGACCACGAGGAGCTGTGCTCGGGCGAGGTGGCGATCTTCGTCGGCCCCAACTACGTGCTGTCGGTGCGGCGCGATTCGGCCCAGGGCTTCCTCGGCGTGCGCGCGCGCGCCGAGCGCGAACCGCACCTGCTGAAAAAGGGTTCCGGCTTCGTGCTGTATGCGCTGATGGACGCCGTGGTCGACCGCTACTTCCCCATCATCGACAAACTCGAATCCGACCTCGAATCGATCGAGGACCGCATCTTTGGCGGCAAGGGCGCCCAGCGCGACAACATCGAGCGCCTGTACGACCTGAAGCGCAACACCCTGGTGCTGCGCCACGCCGTGATGCCGCTGCTCGATGCGGTCGGGCGCCTGCACGGCGGCCGCGTGCCGCAGGTGGCGCATCAAGCCCAGGATTATTTCCGCGACATCCACGACCACTTGCTGCGCATCGCCGGGCGCCTGGACACCATCCGCGACACCATCGCCACCGCGATCCAGGTGACCCTGTCGATGGTCGCCATCGACGAGAACGAGATCAACAAGCAGCTGGCCGCCTACGCCGCCATCTTCGCCGTGTTCACGGCCTTTGCCGGCATCTGGGGCATGAACTTCGAGTTCATGCCCGAGCTGAAGTGGAAGTATGGGTATCCGGTCGCTATCCTGGTGATGATCGGGGTGAGCTACTACATGTATCGCCGCTTCAAGAAAGCGGGATGGCTGTAGCGATCTAGCTGCGGCCCGCAGTGGCCGCGCTGCCGCCAGTCGCCACCACGATCAGCCCGATCGCCGCCCACTGGACAAGGGTCAGCACCTCGCCCAGCACGAAGAAGCCGGCCAGCGCACCCACAGCCGGCCCGGCGCTGACCAGGATGCCGAACACCCGGCGCGGCAGGCGCGACAGGGCCAGCATCTCAAGCGAGTAGGGCAGAATGCTCGACAGCACCGCCACCACCAGGCCACCCAGCAGGATCTGCGGCGCGAACAGGGCAGTGCCGGCCTGCGCCAGTCCCACCGGCACCGTGCAGATGGCCGCCACCAGCATGCCCCAGGACACGACGTGCCCGCCCTTCAAGGTGGAGACGCGCTTGCCGAACACGATGTACATGGCCCAGCAGAAGGCGGCGCCAAGCGCGGCGGCCACGCCGACCGGATCGAGCGCGGTGGCGTTCGCCGTGGTTGGCGCCAGCAGGTACAGCCCGCCGGCCGCGCAGGCGACCCAGGCAAAGTCGCGCAGGTGGCGCGACGACAGCACCACCACCGCCAGCGGCCCGATCACCTCGATGGCAATCGCGATCCCGATCGGGATGCGCGCAAACGCGGCGTAGATCAGCAAGTTCATGAGGCCCAGCATCAGGCCATAGATGGCGACGTTCGCCATGTCGGCCCGCGCCAGCGGCGCACGCCAGGGCCGCCAGAAGGCCAGCAGCAGGATCGCCGCCAGGCCGACCCGCACGGCGGTAACGCCGGCGCTGCCGACCAGCGGGAACAGGCCCTTGGCATAGGCCGCGCCGAAGTTCACGGAAATGATGGAGCCGGCCACGGCCAGCAGCGGCGCCAGCGCGCCGCTGCTGGCCGTGGCCGGCGTGGCTTGGGTCACCTCGCTCAGTCCTGCAGGGCAGGAACCGGCACGCCCATGGCCAGGGCGACGGCTTCGGCCACGCGGATGCCATCCACCGCCGCCGACATGATGCCGCCGGCGTAGCCCGCGCCTTCGCCGGCCGGGAACAGGCCGCGCGTGTTCAGGCTTTGCAGGTCGTCGTCGCGGCGCTTGATGCGAATCGGCGACGAGGTGCGGGTCTCGACCCCGGTCAGCACGGCGTCGTACTTGTAGTAGCCCTTGATTTGTTTATCGAACGCGACAAACGCTTCGCGCATGGCCGTGATCGCATACTCCGGCAGCGACGGCGCCAGGTCGGTCAGGTGCACGGCGGGGCGGAACGACGGCGTCACCGAACCGAATTCGGTGGACGGGATACCTTTCACGAAGTCGCCCATCAGCTGGCCCGGTGCGTCGTAGTTGCTGCCGCCCAGGACATAGGCGCGCGCTTCGAGCTCGCGCTGGAAGGCGATGCCGGCCAGCGGGTGGCCCGGATAGTCTTCCGGCGTGATGCCGACCACGATGGCGCTGTTGGCGTTGCGTTCGTTGCGCGAGTACTGGCTCATGCCGTTGGTGACCACGCGGCCTTCTTCCGAGGAGGCAGCAACCACGGTGCCGCCCGGGCACATGCAGAAGCTGTACACCGAGCGTCCGTTCGCGGCGTGGTGCACGATCTTGTAGTCGGCGGCGCCTAAAATCTTGTTGCCGGCGTTCGGGCCGAAGCGGCAGACGTCGATCAGCGATTGCGGGTGCTCGACGCGGAAGCCGATCGAGAATGGTTTCGCTTCCACATACACGCCGCGCTTGTACAGCATCTCGAAGGTGTCGCGCGCGCTGTGGCCAACCGCCATCACCAGGTGGTTGGTGGCGATGTGTTCGCCCGAGGCCAGTACCACGCCGCGCACCTGGCGCACGCCGTTGTCTTCGCTGACGATCACGTCGTCGACGCGGGTCTGGAAGCGGATCTCGCCGCCGAGCGACAAGATTTCGGCGCGCATCTGCTCGACCATCTTCACCAGGCGGAAGGTGCCGATGTGCGGTTTACTCACGTACATGATCTCTTCCGGTGCACCGGACTTCACGAATTCGGTGAGCACCTTGCGGCCGTAATGCTTGGGGTCCTTGATCTGGCTGTAGAGCTTGCCGTCCGAGAAGGTGCCGGCGCCGCCTTCGCCGAACTGCACGTTCGACTCGGTATTCAGCTTGCGCTTGCGCCAGAAGCCGAAGGTGTCGACGGTGCGCTCGCGCACGACCTTGCCGCGTTCCAGCACCAGCGGATTGAGGCCCATCTGGGCCAGGATCAGGGCCACGAACAGGCCGCAGGGACCGGTGCCGACCACCACCGGACGCGGGGTGCCAGCCGGCGGGCGCGCGGCGTCGACGAACTTGTAGCCGGTGTCCGGCGACGGCACGATGTACTGGTCTTTCTGCAGGCGCTGCAGCACCGCCGCTTCGTCCTTCACCTCGACGTCGATGGCGTAGATCAGCACGATGGCAGCCTTCTTGCGCGCGTCGTAGCTGCGTTTGAAGACGGTGAAGTCGACCAGGTCAAGCGTCTCGATGCCGAGGCGTGTGAGGATGGCGTCGCGCAGGGCGTGGTCGGGGTGGTCGAGGGGAAGCTTGAGTTCGTTAATTCGCAGCATAGGTTTCGCGTAGGGCGCCAGCGGGGGCGGTCAAATCAATCCGCTATTTTACTTCAGCCGCGCCGGCCGATCAGCTGCCCGGGCCTTTCCGGCCCGGATAAGGCTTGCCGGTTTTGTGTCCGCGCCACACGCTTTAACTGGCGGTAGAAAAGCGGTGTGCACCTTTCTGGCATCGGGAATGCACTTTTCTGGTGCAACGCATCAATTCATTCTTTTTGCATAAGTGTTGTTTTTACACATTTCGCGTAGCGCGTTCCGTTGACACTCGGACTTTCCACATGGTTTTATGTGTGCACGGAGATAACGTTTCACTACGGATAACGCTGTTGGTGAGGGTATCCATTCTCATTCGTTTTGCATATAGAAATAGTTACACCAAAGCGGTCGGTTCCA
>Ga0308160_10004793_pt1 | contig 14281 bp, 5 predicted proteins | sample PhyFR1_FD_201036 | JGI IMG/M metagenome (GOLD analysis project Ga0308160, IMG submission 201036) | Phyllosphere microbial communities from UC Gill Tract Community Farm, Albany, California, United States - DLSLF.R1 | ecosystem: Host-associated > Plants > Phyllosphere > Unclassified | place: USA...
GACTGACTTTGCTGGATCTCCAGCTGAAGCAGGCGCAGGAAATTGTTGAGGGTCGTCATGGCAGGGCTCTTGTGAAGTTGAAGTGGAGAGCGACTGCTGTGACGTTAGTTGTGGAATAAGGAAATAACCGGTCGAAAATATAGGCGTTTATTTATTGATGTCCTGGAGTAGTATAAAAGCATCGAACAGCATTGAAAGTAAACGTTCATGAGCTCGAATCAAGTACGGTCTTATTCATTGCCCAATGCCAGAACGGGTGACCGGCGGCGCCCACGAAGGTTACTCAGTGGTTGAATGGAGCAAACTTGCGGAAGGCGTATCAAGGCTTGTAGAGAAAGGCGCTTCAGGGCTAGCACCGATGTAGTCCAAGGAAAATAATAATCCGCAGATTTAACAGGTGGTAGCGATCAAGCTGCAGCCTATACTTTCGGACAGGTGTCAGATCAGCGCCGGGCTTGCTGATATCAGAATCGTTACATAGATTACAAAGCAAAAAAGCCAGGTTACATCCCTGCGGGAGGTAACCCAGCTGTGAATTGCATCAGGCTAAATATGCAGCCGCCGCTAAAAATGAACGTGCCGCAAGCGTTACTGTCAAGGCGTTGGGCACACCTGCCCAACCATGGTTATCGGGGTGTAACTGGGGGGATTGGTGCTGCCCTCTCCGTGGACATTCTTGGCGGTATGACTCACCTCCGCTCTATTGCGACGCACTGGATACAGATCGGGCGCCAGGACGCTGGCCGGAATTCGGAACTCGAGGAAACCATTGTCCAATTCCGTTTGCCCCACATCGTCCGTCGCCGTGTACAAGGTTCCAGCAAGCTCGGTATTGCCAGTGGTCCCCTCTAGACCGCGAAAAGTGATCGTGATCAGATCTTCCCTGGCTACATTTGCATAAGTAAGCGGCACGCGATACACCATGCCACTCACCGAATTGCAGCGGTCGATATACCCGGATGGGTTAAGCCCCTGGAATGCACCAATCGGTAAGCTGCTGCCGCCCCCCGGAAGCTCGCTGGGGGAAGTCACCTGCACGATCTGCTCTTTAGAGCGGCTGGTATTTTCGACAGGGGGATAGCCGTTGCTTGACCCGATCCGGCGGGTCACGGTGTAGGACAGTGGAACCAGTCCCGCGCCGCCCGCGGCGATTTGCGTTGGGGTCAATGGAAAAGGCTGCAGCGTTTTGCTGGTGAACTCAGCTTGGGTAACAGTGCGAGGTGGCGTGGTGACCGCAACGCCTTTCCAGAATACCGTGACGATGTCGTTAATTGCGAAATCCTCTGCGGTAGGCCAAGGCACTGTGACGTTGGCCGGCACCGTGTATTGACCCGCCGAGATGACGTTGACTACGGCGTCGGAGGCGGTGCTCAGCACGCTGGCCTCCAACAATTCACCGTGCTCAGGGCTGGTAGGGTCGGGATCCGGGCCACCAGGCAGCGTCACATCCACGAATACGTTTATCAGTTTCAGTGAAGTGGTCAGGTAGACGCCGTCACGTAATACATCGTAGTCGACAACGGTGGTATAGCGCGTTGGGTTGCCTGCCCCCCCGCCATTGAGGACGGCGCTATAGGGAATCGGCAACCTGAGCAAGGGGTCCGCCGCGATGTTGGTGATGAAATCTCTGGCGACCACCTGAGTACCCCACCGAAGTACGATTTCATCATTCACATGCACTGGGGTAATCGGAGGGATCTCGGCGGTGAGTACACGCGCATCGGCCTCATCGACGATGCCGCCATCGTCAAACAGAGGTACTATCGGCGCTGGCACGGTGATAGGTATATCGGTCAGTACGAAACGTGCAGCAACCTCTTGTGACAGCGCGGAAACGTTGCCGGCCAGGTCAGTGACGCGGTAGCCGAGCAGGTGCACGGTCTGATCCCCCGCCGCTTCCAGATCAGCCAGAGGAAAAACAGCGGATGGCGGCTGAGTGCCGATAGCGCCGGGCGGGAGACGCGTGCCAGTGGTCAGCCAGGTCTTGACCCCGGCGGTCTCAATGTAGAATTCAATCAGATCACCTTGCCATTCCCCATTGTAGCTGGGGACCACGCCAATCAGGTTATCGTTGGCGTCGAGCAAATCCAGCGTAATAACCAGCGGGTCACCCGGCGGCACGCCAGGAAAAGTCAAACGGCCCAGCACAGGAGAACCCGGTGCAGTGGTGTCGACCCATGACTCCTGACTCTCTCCGAAGCTGTCGGCGCCGGCGTCAGACCAGTCGATGATGTAACGCAAACGATGCGGCGTCTGGTCAAAGTTATCCGCGGCAGTCAATGGCAAGTCCAGAATCAGCGCTTTTTTGTCTAGCTCGTCCTGTGCGGTGATGGGGTAACTGGATGAGGTGACTCGAACGCCATCCCACTCGAGTGTGATGATATCGCCCTCATAGAAATCATCGTTCCAAGGCACGCTGACCTTGACCGTGGCCGGCAGCGCGGTGGTTTTTAGAATATTGTTCGGATAGCCCGCACCTGGCGGGATGATTTTATCGACAAATTCTGCCGCAAGATAAGGCGCAACACGCGGTGTCGGGCTGTAAGACACGCGACGACCGGAGGGAGGCAAGCCTTTTTGAACAGTCATGTGCATTCTCCTGATACTGAACGGGGGGATAACAAACAGCACCGGCGTAAATATATTTCCATTATCCACACAGGGGCACGCGCTTCGAACTCTCCGCGATTCAGCAATGTTTTTAGTGAGTAGGGGCGTTGCTTGAATAACGCTAGCACTCCAATTAGTAATTACAAACGCGCAACAAACGATTTCTGATCGGCGGCTATTCGTCGTACTGATTAATTCATGGATGGTCAACATGTAAGTCTATTGACATCAGTGTCACCGCCTTGATGGCAGCTTCAGCAAGCTTGCTTTGAAAAGATACTTTCAGGGCGCTTTGAAATGAATGGTTTATTACATGGACTTTTTAAGGGCGATGAACTTTATTGAATTCCATACGACTTCATTCCTCTTGCCAGTTCTGGGGCCGCGCCATGAATCTGCCGAATTCCGTTCAGCTCACTGCTCTCTACGCCGTCACCGCCGCACTGTTGAGTCAGACGGTGATCGGCGCCCAGGCTGCCACGTTGGTGGGGCCCGCCACTGCCACTGTCAATCCGGGAGATGTGCCGACCTTCTGGAACCTCAGTCAGGCGGCTACCTTGACGTTGAACCCCGGAGCGCAAAGCCAGGAAATCTTCGCCGAGGCCTCTACGGTCAACTTGAACGGGGCCTCGTCGATAGCGAACACTGGACGGGTGCTGGAATTGGACCAAGGGGCGCTGGCCACGGTGGTAGACAGCTCGCTGCTCAATACGGCCAACAGCGGTGCCACGGTCCGACGTGGCTCACTGCTCTCATTGCTCAACAGCCAGGTCACGGCGGTTCAGCGAGGCTTGAACCTGCTGGCTGGCGGCGAGGTGATTGCGCGCAATACTCAAGTCACGGTGGTGGGCCTTGGCGGTACCGTGCCACTTGTCGATGGCGCTGGTATTGTCATGCTGGGAGGTACAGTGACCTTGGGCGAGGGTTCTCAGGTGGTGGGTTCGAGCAATGGCGCTGTGTTCAGTGGCGATCGCTTTACCCCAGGTGACGATGGCCATGTATCGACCTTGATCGTTGACAATTCCAGCGTGCAATCACAGTTTGGCAGCGGGATTGCGCTGGTCCCCTTGCGTGGTGCCGAGCTGCCGGTGGCGCAGTTGCTATTGCGCAATGGATCGACATTGTCAGGGGGCAACGGCATTGCCATGGACCTGGCCGCTGGCACCACCGCGACGGTGGAAGTCGACGCAAGCACAGTGCAGGGCGGTATCAATGCTGCCAGTGGAGCGGCGGCGAACGTAGTATTGAACAACGGCAGCCGGCTGACGGGCAACAGTGCGATTGCGGCCTTGGCAGCGCTGCAACTGGAGGTGGACAACAGCACGCTCAGCGGCGATATCAACCTGCAAGAGCAATCCGAAGCGGTGCTTGCCTTTCGTAATGGCGCGGAGCTGCAAGGCTCGCTGAATGCCAGTAATCCTACCAATACCACCCTGTCGCTCGATGGCAGCACCATGCAGGGCAATGTCAGCGCTACCGGGGTAACCACCCGATTGGACCTGAGCAATGCCTCTACTCTGACTGGGCAAGTCATCGGAGCCAACCAAGTGACACTCGATGGCGGCTCTGTATGGAACATGACGGGGAGCTCCCGGGTCGGCGGACTGTCCATCAACGCCAGTCGAGTGAATCTTGCAGGTACTGGTGGCGCCTTCCGTACCTTGACCATGGATAGCCTGACTGGCGCAGGTACTTTCGGGCTCAACACCGATATCGCCAGTGGCCAAGGTGATTTGTTGGTCGTGACCGGCCAGGCTGAGGGCAGTCATAGTTTGCAAATCGCCAACAGTGGGGCCGAGCCACAGGCAAGCAATACCGGGCTGGTTGTAGTTGAAACGGGTGGTGGGGCGGCGACCTTTGCGGTGGCAGGTGGGCAGGTGGATGCGGGCACTTTTGTATACGAACTGGCCCATCAGGGAAATGACTGGGCGCTGGTGCGAAGTACCGTAGGGGAGCCAGGTAAGCCCGAGGAGCCAGGCGGGCCCGGCGAGCCAGAGGTACCCGGTGAACCTGGAGAGCCTGGTGGGCCAGGGGAACCGGAGGTGCCAGGTGAGCCCGAGCAGCCTGGCGGGCCAGGGGAACCGGAGGTGCCGGGCGGGCCCGGCGAACCTGAAGTGCCAGGTGAACCGGAGGCGCCAGGTGAGCCTGGTGGTCCGATTGTCAGCCCCAGCGCCAGGGCAGTGCTGGGTCTATTCAATGCGGCACCTACGGTGTGGTACGGAGAAACCACCACCTTGCTCAGTCGCATGGGGGATCTGCGCACAGGACGCAGCATTAGCGGGCCGTGGCTGCGAGCCTTCGGCGGCAGGTCTGATCTATCCGCCGCAGGTGGGGTTGCCTACCGGCAACGGCAACGGGGGATGAGTTTTGGTGTGGACACTCCGTTACCGGCGGCCAATGGCCAATGGATGCTGGGGGTAATGGGAGGCTACAGTCGCTCCGACCTGGACATGGCCGCTGGCACCAACGGCCATGTAGATAGCTACTCTCTTGGCGTCTATACCACTTGGCTCAGTGAATCGGGTTATTACGTGGATGCATTGATCAAGGCCAACCGCTTCCAGAACGGATCAGACGTTCGGATGAGCGATGGCCAGCGCACAGGCGGCGACTACGATACCTACGGGGTGGGCGGCTCGGTCGAAGTCGGCAAGCATATCAAGCTGGCCGATGGCTGGTTTGTAGAGCCCTATGCACAATTATCTGCCCTGCGGGTCCAGGGTGAAAAGTACGACCTCGACAACGGGATGCAAGCGCGCGGCAATCATGCCGACTCGTTGCTGGGGAAAGTGGGCAGTCATGTCGGACGGCAGTTCGCATTGCCCGGTGGCGGGAGCGTACAGCCCTATATAAAAATTGCAGCCGCCCATGAGTTCGCCAAGTCGAACCGGGTAAAAATCAACGACACCTATTCATTCAACAATGATTTGTCGGGCAGCCGCGGTGAATTAGGCACCGGAATTTCCGCCCAGCTCACAGAGGCATTCCAACTGCATGCCGATTTCGATTACAGCAAAGGTAAAAGTATCGAGCAGCCTTGGGGGGGAAGTCTGGGCGTACGATACGCGTGGTGAGATACATTCAAATACGGAGGATACTAGGACGATTCTTACAAGTAAGCGGGACTCGTCCTACGTAAAATATTCAGCAGAGAACCTAGGATAGTCGATCCCAAATGCCAAGGCATTGAGCCCAGCATGATCACAATGTCCGAGATACCTTGCATGAACCCGTGTTTTTCCCGAAAAGCAGTCCCGCCCGCTCTTTTAACTGTTCTGTTGTTACCCTGCCATACGCTTGCCACACCGCAATACCTCAGCGGTCCCGATGCATCCGCCGACGTCGGCCCCGCCAGTGGCAATCACTCATGGCTGATCGAGAACGGCGCCACACTCAACGTGCTCCCGGGAGGCCAAGTGCAGGAGGTTCGTAGCTTCGATGCGAACCTCTTCATGGAAGGCGCGTCGATGGGTCAGGATCAGGAAATCTATCTGAGCAACTCTACGGCAACCATCCGCAACAGCACTTTGGACGGCGGTACTCGCACTGCCTTGAACGTCACCGACGGCAGCGTCGCGCAGGTTTATAACAGCCGTATCTCCAGCATTGGTCGTGGGGTCAATGTACCGATGAAAGGCTCCGTTTCGCTGGCTAACACCCAGGTATACGGCGCCGACAACGGCGGTAGCGGCAACATGGATGGCGGCGTGGGTATCGCCTTGGTCAATGGCACGGCGGAGGTCGTCCAGAAGAGCCAGGTCGTCGGTGACAGGTATGGCGTGGCCATCAGTTCCAATCGCCATGAGGACCCCGCGTCCTGGCGTAACAGCCTGGTGGTGGACAACGCCCACATCGAGGGTAAAGGCGCTAGCGCCATCAAGGTGGAATCCTTCTTCGACAACCGCCCTAGCCAGGCCAACATTACCGTCAGCAACGGCGGGACCCTCACGGGTGGCAACGGGGTCATCCTCGAAGTGGCCAAGAATGCCAACGTGGATTTCGCCGTGAGCGATAGCCATTTGACTGGCGACATCGTGGTCGCCGACACCGCGCGCACGGCCGTGAACCTGACCAACGGAGCAAGTTTGAACGGCACCATGGCGGGTGTGCAGACACTGGCCATTGAAAACGCCTCGTGGACGCTCACCGCAAACGCCAATGTGCAAGACCTGACCCTGGGCAACGGTCGGGTGGACCTGGGCGGCGCCAATGGCAACTTTCATCAGCTCGACCTCGACACCTTGAATGGCAGCGGCACCTTCGGCCTGGGCACGGACATGGCCGCCGGTATCGGTGACAAGGTCGTGGTCAGCGGCAACGCCAGTGGCAATCACCAACTGGCGATTCAGAATACGGGTACCGATGTCGGCAAGGGCCAAAGCCCACTTGAAGTGGTCAAGACAGGCAGTGGTGACGCGCAATTCGCCGTCTTGGGTGGTCAGGTGGACCTGGGCACCTTCGTCTACGATTTGCAACGACAGGGCAATGACTGGTTTCTGGTGCAACGTCCCGGCGAGGTCGTTACGCCTGGTACTCGATCGGTGCTCGGTTTGTTCAGCGCAGCACCCACCGTGTGGTACGGCGAATCCTCGACGCTGCGCTCACGCATGGGTGAACTGCGCATGGGCACTGGCGAAAGCGGGGTGTGGAGCCGTACTTACGGCAACCGCTATAACCTCTCCGCCGGCGGCGGAGTGGGCTACCAGCAGCGCCAGCAAGGTTTGAGCGTGGGCGCCGATGGTGCACTGCCAGTCGGCGACGGCAAGATGCTGGTAGGCGTGATGGGCGGCTACAGCCGTTCCGACCTGGATCTTGCGGGCGGTACCACGGGCAGTGTCGACAGTTACTATGTTGGCCTGTACGGCACCTGGCTTGCCGATGATGGTTACTACGTCGATGCCTTGATGAAGCTCAACCGCTTTCAGAACAAATCCGACGTACGCATGAGCGACGGCCAGCGTTCCCGTGGCGATTACAACAACCAGGGTCTGGGCGTTTCTGTAGAGGCAGGCAAGCGCGTCGATCTGGACAATGGCGTGTTCGTCACCCCTTTCGCACAGTTTTCGATGCTGCAGGTACAAGGTGAGCAGTACGAACTGGACAACGGCATGCAGGCGCGCAGCAACAAGGCCGATTCGCTGCTGGGCAAGATCGGCACGCACATCGGTCAGACGCTAAAGTTGGCCAACCTTGGCTATTTCGATTACTACGGCAAAGTCGCCATCGCACAGGAATTCGCCAACAACAACGAAGTCAAGGTCAATGGCAATCGTTTCACCAGCGATTTGTCGGGGGGGCGTGCAGAATTGGGCGTGGGGACTGCGGTTCAGGTGTCGGAACGACTGCAATTGCATGCGGACTTCGACTATGTCAAAGGCCAGAATCTGGAACAGCCCTGGGGTATTAGCCTTGGCGCCCGTTATAATTTCTAAGGATGACCTGAACAGAGTGTAGAGTCGGCCGGGCAGGGGGGAGTGGTCATTGCTACTTACCCCCAAGCCGGAGGCCAGGCAAGAATACAATTGACGCCCGATGTGTATAAGAATTGATATAAGGCTTGCACTCGAAAAATATTGTTCATTATTTAGCTGTCGTCAATACTACATCTTTGGTTGCTCTAATAAACGCCTGAGTTTTCGACCGGTCGATTCCCCATTCATCTTTTACCGTCATAACAGTCGCTCTCGACCTGAACCTCACAAGAGCCCTGCCATGACCACTCTCACGATACCCTGCACCTGCACCTGCACCTGCACCTGCACCTGCTGCAGCTGCAGATCAGCCTAAGTCAGCCCGCCACGCCCACGCTGTCTGCTCCCCAGATTCCGGCCCTCGTCGTGCATGGCGGCCTCAACAAGAACGACCTGGACGACCCCAACGTGCTGGTAGCGGTGCAAGTAGTGCTGCAACCCAGCATGCTGGAACACATGGGCTGATCCTGTATCTGGATACCACCGCCTTGGCCGCCGAGGCCCTGCGCTAGGAGCACCTGGACAGTGGCGTGTCCCAGCCGAGCATCACAATCAGCAGCACCCCTACCGCGCTTTGAGAAGCCGGTCACCGAGAGAGTTTAGTCGCTCGGCGGCAGCATCGGTTTGACGGGGAGTTGGTGTCCGGTTTGGTAGGGGCAAGCCCGCTCAAAACTTAGTTTCCGTAAGAGAAAAAACACACCAGGTCATCTTGAATAATAATATTCATTTGCTAGCGAATAGAGAGATTACGCTCTTATAGCTTTAACTAAAAGACTAAATTTTCGACCGGTTTTTTCTTCGGCCCATCCTATGCTCATGACTGCCACTATTCATTGCTCACGCCTGCAAAGAGGCAACTATCATGACGGCTCTAAAGAACTATTTGTGTTCATTGCAACTACACATTGCCCGACAGCAGGCGGCACGAGCTTTGGAACTTCCAGATCGGCCTACAAGGCATCCAGGCGCCCCTACGCTGCCCGCCCCGCATGTGCCGGCCATATTAGTCCACGGCGGCCTTAATAAAAGTGATTTACATGACCCTTTGAGCCCCGTCGTGGTACAGGTGGTGCTGCAACTCTCCATGCTGAAAGATGATAATCTCTACCTCTACATGAATGATCGAATCATCGCCGGGCACACCTTGCGGAATGATGATATAACGAATGGGCTGGTCACTTTTTATGTGCTGCCTGCTGAGTTCCCCTTCGAGGGGGAGGTCATTCTGCACTATCACCACTTAGTGCCGCCCTCTAGTGCCTTCAGCACATCTCGTGATGTAGGACCTTTTCCCGTCAAGCAGACCGTACCCGGTAACCCGGATACCGATCCTTCGACCCCCTATATCAATGAGCGGTTGAGATTACCAAGCGGCATACCTAGCAACCCCGCGCCAAACAACGATCTTCTAGTCACTATCCCGCGCTACGACAATCTCTGCAAAGGCGACATCGTGACGTTGTACTGGGCAGGTGTCCCGATCAAGATCACCGTCAGCGCTGACCAAGCCAGTAATCCGGACATTCCAATCACCATTGTGGTACCCGCCTCAATCATTGCCGATAACCCAGGAAGCAAGCTTACGGTTCGTTACGACGTACGTGACATCGTTAACAATTGGTCACTGTATAGCCTCGCCGTCCAGGTGACAGTGACGCGGCCTGGCGTTTTTCCACCACCGTTGGTAGACCAGGCACCGAATTACATTTTGGATATCGATGTGCTCAACGGGGACGATGTCCGGATCATGGTGCTGGTACATCCTCACTTCCCAATCGCCAACACGCCATTGACCGTAATCTGGCGCGGCAGCCCGGTGATAGGCCCGGCTATGGAGGTTCGGCTTGATACCCATACAACTACCCCCTATTCACCCGTTACTGTGTTGCTACCCCATCGTCAAGCTGCTGCACTGGCGGGTAGTACGGCCCAGGTACTGTATGAGGCCTATGTTGATGACAGCGGTAACCCAGGCATGGAGCTACGTCAGTCAGACCTGCTGACACTGACGGTGATTGGCACCCCTCCAAGACTGGCTAAGCCACATGTGGTTGGGGTATCCGGGACGGTACTGGACCCGGACAAAATCACTGGGGATTATCAGGAAGTGATCGTGCCCGCGTATGACTTCATGGATATAGGTGATGAGATTACAGTGCACTGGGAAGGGGTCACTACCAGTGGCACCACGGTCTATGACGCACAGCAAATCTTCATAAGTCAGCCGTCACAGATAGGCAAGCCACACAGTGTCTCTTTCGAGAAACGCTTGGCCACGCTGCTGAGGGGCGGAAACCTGGAGGTCTCGTATAGCGTCAAGGTAAATGGACAATCCTATCTTTCAGAGCCAGCGCTGCTGCAGGTTGGTCAAGCTGCGGTATCCACACTGACCGTCATGGGTTCCCGCTCACAAACCAGCCCTTTCTATCACGCCAATACGTGCCGCCTGCAGGCGGCAAGTCCAGATTCCCAAGCCACCTTCGAGTGGCATTATCAAGGGTTCAGCGAGCGCTCTACAGATGCATTCTTTTTGGACACGCACCCAGAGCAGCCGCTGCTGGTGCGGTCGACCAAGACGGGCGGTACCATCGAAACCCTTACGCTACGCCCGGTCAATGCGACCGGAAATGCCAGTTTTTCCGCCTATCGAAGCGGATGCATCGTCAAGGATGATGGCACGATTTTCGGTTGGGGTGCGGGCGCCATTGCCCCACCTGCCAACTTGGCAGGTATACGCTGTGTGGTGGCAAACAGCCAGGCTTATGCGGGCCTGCATACTGACGGAAGCGTTACGTGCTGGGGCAACGCAGACAATGGTGGCAGCGCACCGGCGGGTCTTCGGGACGTGGCTCAAGTTGCAGCAGCCAGCTCCGCATTTGCCGCGCTGCATCAGAATGGATCAGTAACGACATGGGGAAATGCCTTGCATGGAGGCACCGTTCCTCCCGTGATTGCGACGCAGCTATTTGACATTGTGCAAATCGTTGGAGCTGATAGCGCCTTTGCCGCGCTGCGCAATGACGGCGAAGTCTTTTGCTGGGGAGGGGATCAATGGCCCTACGGTATGCATGTGATCGCTGCGCGCGGCAGCGAGCGATTGAGTGCTAGCAACAACGCCTTCGCCGCTGTGACCTCGCGGCGCAGCGTGGTGGCTTGGGGCCTTGAGTCTGACGGTGGGCGTATACCAGCCGAACTGGTGAGCCAACTCACTGGAGTGATCAGCCTGGCATCCACCAGTGCGGCTTTTGCCGCGCTGACGGCCACAGGTCGAGTACTGGTGTGGGGCGACACTCGCTTCGGCGGTGAGTTACCTGCGCCTGTAACCAATATTTTGTACGTGACAGGAAGCACTACAGCGTTCGCCGCCATCACTCTGAACAACTCCGTAGTGGCTTGGGGCGAGCCCAACGAAGGTGGCACACCCCCACCAAACCTGCAGGCCGTTTCCCTGACGGCGGGCTACGGCTCCTTCGCCGCCTGCCGACCGGATGGCTCGGTGGTGTCATGGGGCGTAACAACGGGCCAATACTCCGCTAACGACGCTCGGGCTGTCTACGCCGTTGGCGCAAACTTCCTGGTGCTAACAGCAGACCAGAAAGTCGTAAGTTGGGGAAGTGACAACCTCGACTTGCAGTCACTGGCAGGCCAGGTCACACAAACGATTTAATCCTCCTTTTCAAGGAGCCTGTACCGCTATCTAACTGATAACTTTGGAGTGCCAGAGATGAACAATAGTTTGGATGTCAATGCCGCACCAGTCGCCGAAGACGTCATTATTGTGGGCGAACCTATAATCGGTGGCACCTTGATCGGCAGCTACAAGTACCGAAACGCTTCCGAAAATCCGGAGGGCAATTCGCATTATCAATGGCTGGTTGACGGTGCGGTAGCGGCGATTACCTTGGAGTTGCTTGTGACCAGTGATTATCAGGGCAAGTCCATCGTCTTCACCGTGACCCCCGAAGCCGCCTCCGGTGAAATTGGCGCGACGGTGGCGTCCGCAGCCAAGTTGGTGGTTGCCGGTTTCCAGAACATCACCGATGAAGAGAACGAAAACAGCTTCATGAAGCAACACGGTAACTTCTCGTTCTACAGACCCGAACCGTCGGACAGAATATTCGTCTCCACCGGTGGTGCTTTTTCCTTGATCGATGGCCCGACACAAAGCGTTCATGTTCGCGGCCAAAATGACTACGGCGCAGTGGTTCCCGAATCCATCAAGAATTACCTCATCAATAATCCGGCGACGGTCCTTTTTTCTACCGAGCGCGATTTTGCAGCCCTGGTCCCACTGGGTAGACAGAATCAGCTTCTTGCGTGGGGTATCGATATCCCGGCCAACGCCGATCTCACTAAGTTGCGTAACATCCGCTCGGTGTCTGCCAACGGGAATGCCTTTGCCTTCATCTACAATGCGCTCACATCGGAGAACCGATGGCTTGGCGCCATTGGTCATGTGTCCAATGGTGGGGTAGTGCCAGATAGCATCCATCTGCGTTTGGTAACGGACCCGCCCGTGGCAATCTACTCAGCGTTCCAAGCCTTCGCAGTACTCACCACGGCCGGAAAAGTCTACGCCTGGGGCAATGCTGCAGATGGCGGCACAATCAGCGCGAGCGCTCAAGCGCTTCTGGACCGTATGGTGGTGAAAAGGATCATCGCGAACATGAGCGCGTTCTGTGCCATTGGCGCCGACGGTGAGATCGTCACATGGGGCAATGTCGGCAATGGCGGCGTCATTCCGGCTGACCGCCTGGAGACCATCCTCGATCAGGGCGGTGTGAAATCTGTCATTGCTGCCAGGGCTGCGTTCTGCGCGATCACCAAGGGGAGGGCGAAAGCCGTGAGTTGGGGCGACGCCGAGCTGGGTGGCAATATGAATACCAGCGCAGCGGGGCTGGCGGCTCGTGGAAACATCGTATTGTGCAAAGCCGCCACCTGGGCGTTCACGATGATCAACGCTTCCGGACAAGCCGAAGCCTGGGGGGTTGCCAACTCCGGCGGAACCATACCCACCAACAAGGCCTTGGACTCTCAGGTTGTGGATGTGGCTGCAACGTTTTGTTCCTCTGTCAAGGATAGCATCGAGTCGTACTTTCAGTCGGCGATCATCAACAGCATTGCAGGCGCTGTTGACAATAACCAGTTGCAGGAAAAAGCCGATGCTTTCTCGGATGAGCTCAAAACAGTGTCTTCGCGCATCGTAATCGGTGATGGTGTGGTGACCGCCTACGGCAATGACTCCAGCTTCTTCATGATGGCCCAGGACGAGGACGGATACACCAACGACTTATGGGTCTGGGGGCAGGCCAACGGCGGTGGGGCGATGGGCAACGACATTCGTCAATCGCTGATGGCAAGCCGGATTCGATCGGTGTACTGCACCAACGGCGCTTATGGGGTCATCGTTGCGCAGGGCAGTGTAGAAGGCGCCGTTCTCGTTTGGGGCGCTACCTTGGCACAACTCGATGCAGGGGAGATCCCGAAGGTGCCACCTGAAATCGCGCAGTTCCTTCGCAGCGGTATCATTGAGATGTATTCCATCAAAAGGTCGCCTCCGGTGCGGCCTACTCCGGTCCGAGTGGATCCGTCATTTGCGGCTCGTCATATCAGCGGGGCCTATGTGTTGTGGGGTGGGAACGTCGACAACCAGGTCTTTACCCCGCCACCGGTCACGCCTTTCCGGCCTGTAACGTCTGCTGAATAGCTCCACCAGGATCATCGGCATCGCTAGGTCCACGACCCACCTTGAAAACCCTCCCTTGCGGGGGGGGTTATATTAAGGCAGTAATTTTACGGGTGGCACTGCACCGCCCCAAAAGACCATTGCCTCCCCTTTACATCGGGATGCGAAGCCTGAAACGGTAACAGGCGTCGCCGACCCAGGAATGCTGTTTATAGGGTAGATTTCGACGACATCTTTCTCCAGATCCGGCAATACGGCGGCCGGAATACTACCGCCATCGTTCGAAGCAGACCCCCATGTGACTACACAGCCTGATGACTCACCCTGAGTCAGCAACGCGGCGAACGCGCCATTGGACGAACACACTTGCTCAATCACACCTGCCATGAGAATTTGCTTGGTAGGGTTTGGTAGCGTCACGTAGGTCGGGTGCCCCCAGCACAAAATGTTGCGGGTACGACCGTCCGGATACTGACTCAGGATGCAAAAGCCGCCGTCGTTTGCGTAGATACGG
>Ga0308160_10004795_pt1 | contig 14279 bp, 13 predicted proteins | sample PhyFR1_FD_201036 | JGI IMG/M metagenome (GOLD analysis project Ga0308160, IMG submission 201036) | Phyllosphere microbial communities from UC Gill Tract Community Farm, Albany, California, United States - DLSLF.R1 | ecosystem: Host-associated > Plants > Phyllosphere > Unclassified | place: USA...
CCGGTCTCTTCAGGACCGGAGCCGATGTTGGCCAGGGTCGTGATCTGCACCTCGGTGTCGGTCGACAGGAAGGAGACGCTCTCGCCGTTCTTGCGGATGAGGATATTGGCCAGAATCGGCATAGTGTGCCGACGCTCGACAATACCACTCACGATCTGCAGTGGCCGGAGAAGCGTGTCTCGGGTGGATTTGACCAGTTGCATAAATATCCTCGGTAGTCATAGCAGAGACCGATTAACCTGGACGCTACGGTTACTCGATCCCTCCTTATTGGTAAAAATGTATCTGTGCAATATTTTGCCAGAGTAACCGGGAAAAATCCTCTTCAGTTTCCCTTGTGGGCAGGGTGCGATCCCCGCTCCGTTATCAGCCTTTCAGCGTCTGTTCCAGCACGTGCAATTCGTGGTTGCATTCGGCGTTCTTCTGGCGGTCCTGGGCGATCTTGCGCACCGCATGCAGCACGGTGGTGTGGTCGCGGCCGCCGAACAGTTCGCCGATTTCCGGCAGACTCTTCTGTGTCAGCTCCTTCGCCAGATACATTGCGATCTGGCGCGGACGGGCGATGTTGGCCGGACGGCGCTTCGAGTACATGTCCGCCACCTTGATATTGAAGAAATCGGCCACCGTCTTCTGGATGTTTTCCACGGAAATCTGGCGGTTCTGCACCGACAGCAAGTCCTTCAGGGCTTCCTTCACCACGTCGATGGTGATGTCCTTGCCGTGGAAGCGCGAGTAGGCCAGGATCTTGCGCAGCGCGCCTTCCAGCTCGCGCACGTTCGAGCGCAGGTGTTTCGCCACGAAGAAGGCGACGTCGTCGTTCAGGACCACGCCTTCGGATTCCGCCTTCTTCATCAGGATCGCCACCCGCATTTCGAGTTCCGGCGGTTCGATCGCGACCGTCAGGCCGGAATCGAAACGCGAGATCAGGCGGTCGTCCATGCCCGTGATCTCTTTCGGGTAGGTATCCGAGGTGATGATGATCTGCTTCTTGGCCGCGATCAGCGCTTCGAACGCATAGAAGAACTCTTCCTGCGTGCGGCTTTTGCCGCCGAAGAACTGGATATCGTCGATCAGCAGCATGTCCAGCGAGTGGTAGTAATGCTTGAAGTCGTCGAAACCCTTGCGCTGGTAAGCGGTCACCACGTCGCGCACGTACTGTTCGGCGTGGATGTAGCGGATGCGCGCGCCCGGCTGGTCGGCCATCACCTGGTTGCCGATCGCGTGAATAAGGTGGGTCTTACCGAGGCCGACGCCGCCGTAGAAGAACAGCGGGTTGTACGAGATGCCGGGGTTATTCGCGACCTGGATCGCGGCGGCGCGCGCCAGCTGGTTCGCCTTACCGGTCACGAAGTTCTCGAACGTCAGGTCCGGATTGACGCGGCTCTGCTCGCGGCGCGGATTGTTGGCGATGACGTTGTCCGGCGTGATCACCGGCATTTCCGGCACGGTGCGGTCGGCCGCGGCATTCACGCCGATAGCGCCGCCGCTGCCGTTGCTCGAAGGCGCGGCAGGGGCGGACGTGGCCACCTTCTTGGGCGCGCTGTTCTTCGGATCGAGCACGAACAGCACGTCGACCGGCCGTTCCCAGTATTGGGAAGCCAGTTCCGTGATGCGGTTTGCAAACTGTGTCTTTACCCAGTCGAGCTTGAAACGGTTGGGTGCGGCGACACGCAGCTTGCCATCCTCATAATCGAGGGCGACGAGCGGTTTGATCCACGCGGTGTATTGCTGCGGTGTCAGCTCGAGTTCCAACTGCGAGGAACAGGTCTGCCAAAAGTTTTCCATACATCGACTAAGTTAAGCGTAACACTCTATTTTACCTGTCTTCTCGGAAGTTATCCACAGGCGATCCAGGATTTTTCCACCGAATCTCAACAGGTCTGGACGTAAAAGCAACCGTTTGCGTAGGGCAAGCAGATCGGGTTGCCGCCGTTGCAACGCAACAGTTGCCTTGACAGTGGACAGGCAAATGCTGTCTAATTCAGGGTTCCCCGCCCGTACGCATTGTCAACCTGACACTCGGCACACAGGCGAACTAGCTTTGCTGTGGCGTGACGCTGGCTTAACAACTGCGAAATGTCATTGGCGCAATGCTGACCTAGGGAGCTTTGCAAACCGTCGCGAGCGGCAGCAGTTTTGGAGGAGAAGCGCAGCTGTACGAAAGTACAGCGAGCATCGCAGTCCAAAAATGCAACGCGCAGCAGGTTTGCAGAGCTTCTGAGGGCTCAGCTCCGATTTTTGCATTCTAATTTGCTTTAAGCGAGACCACCATGAAACGTACTTACCAACCTTCCGTCGTTCGTCGCAAGCGCACGCACGGCTTCCGCGCACGCATGGCTACCCGTGGTGGCCGTCAAGTCCTGAACGCGCGCCGCGCCAAGGGCCGCAAGCGCCTGGCTGTCTAAGCCAAGCCTGCTTTTCGAATCGCGCTGCGGTCAGCCATGACAGGCGAAGGTTCGCACGACTTCGCGCGCGTTCGGCGTATCGTAAAAACGGATGAGTTTTCATCCGTTTTTCGTTTGCGCCCGGCACAAAAAACCGCGCATTTCGTGCTCTATACCCGACCGAATGCCCTGCCTCATGCGCGGCTGGGCGTCGTCGCGGCCAAACGTTTTGCCCCGCGCGCGGTCACGCGCAACACGATCAAGCGCGTCACGCGCGAACTGTTCCGTACCACGCCGCTACCCGGCATCGATTGCATCGTGCGCCTGGCGCGCCCGGTGAATACCAAGGCCGGTCCGGCCACGAATACGGCCCTCAAGACGCTGCTGCACGCCGAACTGGCGAAGCTGTTCGCGTCGCAGGCGCCGCGCACGCGCAAGCCTGCGCCGCCGTCGAACAACGCCGCTGCTGCCGATCCGGCACCGGCGGCCGGCGCTCCGGCGGCCGGCGCTCCGGCGGCTGCCACGCCCCCGGGGTCGGGGCCGAGGCCATCATGAACCGGCTGCTCGTCTGGCTGTTGCGCGGTTACCAGTTACTGGTGTCTCCGATGCTCGGACAGAACTGCCGTTTCTATCCGAGCTGTTCCCATTACGCAGTCGAAGCGCTGCAAGTCCACGGTACCGTCCGCGGCAGCTGGCTGGCCCTGCGCCGGCTGGGCCGCTGCCATCCGTGGAACGACGGCGGCGTCGACCCGGTGCCGCCCGCCGGTACTGGTAAACAAGCGCCTTCATCACCAACCGCTTGCGGCTGCAAGCACTCCTGACTAAGACCTCAATGGAATTCAATAAACGTACCATTTTGTGGATCGTGTTCGCGGTCTCGTTGTTCGTCCTGTGGAACGATTGGATGGTCGCCAACGGCAAGCAGTCGCTGCTGTCGAACGCGCCGCCGGCCAAGGTCGCGACCGCACCGGCCGCCCAGGGCAACAGCGTCCAGCCGAACACCGCCACCACGGCGGCCGTCCCGGGCGCCCCGGCCGCGGCACCGATCGCCACCCGCATCGTCACCGTCACGACCGACCTGTTCAAGGTCGACATCAATACCGCCGGCGGCGTGATCCAGCGCCTGGAGCTGCTGAAGTACCGCGACAAGGTCGATCAGTCCAAGAACCAGCTGCTGTTCCACGTCGACAGCGCCAACGGCCGCACCTACCTGGGCCAGACCGGCCTGACCGGCAACAGCCCGGCCGGCCCGATGCCGAGCCACAGCACCCCGTTCACCGTGCGTTCGGGTCCGACCGTCGACGCCAACGGCCAGGTGCAACTGGTGCTGGAAGCGGAGCAGGGCGGCGTGCGCCTGACCAAGACCTTCACCTTCAAGCGCGGCGACTACGTGATCGGCGTGCGCCACGACGTCGCCAACGTCGGTGCCGCCGCGGTGAACCCGGTGCTCTACCTGCAGCTGATGCATGATGGCAGCAAGCCGGAAGGCGACACCTTCTTCAACAGCAGCTACACCGGCCCGACCCTGTACACCTCGCAGGACAAGTACCAGAAGCTGACCTTCGACAAGATCGCCAAGGGCAGCGCCGAGCATTCGAAGACCGCCACCGACGGCTGGATCGCGATCTCGCAGCACTTCTTCGTCTCGGCCTTCGTGCCGCCGGAGAAGCTGCAGCGCGACATCGAAACCAAGAGCCTGGGCAACAACCTGTTCGCGATCCGCACCAACCTGCCGCTGGGTACCCTGCAGCCGGGCCAGACCGTGTCGAACGAGAGCCGCCTGTACTCGGGTCCGCAGGAAGAGAAGCTGCTGGAAGCCGTGACCCCGGGCCTGGACCTGGTGCGCGACTACGCCTGGGCGGCGATCATCGCCAAGCCAATCTTCGCCACCATGAACTGGCTGCATTCGATGATCGGCAACTGGGGCTGGACCATCATCGCCTTCACCATCCTGATCAAGCTGCTGTTCTTCCCGCTGTCGGCGGCCGGCTACCGCAGCATGGCCAAGATGAAGACGGTGACGCCGAAGATGCAGGCAATCCGCGAGCGCTTCAAGGACGATCCGGTCAAGATGCAGCAGGCCACCATGGAGCTGTACAAGTCCGAGAAGATCAACCCGCTGGGCGGCTGCCTGCCGATCCTGGTGCAGATGCCGGTGTTCCTGGCGCTGTACTGGGTGCTGCAGGCCGCGGTCGAGATGCGCGGCGCCTCGTGGGGCTGGGTCCCTGACCTGACCATGAAGGATCCGCTGTTCATCCTGCCGATCCTGTACGCGATCTCGATGTTCGTGACCCAGAAGCTGAACCCGCAGCCGGCCGATCCGATGCAGGCCAAGATGATGATGTTCATGCCGATCGCCTTCTCCGTGATCTTCCTGTTCTTCCCGGCCGGCCTGGTGCTGTACTGGGTGGCCAACAACCTGATCTCGATGGCGCAGCAGTATGTAATTACCAAGAAGTACGCGCCGGCGAAGTAGGCTGGTTCGTATTGATGGAAAAGGCCCGTGCTTGCACGGGCTTTTTTTATTCCACTACAATCCCCCCATGAAATTAGACACCTCCCCCATCGCCGCCATCGCCACCGCCCCCGGCCGCGGCGGCATCGGCGTCGTGCGCGCGTCCGGCAAGGCGCTGGCGCCCCTGATCGACGTCCTGTTCCCCGGCATGACGCTGGCGCCGCGCCACGCCACCTATCTGCCGTTCAAGGACGCCGCCGGCGCCACTATCGACGAAGGCCTGGCGCTGTACTTCAAGGGTCCGCACTCCTACACAGGCGAAGACGTGCTCGAATTGCAGGGCCACGGCGGCCCGGTGGTGCTGCGCATGCTGCTGGCGCGCGTGCTGGAAGCCGGCAGCGGGCTGGGCCTGCGCCTGGCCGAGCCGGGCGAATTCACGCGCCGCGCCTTCCTGAACGACAAGCTCGACCTGGCCCAGGCCGAAGCCGTGGCCGACCTGATCGATGCCTCCACCGAAGCGGCGGCCAAGTCGGCCACGCAGTCGCTGTCCGGCGCCTTTTCGAAAGTCGTGCACCAGCTGGTCGACCAGACCATCAACTTGCGCATGCTGGTCGAAGCCACGCTCGACTTTCCGGAAGAGGAGATCGACTTCCTGGAAAAATCGAACGCGCGCGGCCAGTTGAAGGGCATCGTCGCATCGCTGGAAGCGGTGTTCCGCCAGGCCGCCCAGGGCGCGCTGCTGCGCGAAGGTTTGAATGTGGTGCTGGTCGGGCAGCCGAACGTCGGCAAATCCTCGCTGCTGAACGCGCTGGCCGGTGCCGACGTGGCGATCGTCACCCCGATCGCCGGCACCACGCGCGATAAGGTCACCGAGACCATCCAGGTCGAGGGCATCCCGCTGAACATCGTCGACACCGCCGGCATCCGCGCCATCGACGAGGGCATCGACGTGGTCGAGCGCATCGGCATCGAGCGCACCTGGGGCGAGGTCGGCAAGGCCGACGTGATCCTGCACCTGCTCGACGCCAACCACGGCCCGGCCAAGGCCGACGAAGAAATCGTCGCCGCCTTCCCGCCGAACGTGCCGGTGGTGCGCATCTGGAACAAGATCGACCTGTCCGGTCACCAGCCGTCGCGCGACCAGAGCGCCGACGCGACTCACATCTACCTGTCCGCGCACGAGAAGACCGGCATCGACCTGCTGCGCGCGGAACTGCTGCGCATCGCCGGCTGGCAGCAGACCGGAGAGTCGCTGTACCTGGCGCGCGAGCGCCACCTGGTCGCGCTGCGGGCGGCGCGCGAGCACCTGCAGATGGCGGGCCTGCATGCGGCCCAGGACGACCAGTCGCTGGATTTGTTTGCGGAAGAGCTGCGGCTGGCGCAGGACCAGCTGTCCAGCATCACCGGTCAGTTCACGCCGGACGACTTGCTGGGGGTGATCTTCAGCCGGTTCTGTATCGGCAAATAAGCCTGCCGCCACGCTCATGCTGCCCGCCGCTCCGCCTCCCGAAGCCATTGCCTGGCTGTGGAAGGAGGCGCCCATTCCCGCCTGGTCGCGCGGCAGGGTGGCCGTGGTCGACCGCCACGTCTGGCTGGCCGGCGACAAGGTACTGGTTCGCCCCGGCGCGCGGCCGCGGCGGCTGCTTGAAGATGCTGCCGTCATCCCCGTGGTCCATGTCGAGATCGATCCGCTGCGCCCGCCCGCCGGCCTGGTGCAGGCGCAGGCCGTGGTGCTCGACGCGATGCAGGCGGCGGCGCGTGCCACCACTTCCGGCTGGGTCCAGCTCGACCTGGAGGCGCGGCCGTCGCAGCGCGCCGACTACCGTGCGCTGGTGCAGCGCATCCGCGCCAGCCTGCCGCCGCGGGTGAAGCTGAGCGTGACGGCACTGGCCTGGTGGTGCCGCTCGCCAGCCTGGCTGGATGGGCTGCCCGCCGACGAGGTCGTACCGATGTTTTTCCGGATGGGACGCGACAATGCGCCGCTGCGCGCCATCGTGGCGCAGCGGCCGGCGACGCTGCATCCGCTGTGCCGTAGCGGCAGTGCCGGTTTTTCGCGGCAGGAGCCGTTCGCGCCGGAGGTCGCGGCGCGTTACCGGCGCACTTACTGGTTCGATGAAACAGGATGGAAAGGCCCACCATGAAACGCGCACTTCTCACCCTGGCCGCCGCGTTCGCATTGGTGGCGGATGCCGGCGCCAGCGGCGGCTACGGCCCCGACTACACCATGTTCAAGGCCTGGAGCGCGCCCGACATTCCCCTCGAACGCTTCCAGGCGGGCGAGCTCGGCGTGCTGCAGCCGGGCATGCAGCGCGTCTATCTGTACACAGCCTGGCGCGCCATCGCGCTCGGACCCGGGGTGGCGTCGGCACCGGGCCTGGCGGGCGGCCTGGCACGGGCCGACGGTAGCGCCTTCGGCCAAGGCTGGACCGGCGCCGGCACGGAACCCGATCCAGCCCTGGCGGCGCGCCTGGCCACGCTGCTGCACCTGCCGGCCGGCGACCCGGCGCTGCGCCAGCTGGGGGCTTGTGCGCCGGCGTCGACCGAGCATGCGCTGAGCGTGTTCCGCAGCGCCTCCGCACGCGCCGATGCCACGCCGGCGCGCCTGGACGCCTGGGTGCTGGCCCAGTACAGAGTGGGGGAGGCATGCCAGGCGGCCGACGACTGGCGCTATCGCTACGGCAGCGAAAAGCCGCCGGCGCTGACCGCACCGGCGCCGCTTGCGGCCGGCGAGCCGGTCTACTGGCGCCAGTTGAACGACTACCAGCGCGCCGCCTGGGCATTCCAGTCGGCGCACTATGCCGACAGCACCGCGCTGTTCGAGCGCATTGGCGCCACCCCTGGCCATCCGATGCGCGAACTGGGCGCCTACCTGGCACTGCGTTCGGAGGTGCGCAATGCGGTGGCGGCAGATACCAGGAAAGTCGACCCGGCGCGGCGCGAGCAACAGGCGCGCGCGCTGGAGCAGCGTGGCGGCGCCATCCTGAACGACGCATCGCTGGCCAGGATGCACGAGCCGACCCGGGCCCTGCTGCGCGCGATGCGTGTCGGATTGACGCCGGAAACCCGCTTGCGCGAGCTGAGCCGCTATCTGGACAACCCGGCTGCCGATCCATATGCGCTGGACCGCCTGGGCGACTGGGCGATCCTGGTCGATAGCGCCGGGACGCAGCTGCCGGACCTGCAGGCCGGGCACGAGTTCATCGACTGGATCGAAACCCTGCGTGGCTGCCGCGGCAGGGCGTCCGCCACTGCCTGTCCGCTGGCGGCCGCGCATGCCCTTGAACGCTGGCAGCAGACGCAATCGCATCCGTGGCTGGTGGCGGCGCTGATGCTGGCCGGATCGGCCCCGCCGGCACTGCTCGCGGCCGGGCTGGCGCTCAAGCCCGACGATCCCGCCTACGTCACGGTGCGCTATCACCTGGCGCGGCTGCTGCGGCTGGGCGGCCAGCCCGGCCAGGCCCGCGCCATCGCGGACGCGCTACTGCAGCGCAAGCTCTCGCCCGGCACGCGCAACCTGTTCCGCGAGGAGCGCTTCGCGGTCGCCACCTCGGTACGCGATGCCGGCATGTACCTGCTGCGTACCAATGTCGACCGTGCGCAGATGGCGCCGGAGGCGCGCGAGGACATGATCAACGACGATGGCCTGGACTGGCTGAACGGCGGCTTGCCGGTGACGGACCTGATCGACCTGGCCGGCCTGGCCTCGCTGCCGCAAGCGCTGCGCGCGCGCATCGCCGGCGCCGCCTGGATCCGCGCCGGCCTGCTGGACGAGCCGGAACAGGGCAGGCAAGCCGGTGCCCTGCTGGCGCAACTGGTGCCGTCCACTGCCGGCGCCGTGGCGCGCCATGGCCGCGCCACCACCGCGGTCGAACGCCGCCACATCGTGCTGGTCGCGGCACTGCGCTTCGGCCTGGCAGCGCAAATCGGCATGTCTGCCGAGCCGGTAGCGCCGGTGGCGCTGGCGGAGGCAACGGCGTCGGGCTGGTGTTCGTTCAGGCCGGGCAGCCGGCTCGGCGAGGTTATTCCGGTGGGCGCGCGGGAAGCGCCGGGATTCGGCTGGCGCTTTCCCGCCATGCCAGACACCGGCCACGCCCCGCTGCGGCAGCAGGAGCTGGCACGGCTGAGGTCCCTGAAAACGGCCACCGGCACGCTCGGCGACGACGTCATGGCCTGGGCCGCGCGCCACCGGGCCGATCCCGAGCTGCCCTGGCTCCTGTACGTGGTGGTGCAGTCCACGCGCGGCGGCTGCCTCGATCCGGATGCCAGTACTTTGTCGCGCAAGGCGTACATGCTCCTGCACAAGCGCCATGGCGGCAGCGAGTGGGCAGCCAGGACGCCTTATTATTATTAGGCCAGCCAGGGCGCCAGCAGCGCCTGCGCCCAATCCATGAACGCCAGCGTGCGCGCCGGCACGTGGCGCCGCGACGGATAGACAAAGGCGAGCGGCATCGGCGCCGGCCGGTAATCCGGCATGACTTCCACCAGCGAACCGTCGCGCAGGCGCTCGCGCAGGCCGGCTTCCGGCGCCTGGACCAGGCCCAGGCCGGCCAGGCAGGCCGCTTCGTAGGCCACCGTGCCGTTGACGGTTAGGGCGGCGCCGACCGGCGCGGTGCGCGACTGGCCGGCCGTTTCATCGAACCATTCCCAGGCCGGCAAGCTGCCGCCCAGCTGCGCGTCGTAGTGGATCACGCGATGGTGCGCCAGGTCGTCCAGCGTGCGCGGCGTGCCGTATGCGCGCAGGTAGCCGGGGCTGGCGCAGTTCAGCAGGCGGTAGCTGCCGAGCGGGCGCGCCACCAGCGAGGAATCCTGCAGGGTGCCGGCGCGCAGCACGCAGTCGTAACCCTCGCGGATCACGTCGACGCGGCGGTCGGCGGTGCCGAGGTCGATCAGCAGGCGCGGGTGGCGCGCCATGAATTCGCCGAGGTGCGGCAGCACGATGCGCGCCGCCATCGCCACCGACATGTCGATCCGCAGCCGGCCGCTGAGCACGTCGGCGCCGCCGCGAAACATCGAGCGCAGGGCGTCGAAGTCGGCCACCAGTTCGCGGCTGCGCGCATAAAAGGCTGCGCCTTCCTGGGTCAGCTGCACGCGGCGCGTGGTCCGCTGCAGCAGGCGCGTGCCCAGGCTGGCCTCGAGCTGGCGCACGGCGCTGGATACCGTCGCATTCGGCAGGCCAAGCTGGCGGGCGGCGCCGCTGAAGCTGTCGAGCTCCGCGACTTTTAAAAAGATCTGGATGGTCTCGAGTTCGTTCATCGGTCACCGATTCTTCGCGGATTCTGTAAAGTCTATGCAGGATTAGCCAGTTTATTGGCAAAAGCGCGAAAAATATACTGGACACCTCACCCACAAGGAGTCCCGACATGAACAAACGCATTGCAGTCATCACCGGCGGCAGCCGCGGCCTGGGCCGCAACATCGCGCTGCACCTGGCGCGCGCCGGCACCGATATCATCATTACCTGGCAAAGCAACGAGGCAGCCGCGCGCGCAGCCGTGGCCGAGATCGAGGCGCTCGGTTGCCGCGCCGCCGCACTGCGGCTCGACGTGGCCGACAGCCGCGCCTTTGCCGCCTTTGCCGACGGAGTGCGCACGCTGCTGGCCGGCTGGGGGCGCGAGCGCTTCGACATCCTGGTCAACAACGCCGGCACCAGCCTGCACGTGCCGCTGATGGAGGTCACGGAACGGCAGTTCGACGACATCATCGCCGTGCACGTGAAGTCCGTGGTGTTCCTGACGCAGGCGCTGGTGCCGCTGCTGAACGAGGGCGGCCGCATCCTGAACATTTCCAGCGGGCTGGCGCGCGTCAGCCTGCCGGGGTCCGGCGTGTACGGCGCCGCCAAGGGCGCGGTGGAAGTGCTGACGCGCTACCAGGCACGCGAACTGGCCGAGCGCCGCATCACCGTCAACGTGCTGGCGCCGGGCGCCATCGAGACCGATTTCAGCGGTGGCCGCGTGCGCGACGATCCGGCGCTCAACCGCATGGTGGCCGGCATGACCGCGCTCGGCCGCGCCGGCCTGCCGGACGATATCGGCGGCGCCGCGGCGGCCCTGCTGGCGGAGGGCAGCGGCTGGATTACCGGCCAGCGCGTGGAAGCCTCGGGCGGCATGATGCTCTGAGAATGGATGTGCTACCCTCTGCCTGGCCGAACATGAGCAGACAGGGGAGGGCAGCATGGACAAGGTGGAACCGCACATCGCGCGGCGGCGTTTCTGCGCAGGCGCGCTGGCGCTGGCGGCAACCGGCCTGCTGGCTTCCTGCGCCGGCATCGTCGGACCGCGCCGCGTCGAGCTGAGCCAGGCGCGCCTGCAGGCCGGACTGGAACGCCGCTTCCCGCTGCGCAACCGCATGCTCGACCTGTTCGACGTGCAGCTCACCCATCCGCAACTGGCGATCCTGGCGCAGAGCGAGCGCGTCGGCCTCACGCTCGACGCCTCGGTGGCGCCACCGTTCCTGCGCCAGTCCTGGCGCGGCACGGTCGGCCTGTCCGGACGGCTGGTGCTGGACGCCCCCCGGAATGCCGTATTCCTGACCGACGTCCGGGTCGACCGTTTCGACATCGACGGCATCGACGCCGGCCGTGCGCGCGACCTGCGCCAGGCCGCCGACCTGCTGCTGAACCAGATGGTGCGCGACATGGCGGTTTATTCCTTCCACCCCGAGGACCTGCGCTATGCCGGCGTGCAGTTCGTGCCGACCCGCCTCGAGACGGTGCCGGGCGCGCTGGTAGTAACCCTCGAACCCGCCCGCTAGCGCACTTTTCCGGCGCCGGCGTAGCAAATAAGAGACGCTGCGCGCACGATTGAACAGCCCGGCGCGGGCCTTGTCAATACTGCTATTATTTACCGCAATCGCATGGACGGGCGCCGCCTGGCCCGCTCCCTACGAGAGCGTGGCGCGACTGTTGTATCTGTCAATTTCGGCTCACATGCCGTTGCACAGCTATCGTAATCGGCGCACACTGAAAAGGTCTCGAAGGCCCGGCAGCACGCAATGCACAAGCGGCGCTTGCGCTTTCTCATGCACATGGTGTTCCACTGAAGTAATCTCAGCGTTACTGAGGTGTTGCCGGTAAGGGGGTAATCTTGGAAACGGTACAAGACAGTTTTCCCGACAAGAGCATGGCGGTCGAGCCGCTCGTTGCCGCGTCGCTGAACGCGGGCAAGTTGGCGGTTTCAGTGCCGACCCGGCAAAGCCTGCCGCCAAAAGGCTCGTGCTGGTATTGCGAAAAACCGCTCGACAGCGTGCGCCGCTTCTGCGGCAAGCCATGCGCCGATGCCTTCGACGAGGAAGCGGAATATACCCGCTGACCGTCAGGTCCACTCCGCCAGCATTGCCAGCGCAGCGTCGAAGTCGAAGGCTTCGATCGTGTCCGCGAGCCGGCGGTAGCGTTGTTCTCCGAGTTGCGCCGCCAGCGTGCCTGCGGCTTCGCGCACCAGGTCGACGGCTTCGCCGTTGCCGTCGTCGAGCAGCGTGGCCAGTCGCCGTACGGTATCGCGGCGCGCTCGTTTCCGTCCTTGTTTTGCACCTTGCGCCAGGCCCGCGCGTGCCTGTTCCTGCGCGGGCGGCGCCACGGCCGCGGCGGCGTCGAGTTCGAGCAGCACACGATCCAGCGCCTGCTCCAGCCGCGCCAGGCGCTGCCACGCATCGCCGCTGCCGTCCGGTTGCCGCAGCACCTGTTCCAGCGCCTGCGCCGCGTGCCTGAGCGGTACCGCCTCGATCATCCCGGCCGCCCCTTTCAGCGTATGGACCAGGCGCAGCGCCTGAGGACCGTCGCCGTTGCCGAGCGCGGCGCGGATGCCGGCCGCGGTCTGGCGGTACTCGTTGCGGAAACGCGCCAGCACGCGCGCGAACAGCGCGTTATCTCCCATCAGACGCGCGATGCCGCCGGCGTGGTTCACCGCCGGGGCATGGGGATCTTCTTCGGGCGCCACCTTATGGGGCGGTCGTGAACGACCAGGTCTTGCTGACCGCGACGTCGTCGATCGTGCCGCTGAAGGTGACGTCGTAGCGGGTGTTCGCGGTCAGCGGCCCCAGCGGAATGATCGCGGCCACCGACTGGCTGGTCGTGTTGACCGGGTCGACGTCCTTGGTCAGCAGCCGGGTCTGCAGGTTGGCGCCTCCGCTGCGCGGCCGCACCGTGAAGCTCTGGACCGTGAGCTTGCGCGTCAGGTTGGTGTGGACGCTGATCGGATAGCCGACCTGGTTGACGTCGGGGACCGGATCCGGTTCCTCGGAATCGCTGAGGAAGTCGATCGGCACCCCGGTCTGGCCATCGAAGGGCCAGCTGGCCAGCGTGGTGGCGGGCAGGCCGGTGCCGTAGCCATTGTTGGTCACGAAGTCGGCGGTGAAATACGCATAGCCGGCGGCGCCGGTGGCCGCGCCGGTGCCGACCTGCTGGAACACCGGTTCGAAGATCACGAAGCGGTGGTAGATAGCCGTGATCAGCTGCTCGGCCATGAAAAAGCCGGTCTGGTTCGAGGTGGCCGCAATCACTTCGCCGATGGCATTGGTGTTGCCGAAATTGTAGCCGGCCGCCTTGAAGCGGTCTTCCAGCGTCACGCCCGTGAAGCCCGGCTGGCCGCGCACCTGGTCGTGGGTGACGGTATTGTTGAGGCGCTGGTAATCGGAGTGACCCTGCGCGACGCGGTCGACGGTGGTGTCTTGTGCCAGCGTCGACAGCCCGATCTGGCTGCGCCGGTAGTTGAGCCAGGCGCGGCCGTCGACGGCGATGTTGTTGGTCAGCTCCGGCGCCGAGCCATCCTGGCCCGAGAACCCGGTGGAGCCGCCATTGCCGCTGCCGCTGTCGGCGACGGGATCCTGCCAGCCGCACGCCACCAGCGCCCAGGCGGCGATACAGGTGGCAATGACGCTTTTTGCATGACGCAGGGTACTCATCTTGTAAACTCCTCAGGTTCGGCCTAGCGGGCGAAAGAGCCATCATTCTAGGCGAAATCGCGGAACGGTGACGCTCAGCGGCAGGGCTGGACCGAAAATGCGGGTGTGGTGCCAGCCCATGTAAAATGAGCCATTGCCCTGCCTTATCGAGCACATGTTGAAACCAAGTTCCCAGCGCCGCCTTGCGCGCGCCAAGTTCGCCCTTCCCAGTTTCGTGACCCTGCTGTCGATCGCCTGCGGCTTCGGCAGCATCGTCATCTCCGTCGACAACGCCCCGGTCGGAGATCCGGGCGATTACCGCCTGGCCGCCATCCTGCTGGTGCTGGCCGGCGTGTTCGATGCCCTCGACGGCTTCGTGGCGCGTGCCACCAACACCCAGTCCAACTTCGGCGTGCAGCTCGATTCGATCGCCGACGTCATGAATTTCGGCTGCGCGCCCGGGCTGCTGCTGTACTGCTACGGCTTCGCGCAGATGAGCGCCGCCCATCCGACCCTGGTGCGCATGGGCGGCCTGGCCTGCTTCGTGTTCGTCGCCTGCGGCGCGC
>Ga0308160_10004796_pt1 | contig 14278 bp, 13 predicted proteins | sample PhyFR1_FD_201036 | JGI IMG/M metagenome (GOLD analysis project Ga0308160, IMG submission 201036) | Phyllosphere microbial communities from UC Gill Tract Community Farm, Albany, California, United States - DLSLF.R1 | ecosystem: Host-associated > Plants > Phyllosphere > Unclassified | place: USA...
GTTCTTCAAGGACACCGCCACCACGCGTGACATCAACAAGGCGCAGATCTACGCATGGCGCAAGGGCATCAAGACGATCTACTACATCCGTCTCCGCCAGCTCGCGCTGGAGGGCACCGAGGTCGAGGGCTGCGTCAGCTGCATGCTGTAGAGCTGCTGCTCTCTTCCTGGAGGCGCGGGGCGGGCCCCGCACCACGCCTCCAGTCCGTCACTTAGTCACCATCTCGAATCCGGAAGACGATCCCATGACCCTCACCGACCCGGTCCACGCCACGGGCAAGTCCATCCCGCTGATCAGTGCGGTCAGTGCCATCAACTGGAACCGCATCCAGGACGACAAGGACGTCGAGGTCTGGAACCGGCTGGTCAACAACTTCTGGCTGCCCGAGAAGGTGCCGCTGTCGAACGACGTGCAGTCGTGGAACACGCTGACGCCGGAGGAGCAGCAGCTGACGATGCGGGTCTTCACCGGCCTGACGCTGCTCGACACCATCCAGGGCACCGTCGGCGCGATCAGCCTGATCCCCGACGCGATCACCCCGCACGAAGAGGCTGTCTACACGAACATCGCGTTCATGGAGTCGGTGCACGCGAAGAGCTACTCGTCGATCTTCTCGACGCTGGCCTCGACGCCCGAGATCGACGACGCCTTCCGCTGGTCCACCGAGAACGTGAACCTGCAGAAGAAGGCCCAGATCGTCCTCGACTACTACACCGGCAACGACCCCCTGAAGCGCAAGGTCGCGTCGACGCTGCTCGAGTCGTTCCTGTTCTACTCCGGCTTCTACCTGCCGATGTACTGGTCCTCGCGTGCCAAGCTCACCAACACCGCTGACCTGATCCGCCTGATCATCCGCGACGAAGCCGTCCACGGGTACTACATCGGGTACAAGTTCCAGAAGGGCCTCGAGGGCGCCTCGGAAGAGCGCAAGCAGGAGATCAAGGACTACACGTTCAACCTGCTGTTCGAGCTCTACGAGAACGAGGTGCAGTACACGCAGGACCTCTACGACGGTGTCGGGCTGACCGAGGACGTCAAGAAGTTCCTGCACTACAACGCCAACAAGGCGCTGATGAACCTGGGCTACGAGCCGATGTTCCCGAAGGAGACGACGGACGTGAATCCGGCGATCCTGTCGGCGCTGTCGCCGAACGCGGACGAGAACCACGACTTCTTCTCGGGGTCTGGGTCGTCGTACGTCATCGGCAAGGCGGAGAAGACCGAGGACGAGGACTGGGACTTCTGATCCTGGTGTGACTCGCGGGGCGCTTGCCGGCTTGATGACCCGCGGGCCTGTCAACTGGACAATGCAGTATCGATGTTGGCCAGTCACGACTGCTTGTTGGCCGCGTCATGGCCCAGTTGGCCAAGTCGTCGGTGAGCGGCTTCTGAAGGACAGGGGCGGGGTCGTAGGCCCCGCCCCTGTCCTGTCCGTGTTTGTGGTTGGAGACGTGATGACTCGATCTGCGCGTGACCGTCCGGTGGACTTAGCCCCCGCTCCCTGGCCCGACGTGCCGTCAAAAGATCCGCTCGGTGAAATTGGCCGACAGTTTGTGGTCCGTTTGAAGTTGGCGATGGGCGACCGTTCTGTGCGCTCTGTTGCGAGAGAGGTTGGCGTGCATCACGCCACCCTGGACAAAGTTTTGGCGGGAGGCGCTTGGCCCGACCTTTCCACTATCGGGCGATTGCAGCTGGCTCTCGGTGCTCAACTCGTTTCATACTGGGTTCCCTCCCAAAACTCCCGCACTTTCCGAGATTCCGTGCAAGAATGATCCTAGGATTGGAATAGAAATGGCTGAGCGAGTAGAAACCTACTATGAGAATGGCGAGTGGAAAAACAAGCGGATCGGCAACGAACGCGCTTCAAGCGTGTTCGACAGGAAGGTGGATGCGCAGGCCGCGGGCCGCGAGCAGGCGCAGCGGCTGGGTGCGGAGCACACCATCAAGAAGCTGAACGGTCAGATCGGCGAGAAGAACTCGTACGGCAACGACCCGAAGCGGTCGAAGGGCTAGTTTGATCCATTCCTGACAGCCCGAATGTCAGGAAGAGGGGGCGGGGCGGTGCATCGATTTCGGTGTGCCGCCTTCAGCCTTTTCCGTGTGGGCGTTCCGTGTCTCTAGGGCTAGTTCTAGAGGGGCGCCCCGTTCGTGTTCGCGCACAGCCTCGGTCGGTTCGACGGCTACATCCCGGGCGCGGACTTTGCTCTCAGTGCTCATTTGCCGGCGGGCCCCTGATGACGTCCCGCTCCTGACGGCAAGGGTCAGCGGCGAATCCGTCGCTTGTGTCGACGGGCAGTGACTCGCCTATGACCACGCACCCGGGAACTACCGCCCTGAGTCAGCGTCGGTTGCTCAGCAGGACGGGCGCCTAGCGGGACGCACACTCCTCTGGTGAGGTCCCACCAATCCGGGCGCGTCAGTAAGACTGGAGTGCCTCGAGAAGGGAGCGCGGGAGAAGTGGGACTGACCGAGGAACGTGTTCGCCGGTGGGAAGCGACGCTCCGACTCCGACAGTCCTCCGACAATGTGCTGCCGTCCGTGTCCAAGCCGGCAGCTGACGGGTCGTTCTGGGCGGCCGATGTCGAGGAGTTCGAGAGGGGGCGGTGGTTCGTGCATCACTTTGCGGGCGGCTCGGAACCGTCCGCCTGCGGTCGCTACCGCGCCAACCTCGAGATCCTCGAGGACGTCCCCAGGTACGTCACCCTCGACCGTCCCGCTGTCATGTGCGCCGGCTGCCTCCGCAAGACCCGACGCAACAGGTAGCGAAAATGTGTCAAGATGCGGGCTGACCTAGGGGGAACATGTCTCAGATCGATCCGTCCGCCGCGCCAGAAGCCAGACTCACGATTGACGTGATTCGGTGGATGGTCGGCAATCAGTTGTCAGCCGTCGCCGGTGGTTTTCTTGCGTTCGGCGCAGCACTCCTACTGCAGCAGTCTTCCGACCAAGTCGCCGAGGAGACGATTCGGGCTGAGCTCGGCGACCGGGATGGAGGCGCGCTCATCGAAAAGATGAGTCGCGAGGCAGCCGAGACTACCTATGCCTGGGTGCCCGTAAGCCTCGTCGGTTGGCTCATCTGCCTTGGTCTCGCCGTCGTCCTGGCTGGATTTCTGTTCTTCTCCACGAAGGGTCCGCAGGGGTGGGATGAGAACAAGTGGCTTTACAGGCTCCTCGGTGCCGGGTTCACCGGAGCCGGCACCGCCCTCGTGGTCGCCGCCGTTTCGAATGCCTTGCTTCAACTCACCGGCGGGGATGCACCCTGGTTGTTCATCTTCGCGGCTGTCGGTTGCTTCGTAGGATCCGCACTCCTGAAGAGGGGCTTCTGGTCCGCCCTCTGGGCGTACGTCCAAGCGCGGAGGGCCGCCATCCAGAACGCCACCGCGGGCTCCACCGCCGCAGCGAATAACCAGCCCTCAGGGACCCCGTAAGCTCTCCTGCTGGTGGATTTCGCGTTTCTGGTAGTCGTTGTCGGTGGGGCTGTGTTCTCGGCTCAGTGGCTGCGGGCTCGTAGCGAGGACGCTCCGGCGGTGGCGACTGCGTCGGTGAGCGTGCCGGTGCAGCCGCGTGGTGAGGCGATGGAGCGGGCGATTGCTGACCGTCGTCGTCGTCGCGACGCCGCGTAGTCCATGGCGCTGCGATCTTGTCCCTGGCGGCCGCGAGTTGTCCGAACTAGGCCGTCCTGCGAACTCCGGGCCGGACTTGGGCAAGACCAGGCGTCGGCCGCCGTTCGTTCGTCGTGCGACTGACTCGTCTAAGCCAGCGTTGAGGGCCTCGAGCACGGCGCGTAGACCGGAGTAGGTCTAGCCCAGAGTGAACGGGGGAGGTCGGTGACACCGTTTGGGCGCATCGCGACGGCCGTTGGTGCGCTACTGCCAAGACAAATACCAGTCAGACCGCTAGCAGAGCCATGGTGAACTCCGCAATCCAGATCCGCGGCGGAGCGGCGTCCATGGGGCGCGAGCCTCCGATGCTTGAATATGACGATCCATCAGACTGAGGTTCTTGCCTCAATGACTTGGGGCGGGACGGAAACACCATGCGGGTATCGAAAGTGGCTATCAGGAACCACAGTCGCATCCGAAACTTGACTCTGGATATTCGTCGTCATGCGGTGATCGTGGGTGCAAACGACGTCGGCAAGTCATCGATCCTGCGCATGCTCCACCTTCTCCTCGGAACGAGCACTGCTGGCCTGTATCAGGCGCTGAGCCCTGCCGACTTGCGCGACGTAGAGCAGCCGCTCCTCGTAGACGTCCTGTGGGAGGACTTTACGGACGAGAACCGCCGGCCCTTCACCGCGGAGATCTCGATCGCGGAGAACCAAGTGTCAGAGCGACTTTGGGTTCAGATGCGTGTCGAGATCGATCCCGACGACGAGGAAGCGCTGACCGTTCGTAGATGGTTCCCCGAAAGCGGACATGGTCGTTCTCCCAGTCGTGAGCAACTCGAGGAGTTCGGGTGGCGATACTTGCGCGCGACGCGTGGTACATCGCTGATGGAAGGCCCGCACAGCCCCGTCCGTACCCTGCTAACTGCCGCAAACCTCGGCGGTAACGAGGAGGGGTTGCGGTCGCTACTCGACCAGTTCAATGAGGAGTTGGACAAGAACGAGTCGGTCGACGAGCTCCTTGAGCGTGTAGCGCGGCACTTGAACCGATCGATGCCGCGAGCTGTCACACGTGAGAGCTTTTCCGTGAGGAGCGTGACTGATCCCTCAACTGACGTCCTTCGCGACGTGACGATCTTCTTGAACCGCGACGACGCTCAGGTGTCGCTCATGGAACAGTCCGACGGCGTTCGCCAGTTGATGTCGATGACGCTTTTCGATCTCGCTGAGGGTGCCGCGAATGTTCTGGCTATTGACGAACCAGAGATTCATCTGCACCCGACCAGCCAGCGCACAGCCGCAGACTTGCTCAGCGGTAGTGGCAATCAGAAGCTGATCGTGACGCACTCACCATACGTGCTTCACCGATTTGAGCCATCCGAAGTGATTGCCGTTGACCGACTCGGCAATTGTCGTCAGATCGGCGCCGGCAAACTATCAAAGGTGGACAAGGTCCGCGCGCACTGGTGGTCACCTCGCCTCCTCGAATCACTCACAGCTCGTTTTGTGATTCTCGTCGAGGGAGATGCGGATCGCGTCGTAGTCGAAGGCGCTGCCGGCGCGCTCGGTGTCGATTTAGATAGACTCGGCGCTGTTGTGCTTGAGCTTGACGGTGCCGACAAATTCAGGAACGTGTTCCCTCTGCTGGGTCCGGATGGTTTCGGTCCTACACTCTTGGGTTTGGTCGACAAAAACGAGAGCGGCTCCTGGGTCAACGCTTTCCCCGGGAAGCCCGCCGATGTGGTGGACAGCAAGGTCTTTATCTCGGATGCGGATCTCGAGGACGAATACACGGTGGCACTCGGTGGCCCAGCGACAGCTCGGGCCCTCATCGATGGGGGGCTGTGCAGGGAGCAAGGCATCCTCCAAGCTACCGGCGCGATCACAGTGGAGCAGATAACGCCTGCGGCTGCTGCAAAGTTCTGTCGCGACAAAGGCAAAGTCGATGCGGCGACATGCGTCACGGACGTGCTCACGGCGGAGACTGCGGGCAAGATCGGCAGCGTCGCGCGGCTCCTCCGTGTGTTGAGCGAGCTCGGTGAGCAATGAGCGGGCTGCAACTGAGCGGAGAGCAGAGCTCCGCGGCTTTTTCTGATGAGGCTCACTTGCTCGTAATCGCACCGCCAGGCTGTGGTAAGACCGAGGTGCTCGCTCATCGCGCCGCGCACGAGATCGCCTTGCTGAAGACGAACCAACGAGTACTTGCCTTGACCTTCACCAAACGAGCGCGGTCGAACCTCGAAGAGCGGCTGCGAACGGTCCTTGGACACACGCGCGCTCGAAGAACCGTCATAGTGAGGAACTTTCACGGATTCGCATCCCAGGTCGTGACTGCTCATGCCGGTACGATCGGCCTCAACCCGTCAACGCTGGTCCTTCCGAAGTCGAGCACGATGAGGAAATCGATGGAGAGGGCAAGCGGCGGCGGCTCCGCGATGTACGAGGCGGAGCGAATCCTTAGCGCAGTCAAGCGCCGCCCTCTGTCCGACACAGAAGTATTGGCCGCCATCAAGAACCTCGGTTCGGGCCAGGCGATCGATCTTGCGTACCGCGTTGAGTTCGACCGGCAGGAGTCGGGCCAATTGCACTACGACGACCTGCTGCGGCACGCGCAACGGCTCTTACGTGTGCCCGCTGTAGCGCACCTCTACCAGACACACTTCGGCGCGGTCCTGGTCGATGAGTTCCAGGATCTGTCCATGCAGCAGCTGGACCTAGCGATGCGCAGCTCTACGTCCCGACGCACGTTTGCAGGAGATCCGCTCCAGGGCATCTACTCCTGGGCTGGTGCGGATCCGTCCCGAGTCGAGGCCGTTATCAGGCGCGTGACCGAGGAACCCATACGGCTTCGCGAGTCGTACCGGTCGTCTCCGAAGGTGCTCATGACCACCAATTCTCTGAGCGAGCAGATCGAAGCCGGCGCGATGCTCGTGTCCGCGCAGCCCGACCGATGGGCGGACGGAGGGTGCACCGCGAAGCTGGTCTTCGAGGGACGCGCTGATGAAGCAAGCGCCATCGCTACTACCGCAGCCTCGATCCTCCAGCACGACCCGACAGCATCGATCGGAGTGATCTCTCGGGCGGCCTGGAGACGTGGCGAGATCGACACCGAATTCGGTCGCACCACACTGCCAGTCCGTCGATGGGACTTAGCCATCGATGACCCCACGATTGTCGCGCTCATTCAAACCACGATTGCTGCCCTTCCTCGAGGCGCGACCGTCGCGGATGCGCGATCAGCAGTATTGGCGGCTGTAGATCCGGCTGACATCGACACACGAGAGCTCGTCGAAGGTGCATTCGACACACTCGACCGCAGCGACGCGACGACCGCTCGAGCGGCTATTCGCGCACTCCGCGTTTCGGATCCCAATCAAGCCGTCGGGCCCGGCGTTCACCTTCTCAATGCGCATACGGGAAAAGGACAACAATTCGACTGGGTGTTCGTCATCGGCCTGGAAGAAGACCACATCCCCGGAAAGAGAAACAACGCCGGCGCCGCACTAGCAGAGGAACAACGAGTGCTGCTCGTCATGCTCTCACGTGCGCGTCACGGCCTGATCCTCACCCGCACCCGCACCGCCCAAGGGTGGCGCGGCCCGACGCCAGTCACCGAGAACCGCTGGTGGTCAACCTTGCAGGCCGACTTCAGCGTCCTCGCCGGGGTGCAGGCGCACCTTCGGAAACTGTCGAAGGATGGAAGCAACGGCCAGGAGTAGACTGGAACGCCCACGACGACTCGGCCAAGTCTCCTGCTTTACAAGCCGCCTTCTTCCGGGCAGGGAAGCGTCCAATCGCGGCCGCACGTGTCACAGATTTGCGGAGCGGTTCGCCTTGCTCAATCAGGTGAGCAGCGTCGGGATGAGCTTCCCAAGTTCGGCGCCGCGGGCGCGCCGACGGGGGAACCTGACCTGCCAGTCGTCACCCTCTACCAACACGTCAACGCCAGTCGGCCATGGCTTGTCCGCGCCTTCAACGGAAGGAACGTCGCTCACCGTCACTGATCGGATTCCTGCACGGCTGTAGGCGGTGGCTGACGCCGTCGCGCTGTCGTACAAGTTGGCCGGAACGGTGAACTCACCGCTGATCAAGAGCGTCCTGGTGATGAGTCGGAACGAGCCGTTCACCGGGCCGCCTAAGTCGCCCAGCTCGACGTCGAGATACAGGATGTCTTCGATTTGCTCGACCAAGGTTGCGATCGGCGCGAGGGCAGCACGCGACGCGTCGGTTGCGCGCCGCGGTGAGTGCATGAACGCGAGGGTGTTGTACAGGGAGTGCCGACTAGCGGTGGGTTGCTGGACCAGCCAATCTAAGAGGTCTCGAGCGGCGTCGTTTGTCATGCCGCGACCGTAGCGGGAGCGACCGTCACCGGCAGCGCGCCGGGCAACTCCCACCATCGCCGCTCCGACCGTACGCACTTGCGAACCGGAAGGCCCGCCCGCCGTCGTTCCGACCGCCGCACGAGCGAACGTAGGACAAACGATCCCACCCGCCCTCCGTTGGCGGTCGTCGGGAAGGAAGTCTCGGTCAGCAAGCGTCCAGTAGCGATGTCGCGGTTCAGCGGGGCGACCCATACCGGCCAGGGTTCACCGCCCCGGTGCTCGTCCCCCGCACCCTTGAGCAGTTCACCAGCCCTCTTCCATCGCTGGAGGTGCAGCTCGATGACGCCGTCATGCAGCGGCTCGACGAGATCTCCCCCCCCCCGGCCCGGTTAGTGAGGCTCCCGACGCCTATTCCTGGTAGTAACCAGCAGCCGCTCGCAGCAATGCGCCCCTCCGCTTCCGAGGGGCGCATTGCTGTGCGAGCGGCTGCGCGGTGTCAAGGTGCTGACAACGTCGTACGTGCCTGCGATGCTGAACGCATGCGAGTATTCATCAGCAGCGTTCGTCGCGGCCTCGAAACGGAACGAGACGCGCTCCCCGGTCTGATCGCCGCGATGGGGCACGAGCCGGTCCGGTTCGAGGACTTCACTGCCCAGAACGTCCCCAGCCGAGAAGCCTGCATCCGCGGTGTCGAGTCCAGCGACGCGTACCTGCTGATCCTCGGTCCGCACTACGGCACTGAGTTCGACGACGCGCAGCAGTCCGCAACCCACGACGAATGGACCACCGCGCAACGGCTCGGCCTGCCGCGATTCGTGTTCCAGAAACAGAACGTCGAGTTCGAACCGGCGCAACAGGCGTTCATCGACCAGCTCGGCGACTACGCCTCGGGACGGTTCCATGCTCGCTTCATGGACGCCACCGACCTGAATACGAAGGTCGCATCGGCGCTCCGGCAACTTGAAGCGGAACCGGGTGCGCTGCGCTACGAGCCCCTCACAACCCGTCCGAACGTGCCATGGCGTGACGTCGAGCAGAACCGTGGAGCGTTCTCGCACCGGGCCGAGCTCGAGCTGCATGTGCTGCCGCTGGATGCCGCACCGTTGTCGTCGCGCATCCTGGAACAGGTCGCCGTGGCCCTGCCCGACGCGGCTCGCCAGTCGCAGCTTGTGACTACGACGGAAGCGCTGCACGTTGAGCAGGGCGTCGACGCGGTCACGCTCGTTCCGGCGCCGGCGTACCCGCAACGAGGCTGGAACGAGGTCCAGCCATCGAGACTGACGCTGCTGCGCATCGACCGTACGGCGACGTTCACCGCCGTGTTCACGCTCCCCGCCGACACCCTCGGTAGTGTCTACGATCCGGACGTCGCCGTCGGTCAGGTGGCTGCAGCCCTCCGATTGGCAGGAACGCTCGACAGGAGCCGCAGTGACCGACTCGTAATCGCGCTCGGACTGACCAAAACGTCTGGCGTCAGCCGTGGATCACTTGCCGCGATGCCACGAAACGGCGGCTCGATCGGTTCCGCCACCGCGCCTGTACGCGTCGAACCCGACGAGGTGCTCTCGCGTGCTGCGTTGGACCGCGGCGCAGCGGAAGTCAGCGCAGCCACTGTCCGCGCACTCGATCGTGCTCTCGCGGCAGTCGAGCGCTGAACCGATGTCGAAGATTCGCGGGCACCGGCCCGTCCCGCCGTCGCATGTCGAAACGGGCACCGGATGACCTGCGCCCGTTCGTTGCTCACTTGCTGAGCAGCGTCAGTTGCGTGCGATGTCGTCGAACTCGAGGAATAGGCGAACGAAGGCGTCGGGCTTGGTGAGCACCGCCTCCAGTGCGTCGGGCCGGCGAGTGGACCCACGCGGTCCTGCGGCATGTCTCCCGAGAGGGCGGGACGGGCGCGTCAGCGCGTCAGCGCTGGTCACGCCGGCGGTGTCGTTCCCGCGCCCTCGGTGTCGTCGGCGCCAGCCGGACCGGTGCCGGCCTGGTCGAGGTTTTCGTGCGGGTCGCCCATGTCGCCGGTCGCCTTGCCTGCGGGGGACAGCCCGAAGTGCTTGCGAACGGCGTTCGCCTCAATGGCGGACAGGCTGTTTCCGACTCCGGGGGACGGCGCGCCCTTGATCGCGCTCCTCGTGTAACCGACGTGCAGGTCCGTGCCGTCGAACGTGGCGTCCTCGACCGGGACGAGCGCGGTGTGACCCCCGAGGAGTCCGGTCGCGACGCTGACGAACGCAGCGGTGCCGTCCTCGTCGGAGGGGAACACCTGCGCGACCTTGCCGACGGATGCGCCGTCGCGGTCTCGAACGGTCGCGTGCTCCACTTCGTGGATCTGGTCCTTCGTGATCATGTGTGCAGTCAACGCCCTCGGCCTGATGCAGGTGAGTGAGTCTGCGCATCCTCGTGACCGGTCTGATCCTCGAGCGCCGCTCGGCGTACCGCGAGGTGGCCGGCAGGAATGGAGAGGACTGCGCCGCCCACGAGGATGACCGACGCGACGATCACCGGGGCGGGGGTGCGGAGCGCGGGCACGAGGATGCACACCGCGCACCAGAGGACGGTGATCACGCCCGAGATCAGCGTCGGAGGCAGCGCCGCTCGGTGCCCGGTCCGCCAGGCGTCGTCGCTGGACATCGTGACGCGCGTCCGGACGCCGGCGAGGTCGTTCCGGCCGAGCTGCCCGGTCGCAGCTCTCCACGTCAACCACATCACGCTCCGATCCTCAGACGACCGTCGCTGAACTGGCCCATCGCACCTCCGGATTGCCGCGAGGTCCGACGAGGATCCGCGATGCCCGTCGACCGCCTGGTTGCGCAGGGTCATCGGCCGTCCAGTAGTGTCGAAGAACAGATTGCGATCCACACGGGGGTGTGCGTGACGATTGTGTTCGATGACGGGGCAGCCGATGCCCTCATCGCTGCTTCGGAGGGGGCTTCAGGGGGCCTGCGATCGCAGGCGATGGCGGATCGGGTGCGAGTCGAGGCAGCGGTTCGGGAGTTCCACGGCAGCTACGCGACGCTCTTCACGACCGACAGCACGATCCGGTCGGAGGACACGCAGCGTCTCGCCGGTGTCTTCGCTGACCTCAAGACATCGATCGATCGGGCGAAACGCGAGGCCGAATCCGAGCGGCGCCGACTCCGGGAATCGCGCGAATGGAGTGCGCGTGAGGAGGAGCGTGAGCAGCGTCGCGCGTCCGGGGATCCGCTCGCCGTGGCGTCGGCCTACATCGACGGCGTGATCGACCGACGTCCGGATGACACGGCTGTGCACCCGACCCCGGTCACGGCGACGTTCCTGCCGAGGGCGCGCCCGCGCACGGCTGGCGGGAGCTCGGGAAGCACGTCCTCCGCGGATCCTGATGCGCTCCTGACGTTCGTCGGCGCCAGCAGAGCGGCCGACGGCAGCGCTGGGCAGCACCTGATCCGGGTGAAGAACGCCTGGACCCGCTTCTGCTCGGCTTGCTCGTGGGTGCCGGTCCAGGGCTCGACAGTCGTGGCGGGGTTCGACCAGCTGATGGCCGAGAACGCCCTGGAGGCGAGCTGGATCGAAGGCATCGCGAACGCCTTCGACCGCGCGGGCGGCGGCGGTCTCTCGGACCTGACGCTCGACGCCGTGGCGACGGTGATCGCGTCGCCAGCGCTGTCCGAGATGCTCCGGCCGGGTCTGACCCCTGCCGAGGTCGCTGCGGCCTGGGCGAAGGCCCCGCAGACGGACGAGTACATCGAGTCCCTGCCGTTGGCGACGCAGTACCTGCTCGCAAACCTGGACGGCATCCCTGCTGCGAAGCGCGACATCGCGTCACGCGCCGTGCTTGCGGCGGCGGTGCGGGATCCGGAGCGCGTGTACACGCTCATGGGCTTCGGCGAGCAGCGCGTCGGCCGGTCGGACTTCGAGGAACAGGTCAACGCGCTGCAAGAGGCCGTCGACGCGGCCGACCTCAGTGCTGAGACACTCCCCGGACCCGCGGCGTCCAAGACGGCGCAACTCGTTGGATTCGGGGTGCACGACGGTGCGCTGGTCGCCGCCGTGGCGCTTGGTGACCTCGACACGGCGAAGAACGTGACGGTGAACGTGCCGGGGATGAACTCGGACGTGGCTGGCATGGGCGAGCGCGTCGTGGCCGCCGAGGGATTGTTGCGCCAGGCGCACAGCGATGACCGGTCGCAGACCTACGCCGTCGTTTCCTGGGTTGGCTACCACGCGCCGAATCCGGCGGAGGTGGGCGCACCCGACCGATCGGAATCCGGCGCAGGCCAACTGGCCTCCTTCGTGGACGGTGTCTTCGACAGCAGGTCGGACGGTGGCCCCGACACCGTCACGGTTGCAGCGCACTCGTACGGCTCCACCACCGCGGTGCAGGGGCTTCAGTTGACGGAACACCAGGTCGACTCGTTCGTGTCGTACGGGTCCGTCGGCTTCCCGCGCGGGACCGAGATCGACGACGTCCACGCCGTGAACGTGTACGCGACGGCCGCGAAGGACGATCCGTTCGCGCCGGTCGGTCAGTGGCTGGGAGTGGCGACCCGGGCGGATCCGCTCGGGTTCGACGGCGTGCAGGAGTTCTCCTCGGAAGCAGCCGAGGGTACGAGAGGGGTGACGGGCCACGACATGTGGCACGACTCCGATTCGGACGACGTCGGGTACCTCTCGAACGACTCGACCACGCTCCGCACGCTGGCGCAGATCGTCGCAGACGGGAAGATGGGGCCATGAGAGTCAAGATTCGTCCCCGACTGCGCGGCGCGATCGTGACCATGCTCGCGGCCGTGGTGCTTGCGACGACCGGATGCGTCTCAGGCGGCGCAAGCAGAGGAGGCGACGTGACCGGACAGGACGCGCAAGACGCAGCAGGCAAGACCCAGGCGCAGGTAGCCGATCTCTCGTTGCAGGACGAGTTCGAGCTGGCTGGCGAGCGGTACGAGCACGGGCAGGCCGTGCTCGCAGCCGCACAACGACAGATCTCGGACGGCACGTGGTACTGGAACGGCGGAGACGTCCGTCCTCTGCCCGCAGGCGACGACGCGTTCGGCAAGGCGCCGGAGGGTGCGACCAAGGAGAACTCCTACGCGTTCCGAGCCGTACGGATCATCGAACCGGAGGGTGCGACCGGCGCGGTGGAGGACCTCGATCCGATGCAGCGCTACTTCGATGAAGAAGGGTGGCGCTGGAGCAGCGCGAAGGTCGGTACGGATCACGAGGTCCGGGCCGACACCGGTGACGGATGGTGGGTGACCTGGAACGTGCGGCCGAACGGGCAGTATTCGCTCGGGGTGTACAGCGAGGCGTTCTGGGCACACGATGCTCCGGAGCTCATCAAGGCGATCGCACTGCGCGACCCCGCCGACTTCCCCGATGAATCCGAGCCGGGTGTCTCGGAGCCGTTCCCGAGGTGGAGCGATCCTGTCCGGCAGCGCTGATCTCCGGACGAGGGTGCGCCTCGCAGACGCAGACCGGTCTGCGAGGAACTCCCGCGTGGCACCCACTCGGTGGAGGGCCGTCGCCGGCCTCCGAGCGCCCGTAGCCGCACTGCTCATGGTGGTCGTCCTCACTGGCTGCAGCGCCGGCATCGGGAAGACTCCCGAGCATGCGAAGGAGTCGATCGTCATGTTCGTCGAGGGCTCGACGGACGTTGTCGGTGACGGTTGGGAACCCAACGACGGTCCACGGCTGGGGAAGTGCGGACTCGGCCTCGGGACGGGCGGTATCCAGTACGTCTACGCCATGGTCCGCTCCGCGAGCGCTGACCCGAAGGCCGACGTCGAGGCGGTGGATCAGCACTGGAAGGAGCTCGGGGTCACGACCGAGCGCTACCAGACCGGCGGCGACGACCCCATCCTCGGCGTCCGCGGCAGGGGCGGCCCGGTGAGCTCGTCCGACTTCCGTGCGGATCCCCGCGGGTACACGATCGACGGCAGCTCGCAGTGCGTCGCGGGGGACTTCGAGAAGATGAGCCTCGACAGTCAGGAGTGACGACCGCGACCTGACCACCGGAACCGAGCCGCGCCTCCAGTCCGGCCCGGGACCCGGGCGCCTGCCGGACGCGACACGAAGGACGGCCCGGGACCCGGGCGCCTGCCGGACGCGACACGAAGGACGGCCCGCCCCGTTGTCGAGGCGACCCGTCCTGTGCAGCCGAGCCGCTAGCGCGATACCGGCACGGCGACGCTGGCGAGCTCGGCCCGCACGATGTCCGCTCCAGCCGACAGCGCGCCGAGCTTCTGCAGGGCCGCCCCGCGTGCCAGGGGCGCCATCCCGCAGTTGGAGCTGGGGATGAGCTTGTCGGCATCGACGAACTCGAGCGCCCGACGCAGCACCTCCGCGACCTCCTCCGGGGTCTCGACGGTCTCGGTC
>Ga0308160_10004797_pt1 | contig 14276 bp, 22 predicted proteins | sample PhyFR1_FD_201036 | JGI IMG/M metagenome (GOLD analysis project Ga0308160, IMG submission 201036) | Phyllosphere microbial communities from UC Gill Tract Community Farm, Albany, California, United States - DLSLF.R1 | ecosystem: Host-associated > Plants > Phyllosphere > Unclassified | place: USA...
GCGACAACGACGAGGTAAGCCAGCCCATTTCGCATTCTTGCTCTCTCATTCGTTTCGACTTCGCGTTGTCTCTCGCACGTCGTTCGTTGATTATCGACGTCTACGACTGGGGAACTCTCTCTTCGAACGAAGCTCGATCCATAATGATGAATCAAAGGATGTCGAGTTCACGGGAAACGGCCCAGCACGGATGAAAGGAAATGACAAGAGAATGACGATGACGAGTGATAGACCAATCGAACCAAACACGGTGCAAACCACGACAAAAGAAAGGGAACATGCCGGGCGTGGAACCACAACCTCCGTGTCATCTGCTCATTCACCTTGAAACAAGAAACCCCCTTGCGTTCATCGGAGAATACCTACCAGCCACCTGCCTTTGATCTCGCGCATCACCTCCTAAACTGCCTTTCGCGTCACCTCCCACACATCCGACAACGTATTCAAAGGGGAACTACACTCTACTATCCCCTCTCTTGCTTCCTGTTTGTTCTCGCTATACCTCCTCGCTCTTGCACCTATACACTCGCGACTCTGCCTCAAAACCCGCACCGCACCGAACCGCACCGCACCGCACGTCCCATTCAAACGCGCTCGAGCTGATCATCTTCGTCTTCTCGTTCTCACTTCCTCTAGACCGAATACTCAAACCCACACCCATCCTCATCTGCAGTCCTCCACGCCATGTCCTCCACCCCCTCCCCTCGAACGGTCCACGACCCGCTTCTCTTTGAAGTCGCTTGGGAAGTCGCCAACAAGGTCGGAGGTATCTACACCGTCATCAAGACCAAAGCCCCCGTCACCGTAGCCGAATATGGTAGTCGATACACCCTCATCGGTCCCCTGAGCTACAAGACCGCGCCTATGGAAGTCGAATCCGTCGACCCGCCCGCCGGATCCCCGCTCGCCTTGTCTCTCCAGGCCATGCGAGATCGAGGCGTCAAGTTGATCTACGGTCGATGGTTGATCGAGGGTGCTCCCAAGGTCATCCTCTTTGACACCGGGTCGGCTTACAACCGATTGGACGAGTGGAAGGGCGATTTGTGGAATTTGGCGGGGATCCCTACGCCTCCGAATGATAACGAGACCAACGAGACCATTGTGTTTGGTTACCTCGTTGCCTGGTTCTTGGGCGAGGTGAGTAGGCGACCGGCGTTCAGCGTTGTGCGCACGCAGTATTCATCACTAACCCCTCCTTGCAATCCGCGCCGGCAGTTCGCATCCCACCACCGATCCTCGGCCATCATTGCTCATTTCCACGAATGGCAAGCCGGTCTAGCCATCCCGCTCTGTCGAAAACGACACATCGACGTGACCACCATCTTTACCACCCACGCCACGTTGCTCGGTCGATACTTGTGTGCCGGTTCCGTCGACTTTTACAACAATCTTCAATACTTTGATGTGGATCATGAAGCTGGAAAGAGGGGTATCTACCATCGGTGAGTAGCAGCGGGGCGTTGCGAGACCCCAAGGCGACCCGGACGTGACGAACCTATCTGAACTAAATTAACATCCGCGACTCCACGCTATAGATACTGCATCGAACGATCCTCTGCCCACTGCGCCGACGTCTTCACCACCGTCTCCCACGTCACCGCATTCGAATCCGAACACTTGCTCAAGCGAAAACCCGACGGTGTCCTCCCCAACGGTCTCAATGTGGTCAAGTTCCAGGCCATGCACGAGTTCCAAAACCTGCATGCCTTGTCCAAGGCCAAGATCAACGAGTTTATCAAGGGTCACTTTTACGGTCATTATGACTTTGATATGGAGAACACTGTTTACATGTTCACTGCCGGACGATACGAGTACAGGAACAAGGGTGTCGACATGTTCCTCGAGAGTTTGGCTCGTGAGTTCAGGGCGGACGCGGAGAGCACGTTGACATGACGAGCCCCTGCTAACGCCTCGATCCACCCTCCCCATTCCACTAGGACTCAACCACCGACTGCAAAAGATGGGGTCCAAGACCACCGTCGTCGCGTTCATCATCATGCCCGCGCCGACCAACTCGTACACGATCGAAGCCCTCAAGGGTCAGGCCGTCATCAAGCAGTTGCAAGACACGGTTCAGGAGATCCAGAACAGGATCGGAAACCGGCTTTTCGAGCATGCCGCCAGGTACGATGGCGAGATCGGTACCGAGGTTCCCGACCCCAAGACCTTGTTGTCCGACGAAGACAAGATCCTTCTCAAGCGTCGAGTCTTTGCGCTCAAGCGAAACTCGTTGCCGCCCGTCACCACCCACAACATGCAAGACGACGCCAACGATCCGATCTTGAACCAGATCCGAAGGACTCAGTTGTTCAACAAGAAGAACGACCGCGTCAAGGTCGTCTTCCATCCCGAGTTCTTGAACGCCAACAACCCGATCTTGGGTATGGATTACGAAGAGTTTGTTCGAGGATGTCATTTGGGAGTCTTCCCCAGTTACTGTGAGTTGCGCTGGGACCGAGCACCTATCACTTGTTCTGCAACTAATGCTCACACCTGCTCGGGTTTACTCTCGTAGACGAACCGTGGGGTTACACTCCGGCCGAATGTACCGTCATGGGAATCCCATCGATCACCACCAACTTGTCTGGATTCGGTTGTTTCATGGAGGACTTGCTCGAGTCTCCCGAAGTAAGTCGATGAGCGGGAGTTGAGGGTGGTCTCTCGTCCTGCCCTAGCTAACTCACCCTCGCCTCATTCCTAGGACTACGGTTGTTACATTGTCGACAGGCGATCGCAATCCGTTGAAGACTCGGTTGAGCAGCTCGTGAGTGTGGCGCCGCTGCCCATCATTCGGCGTTCTCCCCACTGACCTTGACCTCGCGTACCACCCCATCAGACCAACCAAATGCTCTCCTTCTCCACCAAGACCCGTCGTCAGCGTATCAACCAGCGAAACCGTACCGAGCGACTCTCCGAGCTCCTCGACTGGAAGGCTCTCGGTCTCGAATACGCCAAGGCCAGGCAGTTGGCTCTCCGACGTGCTTACCCGGATTCGTTCGCCGACGACGAGCCCGACTTTATCAGCACTTCGCGTGTTGGTGTTCCTTTGAGCGCTCCCGGAAGCCCCAGGTACAACCGTGGTGCCATGACTCCTGGTGATCTTGGTGAGTCCTTAGGGGTGGCAGTCTCTGTGGTTACCTGGTCTGATTTTCGTCTCTCGACTGCAGGTACTTTGACCGAGGAGATGGAGGGACTTTCCACTTCCGACTACATGGGTGGGCGTGGTGAGTCATGATCAAAGCTTTTCATCCTTCGAAGTATCCTCCGCTGATCTTCGCACCGTCTCAGCCTGGCACGCTACCGGTGACGACGAGGAAGAGACTTCGTACCCCTTCCCTCTGGTCATGAAGCAGACCCGAAACCGATCCGACTCGCTCAGCTCTGCCATCTCCGGAACCATGACCCCCAGCGGTGGTCGACGATTGACGGAGAAGGACTTGATGGCCGCCGACGAAGCTCTCACCAACAACACCCACGTCAACGGACGATGAAGCGTCGTCTAGTCGCATATGGCTTGGAAAAAAACTGACGGTCGAGTGACCTAGGTCCTCGATCGGTCTCAAATGTCTGACAAACATCGCTTCCGTCTCCTCTTTCGTGTTCAAATGTAATGTCGCCGTGTCATCACCCAGCAGGGGTCTTTTCACTGGTCGCAATCCTTTTTAATTTCCTTATATCATCGAACATGAAGACTTGATTTGATGGCTAGAGTTGCGCAAGTTGCCTAGGCTGAGCGAGTTACAAGGGAGTAGGCTTTTCGTAATGGGTTGTCGTATGGGATACAGGTCATGCTCTAAAATCGGTGAGTGACTCGCCTAATCGTCTTCAATGTCATCATCTGGCAGGTAGGACGCAATCGCTACTGGTTCAAGCGGCTCATCGTCGAGAATAGAATCCCTGGAGGTTCCAATACGGGGATTGAGTGCGCTAGGTAAGGTTTCGGTCATATCGTCTTCATCTGGTCCCTCGGTCGCAGCGCCGTCGTCTTTTTCGTCCAGAATGGCGAGGTCGTTAAGGTTTTCGTCAAGGCTCGTGAATGGTTCGTCGTTTAGTTGTATAGGTATTTCTACAGAAGCGGGAGACAAGTCAGTGGGCGTTTCAAGACTCGAAAGTACGGGCGGGCCACTCACTGGCACCCCGTCGTCTCAAGAGCCGCATCATCGGAAGAAATTCGGTGGCGAGCACGCCTTTGGACCGCTGGCCTCGGTAGACGTTGCGTTCCATTGAATCCAGGTCATCTTCCTGCCTGTCAATCTCAGATGAATGAAGCTCGTTCGATTGGTTGGCAATAAATCGAGCAGCATCGTCCAAGACCGATTGGTTGATTTTGCCGACCTTGATCCAGCGGAAAAAGTCGGGTTTAAACATCTTCTGGTGATTTCTGCGACGGCGATTCAGGTTTTAGGATCCAGGAACATGTTTGTCGACATGAGAAGATGACATACTTGGGAATAGGAGACGGAAGTCCGGCAATCACGCCTCTGACTGCTACGTGAAACGCATAAGCGATGGCTTGAGTTGAGCGTTGCCACTACCGTGTTAAGTGGTTATTAGCAAGTGCAATTTCGATTATCTAGCTCTCCCACTCACCAGATCGTCGTCGGTCTTCATTCGATCCGCATCACATATCGCTTCCAAGCACTGGTCCGTCTCGTCTATCTCCCTGCAGAATTGCGGCATATTTTGGTGCACCCAGAGCATGAATGAGGCCGTGTCGAGAGGAGCAGAACTTAGCAAGTCCTGTGAACAGCAACAGCATTCAGCGTGCGGAACTGGCGGATGAACCAACAGACATCGCGCTCGACCCACCTCAAAGTCGTTCTCGTATCGTGGTCTGCCGTGATGCGCCAGATGGTTTGGAAGAGGATTATCCCGCATGTACTGCCGTTCAACCGCCAACGCCTTGGCTTCTACGTCTGGGTCTCCCTCAGGATTCTCCCCTATGCCTACAAAAAGGGAAGATGAGAACGAAGGGATATTCTCGTTTGCGCAGACTTTTCACTAACGCTTGTTGTACAGGACCTTGCCAAGGGCATGAAACAGTCCCAAACTTTGTTCCCGTCGGGCGATCTGATTGAGACTGCGAGCAGTACGATGTCAGTGAGCTTCAGCGAGATTCAAATATCGCCATTAGGCTTACAGATCTTGCATCTGCTTCGACCCAGATGACTTGCCCTTGCCACCTCTACTGCCCTTTCCCTTTTTCGGCAGACTCGCGGGACCGCTCGCGCTTAAAGAGCTCACATCCGCGCTCTTCATCAGCATTTCGAGCGAATTGACGGCACTCCGAAGGTCGCCGTTACAGGATTGAGCTAGAAGGCCGACGACGTCTTTATGTGGGCGCTGAGATGCGTTTGGTATAGCCAGCTCCAATATGCGTTTCAACGCCTTGGCCGTGAATGTTGGTGCTACCGAGAGGAAGCTATTAAAGTGTGACTTTGTGTGAGCGCGAATCCCCTCTGCGGTACGGACCCTCACTCACCCGATCGTGGTCACAGCGGGACTAGCGAGAACGTCTTCCCCGACCACACTCCTCAGATCCCACACGCTATCGCTCGACCCTCCTGCTCCGCCCCTATCACTCCATGGCTCCTCGGCCGCTCCACTATGCCCCGTATCGGGTACGACCACGATCAAGGGACAGCTCGAAGGAGTGAACGTCTGAGCATAATCCAACAAGGCCTTGTGGAACGTTTGCCGCGTTGCATAGTGAGAAAGGTTGGGAAGCGAAGTGATCAACAAGGCCCGTGGGGTGTTGGAATCGTTACTCCGAGGATTTGGCGTTGATCCCGACTCGATGACGGGTAAGGATGAGTACGTATTCCTTGATAAGAACGTGATCAACTTGCTCGTCATGCTTTCTCTTTCTTCCGGGGAGTATCAGAGGAGACAACAGTGAGCACCGAGATGTCTCATGTTCCAACTCGTCGCCGACTCACCGACATGCGCCCCCAATCCCCATTCCTCGAACCCTTCATTCCACTCGATAATTTGTACGCCCAGCTCCTTTGCCACGACCCGGACGCTGGTGGACTTGCCCGCACCCGCTGGCCCTGTCAGCAAGAGGATTCGCTGTGAGGAAGCATTCCTCAGTAGACGTCATAACACTGACACACAGCAGCCTGGAACTCACTCGATACTTTCTCACTCGATCCGCCGCTTGCTTGCTGAACGCGATGTTCCGATCAAGTCCTGAAGGACGTCCATAGAGCGCTTCTTCCAGCCAAGATTTGAGTGACGCTATGCGGGGTTTTGAGGGAGCCAGCTCGGTCTGGTAGCAGTGCCTATCGAGATTCAGCTGACAGCTGTAAGCCGCAACCGAGAAGACGCAACAGCACTCACGATAGTATCTGGAGCAAATCGATCCGTCCACATTGAGCTAATCGTATCGCCCTCGTCTACGGCCGCAACGTCATCCGACCGTGTATTCTCCATGTCTCGCTCCTTCCTCTTCCTCTTGATACCTCTATCCGAGACGTTCTGACGAGCTCCGCTAACTTTTGAGGATGACGAGCCGACGATCTGAATTTCTGGATCACTCGATTCCCACGTCAGGTCGTCCATCGGTGGAGACGACGCAATGTCCATAACGATGGCTTCTTCAGAACTTCCTCTGTTTGTGCGGCTCCGTGTGGCTGAGGCAGGCAGACGTTTGGTGGTGGATGACGAGGTAGGATCGCTCGACTTGGTGCTCGATGGGGGTTTGAAAAAGCTAGACATGCTTGCGGACGGGACTATGGGTGATGATGTTGAGGCTTGCATGTGGGTATCAAAAGCCGATACTAGCTGCAACAGCAAGACCCGTCATCGTACTCAGCCGAGCTCGACGGCGACACAGTGATCGGCTCGCAACTCACACCACCGAACCCCGTTGCCTGACTCGCACTACCATTCCTCCTGACAGTTGGTCTTCCGTTCGTTGAGGATGCGACCGCCTTCTTACTTCCACTCCTTTCGCTTCCACCACTCTTCGGATACCCCGACACTAGCTCCTGGATATCATCATCCGAGCTCAATTCGATGGTGACCGACTTTGTTTTCCTGTTGTGATTGGCGGTCTTCTTGGTCGAATTGACGACAGCAGCTCTTGACGACATCCCTCAGGAACGGACGAGCGTCGTCGTTTGCTGTTTTCGTTGGGTGGCCAATACTAGGTTTCTTCCATCGACCAACTACCTGTCGCTTGACCCGATCATGAACGAGAAACAAACATACAATGACTGGCTTGGCTAACATTCAACCAATATCGACTCTTCTAATCGCTCCAAGCTAAATCGCGCGGAAGCAAATTCTTGAATTTGAATCGACAAAACGTCGATCGAGTCGGATTGAAATTGACTTTTGACATGTTCAAGGTGGTTTGGTTTATACCTCGATCTAATCTCCTCACAAGTCTATAAGCAACCTACACAACGTCTACGTACCGTCTCTCGAACCACTCAAATCTACTCTACAACGACTCGTCGCCCGCCATGCCCGCCTTCCCTTCGGTATCCGTACCTGGACTCTACTCTCAACTGTTGACCGCCGTTCGAGCCATCCCTCGAGACCCCCTCCGACCATCGTTGCAACTCCCTCAAACCCTCGAAACCTTGGTACAGAGATCGTTCAAACGACCAATCCCCGCGGCAGAAGCTTCCAACGCTCACACCCAGCCGATCAAGGAGTTGACGGGCGAGGAAGTCGATCGATTGGGATTCGGGATCGGAGATTTGACCCGACTCGATCGTTCGTTAAAGGCGATCCAGGAGATCAATCAAGATTCCGCTTTTCATAAAGTGAGTCTCTTTGGAAGAGAGAGTGTTGTAACGATCGACCTTCTGATCGTCAACGTCGAACCTTTACCCTACAGTACCCTCTGTCTCCCCGTACGCTATCGCCCCCAACAGACACCCTCTACTACACCCGTCTTGTACAAGGAGTCGAACGAGCAGGACAAGGAAAGGCGAGAAATTGGTGGAAGGTGTTCTTCCAGACCAAGGGTCAGGCGTAAGGACGTGGTGCAGTACTCGATGAAGGGCAATATTGGTGCCGGAAGACGGTTTCAGCACGCCGAGCAATGGAAATCGCCGCGGTGGACCCATCATCATGTCGACTTTGGATCGCCAAGCTGCATATTTCCCCTCTTGCTGAAGTCACAACGCAAGCACATGTCTACATCGCCAAAAACCCTGAAGATCGCATCGGCTCACGACCTCACCACTTGTATCAACGCAACTTTCAAAACCACTCGGGTTCAATAGAACCGCCCGACGTGCCTTGTACCGTGTTTATACCTACGGCATTGCTATCATCATCATCAATGTTTGGACGGGACTTCATCCAGGTCTTTGCCGATTAGACTAGCTGCAGCTGGGTACCAGTCGACTTGATTCTGGGTGTCTTGCCGCGAAGGTGACGAACAGCTGTGTTCGGCTCCAAATCCCCTTGTGCATACGTTTCAGGGAAGGTGTGACGAGAGGCAGCTCGTTTACATGGCTGAGATCAGCTCTCTGATCCGTAGCATCATTGAAACTCAAACTAAATTTTGAATTTCGAGTCACGTCGGCGAAAGGAGAGCAAAAACCGTGTCTAGTTATATTCACTAAAGCATGGGTGGCCCACTCCGGGTTCTTGGAGAACAGCCACCTAGTGCATGTTGAAAAGCTACGGTCGCTGCCATCCCTCATCTGACCTGTCGAACGACAGCCGCTAGTTCTCAGCACCTTCTCATCGATGTCCCCATCTCAACGCACTGCCTCTTCAGCCTCATATTTTCCTGCGCTGTTCCAGCATTTTATGACGTCAACGAACAGGATGACCATGTTAGACCGAAAGCATGTGCTTCGAGGTCCTGGCAAACATTGCAAGGCGACAGCACGAGGAACCTCGGAAGCTGGGTTCAAGGCCAAGCAGAATGAATATCAGATTGTATGTTGGAATCGGCATCCCGACAATAAAATGCCGAAGTCCTGGAACTCACCGACTTATACCCCTGGCCGTAGTACCCAAAGAGGCAACTCTGTCACCATCACGACGTCGGCGACGCCAAGAGGGCAAACGATGGCTGGTGATGTTGTTAACCGTATCCTCGCCCGGACCTGAATTCCTCATCCGTAGCCGAGGACAAGTCAACGCTAACCCGTAAGACAAGACACAATCAGGAGATCAAAGCCACCTGGGTTCTGGTGCAGTCGTGGTAGGGTATAGTCAAGTGACCGGAGAAATCGACATGGCTGGCACAGCAGCTCACTCTCACATATAGATAGATACATCGCAGACAGGATGATCCAGTCCTCATTCATGATATGCCCTCGTCGATGTAAACCTCCTTCAACTCGGAGGGATTTACCGAGACGAACGTCCCGACAAACATGCTAGTCGCCATCACCAGTCTGCTCGCTTCAGCCTGTGTGATCGACCTCGTCTCTGCTCGTCGTCCTTCTATCTGGGATCAGCCGGCTCCCGAATTCGACTGCTTTGCTGGAGGATGGGTACGAGCTCCTGATCTCTACCCGGGACTCTCGACCTCGGCTGATGCTCGACTCCACCTAAATGGTACTCATTGCGATCAAATCGTTGGCTGGCAAGTCGGCTTGAGATACAAGGAGAGATCGATCTTGAAATTCGCGTGAGTTGTAGTCGTCTGGATGATAACCGGAGAATGTATGCTAAACGTCTTCTGCCTACCAGTGCCACCAACGTCACGATCCCCGAAGCACCGCAATGGTCGTCCGACTCGATGAGACAGCAAGCGGTAGAAGAGGATATCCCAGCAATCCTCGGCAGCCAAATGTACTTTTCGGGAGAAGACGATCAATATTCCAGATCGATGAAAGAGTATCGTAGGTCATTCCCTTTGTGTGAAGCGCTGCACATTCTACCGAGCTCATCGACTTGGTTGCCATGGCCAGGGGAAAAGCTTAAGAATGAAAGCCTTTGGGTGATCCGAGCGGCCGAGAGGGAGGTCTTTGATAGCCGGATCGAATTGGTATTGCGAGACGATGATAGCAGCGGTGAGTCGGGGTTATTCATACTCAGACTTGATATGTCCTGAATATTCGACCTGGGTCTTCCAGCCACAATCTCAAAGGACCACGACTTTTATGCGGTCAGGAATTTTCACGTCCATGTCCCCTTGACCAACGTGAGACGAGTTCAGTAGTGATGACCTCGTTGCCAACCTGAGAAGCTTATCCCTCTCTTTCGCTAGTATCCTCCTCAACTCGCTAACTTCTACGAAGGAGGTCACGACGGCGATCACGATGTGAGCTGCACTGTCTTTCCATCCTCACCATCCACATCGCACCCGAGACAGATATTGACGATTCTTCCGATCCTGATCCTTGCTACAGCGAGCCAACTCAGAGACCATGTTCGAATACTACTTTACTCTCACCACTTCCAACGGAACCGAGATCGATGTCGTTGCCGGACAGAGTGCCTTTCTACCCGTCGCCGTCGCAGCGGAGCACGATGACAGGCAGCTTTCGACGAGCGCTCGAAACATTACGCTGGGTGGCGCAGGCAAGAGGCCTGATGACCTGCCCGAATTTGTCCAGAACTCAGACTGGCCGCCTCGATGCGTGAGTCGGGAGGCCTGTAGCATTGCACAAAATTCGACTCCCTAATTGCTTGAACCCATGGTCGCCTCTACAGGATGATGGAGGGGATGCGAACTTCACGGTCAGTCTGATCATACCCGATGGTGAAGGGTTAGAAGCAAGTAAGCAAGCATTTGCCGATATTGTTGACAATAGCGTCCTTTGATTGTCACCACTCTCGTGCAGACACCAATCATTCCATCCGAGTTCAAGTGGACAAGGTGGGAAACAGCACAGAGTACCCCACCCACATCAAACTCGGGATCAACCCTTGCCGAGCCAATACATGGGCTTTACAATACGCTACAGGCGAGTCCCAGCGCAAGGCGGCGGATAACTGCGAAAGTGCCTTTGGCTACATGGGGTCGTACTCGTATCGGTACATGAACGACGGCGGGTCTGGAAGGCTCATGCAGCGAGAAAGCATGATGGAATTATGCGGCCCTGATCCATCGAAAGTCATCGATTCGGATGACAGAGATGTAGGTCCAGGCGGAATGACATCGTGCTTCTCGTCTACTTTCAGTGGCCCACCGAGTAGTGGGACGGCGCTCGACCAAGAGGATTGGCACATGCCGATGGATGTCGTTCTGAATGTGTAAGTCGAGGCATTATATCACTTGGAAAACACAAACTGATACTTCATTCGTCCGCCTTCGACACGAACAGCTTCAACAACGCCACACCCAGCTTCAACGGCACATTCTCGACACTCAAGAACTCGATTACTGTCACGCTGTTTACCCGTTTCACCTGCGATCAAGAACCGACCGGCGGGCACCCTGCTGAGCAAAAGCCAGAGGCAGTGGACGAGAACGCCTGGGCCTCGGGACCTCGGTACCACGGCCATTCTTCGCCTTACCCGGTACGCAGCCGTCGAGTACACAGTGGACTCGTCCCGGTGACCATCGTCTCCAGTACCAACAATGCCGCCGGCCACGTCATCCCCTACACCGACTCTGATGCTCAAGCCATTGTCCTATCGTCTCAGCCGACGCCACCTCGCGAATTTCCGCTCACAAACACGACCTGGCAGACCGACTTTGCCGACCGCGACTTGGTCACCTCAAAGTATAGTATTTACGACCGTCGATCGGCTTGCCAAGGCCCCCGTTGTATTTCCGGGGGATCCTATGCGTTGGTCAGCGATGCGTGGGCGAGGAAGGGGTGTGCGAAGTACTGGGCCGAACGGCAGGATACTTGAGATTGGTACGGGTTGGGAGGCAGATTTTCGAAGTAATAATAAGAGTCTGGAAGGGTTCGGTTTGCGGAAGATGTATTTGCTGCAATGAGTTATGTCATTTTGGCAGAAAGAGGAGACAATGTTTGTCTTCGCTAGGAACAGGTAATCATACCCCGGTACACGATCGCATATACGAGTTATACTGGAATACTAAGCATCTGCTCTATGTACTAGTATTCTTTCTGACTGTAGCTTCGCAAGTGATATTCCAGATCTGTGAGGTAGGGTGACAGCGATCGACGTAATGTTTTGTGTGCCATCGCCATCTGCGTCGAAGTGACTGGCTGATGAAACCTCCGATAACTTAGGCCACAGGGCTCGAGACAGAAGCCACCGCTTGGTCTAGATAAATCCATCGATGGGCCGATTATTCAAATGTGACTGGATTCTTTGGTGCAAAGCGAGTCTCAAGAAGTTGACTTGTCTTCCCTGAGGCCTTTGGGACAAGCTTCCTATCATACTGATGTAAGATCAGTACGTTTATTGATTAGTATATTGAGAAGCCGGGCTTCGTAGGTCAGGTCTGCTGATTGGTCACCGTAACAGCATGTAAGTTGCACAGTAACATAAGATGGCTGGCGAGTGGTATTAAATAATCAGGAGCACCCTCAGCCTCGACACGGAGGGTACCTACATCTACCATCAAGTGGCTAAGCGGTCGATCTTTCGCTTTATCATCTGAAGTGTTCGAGCCTGATGACGAACAATCTTCCGTTCCCAACCTCGATAAATTAGCAAATTGACTTGAAGACGGTGCAAGAGCGCCGAGACACCGCACATACTCGAGTATTGTAGTACCCTAGTATCTTCGCCTCACTCTGACGCGATGTCCAGCACATCGTGGCGAGCGTTTACATTAAAAGTCGAAACTCCATTCTTTTCATTACGACAAAGCGCATGTGGTGGCTTTGAGTAAAGTAGTACATTACATCAAACACACTTTCACAGCCAATCGAGATTGTCGAAATCAGCGGCGCTGGAGGTGAAAACGGTTCGGATGATGACACCGATCACGGAAGCGTCCTACGGGGTTCCTTTCTCTACTATCTCGTGGATTGCTTGCGTAAGTACCCTTCTCTTGTGCTTCGACGGGCGTTCTTTCAATGCCATACCGGCCACTACGCTTTTGACAATATTGAGGACTGTGTGCCAATTGTCGCTGGTTTCGTCTACCTGGACCTTCTTGAGCTCCAGCATGGACTCATAAAGCTTGACGACGGCGTCAATCGTAGCTTTTTCTTGCTTCATTTGTGTCTGAAGTTGCTGATTGTGGATCCACCCTATGATGAGATTAGCACCGGCAGTCCCTGAAGCAGATGGCGGGGGTACCCAGCTTTTCTTCGTGAGCTCGTCTACAATCACATGACACGACAAGCCGTCGGTTTGCAGGACGCTCAAGGAATCGTTCCACGTAATTATGTACGTCTTGTCATTGACGTCAGGATCACAGTACTGAAGCTCCAGTGTCGCAACACTATAAGACAAGTGCGATTTCCTTGTCGCATCCCTTGAAGCGCCAATCGCAGTATTGTGTGACATCGACGAGTGTGATTGGCTATGTTTCTTGGCACTGATATTCGGGGCGGTTCGAGGACTGGGGACGACCCCCTCACCAGTGTTTGACAAAGCGCCCCACTCACTTGTCTAGCTGAGAATTCCCTGATCAACTTTATAGCTGAGGTATGGGAACACCTGCGTCGACGTTCCGAGGTACATAATAATTAAAAATTACTTGCGCTCCTTTGATCGGGGTGAGGCCAGATAGATCGATGTACTAATGGGTCGTCACCTCTCCTCAAACAGCAAGACTTTGATAGAATAAGCATACTGAAACTTAATCCGCCTCCGCAAATTCCATCCGATGTTCGGAGACTCTCGTTGATGGTTTCTCGAAACTCGGCGAATCGGCAATCAAACCAGTTTGCAGGCACTCGTTCGGTCATTGCCGGAACAACCGAATTTAATGAGGAATGACGCACCCAAACCTTGATCCTAGCTCATGACGAATTCTTCGATGCTTACTGCTTGGCGATATACTCGTGTATCGGCCTGTTTCCCGGGTCTCGATCAAGGTTTCCCCCCGTTTCCCCGTCGACGTGCCAAGGAATTGCAACACGACACAAACGACCTCCCCCTGCCGAAAGCACGAACGCGACCCACAATGACCGATATGCGTGCGTGCGTGCGGGGTAATTCCGTGTGACTAGCCAAGCAACGCGTCACCATTCCATTGGATGGATGGTCACACACCCACGTAAGGAATATCGGCAGGATCGACTGGGTACGAATATACTCTCTCACTCACCACCAACCTCTTTTGACGACGGTGCCGAGCATAGCAGAGAGGGTGTTGATGAGATGGGCGGATTCTAATTCGAGCTTTGATTGTTTCGGGCAACGCGAGGGGAGCGGGGCCGGGGGGGACGGACACCTCGGCAACGCGCACGCAC